>Ga0256840_1001610_pt1 | contig 20918 bp, 22 predicted proteins | sample 355202metaG_FD_185969 | JGI IMG/M metagenome (GOLD analysis project Ga0256840, IMG submission 185969) | Hydrothermal vent microbial communities from Mid Atlantic Ridge, Atlantic Ocean - 355-202 | ecosystem: Environmental > Aquatic > Marine > Hydrothermal vents | place: Atlantic Ocean: Mid...
CCAAAAGAATATATCTGAATTGTTTTGTTGAAATAAACTGTTCCCTCCCTCTTTTAATCCAGAATATAATCCCTCCGAAAAATTTGAACATATATTAAAGGTAAATATCTATTCTTAATCTTTTTTTGATAAAACACTTCTTTTATATTCATTCTTATTCAGATAATAAATATATTTGCATTTCATAAAGTTTACAATCATGATAAAGATTACCTTGCCAGATGGCTCTATTAGAGAAATGGAAATGAATAGCTCTCCTATGGATGTTGCTAAAAGTATTAGTGAAGGCTTTGCTAGAAATGTAATTTCTGCTTCCTTTAACAATACTATTGTTGAAACCTCGACCCCACTTTTGACCGATGGCACACTTACTTTATATACTTGGAAGGATGATTTAGGTAAAAAAGCTTTTTGGCATTCTTCTGCGCATGTTCTTGCGCAGACTATTTTACATTTTTATCCTAATGCCAAATTAACATTTGGTCCTGCTATAGAAAGAGGATTCTATTATGATGTTGATTTTGGCGATATTTCTTTAACTGAGGCTGATTTTGATAAACTTGAAAAACAATTTTTAGTTTTTACTCGTGAAAAGGTTGTTTTTAAAATGCGTTCAAGTTCAAAAGAAAATGCAATTTCTTACTATAAAGAAAGAGGTAATGAATATAAAATAGAACACATTGAAAGTTTAGAAGATGGTACTATTACTTTTTGTGACCATGCCAATTTTACAGATTTATGTAGAGGAGGTCATATTAATAATACAGGTATAATTAAGGCTGTAAAAATAATGTCTGTTGCTGGAGCGTATTGGAAAGGTGATGAAAGTAGAAAACAATTAACTCGTGTTTATGGTATTTCTTTTCCGAAACAAAAAGATTTAAAAGAATACTTGGTTTTATTAGAAGAAGCGAAACAAAGAGATCATAGAAAACTCGGTAAGGAATTAGAATTATTCACTTTTTCTCCTAAAGTTGGTCAAGGTTTACCTTTGTGGTTACCTAAAGGTGCCGCTCTTAGAGATAGATTGGAACAATTTTTGAAAAAAGCGCAAAAAAAAGCGGGTTACGAAATGGTTATTACTCCTCATATTGGCCATAAAGATTTATATGTTACTTCTGGTCACTATGAGAAATATGGTGAAGATAGCTTTCAACCTATTGGTACTCCTAAAGATGGGGAAGAATATTTGTTAAAACCTATGAATTGTCCACATCATTGTGAGATTTTTAACCACAAGCCTTATTCTTATAAAGATTTACCTGTACGTTTTGCTGAATTTGGAACTGTTTATAGATATGAGCAAAGTGGTGAATTACACGGTTTAACTCGTGTACGCTGTTTTACGCAAGATGATGCTCATATTTTTTGCTCTCCAGAACAGTTAGATTCTGAGTTTAAAAATGTTATTGATTTGGTTCTTTATGTTTTTAATGCTTTAGGTTTTGAAGATTTTACTGCTCAGATTTCTTTACGTGATCCTGATAATAAAGAAAAATACATTGGTAGCGATGAAAATTGGGAGAAAGCTGAAAATGCGATTATAAAAGCTGCTAATGACAAAGGGTTAAAAACCGTTATTGAATACGGTGAAGCCGCTTTTTATGGTCCTAAATTAGACTTTATGGTTAAAGATGTTTTAGGTAGAAATTGGCAACTTGGTACTATTCAGGTTGACTATAATTTACCTATCCGTTTTGATTTGAATTATAAAGGTTCGGATAATCAATTACATAGACCTGTGATGATTCACCGAGCGCCTTTTGGCTCTATGGAACGCTTTATTGCCATTTTATTAGAGCATACTGGCGGAAATTTCCCTCTTTGGTTGATGCCTGAGCAGGTGATTTTACTACCAATTAGCGAGAAATATGAAATATATACGAAAAAAGTTTTAAATCTCCTCGAAAATTACGAAATTCGCGCCCTCATAGATGATAGGAATGAAAAAGTGGGTAGAAAGATTAGAGATGCCGAAATGAATAAAATTCCTTACATGATTATCATTGGCGAAAAAGAAGAGCAAGATGATACTATTTCTGTGAGAAAGCACAGCGAAGGAGATTTAGGTGTATTCAGTATTTCTGATTTTGCATCTCTAATAAATGATGAGATTAATAATTCATTACAACAATTTAAATAAACAGCTTTTATAGCATTAAAATTTTATAGCCATAGCAATACGTAGAAAAAGAGGAAGAAGAGGTCCTGGAAGAGTTTTTAAAGAAGATAAACACAGAATTAACGATAAAATAATTCGTACTCCTGAAGTACGTCTTGTTGGTGACAATGTTGAAGTTGGTGTTTATTTAATCGCCAAAGCCAAACAAATGGCTATTGACTTTGAATTAGATTTAGTTGAAATTTCTCCTAAGGCTAATCCTCCTGTTTGTAAAATAATGGATTATAAAAAGTTTCTTTATGAAGATAAGAAACGTGAAAAAGCTCTAAAGGCTAAAACAACTAAGGTTGTTATAAAAGAAATTCGTTTTGGTCCTCAAACTGATGATCATGACTATCAATTTAAAATGAAACATGCTAAGAAATTCTTGACTGACGGTGCTAAACTAAAAGCTTTTGTTTTCTTTAAAGGTAGATCTATTATCTTTAAAGAACAAGGACAAATTCTTTTATTGCGTTTAGCTCAAGATTTAGAAGATTTTGGTAAGGTTGAACAAATGCCGAGATTAGAAGGGAAACGTATGACTATGTACATTGCCCCTTTAAAGAAAAAATAAGAAGTATTAATATAATAACAAAATCAAATTTAATTTGATTAAAAATCAGGAAGAAAATGCCTAAAATGAAAACAAAATCTAGTGCCAAAAAACGTTTTAAAGTTACTGGTTCTGGAAAAATCAAAAGAAAACATGCTTTTAAAAGTCATATTTTGACTAAAAAAAGTAAAAAAAGAAAGTTGAAGTTACGTCATGCTGCTTTAGTTCATAAAGTAGATGCTCCTAATATCAAACAACAACTTTGTCTTAAATAGACAACTCTTATAGACTTTAGATTTTGTCTTTGGTTGTATGAGTAAAAATTAATAGGAAATAATTAACCATGTGTTAGTGCAAAAAAATGTTCTTAAGAACTGCCTAACTCAAAATAAATTTTAGAAATGCCAAGATCAGTAAATTCAGTAGCCAAAAGGGCTCGTAGAAAAAAAATATTAAAACAAGCTAAAGGTTACTTTGGTAGACGTAAAAACGTTTATACTGTTGCTAAAAATGCAGTTGACAAAGCGATGTCTTATGCTTATAGAGATAGAAAAAATAACAAAAGAAATTTCCGTGGATTATGGATTCAACGTATTAACGCTGGAGCTCGCTTACATGGTTTATCTTACTCTCAATTTATGGGTAAAGTAAAAGCTAATAACATTGACTTAAATCGTAAAGTTCTTGCTGATTTAGCTATGAACAATCCAGAGGCTTTTAAAGCTATTATTGATAAAGTAAAATAAATTTCGAAAATACTTCTTATTTAAAAAAGCATCTGCCTTTGGTAGATGCTTTTTACTTTGTATAATAGTTTTGCTTTGCTTTATTCCTTTTTCTCTCTTTCTAATAATGCTTTTAAAAAACCTCTATGTTTAAATATTTCTATCACTCGCCAGCCTAATTTTGCATAACTATTTAATAAATCTTCAAAATCTTGATCTTTTCTTATTGTTGTTCCTGCTTGTTTTATTATTTTATATTCTTTCATCATTTTCTGTTTTAATATTATTCAGTAAATATAACTAAATCCTAACATATTTATCTTGATTATATTTAATTATCTGCTTACTTTAGCAGAAAATTTATTCCAAATGCATCTTAAACACATATCTATATTATTATTTTTTATTTTTATTTCTAATTCTTGCTTTTCTACTCCTATTTGGGGACCGACTGGTCATAGAGCTTTAGGTGAAATTGCCGAAAAATATCTTAAAAAAAGAGTTAAACGAAAAATTAAAAAATTACTTAATGGTGAAAGTTTAGCTTTTGTTTCTACTTATGCTGATGAGATTAAATCGGATAAGAAATATAGAGCTTTTTATACTTGGCATTATATCAATTTCCCTTTTAATACTAATTATAATGATTCTGATAAGAATCCTAAGGGGGATTTAATTTCTGGTATTGATTCTTGTATTAATATTCTAAAAAGCAAAAATAGTTCTAAAAAGGATAAAGTTTTTTATCTTAAAATGTTAATTCATCTAATTGGTGATTTACATCAACCTTTACATGTTGGTAGGGCTGAAGATAAGGGTGGTAATTCTGTTCAAGTTCAATGGTTTAATAAAGGTACTAATCTACATCATGTTTGGGACATTGATATGATTGAAAAATGGAACATGAGTTATATTGAACTTGCTAATAATACTTCTGCTGTAAGTAAAAGTGATATTAAAGCTTTCCAAAGTGGTTCTGTTTTAGATTGGGTTTATGAGTCGCAGAAACTTGCTATTTCTGTTTACAATTCTGCTGATAGTGGTGATAATCTGAGATATAGATATTCTTATAATCATTTTGGTACGGTTAGAAAACAAATTCAAAAAGGTGGTATCCGTTTGGCTAAAATATTGAATGATATCTTCAAATAATTTAACCTATTCTTTTTTCTATGAAGTTAAAATATTTTTTAATACTCTTTTTTGTTGTTTTTGTTTCTTTTTCTTTTTTACAAAAAGCTAATCTTCCTAATGGTTTTGTTGATGCTTCTGATTTTATCCCTAATTTAAAAGTTGACTTGCGGTATGCTACTTCTAATAATTTTATTGGCAAACCTATTGATGGTTACTATTCTCATCGTTGTATTCTAACTAAAGAAGCTGCTTTGGCTCTAAAAAAGGTTGATGATGATTTAAACGAATTAGGTTTTTGTTTACAAGTTTACGATTCGTACAGACCTCAAAAAGCGGTTAATCATTTTGTGAAATGGGCCAGAAATCTAACGGATACTTTAATGAAGCAGGATTTTTATCCTAATGTTGCTAAAAAGAATTTATTTAAGGATGGTTATATCTCTTCTAAATCTCGTCATAGCAGTGGCAGTACTATTGATTTAACTATTTTTTCTGATAAAATTAATTCTGTTTTAGATATGGGTTCTAAGTATGATTTTTTTGGTAAACAGTCTAATATTAATTATTCTGATTTATCTGATATTCAAATCTCAAATCGTAAGTTATTAAATTCTGTTATGTTAAAAAATGGTTTTAGACCTTATCCTATGGAATGGTGGCATTACACGCTAAGATATGAACCTTACCGTAATGCTCATTTTGATTTTAATATTGAATAAAAAGACCATCATTTAATTTATTTTGATGGTCTTTTCAATTAATTCAAATGAAATATAAAACTTATTTTTCTAATTTTTATCGCTTCAATTGATTTGGAATAACCTAATAAAAACGATATTGTTTCTCTTTTAGGATTCATAGGTTTTTGTGGTGTGTTTTTAGTGTAAATGTTTGCCATATATTTATTTTAAGATTTTGCTCTAAATAAATAACGCTACATATAACTCTTTATTGTTACACACTCAAAATTATTTTCTTCTCTGCTATTAGCTTTCTCATGTTTATTAATGCGTATCGCATTCTTCCTAATGCTGTATTTATACTTACATCTGTTGATAATGCTATTTCTTTAAAACTCATATCTTTATACAGTCGCATTATCAATACTTCTTTTTGATCTGCTGGCAGTTCTTGTATTAATTCTTTTACATCTCTATGTATTTGCTCATTTATCAATTGACTTTCTACATTTAATGTATTGTCCGATAATACTGAGAATATATCAAATTCAGCTGTATTTCTAAACTTTGGCATTCGGCTATTTTTCCTAAAGAAGTCTATCATTAAGTTATGTGCTATACGCATTACCCATGGCAAAAACTTTCCTTCTTCGTTATACTTACCTCGTTTTAGAGTATTTATTACTTTTATAAATGTATCTTGAAAAATATCTTCTGTTGTATCTCTATTTAAAATTTTACTATATATAAAACTATATATACGCTGCTTATGACGAAGTATTAATACTTCTAATGCTTTTTCGTCTCCGTTAATGTAATTTGATACCAATACAGAATCTTGTAGTTTTTTATTTTGCATAATCCTTCTTTTTAAAATAGCTTTTACACTATCGTTGTTAATTTTAAAAAAGTAGTATTATTCTATACGCAAATATTATTTTTGATTACTGTATCTACAAATGTAGTAAATTTTATTTTATTTAAGCATTTTTTATTGTTTTATTAATTATTTTCTTCTTCTTAAATATTTTTGTTTCATATACCAGATTACTATAAACCCAAATATTGCTCCTCCTACATGTGCAAAATGCCCTATATTATCTCCTACTCTAAATACTCCAAATGACATATCGTATAATAATATTAATGGTATAAATATTCGAGATTCTATCATTATTGGTAAAAACATTAATCCCATTTTGGCTTTTGGGAGTAGTACTCCAAATGCTATCATTACTCCGTATAACGCTCCTGATGCTCCTACTAGACTTGTATGATACTTGGAATACATAAATGCTAATTCTTCTTTTGGTATACTATCTAGTATTTGGTCACTTGCTCTATTTGTGTCAAAAATTGCTTGTATACCTTCTGGAGATACTCCTATATCTATAAGTTTATTATATACTGCTGTAAACTGATAATAATCAATTCCTACTGAAAACAATACTGCTCCTATCCCTGCTATAAAATAAAGTATTAGAAAATTGTTTCTTCCTATCATTTGCTCTACTGTACTCCCAAACATCCACAAACCTATCATATTGAACAATATATGTGATACATTGCCATGCATAAACATGTGTGTTAGTATTTGCCATGGTTTAAATAATGGGTTTGCTGGATAATGCATTGCCAGTAAATCATAAATCTGATCTTTAAACACATACGTTGCTACAAAAAATAGCACATTAATGATTATTAAATGCTTTACTGTATCGGTTATTTTTATCATTTATTTAATTAAATTTTTGCTCTAATTCTTCGTATGTTAAATTGGCATAAATTAATTTTCCATACGGTGAATAATTTGGTTCTTTACATGAAAATAGTTTGTCTATTATCTCTTCTTGCTCTTTATTTGTCAGTTTTTTTCCTGTTTTTATTGCCATACTTTTTGCCATACTTTTTATAATGACATCTAGCTGTCCAAAATTTTCTTGTGGCACTTCACTCTTTATTTGTTCTATTATCTCTTCTAGTGTTTCTACTAGTTTCTCTTGTGGTATTGTTGTTGGTATTCCTTTTAATATTATTCCATCACTATTAAAAGATTCAAATTGAAATCCTATATTTTCTAGTTCTTGCTTTGTTTCGAAAAGTATTGCTACTTCTTGTTTTGCAAATTCTATTTCTATTGGTATTAATAATTGTTGGCTTGTTGCTTCTTCTACTGTTATTTTTGTTAACAATTCTTCATATAATATTCGTTGATGTGCTAAGTTTTGCTTTATTATTACCATACTATTCTTTAAGCTACTAAGTATGTATTTTTTTTGTATTTGAAATGTTTTTGCTACGGGCTTTTCTTCTTCTTTCGGAAATAATTCTGTTTGTGAAAGGTCGCTTTCTATTGCCACTTCTATCTCATTTATATCTATTCCTTTAGTTTTTGTACCTACATATAATGCTTCCCAATTGGCTGTTTCTTTCTTTGGTGGTGTATATCCTCCTGTTTTTTCCGTTTTAAATGGATTAAAGTTTGGATTTACTGTTATTCCTGGTGTTTCTTTTATTTTATTTTTATAATTGTATGGCACATCCATTGTATTATCCCTATTAAAATCTAATGATGGCACTACATTATATTGTCCTAAACTATGCTTTACTGTTGCTCTTATTATTGCATATATATCCGATTCACTTTCAAATTTAATTTCTGTTTTTGTTGGGTGTATATTTATATCTATTGTTTCTGGGTTTACTTCTAAATATATAAAATATGTTGGATAATATCCTTTTGCTAATAGTCCTTCAAATGCCTGTACTACTGCATGGTTAAGATAATTACTTTTAATAAATCTATTATTTGTAAAGAAAAATTGCTCTCCTCTTTTCTTTTTTGCAAATTTTGGGTTTGCTATAAATCCTGTTATCTTTACTAAATCTGTTTCTTCATCTATTGGTACTAATTTATCATTTATTCGATCTCCAAAAATTGCTTTTATTCGCTGGCGTAGATTATCTTCTTTTAAATGATACACCTCATTTGTATTGTGGTATAATGAAAATGCTATGTTTGAATGCGCTAAGGCTACTCTCTGAAATTCATCTATTATATGCCTTGTTTCTACCGCATTTGATTTTAAAAAATTACGTCTTGCTGGTATATTAAAAAATAAGTTCTTTACTGATATACTTGTTCCTGTTGGTGTGGATATTACTTCTTGTGTTATTATTTTACTTCCTTCTATCTTTATTATACTACCTACTTCTTCATTTTTTTGCTTTGTTTTTAGCTCTACTTGCGCTATTGCGGCTATTGATGCTAATGCTTCTCCTCTGAATCCTTTTGTTTGTAAGTTATATATATCTGTTGCTGTTTTTATTTTGGATGTTGCGTGTCTTTCAAATGACAATCGTGCATCTGTTTGACTCATTCCTATTCCATTATCTATTACTTGTATTAGCGTTTTACCTGAATCTTTTATTAGCAATTTTATTTGTGTTGCTTTTGCATCTATTGCATTTTCTAACAATTCTTTTACAACTGATGCTGGTCTTTGCACCACTTCTCCTGCTGCTATTTGATTTGCTACATGATCTGGTAATAATTGGATTATATCTGCCATTAAAATAATTTATGCAGTTCTAAAATATAGGAAAAGAAGCCTACTAATATTGCTATTATTAGTGCTAATCTAATATTTGCTTTTTTGTCGTGTGCTAAATGTTTATTACGATTCCAATTTGCTTTTAAATTGTCTTTTGTTAGTGATATTTTAAACTCACTTTCCTTTTCTCCTCCGTCTTGATATTTTTTTTTTAATTTTTCTAGTCGCTCTTTACGTGCATCGTAATATCTTGGCTTGTAATCAAACACATAATTTGCTCTCGATTTAAATGCATTTCCAAACATAATTGTAATCTTTTTTACAAATGTACATTATTAATTTTATTTTTTATTAATAATTATAATATTGCTGTTGTTATTATTTCTCTATTTCTTTAGATATCTACTGTATAAAAGTAAAGGCAGCAATTTTAAATTGCTGCCTTTTTTAATTTCTTAAGTTTTAAGATTATTTTTTTATTTTAATTATAAACTAATTCATACGCTCCTATTCTACGTAAATTAATTAATCTAATACTTACTCTTCTATTTTTTTTATTTTCTTCGGGTGTACAATTAAACATATCTTCACAGTTTATTAGTGGTTTTTTATATCCATATCCTACTGCTTTAATATTTTTGGGGTTCACTCCTACCCTCACTAAATAATCTTTAATAGCATTTGCTCTATTACGTGTTACTTCTACAGCTACTGTTGGTCTTGTTGCTATATCGGTATGTGATTCTATTTCAATTTTGAGTTTTGGTCTTTCTTGCAAACTAAATGCTATGGCATCTAACTGTGCTTTAACTTCTGTACTGAGCTTTGCACTATTATCTTCAAATTCCATTCTAGTATTAAAATGAAAATAAACTTCATCTCCATACATATATACTTTTATGGGATTTATTGTATTAAGAAAAATCATTAGGGCAATAATTGCTTTCATAATTTTATAATGTTAATTGTTAGCTTTTATATTCTTTTTTGTAATTTATATTTACAAGTTTTCCCAAATCAAAAAGCAAGCCAAAGTCAATTACTTTGTTGCATATTTTGCTCTATTAATGAATATTTGTATGCTTTTTGCTTCTTCTGAATTCGGGTAATTATTTTTTATTTTTTGAAACATTCCTAATGCTTCATCAAATTTACCTATCTCCATTGCTGTGTTTGCTGCTTTAAATAAATATAGTGATGTAAAATCATTTTCTTTTAATTCTACTGCTTGCTTGTAATAATTATATGCTTCGTCTAATTGATCTATATCTGCAAATGCATCGCCTATTTTTCCTTTTGCTATTGGTCCTAACAATTCATCGTCTGATGAAAAACCTTCTAATAATTCTATTGCATTTTTATAATCATTCATTTTTATATACGAGATTCCTGCCATATACTTTGCTAAATTCCCTGCATCTGTGCCTGCATATTTTTTTGCAACGTCTAACAGTCCATATTTGTTATCTGCTCCATTTAATGCTACTTTATATAATGAATCTATGCCTACTGTTGCTTTTTCTGCTTCATTAAATATAGATTTTGAATATGCTAAATGATTTGCTGCTTTAATTTCTTTTGGCGTACTTACAAATTTATCGTAAGCTAGGTATGCTAATAATACAAATAGGAATGCTCCTAAAATAGTATATACTATTTTCTGATTTTTCTCCAACCATTGCTCTGACCTTGAGGCTGTTTCGTCTAATGTATCAAAAACTTCTTGCGTTGTTGATTCGCCATCAAAATTTACATCTTCTAAATACCCTTCGTCTGTTAACTTTGGTTTTCTAATTTTATTCCCTCTTTTTTTGTACGTTGCCATTACTTATATTATTATTTTATTTACTATTCGCTTTATTCGAATAGTTTGCAAAAATATAATTTTTCTTGAAAACAACACGTATAAATGATGTAAATTTCGTTTTTTTGCATCTATTATGTATCTTAAAAAACTTAGCTTAATAAATTATAAAAATTTTGCTGTTGCAAATTTTGATTTTGATGACAAAATAAATTGTTTTGTTGGTAATAATGGTATTGGTAAAACTAATGTTTTAGAGGCTATTTATTTTTTATCTTTCACTAAAGGTTATTTTAATAGCGTTGCTTCTCAACACATTAAACATAATGAAGATTTTTTTGTTATTGATGGCTTTTATCAAAAAGACAATAGACAAGAAAATATTAATTGCAGTTTAAAACGTGGTTCTAAAAAAGTTGTTAAACGTAATAGTAAAGTATACGAGAAACTTTCTGAACATATTGGTTATATTCCTTTAGTTATTATTTCTCCTACTGATAATAATCTTATTGCTGATGGTAGTGATGTTAGACGTAAATTTATGGATGGTGTTATTTCGCAATCTGATTCTAATTATTTACAACTTTTAATTAACTACCAAAAAGTTTTATCTCAGCGCAACTCTTTGCTTAAATATTTTGCTGCTAACCACACTTTTGATGCTTTAAATCTTGAAATTTACAACTTACAACTTGCCGAATTGGGTGAGGGTATTCATCAAAAAAGAAAGGATTTTTTAGCGGATTTTATTCCTATTTTCAAAAAACGTTACTTGCATATATCTAATGGTAATGAAATTGTAAATTTGCGTTATAAATCTCAATTAGAAAGTAATAGCTTATCTGATTTACTTATACAAAACATTAATAAAGATAAAATGCTACAATATACTTCGGTTGGCATTCATAAAGATGATTTAGTTTTTGATATTGAAAAATATCCTATTAAAAAATACGGCTCACAAGGACAACAAAAATCTTTTCTTATCGCTTTAAAATTAGCTCAATTTGATTTTATTAAAAAACAAGCGGATGTTAAACCTATTTTACTTTTAGATGATATTTTTGATAAATTAGATGAAAATAGAGTTTCACAATTGTTACAATTGGTTAATGAAGATAATTTTGGCCAACTTTTTATTTCTGATACTAATGCCAAACGAACTGAAGATGTGATTAAAAAAACCAATCAGTCTTATAAAATGTTTAATTTGTAACCTATGGATAATTCTAAAACTAGATATAAATTTACTTCTATTAAAGATTTGATGCAAAAAGTTTTGCATCAAAACAAGTTAGACAAAGGCATGAATCTAGTTCTTGTTTCTGATGCTTGGAGAAATGTTATGGGCGAAGGTGTTTGGACTTATACTTCTGATATTAAACTACATAATGGTATTTTAACTGTCTCTTTACGTTCTTCTACTATTAGAGAGGAACATAGTTATAGGAAAGATGAAATTATTGTTATGCTTAATGCTTTCCTTAAAACGGATTTAGTAAAAAAAATTAGACTTGTTTAATTTTTTATTAGCCATTAATTGCTACTACTGTTTCTATTTTATTTGGCAATACTTGTTTCAACGTTGCTTCTATTCCGTTTTTTAATGTTATTGTTGATGATGGACATCCGCTACATGCTCCTTGTAGAATTACTTCTACCACTTTTGTTTCTTCATTATAGGATTGGAACATTATATTTCCGCCATCGGCTGTTACTGCTGGCTTTATATATTCATCTAATACTGCTATTATTTCTTTTGATATTGCGTTTAGCTTTGTTTCTCTCTTTGTTACTTCTTCTTGTACTTTAAGTGTTTTATAGATATAGTTGCTTGTTACTATTTCTCCTTCTTTTTGTAAATAAACTCTTAAAAAATCTCGCAATTCTGTTGTTATTTCAAACCATTCTACATTTTCTGTTTTGGCTATTGAAATGTAATTCTCCGCTATAAAAATCTCTTTTACATAATCAAATTTAAACATCTCTTTTGCTATTGGCACTTCGTCAATTTCATCATTTCTATTCACTTCGATTAACTGCCTTGTTAACATTTTATTTGCTACAAACTTTGTTACATTTGGGTTTGGTGTACTTTCTGCATATATTTGTATTACTTCCTTCTGTTTTTTCTCTTCTGTATTAAAAATACTTCCATATGTTGCTATATGTGAACTTATCATTTGGTTTAATTCATCTTGAATTTCGCTCCATTCCACTATTTTAAATCGTTCTACTGCTATAAAATTTGCTGATACAAATACTTTTTTTACAAATGGTAAATAAAATAGCTGTTGTACTAATTTTGAATTACTTGCCTCATCTACATTATTATATTCAAAGCTCCCTTCGGTCAACACCTTGTCTGATACATATTTAATAATTGTTTCTATGCCTGTCTTTTCGATTTTTAACATCTTTTTTTTGTCTTTTAATTTAATTTGGTACAAAAGTAAAAAAGTATTTGAGAGCAATTGCAAAAATTAACATAATCATTTAAAACTTTAACTAAATAATATTTTAATATAATCATCGTTATTATGTATATTTGGCACAAATTTTTTTTATGGATAAATTTAATTTATTAATTATATTTCTTTTTATTAGTAAAATTACTTTTTCTCAAGGGTCTTGTGATATTGCTGTTCCGTTTTGTAATGATTTTGGTTCTCAAAATGCTGTTGTAAATGGTGGTAGTGCTGAATCTGGACCTGATTATGGTTGTTTGCAAACTCAACCAAATCCTACTTGGAGTGTTTTAAGAATTAAAACTGCTGGTGATATTGCCTTAAGAATATCTCAAGTTAATACTGCTGGTGTTGGTATTGATGTTGACTTTATTTGTTATGGTCCTTTTAATGACCCTGTAACTCCATGCCAAAATGGACTATTAACTGCCACTAACACTATTGCTTGTGGATATAGTCCTAATACTGTAGAGTTTTTAACGATTACTAATGCACAAGTTGGTGAGTACTACCTTATTTTAATTACAAATTTTAGCGATCAATCTGGTCTTTTATCTTTTGAACAAACTAATGTTGGTGGCGAATCGGATTGTAGCCTTGTTTGTACTGTTACTTTACCTGATGATCAAACTATTTGTATTAATTCTAATTATACTATTAATACAACTTTAGGTCATTCTAATATGACTGCTAGTGCTCAATATAAATGGTTTAAAAATAATATTGAAATTATTGGTGAAACTAATGACTTTTTAACGATTACATCTACTACTATTACTGCTACGCCTGATTTATATAGGGTAGAAGTTATTGCTGATAATTGTGATGATATTGCTATGGATGAAATCACGCTTAACTTTGTTGATGTTTTTAGCAATTTTAAACTAACTAATATTTCTCCTATTAATGTTTGTGATGATGATAATGATGGCTTCTTTACTTTTGATATCTCTGTTAATGAAGTTGAGATTGCTAATTTAGAGATTGCTACTGATTATGTTTTTTTATATTACACAGATGCTACTCTAAATAATCAAATCACTACAAACTTAGCGGAGTTTGTTAATACTTCTGCTGATATGCAAACAATCTATGTGCGTATTACTCATAGAACTTTTATTGGTTGCAATGGTGTTGCTTCTTTTAATATTTTTGTAAATAAAACTCCTGTTTTTGATGTTTCTGAAAACCAATATGTTTGTATTAATTCTCCTACATTTTTTACTTTTGAAGTTTTGAATCCTTTGGATGTTTACTCTTATTCTTGGATGGATAAAGATAATATTGAACTGAGTTCTTCTAATAGTTTTAGCACTTCTACTCCTGGCAATTACCATATTACTGCTACTAGTACTAATGCTCTTGGTTTTGATTGTAGTGCTACTAAAACTGTTAGTTTATTGCCTGTTGAACCTGCTATTATTACTAATTCTATAATAAATGAATATTGGGTTGAAGATAATTTTGATTTAAGTATTGAAGTTTCTGGTGTTGGAACTTATGAGTATGCTTTTGACAATATTGATGGTCCATATCAAGAAAATCCTTATTTTGTAAATATTTCTCCTGGAATTTATGAAGTTTTTGTTAGGGAAATACATGGTTGTGGCATTAGCTCTAAGGAGATTCGTGTTTTTGGTTTTCCAAACTTTTTCAGTCCTAATGAAGATGGAATCAATGATATTTGGAAAGTTCAAGGAATAAACTTTAAACCCTCAGCAAAAATTTATATATTTGACCGCCATGGTAAACTAATTTCACATTTTTTACCTGCTAAGGGGCAAGGCTGGGATGGTTTATACAGAAACGCTCCTGCTCCTGAAACGGATTACTGGTTTACTGCAGAAATGGTCAATTACAAAGGAGACCCCATTATTAGAAAAGGACATTTTAGCTTAATTAGAACAAACAATTAGAGATGAAAATATTTAGATTTACTATTTTACTTTTAACAATAACTTTTATTAACCGTGTTAGTGCACAAGAAACTATTCCTATTTATTTTGACTACTTATCGGATAATGTTTATTTGTTACATCCTGCTGCTGCTGGTATTGGTAACTGTGCCAAACTAAGATTGTCTCATGGACAACAATGGGCTGGTGTTAAAAATGCTCCTGGCTTACAAACTTTGAGCTACCATTCTCGTTTTTCTGGCGAGTCTAATGTTGGTCTTGGTGGTATTCTTTTTAAAGATTCTAATGGTAATCATTCTCAAATTGGTGCACAAGCTACTTTTGCTTATCATGTTGATATGGGTGGTGAAAATTTTAACCAATTGTCTTTTGCTTTATCTGGTATGTTTGTTGAAAGCAAATTAGATGAAACTGATTTTATTTTACCTGGCGAAGCTTCGGATCCTGTAATTACTAACCTTGTTACGGCTGAAAATTATTATAATGCTGACTTTGGTTTGGCTTACCATTATAAAACTGGTTTTGCTTATTTTACTATTAAAAATTTATTACTTAGTGCTCGTAATTTAGAAAATAGCACTTACGAATCTTTAAACCTAAGACGTTATTTACTTTCGGTTGGTTACTTTTTTGAAAATGAGAAGCCTAATAAAATTTCTTTTGAGCCTTCTTTTTTGGTTAATTATTCTGAAAGAACTGGTGAACTTAATACTGATTTTAACTTAAAGGCTTATAAAAATATTGGTAATGGTAATACGCTTTGGGCTGGTTTATCTTACAGAAGAAGTTTTGATGGTAACAGTATTCAGGAATTATCTCAATTAACTCCTATTATTGGTGTTAATTTAAAAAGAGTTATGGTTTCTTATACTTATACTCAAAGTCTTAATAGTATTATTGTTGACAATAGTGGTTTTCATCAAATATCTCTTGGTATTGATCTTTTCTGTAAGGAGGCTAGAGCTTCTGCTTGTCCTAATGTTAATAGTAATTTTAGATAGTTAAATCTAATCTTTTAAAAATTAAAAGCTAAAATTTAGGTTACTTAAATTTTAGCTTTTTTATTTTGTTTTTTTATTCTTTAGTTTTTTTGATTACCATGTATAATTTTTCTTTTTTGCTTGATTTTTTATTGCATTAAGCATCACACTCTCTAATTCATCTCCTTTATTATTCTTTTTGTTTTTTGAGATATATTGTTGTCTTTGTTTGTTTACTTTTTGTATCTCTTGTTGTATTTTTTTTCTTTTTGTACTTTGCTCTTCTACATATTTCTTTAGTTGTTTTGTTGTTTTATTTTGTAATTCTTTGGTTAATTTTCTTTTATCAACCTTTGCATAATCAAATCCTTTTTCTTTTTTTGCATCTACCAAATCCCATGATGAATTACTATATGCTCTTGAACTTTTACTTACTGCTCTTCCTACTGCTACTTCTTCACTAAGTGTTGAGGCGTTATTATCTTGTACTGCTTGCATTCTCATTTTTTTCACTCCTCTACTTCCATAATGTATATATGTTTTATTCAATTTTGTATTTAATTGAATTATTACCTTATCATATGGTGTTGAAATATGTACTATTTGCTTATTCTGGTTTATTGTCATATACTCTCCTTTTCCTATTTGTGCTGCATCTGCCCATTTTCCTGATACTCCATTTCTGTAATCTCCACAAAATATTGTATTTACTACTATATCTTTTTCTACTGCATCTGCTATTACATTTTTATAGGATACTTCCCCTTGTGTAAATGCCTCGTTTCCTGCTATAAATATTATATTCAAATCATTTTTGTTTTTTCCCCATTTTAATTCTTTTAATGACGTTTGTATTACTGCGCCACAATACTCACTTCCTCCATCTGTATCTAATGAAAATAATTTTTCGGATATTTCATCTAAGTCTGTACTAAATCCTATTACTTGGCGGATAAAGCCATCACTTGTTTCTAAGGCATCATTTCCGTATTCATACAATGCTATTTCTAGATTTGGTGTTACATGTTCACATTTTGCATATGATAGCTCATTTACTATCTTCCATAATTGTGACTTTGCCTGATCTATTAACCCATCCATTGAACTACTTGTATCTAACAACAATGCTACTTTTATTGTTGTTTGTTTTGGTTTGGGGTTTTCATTTATTGCCAGTTTCTCTTCTGTTTTCTTTTCGGTTTTTGCATTGCATGCTATTGTTACAAATCCTAACAGTACTAGTATCATCATTTTAATAGTGTTACGTATTATGTTACTTTTTGTTTTTTGTATTCTGTTTTTGTTTTTTGTATTGTCCATAATTATTGTTTTTTTATTGGTTTTTATTTTATTAATGCTAAATTTTTTAAGTCTCCTTTTGGTGTTATTAATATGTATTTTGTTTCTGGGTTTCTTTCTATCCTTTTTTTCTCTTCTGTTTTTGGTGCTACTTTTATTTTTATTTGATACATTAGTTGTATTACTGGTTCTATGTATGAGGAGTTTATTACAAAATCAAATTCTTTTTCTACTATTGGCTGATAGTATAGTTTTGTTGCTTTTTTTACTTCATTTCTTCTTGTTCTTTTAAATTTTAAGGATGTGTTACTATATGCTTGAAATTTTTTATACATTTCTCTTGGATATTTTACTGTAAAGCCTTCTATCATTTTCTTTTTATAATCTATAAAATCTACTCCTATTATTTCTTGATAGTTTCCTAATTTTGTTTTGATTATTGTTAATGCTTTTTCTGTTAGCTCTCGTTTTTTCTTTTCTAAATCATTTATAAAATAATCTACTTTTACCAAATCATATATTTCTGATTTTGAACATATATTAATTATTTCATTTAACATTTCTGGGTTGGTATATTTTATATGTATATTTTTTTGTAGTTCAAATCCTTTTGGTATTTCGTTATATGTATTCTTACTAAATATTTTTTTTTCGATTATATAATCATATACTGGTACAAATGATATCATATCTATATATATGGATGCGTTGGTCTTTGTTTTTATATATTCTTGTATTGCCTCTATTCTATTTTTTAAAAGTTGATTTGCTTCTTCACTTGTTTTCCCTGTTTGTGTTACATTAAATATTGCTACATACGAATCTGCTTTTATATTACTTAAGCCTTTTACTTCGAATATAATTTCTTCATTATTTCTAAATTTGAAATCTATATTATTATCTGGGTAATACACATTATTCAAATAGTTTATATTTCCTGCTACTTGGCTGAAACTTGTATGTATTACTAGTAATAAGACTGCTGTTATTAAATATTTTTTCATGTTTATTGGTTTAAATACTCTTCAAATTTAAGCTGACATTATTCCTTAAAAAAGTCTAATTGAGTGATTGCCTGTTTTCAGTTAGTTAACTTGGGTTTTGATTGCGTAAAGTGTTTTTTATGCCTTTTTTTTCAATTAAATTCAGTCTTTTATACTATTTGTGATTTTAATAAACCTTTTTTATGTTGTAGCTTTGCTGTGTAATACCTCTATAATGAAACTCTATATCTTTTTCTTTTTTGTATTTTTTTTATTTGTTACTGCTTCTAGTTTCTCACAAAGTAATGATACTAAAACTCTGCAATTACATACTTATAGCGATTATGTTTCCGATGATAATGGTAATCGTTTGTATGGTATTAAGGTTAGTGTTTTAGGTGGTGATTCTGATGTTACTAATAGGAGTGGTGAGTTTTCTGTTAAGGCTAGAATTGGCGATCAGATTGTTTTGTATAAGGATGGTAAAAAAATAAATTCTTATATTTATGATGGTAGTTCTCAATACGAAATTGAGGATTATTCTACTATATCTAATACTACTCCTGTTACTGTTCCTAGAAGAGAAAAGTCTTTTTCTAAAAAACGTTTTTCAAAGTCTAAACGTTCTTCTTCTTATAAAATTGCTCTTGATTCTGCCAACTATTTTGTTAAAAAAAATCCTACTAAGAGTATTCAGTTTGTTGAAAAAGCTTTGAATGCTACTTCTAATAAGAAAAATACTGCTCTTGCTTATGAAACTTTAGCGGATGCTTTTTTTGAGTTAAATCAATATGATTTGGCTTTAAGCAACTACAATATTGCTTTTTCTAAATTATCTAATTCTATTCCGCTTCAATTAAAGTTGGCTAATGCTTATTTTAAATCTTCTAATTTTACGGATAGCAAGTCTTTATTTTCTAAAGTGTTAGACAATCGTAATGCTATTGCATTTCAAAAGGTTAAAGCCTATGATGGTATTGCTACTATTTATAAGTTTGAAAAAAATTACATTTTTGCTATTCGTTATTATGAAAAAGGTTTACAATTAGCTAAACAACATGGTATTACTCCTAAAATTACGGATTTAAATTCTAAGCTTGCTGAAGTTTTAAGTTTACAAGGTGAGCATGATAAATCTCAATCTTATATTTTAAACTCTATTAGTTCTGCTAAAAAGGAAAGTAAAAATAGGGCTATTGTTCAAAGTAATAAAGCGGCTGATTTTTATGGTAGAAATAATAATGTTAATGAAGAGATTAAACTGCGTAAAGAAACTCTTAAAGAGTTAGAGGATAGCGAAATTAATATTATTGAAGTTAGTGATGATGAAATTATTAGTAAACAAAAAGTAAAATACGATATTGCTAATGCTTTAGAAAAACAACGTAATTATCCTGAGGCTATTCTATATTTTAAAGAGAGTGCTGCTGATGCTGAAACGCTTGCCGATATTGAAACTGAGAAAAAAGCTATTCAAGGTTTATCTGAAGTTTATGCTAAAATTGGTGATGATAACAATGCGCTTATTCATTATAAAAAGTATACTAAATTGGTTGATTTAATTTACCAACAGAAAGAGAGTGAAATTGCTAAAGCTGTTGCTTTTGGTAAAGATTTAATCGAAAAACAAAGTCGTATTTTAAGTCTTGAAAAGGATAGGGAGCTTCATGAGAGTAAACTTAACTTATTCAAATCTGAACAAAATTTGATTGTGGAAAATAATAAACGTCAAAAATTAATTATTTATTCTTTAATTAGTGGTTTACTTCTTCTTTTGGTTTCTCTTTTTTATATGTTACGTAGTAATAAACAACGTAAATTGGCTAACAATTTATTGGCTTTAAAATCTTTACGGAGTCAAATGAATCCTCATTTTATTTTTAATGCTTTAAATTCTGTTAACAGTTTTATTGCTAGTAATGATGAGCGTACTGCTAATCGTTATTTAACCGATTTTTCTACTTTAATGCGTAGTGTTTTAGAAAATTCGGAACAGGATTTTATTCCCTTAGATAAAGAAATTGATTTATTAAACTTATACTTAAAATTAGAGCATACTCGCTTTGATGATAAATTTGATTTTGTTTTTAATATTGCTGATAATGTTATTATTAATGATTTTCAAATTCCGCCTATGCTTTTGCAACCTTATGTTGAGAATGCTGTTTGGCATGGGTTGCGTTACAGAAATTCTAAAGGTTTACTACAAGTGAATATTGAGCAACCTACTAATGATTCTTTAAAAATTACGATTACAGATAATGGTATTGGTCGTAAACATTCTAAAGCTTTAAAGTCTAAAAACCAAATGAAACAAAAGTCTAAAGGTATGCAGAATATTAAACAGCGTGTTGCTATTTTAAACGAAATGTATCACGATAAGGTTGATGTTTCTATTAGTGATTTGTTTGATGACGAATCTGGTACTAAAGTGGTTTTGCTTTTGAAGAAAGATTGATTTTATATAGTTTATTATTTTCTCTTTTAAATAAGTTTCTAATGACCTGAGTATTACAGTATTATATTTCTATTTGGCTCTAGTTTAAAATTGTGTTGACATTAATATTTGATAGTCCTTTTCAATATTTTTATACTTAAAATTAGCAGATAATTTTTCAACGGTTTTTTCTGCGAATGATTTTGCTATATATTTCTTAT
>Ga0256840_1001611_pt1 | contig 20913 bp, 18 predicted proteins | sample 355202metaG_FD_185969 | JGI IMG/M metagenome (GOLD analysis project Ga0256840, IMG submission 185969) | Hydrothermal vent microbial communities from Mid Atlantic Ridge, Atlantic Ocean - 355-202 | ecosystem: Environmental > Aquatic > Marine > Hydrothermal vents | place: Atlantic Ocean: Mid...
CCAAATTACGTGTAAGGGATCAACTTCTTGATTTTTGTTATGGAGTGCTAAAGAGAGACCCGATTCTAAAGAAGCACTCATTTGATTGGTTAATTTTTCTAAAATATTCATAATTTAAATATCCTTTCGTTTAATTTTTATCTTATAGTCTTTAAAGTTGTTATTTTGTAATTTTAGTATAATAATTTATAAAAAGATGCTACTTTAGTCGCAAATATACTTTCTTCATTTAACTTTTATCATTTTTAGATAGAATATATTTCACAAAAAAATGGGACATACTAAATAACTAATATGATAATAAAAAATAAAAAAGCAATACTTCTAGGCTTCATTTCTAGCATTACTGCCTCCGTCATTCTTACTACATCTTTACACGCTGATAATGCTGAACGCCAAGACCTCAAAACTTCAAAATTAGAAGCTTATTTAAAATTTACAAAAATTGTACAAATTATTGAAGAGCAATATGTTGATGATATTAATACCTCAGACATTATTAATAATGCACTAAAAGGAATGCTCTCAAATCTTGATGCACACTCATCTTTTATGAATGCAAAAGAGACCAAAGAGCTTCAAGTTCAAACCCATGGAGAGTTTGGTGGGCTGGGCATTACTGTAGGCATGAAAGATGGTGCTTTAACCGTTATTGCTCCTCTTGAAGGAACGCCTGCTGATAAAGCTGGTATTAAATCTAGTGATATTATTTTAAAAATCAATGAAACTGCGACAATGGGCATGACCATTGATAAAGCCGTTTCGCTTATGCGTGGAAAACCCAATACCCCTATTGAGCTAACCATCGTAAGAAAAGGGGAGATGAAACCTCTAAAAATTAAAATCATTAGAGATATTATTGAAATTCAATCGGTTTACGCAAAAACCATTGGTGATGACATTTTATATATGCGTATTACCTCTTTTGACCAGAAAGTTGTAGATGGTTTACAAAAAAGTATTCGTGAAAACCCTAACAGAAAAGGGTATATTATTGATTTACGAAACAACCCAGGAGGCTTACTTAACCAAGCCATTGGAACGGTCGATATGTTTGTTGATAAAGGTGCTATTGTCAGCCAAAAAGGAAAGATTCCTGAGGAGAACCTCGTCTATAACGCAACCAAAGCCAATACCGACACCAAAACGCCTTTAGTTGTTTTGGTCAATGGTGGTTCAGCTTCTGCTTCTGAAATTGTATCTGGTGCATTACAAGATCATAAAAGAGCTGTCATTATTGGAAACAAAACATTTGGTAAAGGTTCAGTGCAAGTGGTAATGCCAATTAGCCAAGATGAAGCTTTACGTTTAACCATTGCTAGATATTATCTACCAAGTGGAAGAACCATTCAAGCAGTTGGTGTTACCCCAGATGTTGAAGTCTCTTATGGAGAGATTAAAAAAGCTGAAGAGGGTATCTCTATTAAAGAGCGTGATTTACAAAAACACTTAGAGAGTGAACTTGAAAAAGTAGATGGTAAAAAAGAAGTGCATGAAGACAAAACAAACAAAAAGCTTATTACCGAAGAACAGATTTATGGAGATTCTCAACTTAAATCTGCCATTGACATTCTCAAAGCGTTAATGATTAGCAATAGATAAACTAACCATACAATTTCAAGAAGGACAGAATAAGAATGAAAAAAACAGAATTGCTTTACGAAGGTAAAGCAAAAAAGATTTGGCATACAGAAGATGAAACACTTTTAATCTCTGAGTTTAAAGATGATTTAACAGCTTTTAATGGTGAAAAGAAATCAAGTGAAGAGGGAAAAGGTGCGTTAAACAATAAGATTTCAACAGAACTTTTCAAAGTATTAAACACTAAAGGTGTACCAACACATTTTGTTGAAATGTTAGATGAGAACAATATGTTACATAAAAAATGTGATGTTATTCTTATTGAAGTTATTGTTCGAAATATTGCCACAGGTTCTTTAAGTAGAAATCTTGGAATTGAAGATGGGAAAAAACTTCCTTTTACTTTGGTAGAGTTTGATTACAAAAATGATGAATTGGGTGACCCAAAACTAAATGACCAACACTGCCTCATTTTAGAGTTGGTTAAAAATAGTGATGAGTTAGACTATATTCGTTTCATGGCAAGACGTATTAATAGCATTATGCAAGCGTTCTTTTCAGATAAAGGCTTAAAAGTAGTAGATTTTAAACTTGAATTTGGTAGAGATATTAATGGCAACATTATCTTGATTGATGAACTTAGTCCTGACAACTTTAGATTTTGGGATGAAGAGACAGGCGAGAGCATGGACAAAGACAGATTTAGAAAAGGTCAAGGTGGACTTAAAGTTGCCTATGAAGAAGTATTAAACAGAATATTGGGAGAGAACAAATAATGAAAGCCATTGTAAATATATTTTTAAAAGAAGGGGTACTTGACCCCCAAGGTAAAGCAATTCACCATGCCTTAGATGCTATGAATTTTGAGGGCGTTGAAGATGTGCGTATGGGAAAACAAATAGTACTTCAACTCACTTCTACTAACAAAGAAGAGGCACTTAAAGAAGTTGAAAAAATGGCTGAAGAGATTTTAGCCAATACGGTTATTGAAGATTATACAATAGAGTTAATCTAATGAAACATGTAGCAATTTTACAATTTCCAGGTACTAACTGTGATTTAGACACAAAGTATGCTTTTGAGAAATTAGGTTGTAGTACTACCATTGTATGGCATAAAGAGTCTTCTATTCCTAACAATATTGACTTAGTTGTGGTTCCAGGTGGTTTCTCCTATGGTGACTATTTACGTTCAGGTGCTATTGCACAATTTTCTCCTATTATGAAAGCCGTAGTGGAATATGCTAATGCAGGTGGAAAAGTTTTAGGTATTTGTAATGGATTTCAGATTTTAACCGAAATTGGACTTCTTCCTGGTGCCTTAAAAAGAAATATTGGCTTACATTTTATCTCAAAATTTCAAACACTCAAAGTTATTAATAATAGCAATACCTTTTTACAAAAATGTAATAAAGATGAAGTCTTAAATGTTCCCATAGCCCATGCTGATGGTAACTACTACATAGACGAGCTAGCCTTTAAAGAGTTAGAAGAGAATGAGCAGATACTCCTACGATATAGCAATGAAAAAGGTGACCCAATCGTTGTTAATGGTTCAGTCACTTCCATTGCAGGAGTTTGTAATAAAAGCAAAAATGTTTTTGGACTCATGCCTCACCCTGAACGTGCCTTAGAGACTATTTTAGGTTCAAGTGATGGCATAAAAATGCTTGAGGGGCTTATCGCCTAATGAAATTTTTTATTGCTTTCTTTCTCACTCTATTTACAACACTTATGGCAAGTGATGTTGAATACAGCTATGTACCTAAGAAAGTATATGAAAAGCAAGTTTTTCCCATTAGCTTTTTAGTCATAGATTCTTCTGATAAGAAGCATATAATGTTTGACTTTAAAGGGGATAAAAAGCCCATAATGAACGAACCTGTTATCATTAACAATGGGTCAAAAACTTTTTATACCTTTTACTTTAAAACCGAGCAAGCACTTTTTGTAATTCCTGAAGTTGATGTCACTTTTGATGATAGCAATAAAATACTACCTAAGATTAGCATTCCTGTCAAAAAAATTCCTCAACATAAAAACTTTTCAGGCGTTATTGCTTCAGGTCTAAAAATTAAAAACCATCAAGTATCGGTATATGATGAAAAAACCAATCTTATTGCCATCTCTTTTGAAGCACATGATGCAAACTTGGAGGACATCTATATTCCCTCTGCACTTAAAGATGGAACAGAGAAAGTAAAACGCACAGGTTCAAAAATAGAGTTAAACTACTATATTGTTTTACCTAGTGAGCAAAAAGAGTTAAACTTTAGCTACTTTGACACCATTAAAGAGAGCTTTATCAATAAAAATATTCCTATTGTCATGCAAGATGCTTCGGTGGCTGCCCAAACGGATTTAAATCCTAAAGATGACAGTTTTGAAACACTCAAAAAATATACGCTCTTAGGGCTTATTATCTTATTTGTTTTACTATTTGTATGGAAAAGAGATTTCTTCTACTTAATCTTGGCAGTAATTACCGCAGCCGTTCTTTTAACATTCTATACCCCCTTAGCGACCGTATGTGTTAAAGAGGGTTCACCCCTTTATATTATACCTACTTCAAATAGTACAACGTCTATCTATATAGACACCAAATATAAAACGACAAAACTTGCCCAACGTAATGAATTTGTAAAGATTGAGTATAAAAATAGAACGGTAGGATGGATTAAAAATGAAGATCTTTGCGAAGATTAGATTTTACTATGGTGCAGCGACCATCTCCTTTATAGCTGCAGGTATTATGGTTCCACTCATGATGCTTTTTCCCAAGAGAAAATCAGACATTTTACACTATTGGAATAAGGTTATTCTCTTTTTAATTGGAGGGAAAATTGTTTCCCATGGAAAACGAGACAATAGTGTAGATATGTTTGTGGCTAATCACCAAGGGATTATTGATATTATTGCACTTGAAGCTGATAGCAATACTGACATAAGATGGGTCGCAAAAAAACAACTTTTTGATGCTCCTTGGTTTGGCTATCTACTTAAGTTACCTAATATGATAGAGATCGACAGAGATAATAAAGCAGGGCTTATTAAGCTTTTAGCTGATACAAAAGAGACCATTAAAAATGAGAAAAATAGAGTGATTGCAATTTTTCCAGAGGGGACTCGAACAGACAAACAAACCCTTTTAGAGTTTAAAGGTGGCACAAAAATTATTGCTAATAAACTTGAACTAAGCATTCAAGCAATTATTATTACAAACAGTAAGAAATTACTCAATGAGCATAACAAAACAGCCCATAATGCAACTGTTCACATTACCTATCTTAAACCTTTTAAAGTTTCAAAAGCCAATAAAGAGTGGTACAGTGAACTCCAACAAACAATGCAAGAGTGTATTGACAAAGAATATTTAGAACATCAAAGAGAGAGATAAATAAATGAACATCAATGAAATAGAAGAAGATACCACGCCCCTAAGAGATGAGTTAGAACGCCATATTAGAAAACTCGTTCAGCCACTAAAAGAGGAGAATGAATTAAAAGATATTTTAAAAGTTAAACTGACAAAAAAAGAGTTTAAAATTTTAAATACTTGGGCAAAAGAGTTAGATTTAGAAGCATTGAAAGAGAAGTTATCTTTAGATGAAGAACGTTATTCTGAACTCTCTATGAAATTAATCAAAAAACTAAATCAAGAGAAATTAAAACAAGCTATATCTATTTAAGAATATAGAGGATTATCCCTCTATATAGTTTTTAAGTTTACGCCCTACTCTTGGGTGTTTTAGCTTTTTAATGGCAGAAGATTCAATCTGTCTTACACGCTCACGGGTTACCCTAAGCTCTTTACCAATCTCTTCTAAAGTCCTATCACTCGCATCTTCAAGCAGACCAAATCGCATTCTTACAACGGCTTTTTCACGTTCATTTAATTGGTCAAGCACTTCATCAATTTGATTGTTTAGGTCATCGTTAAGTACGGCATCTGAAGGACTTACGGTCTCTTTATCTTCAATGAAGTCACCAAATCGTCCATCATCTTCATCACCTACTGGTGTTTCAAGACTCACAGGCTCTTTGGTAATTTTAATAACGTTTTTAACTTTATCAACAGATAATCCAACCTCTTTAGCAATGGTGTCAAGATCTGGTTCTTTCCCTGTCTCTTGAAGCCCTTTTCTAATAATTTTGTTAATTCGGTTAATGGTCTCAATCATGTGAATTGGAATACGAATGGTACGTGCTTGGTCAGCAATCGCACGTGAAATCGCTTGACGAATCCACCAAGTAGCATAAGTAGAAAACTTATACCCTTTTTGGTATTCAAATTTATCAACAGCTTTCATAAGCCCAATATTTCCCTCTTGGATAAGGTCAAGGAATGGTAAACCACGGTTCGTATAACGCTTTGCAATAGAGACAACAAGCCTTAAGTTTGACTTAGCCATTCGTGTTTTGGCTATTTCTGAACGTTTTTTACCACGGCGAATTTGTCCTAAAATCTCAGCTAGCTTTTCAGGGTCAAGATTAAAACTATCTTTACTTGCTTCTCTGGTTTCATAGAGTTTTTTAATCTCAACATAAGTACTTACCATTGTTGTTTCAGGTACAGCATCGGTAATGTCTTCTTTGTCCATCTCTAAAATATTTTCTAAAATACCTTTGTGGTTCTCTTTTAAACTGTCATTAAAAAGTGGTAATTTGTACTCTAGTCTTTTTAACTCTTTATCAAAACCATCATCACTCTTAAGTGCTGTTTCCATCGCTTTTACAAGTTCATTAATGAGTTTTGAAGTAGGTCCAAGGTCAATAAGTGCCAATTTTTGTTGTTGCTTTTTAAAGGCAACTTTCATCTGCTCATGCATGATTTTTTCAAGATTAGAAGCATCATTTTCAAGTGTATCTTCTAACTCATCACGTGTTTTCATCCACTCTTTTTTTGCTTTTTCAAGGGCTTTAAAAGCAGCAATAACTTGTTTTACACGTTTTTCAGCAGCTTTATCTGCTGATGCTGTTATTTTTGTACCTTCTGTTGTCTCGGTATCTGTTTTGTCATCAGCTGTTTCTTTTTCTTCTTTTTCGTCTTCAAAACTTTTAAATAGCTCTTTAACACGACGTTCTCTGTTTAACAGTGGACCTTTATAGTTTAAAATATAATCAAGTAAATAAGGCACCGAACAGATAGCATCTAAAATGACATCTTCTCCTGACTCAATCTCTTTACTTAAGAATATCTCTTCTTCTTTCGTAAGCAGTGGAATTTTACCCATCTCACGAAGATACATACGAACAGGAGAATCAGAACGACTCCATTCGAGTAACTCTTTCTCTTTTAAAAAGTCAAACCCTTCAGCATCTCCATCTTCTATCTCTTTTTGTCGTCGAGCTTGTCGATTCGTTTTCTCTTGAGCTGAAAGGAAATTAGCATATTCAGAGGAGGTGACTAATTTTATGCTATATGTTTGTGAAAGTTTTAAAATCTTTTTGGCTTGTACTGCCGTTGGTTGTTTCTCAAATTCTTTTGCTAAATCTTCAAAAGTAATTAAGTCAGATTTTTTACACTCTTTAAAAATGTTTTCTAGGTTTTTGTTGATGTCTTTTGCAGCCAAGAGGAAGACTCCTTATGAGGATAATACACTTTAAAATAAGCATATTTTTCGTGCATTATACCCAAACTTTTTTAATGATAAATTTTATTTTTCATAAAACACCAATTTTAAGGGATTTAAAGAGGATTTTACTCCAAAATAGATTCTTTATGATTTTCTAATTTTATTAAAATATCATTGGCTTGACGTAAATGTAACATCTCTTCATTGGACAAATCACAATAAATTCCCCTTAAAGCTCGATTTATCATCTCGTGTGCCACCACCACGATTACGCTTTCATCTTTAACACAACGCAACCATGCTTTAAGACGGACATAGACCTTAGCGTAAGACTCCCCTCCCTCTAAGACATAATTAAACTTATCTGCTTCACGTGCTAAAAATGCTGTCGCCAACTCAGACTTACAATAGACTTTGGTTTGCCCCTCAAAAATACCATAGTTAAACTCTTGAATATTGTCATCAAAAATAATTTCAGAAACATCTAGCCCACTCTCTTTGGCAATTATCTCTGCTGTTTTTTTTGCCCGACCTAAGGGAGAAGCAAAAAACTTCACCTCTTTAAGGTTAATATATTTCTTTAATTTTAAAGCATTCTCTTTGGCTTGTTCTTTTCCTTTGGCTGTTAAAGGCGAATTTAACTGACCTTGATAACGCCCCTCAACATTCCACTCTGTTTGACCATGACGTAATAAATAGATAGTAGGTAAGGACATATTATTTACGCTTTGTCACAGATTCCATCGCATACCAAACAGATGCAATAAAAAGAACTAAAAGTGAAATGGCTATCCATTTATTCTCAGCAAAATAAGCAAAAAATACACGTATGCTCTGTGCTGAATAGTAACTTCCTATCATAATGGTTGAAACAAAAAAGATGGAGGCAAAAATATTATAGAAGCCAAACTTTTTGAAATCATACCGAGAGAGTGCCATAGATAGAGGAACCAATGTCTTAATACCATAGAGGAACTTTTGAATAAAAATAGCCAAAACCCCATATTTTCGTAAAATCAAAGTAGAGAGAGCTAACTTTCGTTTATGTTTTTCAAAATAGGGTTTAATATCATCTTGTTGGTATTTTCCCAAATAGAATAGAAACATATCGCCTATATAATTAAAGACAATCCCCACCAATAATGCCAAAGGTAAGCTCATAGCACCTACTGAAGCTGCCATACCCGCCGCAGCTGTCCACAGAAAAGTGCCTCCAAAAGAGAAAAATGCCAATGCCACATAAGCTACCACTTGCCACTCTTTAACAAAAGCAATAATTCCATCAAATCCATCGACATTTTTAGTGAGCCAATAGATTAATCCTCCCACAACAATAAGGGGTAAAAAAAGCATTAAATCTTTAAAGCCAAAGTTTTTCGTTTCCAATAAATAGCCTTTCAATTTTTAAAATATTAAGAATTATAGTAAGTTTTTTTAATAAGCTAATTAACTATAATGTGTTATAGTGTCACATTTCGAATATTTATAAATAAATATAAATTAATTAAAAACAAAGAAAAGTATAATGACCTTCCTTAAAGACCTTGAAACAATCATCAACATTAACTCCTATACTCAAAATAAAGCTGGGGTCGATGAAATCTCTGCTCATATGACCCAATGGTTTGAAGCGTTAGGTTTTCAAACTAAATGTTTTGAACGTGAAACACTGGGCAATCACAACCTCTATGTTTCAAAGAAAACAGAGGGCTTAAAAATTTTACTCTTAGGACACAATGATACCGTATTTCCTAAAGGAAAATTTGAGGATTTTTCAGAAGATGAAGCCTGGGTTTATGGACCTGGGGTGTGTGACATGAAAGGGGGCAATATTGTTGCGCTACAAGCACTTCGTAATCTTTATGCACAAAATGGAAAAATAGAGAATATTGATGTACTCTTAGTTTCAGATGAGGAGAGTGGTTCAGACGACAGTAAAGCACTCACTTCAAAACTCGCCAAAGAGTATGATGTCTGTTTTGTCTTTGAAGCAGCAGGAGAACATCTTGAAGTCGTTACAGGGCGTAAGGGTGTGGGAACTTTTAGCATCGAAATTAAAGGTAAAGCTTCTCATGCGGGTGTACGTTATGAGGAAGGGATAAATGCTAACCTTGAAGCCTCACATAAGCTCATAGAACTCACGAAACTTACCAACTTAGAGATTGGAACAACGGTTAATGTCGGAAAAATAGAAGGAGGCATTGGGGCAAATACCATTTCACCAACGGCTAGCCTACTTTTAGAATTACGTTATACCCAAAATACTGAACGAGACAGACTCCTAAAAGCTTTAGAAAAGATTAGTAATAGCTCCTATGTAAAAGGAACAACAGCTAACCTTTCGGGTCAAATTCAACGTGATGTGATGGAAGCCAATGAAGCCCAAAAAGCACTTATAGAACATATAGAGAAGATTACTAATATAGAGATTAAAACAGAATCACGTGGTGGTGTGAGCGATGCAAACATTGTAGCATCACAAGGGGTCACAACCCTTGATGGTTTTGGACCTTTTGGAGATGGTGACCATACCGTCAAAGAGAGAGCCTTAAAAAGCTCTTTTGAACAACGCATTACCTTAATGACCAAGATACTAATGCATCATCAAAACGACCATAACTTTAACACAGGAGAAGAAAATGTCAAATAAACGAACCATTGGAATGTGGCTCTACAAAAATGGTGGAGGCGATGCCATTGGAAAAAAAATTATTAAAAAACTTAAAGAACGTAATATTTTAACCATTGACAATATTAACCTACGCGATGCAATGGCTAGAAATAAAAATATTGTTCATAATGGAATTAAGCTCAATAAACTCGACCTTTTCTTCTCTTACAATGCAGGAGAACAGACCATTTATCAGACTTATCTCTATCAAGCATTAAACAGAATAATTCCTATGATTAACACTTATGATGCCTTTGCACTCACTGAAGATAAGTTCCAAACTTCATTTATTTTAAGAAATGCAGGTATTAAAACAGCAGACTACCGACTGTTCCATCGTGATGATTCTCAAGAAAAGTTACACAAAATACTTAAAAAATGGGGTGGTATGGTCTATAAACCCACCAATGGTTGGGGAGGTGCAGGTCTTACCAAAATCGAAAATAGCGATAATCTACAATCACTATTTCCAACACTTAACCAAAGTAATACACGTGAAGTTTTTGTAGAAAGATTTATTAATTATGACAACACAGACTTCAGAGTAGATATTGTAGATGGTCAATATGTAGGATGTTATGGACGTAAAGCAGGTGGCAATGATTGGAGAACCAATGTCACTTCAGGAGGTTCTGTATTCATGAGAGAGTGCAATGATGATGTTTTAAAAGTTGCCATTAATGCAGCTAAAGCTTGTGGTACAGACATTGCAGGAGTTGATATTATTTATGACCAAGAAAAAGAGGAATATGTTGTCTTAGAAGTCAATGGTATTCCCGCCTTTGCCACCCCAGAACAAGAGAAGATGGGGCTAAACTTCAATGACAAAAAAATAGACCTTATTGTCGATTTAATCGACCGAAAAACCCACTAAAAATAAAGGAAAAAACCAATGAGTTTAAAAAATAAAGAATTACCAAAATTAGGATTTTTGTACATGGATTATGTACTTAGATTTTTCGACTACTCCAACTTTAAAGGCTGGCCAAATAAAATAGAAACAGTAACCTATCATTGGGGAAATGATAAGGACAGATTTATTAGAGAAGTTAAAAAGAAAAAAATTGACGTACTTATTGGGAATGTTCCTGCCACAGCGTATGAGACCTTTAGAGAGATTGCTCGGGCTTTACCAAATGTTCGTTTTATCCCTTCTCTTGATACGCAGTTTTCTAACAAATCAAAAGAGAATGTTACCCGTTTTGCATGGAAATATGATTTACCTATTCCCAAAACGTATGTTTACTATAACCGACCTAATGCTGACAAATTTTTGAAAAAAACACAATATCCTAAAATTGTAAAAAAATCTTATGGACCTTCTAACTATGGTGGATACTTTGTCCACAAAGTAGATTCTTATAAAGAAGCCAAAGCCTTGTTTGATGAGAAAAAATATCACCCAATGTATTTTCAAGACTTTGTACCAATGGAAGCTGACATTCGTGTGATGCTCATTGGTCATAAACCTGTTTGTGCCTTTTGGAGACGCGCTCCTGAGGGTGAATGGCTTACCAATACCAGTCAAGGAGGCTCAATGGACTACATGGACGTACCCAAAAATGTGCTTGACCTTGCCGTTCGCGTGAGTAAAGCAGCCAATGCAGAGTATTGGGCATGTGATGTTGCCTATGGTAAAGATGGTAAAGTTCGCATTTTAGAGTGTGCAACAGCTTTTGCTGCTTTTCCTTACATTCGAGATTGGATTGGTCAATACATTATGTGGTCTTTAAGTAAAGGTCGTTTCAGAAAACCACACATGCCAATGTTTAACTGGGAAGAACTTGGAAAAATCAATCCTGATTTACTAAGAACCATGCGACACATTACCTTTGGAGAATTTAACCCCTCTTATGATGGTGCATTCTTTGGGAAAAAGAAGAAACACTATGGTGAGGGTGAAGTCTTTTTACATGAGCTAGATGAACAGTACAAAGTACATAATATAAAAGAACGTACTTTTGAAGAGTGGCCAAGTGAGATGTGGAACTACCAAGATAAATTTGCCTTGAAAAATCTTAAAAAAATGAAAGTACCTACACTCAAAACAAATGAAGCACCTGTTGTCTCTGAAGATGAAAATACTCCTGCTGTTAAAATCTCAAATGAAGAGTTAGAAATACTACTTACTTCTGTCAAAGGACTAGGAAATAAAAAGTTTAAAAAATTAACCAATCGTTTTTCTCACCAAGCCATTATTAATATTTTAGAAAATGAACCAAAAGTATTAAAAGATATTAAAGGTATCAATAGCGAGGTACTTGATGCTGTTATGGTTGTTTGGAATGATTTCAAAAAAAATTAAATAATACATAACTTTAAGGTGTAGTCAAAAACTACACCGCTTCAACCATAGCTACATAATATTTTGCTAAAATTACACCATATAAACTTGGGAAATAAGCGATGAAACAACAATATAAATCTTATGATGAGAGCTGTGCTTTCCTTGAAGCGTGTGTTCAACAATATCCAGAACTAATTACGGTTAAAAATATTGGAACTACTTGGGAAAATAGACCTATTTTACTAGCAACAATTTCACTTAATGTCAGTACAGCTGATTTAAAACCTGCACTTCTTTATACAGGTACAGCACATGCACGTGAGTGGATTGGGCATGAATTGGCTGTTGAATTTATTGACTATTTACTTTCAAATTACAAAAACAATCCTAAAATAGCTGAAGTCTTAACCGAAAATACACTCTACATTGTGCCATGTTTAAATCCTGATGGCTTTGAATATTCACGACAACACTTCTCCTTTTGGCGAAAAAACAGACGTGACAATGGCGATGGAACTTTTGGTGTAGATTTAAATCGTAACTTCTCAGAGGGCTACAGAAAATCTACCCAAACAAACTCTAATGTTTACTCAGGACCTCACCCTTTTTCAGAACCAGAGACTCAAGCCATCAAAAAATTTGTCGATGAGCATGAAAACATTACCATAGCACTCGACTACCATTCTCAAGGAAATGTCTTCTTCCCTGCCCATAAATTTAACCATGAAAGTGAAATTGAGGGTACGGACTTGAATACACTCTGTGCTAACATGAACTACCAAATTCATAAAGTAACAGGACGACATTATGGGATTAACCGTGGAAAGCCACCGACTAAACTTATTTCAGGTTCGGGACGAGAGTACTACTACTCAAAAGGTATTATTGCTATTGTGGTAGAAGTAGGAACACGTAATATTCCCGACTACATTCAAAACATGTCTGAGTCAGTTAATGAAAATATTCCTGCACTCCTTTATGCGTTTTCTGAAGCCAAAAATTATGGTCAAATATCGCCTAAACGTGTGGATAACTTTCACATAAAATCTTATGCTTCTAATAGTTGTGAAATCGCTTGGGACTATAATGCAAAAGAAGATGTCTATTTTGAGATTTTCCGAAACCTTAACAATAAAATGGCATGTAATTACTCCTCACTTGTAGGCGTAACCTCTAACCAATATTTTAAAGATGAGAATCTCACAAGTGGTACTATGTATTTTTATTATGTGCGTGCTGTCAATAAACTCACTAAAATTAAATCACCTTATGCCCCAAAAGTCCAACTAAAAACACTCCTTGATGAATCTGAATTTTCTCGAACCATTTTTCCACATGCTTCTGATGTCGGATATGTTGCAGAAAAATCACCTGAAGCCAACCATGGACACTTTGGGGTAAACTCATTAAAAATTGGGGTTAATGAGGGCAGAGGTATCTCTTATGGGGTCATGAGTTTTGATTTATCTAACATTCCTAAAAATGCCATTGTTTTGGAGACAAAAATTTCACTTTATCCCCTCAATAGAGTTTCAGCTAAAATTGAAAAATATGGCGAATGGTCATTAAGTATTATCGACCAAGAGACCGTTCCTAACATTCGTGATTTTGAGCAAGTTCATAATGCTACACGTATTCAAAATCTTGGACTAAGTATTCCCTCTGAAAAACTCACCCAAGGGATTTGGTCACATTGGGATTGTAATGAATTTGAAAATAAAAAGGTGCAAGAAGAGTTACAAAAGCATCAAAAAATCACACTTAAATTATCAGGTCCAACTGAACTTCCTGTTGGGCGAGATTCTCAAATGATGGTCTTCGACATAGGCTATGGAAATCAAGGTGGAGGCTTACACTACCGACCAGCCATTGACATTAAATATACCATTCCTAGTACCAAAGTTGAACTTCCACTTGAAAACAGTATGACCATTAGCAATGAGGCTATTAGTAGTGATACTTTAGCTTGTGGATTTAACAAAAATGATAAAAAGATTTTTGCCTATCTCTCTTTTGATTTAAGTAGCCTACCCAATCCTGATGAGGTAGTCATTACCGATGCATGGATTGAAGTCTATAACAGTAGTACAGTCAAACAAAAAGTAGATATACGCTATAACGTAGAGTTCATTGATTTAGAAGAGTTCTCTTATGATGATATTAAAGAGCGTGAACGTATTGAGTTCATTGGTTATGAGGTAAGTTCAGCAGAGCTTAGTACAAAAAAACAACACCATTTTGTTTTTGACCACTACTCAAAACTTGCACTAGAAGCAAAACAACGTGAAGGAAAAGAGGCACAATTTATTATTAAACCTACTTCTGTCTTAACACGTGACCACCTAATCAACTGGGAATTTGAAGGAAAAAATTCAGCCAAACTTATGATTAAGTACATAAAACGCCGAAAGTTTCCTCTTCCCTCACCTGTCAATTTACAAACAAAGATTGAAAACAAACTCATTAAAATCACTTGGGATAAAATAGAAGACCCTGACCTAGTAGGCTACTATGTGGTAAGAAACCGTTGGCATGCACCCAAAAACCCTTTTGATGGCGTAAAACTCTACGCTGGTTCAGACAACTACACCTTTGACAATTTCGGCTCAACCAAAATGGATAAGTATTTTGCAGTATTTACCTACGATAATGTGCCTAATTACAGTCAAGCGTCTGTTGTTGAATATAAGGCTAAGTAGGTGTAACACAGTCACACCTACCCTGCACAACACTCATCAAAAGCCACTCCCTCACGAATGCCGTCATCAATCACCATAGATTCTTCAAACCCTGAGATATTATAAAGCTCATCATAAATCAAAATGCCAGAGGCTATGAGGTCATCACGTCCTATGCCTACGGCTTTTACTTTTTCTGCTTCGCTCATGTTTAACAATGTGTTTAATTTCTCAGCTAAATCACTTTTACTTAGCATTGTTCCGTGAATTTTTTTTGCATCATAAGTCGCATAATCCATGCCCTTTTTCATCGCTGCTATGGTAGTGGGTGTTCCTGCTGTGGCGATAAAGAGTTCTACTTCTCCATGTTCTTTTGTCACCTCACTATAATAGGCTCTCATCTCACCCATAAGCGTTGGAATAGCCTTAGAAATCTCTTCTAAATTGTTAAACTTTTGCGTTAGGGTTACAATGCCTATTTGAAAACTTTTTGAGAAATACCTCTTTTCATAATAAAAAAGCATTTCAGTAGAACCCCCACCAATATCTACCATCATGAAGCTTTTTGGTGTTTGTTTTAAAATTTTCAATCTATTTTGCACCGCTCTTAAGGCATACTTCGCTTCGGTGGCACCATCTATAACCTCAAATGCCACGCCTGTTTGTTTGCTTATTTGAGACAATGCTTCTTGTCCATTTTTAGCTTGACGAATGGCTTCAGTGGTAACGGCTTTTACTTTGGCATCGGTAAAATCAAGTTGGGCTTTGGCTTCATTGAGTGCAGTAACTACTCTGCTTATGGCTTCATCATTTATCTTGCCTGTTTTGGCTAATCCATCGGCTGTTTTAACGGTTTTATGAAATTCACCCAACACTTTTTTACTCTGACAATGCATCTTTAAAATTCTTAAACTATTTGAGCCTAAATCTATGGCAATTATATTTTTCATAACACTCCCCTCATCTAATTAGATATAATACTTTTTTAAAGATTAGAGGTAAATGATGCAAGAAAATTATGGCATAGATATATGGGCAGATGAGAACTTTATCATCAAAGAGAATACAGTCAATGTAAAACATAAAAATGAACCCTCACTATTAGAGATTACCAAAAAATTAAGAGAGCAAGGGCATACAGGTCCTTTACTGTTGCGATTTCCCCACCTCATCAAGAAACAAATTGCTACACTCTATGCACAATTTAACCGTGCAAGAGAAGTCTTTGACTACCAAGGTAAATTTCAAGCTGTTTTTCCTCTTAAGGTAAACCAATTTCCCAACTTTGTTAAGGCACTCATCGAAGTCTCAAAAGGCTACAACTATGGTTTAGAAGCAGGCAGTAAAGCTGAACTCATTATTGCGATGACCCATACCCCTTTAGGTGCACCCATTACGGTTAATGGATTTAAAGACAAAGATATGATTTCTCTGTGTTTTATGGCAGTTTCCATGGGTCATAACTTGACCATTACCATTGAGGGCTTAGGCGAGTTACGAACCATTATTGAAGTTAAAAAAGAGAAAAAAGAAGCAATAATGCCTAAAATTGGTGTACGCATTCGGCTACACAGTTCGGGCATTGGGATTTGGGCAAAAAGTGGGGGCTACTCTTCTAAGTTTGGTCTAACTTCTACTGAACTCTTAGAAGCTTATGAGCTTTTAGAGAAAAACAATCTACTTGCTCACTTATGGATGGTACATTTTCATATTGGCTCACAAATGTCCGACATTAACCCACTCAAAAAAGCACTGCGTGAAGCAGGAAATATCTATGCTGATTTAAAAAACCGTGGGGCTTTTGCTTTATCTGCACTCAATATTGGTGGGGGTTTGGCTGTGGAGTATGGGCAGTATCCCCATGCAAAAGAGATTAACTATGCCCTTAGTGAATTTGCTAACGATGTGGTTTTTCTCATTAAAGAGATTGCCAAAAACAAAGGCATTGAAGAGCCTGACATTTTTACCGAATCGGGTCGCTTTATTGCTGCATCTCACGCCGTGCTTATTGCTCCTGTGCTAGAGCTTTTTTCACAAGATTATCAAGAAAAATCTCTACGACTCAAAGAGCATAACCCCCCTCTCATAGAGGAGCTTGATGCTTTATGGAAAGACCTTAACCGTACCAATGCTAGAGAATACTTACACGATGCCCTTGACCACATGGAGAGCCTCTTGACACTTTTTGATTTGGGGTACATTGACCTTGAAGACCGTTCTAATGCTGAAATCTTAGTCAATTTAATTATTAAAAAATCGCTTCTGCTTTTAAGTGATGGTTCACAAGAGTTACAAGCACTTCAAAACAAGATTCAAGAGCGTTATTTGGTCAATTTTTCTGCTTTTCAATCATTGGCTGACTTTTGGGGATTAAAACAACATTTCCCTGTTATGCCTATCGATAAGTTAGATGTTAAAGCGACTAATCCTGCAACACTATGGGACATAACTTGTGATTCAGATGGCGAGATTCCTTTTGAAGATAACACTCCTTTGTATCTACATGATGTCAATGTGAATGAAGAGGAATATTTTTTAGCCTTTTTCTTAACAGGAGCATATCAAGAGATTTTAGGAATGAAACACAACCTCTTTACCCACCCTACTGAAGTGACAGTGGCATTTGATGAGCAAGGGGAATTTAAACTGACGAACATTGTTGAAGCTCAAAATATTTTAGAAGTTTTAGAAGATTTAAATTACGACAAAGAGAGATTAAAGGATAAATTTCACCCTTATCTCTGTCAGAATAGTTATCTTAAAACCATTCTTGCCACGCAAAAGGATTAAAACCCAACAGCATCAATACGACCTTTATGACATCTGCTTCTTGGTCGTTCTCCACTTTTAAACAACTCTTTTAGCTCTGAACTTCCATTACCTAGATGTAACCAAAGTTCAGTTACTAAACCTTTTTGACAATTCATCGTCACATGTTTTCCTGCCCCTGCTCCAAACGCTTTGTCAAACACTTTACGAATGTCATCTAATTTAACTTGTCGTCCAATGTTTTGTTTAAAGTATTGTTGTACTTTTGAGTCATTGACTTGGGTTAAAAGGTTCATCGCATCATTATAGTACGCATCAGCCGATGTACCATAACAGCTTCCATGTTTAACCCACTCGTGTTTATGTAAGTTTGAACCATAACCTGGCATGAGTTTAGAGAGTTTTGTTCGTGTAGCATCTGTTAAATCCAAATCATCTAGTCTATTCCACTGTTTGTTTTTGTCCATACCCACTTGTTTTTTACTCACATTACAGTAGGCATTGTTTCTTGGTTGTGGCCAAAGTCCATGAAGCACAAACTCAAATGCACCAAAATCTTTAGCACTCATATGTTTACACTCTTTTTTGTATTGGTGTGTTTGACAAAAAGCATTTTGCCATGAGAGGGCTAAGAGATTTTGTTTTGAAGTGCTTTTAGAGGTTCTTTTGGGCGTAGTCACTTGGGGTGGCTTATTGTTAGAAGCCAAACGCGATGCAAAACTAGAAGTTTCTTTAGGCTCTTTAATCTCTTCTTTTTTTTCTAGTGGTTTTGATTTTCCATCAGATAAACAAACCTCTTTGACCCAACGTTGAGCAATTCTTTGCCCCTCTATAAGTGTTAAAACCAAGCCTTTATTTTTCTGTAAAACACGATATTTTTCACCCACTTTGAGCTGTATGTCATTGCTGTTTTGTGTTTGCTTCATGTTGTTGTACGCTGGACATTCCAAAACGGCTGTTTCGTAAACTTTTGGTTTTTTGGCGACAACCAGCAATGGTAATGCCAATATGAGCGAAGTAGTTACTATTTTATTCATTTAAATCCTTATTATTTAAAAAGTTTTATTTGGCTATTATATTTGAAAAAAGTGAAAGTAGCATAAAATATGATATTTAATTCTTTAGCATTCATAGAGAACTTAAACGTAAAAGAGCGTTTAGAACATTTGGGAAACAAAAAGAAAAAGCCTTGTAAATTAAAAACATTTCGCTCAAATATGATGCTCAACCCCCTAAAACTAAAACACCTCAACAATATGGACAACTTAGCGTGTGACATGATAACGCTTAATCTTGAAGATGCCATTGCCCCAAGTCGAAAACAAGAAGCCTTGCATAACATTGCTCTTTTTTTGTCTCATTTAGAAGCTTCTAAGAGTTTTATTATTGTTAGAACCAATCCCTTAGATGAAGGAGGACGAGAAGAGATAGCTTTTTTAAACAGCTTTTGCTTTGATGCAGTGCGTGTGGCAAAGATTAAAAGCCGTGAAGAGATTTTAGAGATAGATAAATTACTTAAGAGTGAAATTGAGATACATATCTCACTCGAAACAAAAGAGGCATTTGCCAATTTGGCTAGCTTTGGAGGGATTGAGCGATTTACTACGGCAAACATTGGCATTTTAGACCTACTCACCTCCTTAGGACTTCCACAATCCTTAGTAACACAGGACAATCCTACCATTCAGTACATTCTCTCTAAATTTTTAATAGATGCTAAAACAGCAGGAGTAAATCCCATCTCATTTATGTTTCAAGAGTATCAAGATGTTGAAGGCTTCAAAGCGTGGTGTGAGCTAGAGAAAAAAATGGGCTTTACCACCAAAGCCTGTATGGGTCCTGCTCAAGTTGCCATTGCCAATGAAGTGTTTGGTATAGATGAAGAGGCTCTAAGTCGTGCCAAAGTCATTAAAGAGGCATTTGAACGCTCATCAGCCAAAGGAGAAAATGGCTTTATGCATGAAAAGTTTGGGTTTATTGATGAGCCGATTTATCGAGATGCCTTGTTGGTACTTGGTTTAAACTAGGGAAATAACATCACTTAGGTACTTAACCGATATTTTGTTATAATCATCAACAATAAATTCTTAAAAAGAGTCAATAATGGGAACAATAGACAATATGTTATTAGAGTATATTTGGAAAGATATTGACGATTTAGAGTCGGTTTTTACCTCTAAAATCTATCAGATATTAAAAAAATTTAAACAAGAAAAAAATAAAAATGACTTTATCTCTACTTTAGAAGCTTTTGTTGAAGTCGATGACTCTTTTTTAGAAAAACTTAAAACTCATAAAGAGAATAACAGCAAATCAATAGATGTGAACTCTGAAGAGTATAAAACTTATAATAGTATGGGGATTGATTATTATTACAAAAAAGAGTACGACAAAGCCATAGAAGCCTACCAAAAAGCAGTAGCGATTAATCCTAAAAGAGATAAGGCTTATTATAATATGGGGATTGCTTATTATGATAAAGAAGAGTATGACAACGCCATAGAAGCCTACCAAAAAGCAGTAGAGATTAATCCTAAAAGAGATGGAGCTTATAATAATATGGGGAGTGCTTATGATGAAAAGCAAGAGTATGACAAAGCCATAGAAGCCTACCAAAAAGCAGTAGCGATTAATCCTAAATATGATGAGGCTTATTATAATATGGGGATTGCTTATGTTAATAAAAAAGAGTACGACAATGCCATAGAAGCCTACCAAAAAGCAGTAGCGATTAATCCTAAATATGATGAGGCTTATTATAATATGGGGAGTGCTTATGATAATAAAAACGAGTATGACAACGCCATAAAAGCCTACCAAAAAGCAGTAGAGATTAATCCTAAAAGAGATGGAGCTTATAATAATATGGGGAGTGCTTATAATGATAAAAAAGAGTATGACAAAGCCATAGAAGCCTACCAAAAAGCAATAGAGATTAATCCTAAAAGAGATGAGGCTTATTATAATATGGGGGTTGTTTATGACAATAAAAAAGAGTATGACAAAGCCATAGAAGCCTACCAAAAAGCAGTAGCGATTAATCCTAAAAAAGATGAGGCTTATAATAATATGGGGATTGCTTATGATAATAACAAAGAGTATGACAACGCTATGAAAGCGTATCTGAAATCTTTAAAAATGGTTGAAAAAAGAGTAGAGGAAAATCATCTTCATAGAAAACAATTCCATGAAAATTTTGATATATTTATGAGAAGTATCAAAAAGCACTTCTTCTTAAACAAAAACAACTCAAACCTAAAATTTAAAATAGACAAAGTACGCATAGAAAACTTTAAACAGTATGTTGAGCCTTTTGAGATAGCCTTTACAAAACAGATAAACATTGTGGTAG
>Ga0256840_1001612_pt1 | contig 20901 bp, 18 predicted proteins | sample 355202metaG_FD_185969 | JGI IMG/M metagenome (GOLD analysis project Ga0256840, IMG submission 185969) | Hydrothermal vent microbial communities from Mid Atlantic Ridge, Atlantic Ocean - 355-202 | ecosystem: Environmental > Aquatic > Marine > Hydrothermal vents | place: Atlantic Ocean: Mid...
CATACTTAATAGCATTATCCATTAGGTTCTTCAACACTAAAGTCATAAGCTTTTTATCTGTTGTTAATGCCATGTCATCAATATCTATTTTGATACACGAATTAGTACTCATAAGTAACTCTTTACTCTCATTTACGATATCTGAAAGCAGCAAGTATTCAAAATTTGGTTCAAAACTTTGTGTGGTTACACGTTCAATCTCTGCTAGTTCAGAGATGAGTTCATTCATACGCTCAAATGCACGCACTAATACTTTTTTTGTCCCCTCATCTTCCATCATCTCTACTACAATACGGCCTTTGGTAATAGGTGTCTTTAACTCATGCATCAAGTTACGCATAAAAAGATTTTTAGACATTCCAAGTTCGTTGATATGCACAATTGCATCATCAAAACTTTTAGCAATTTTACCAATCTCATCATCATAAAGGTAAGTAATACGTGTTTGCATATCACCTTGTGCAAATTTTTGTATTTGCTTATGTAGTGTTTTTAGAGGATAGAGTTTTTTCAGTACTGCCAAATAAAGTAATAACAGTAAGCCAATCAAAAATACACCCAAGGCAAGTGCAATTTCAAAATAATAGTTTTGAGGCAAGTTGTCTTCAAGCATAATATTGTGTGCCATACGTTGGACATAGATATAGTGTTTATCTTCTATCTTAAAAACTCTCACTCTCCCCAGAGAAGAACCACCAGAAAAAATGGTTTTACCTACCTCTTCAATTTGCTTTTGTATATGTAAAACTTTTTCAGATGCAATTGGCTTTACATGCAACTCTTTATAGAGGTTTTTTAACTCTTCTTTACGCGTATTTTGTTGTAGATTTGAAAGAAACGTAATAGAAATAAGTTGATAACGTTTATACTTTTCAATATTTTGTCTGTCTTTATCCCAAGAGAGGAACAATAAAAAAGTAGCGATAAGGATAGCAATCGCCACCGTAAAAAGAATATGTATAAAAGTCGTTACGGATAAATTTTTCATTTATGCCCTATCGGTTAAAAGGTACCCTACCCCTCGAATAGGTTTAATATAGATATTGTCTGGATCAAATTTAGCTATTTTTTGGCGGACACGAGAGATAATGACATCTATATTTTTAATAGAAGAATCATCATCAATATGTTCACTTTCATACAACAACTGTTCGCGTGAGACCGAACCATTTTTATGCTGTAGTAACATCTCTAAAATGTCATATTCTGCTGCGGTTAGTTCAAGTGATTGACCTTTAAAAAGCACTTCTCTTGCGTTAGGAACAACAACAAAGAGTGCTTCCTTTTTTTCCACTTTCTCTTCCACAGAACCTGTACGTCGTAAAATGGTTTTTATGCGAGTAACAAGCTCTCTAGGGTCATAAGGCTTAGGCATATAGTCATCTGCACCTCTTTCCATCCCTATCACCTTATCGGTGATATCATCACGAGCAGAAGAGATAATAATAGGTATATTTGAAATATCACGAATCTTAGGTATCACTTCTAGTCCATCCATGCCCGGTAAAGTCAAATCCAAAATAATCAAGTCAAAATTATGTTGTGTTAATAAAGATAACCCTATGTATGGGTCTTCAGCACCGATAACTTCCATATCAAACTTCGTTAAATAGTTGGTTAAAATAAGGGCCAATTCTGGGTCATCTTCGATAATAAGTATTTTTATAATGGGAACTCCTTTGTGTCCTAATTATCATATAATATGTTTAATAGAATATTAACCTATTTCATTGTAATCTAAATATACTTTCGTAATAGCTATCAAAAACGAGGTAATCGCTGGACCCACAATCATCCCCCAAAAGCCATAGGTACTCATACCCGCCAAAATAGAAAAGAAAATAATAATAGAGTTAATCTTAATGGTACTCTTTAAAAAATCTTCTTTTATGATATTTATAATCATAGGCTTAATAAAGGTATCTGCGATGATAGAAATCATGACTATAGAATAGCCTGCGATAATCAGTGCTGTATGAGAATCTACCTTTGTCCATACATAGAGTGAAACAGGAGCCCAAACGATAATCCCCCCGATGATAGGGATAAGAGATGCAAAGCCATAAATGACACCAAAGAGCAAACCGTTAAACCCAAATGCAGCCATAATAATACCAAATAAAAAGCCTTCAAATATAGCAGTTACAATAATGGAGTAAAACACTACTTCCATCGTAGCTGAGACTTCTTGCATCATACGTGCTCCTTTTACAGGAGACACAGGTAACAGTGCTAAAATAATATCAAAAAAACGGCTTCCATAGTAGTTTATAAAAAAGTAAAATACGACGACAAAAAACATATTCTTCATAAAACCAAGCCCCGCACCACCTGCTAGTGTCACATAGCTAGTAGACTCTTCTATATAAAATGCAATTTTAGCATCATTAAGATACTTGAGACTCAACTCTTTTAAAAAAGGAATATCTTGTACTTTCTCTTGTACAAAATGTATGGTATCGTGTACACCTGCACTGTCTATTTGAGAGATATACCCTACCCCAATCGTTGCCAAATAAAGTATGGGAGCAAAAAGAAGTAACATTAATAAAGTAGTTGAGATACCCGCAGAAATATGAGCTGACTTTGTATAGCCAACTAACTTTTTAGTAAGGTTAAACGTAGCCATAGTAAGCAACATCGCAACAACCAATGACAATAAAAATGGTTTATAGACTGAATATGCACCCACAATTGCCAAAACAAAAAGAGCTGTTATCATCAGAGAACTTTTACTCATCAAACAATCCGTCCTTGCCACCAAGTTTAAAATGCTCATACGATTTTTGCGTGGCTATGCGTCCCCTTGCTGTTCTTTCTATGTAACCATTTGCAATGAGATAGGGTTCCAACACATCCTCTATGGTACCTTCATCTTCACTCAAAGCTGCTCCTATGGTACTTAGTCCCATCGGTTTATTTTTTGCAGATACCAAAAGCTCAAGGAGTTGAATATCTTGTTCATCAAATCCAAGGGTATTAACCCCTAGCTCATCTAAGGCATATTTGGCACGTGCAAGGGTAATTTCACTCTCATCTTCAACCTCAGCAAAATCTCGCACACGCTTAAGTAAACGCAGTGCAATTCTTGGTGTACCTCTGCTACGTTTTGCCATCTCTTGTGCTGCATCTATTTTAGCTATTTTATCTAATTTATGAGAAGCTTGCATCACTATCTTACCTAACTCATCTGGTGTATAGAACTGCATGCGAAAATGCATCCCAAAACGCTCACGCAAAGGGTTTGAAAGCATCCCTGCTCTGGTTGTTGCTCCTATAAGTGTAAAACGTGGTAAGTCTATTTTCACAGTTTGCGCTGCAGGCCCTGAGCCTATGATGATGTCTAGCCTAAAGTCTTCCATCGCAGGGTAGAGTATCTCTTCTATGGCTGGTGACATTCTATGAATTTCATCTATAAAAAGTATGTCACCCTCTTCTATGTTCGTCAAGAGTGCCGCTAAGTCACCTGCTTTTTCTATCATGGGGGCAGCTGTGGTTTTTATGTTTGCAGACATTTCTGTGGCGATGATGTTTGCTATCGTCGTTTTACCAAGACCAGGAGGGCCAAAAAATAAGACATGGTCTAAAGCTTCTTCTCGTTTTTTACTCGCTTCTATAAACACTTTGAGATTTTTCTTTATCTTCTCTTGACCTATATATTCATCCCACGAGGAGGGACGCAGAGTTACTTCATACGAAACTTCTTCATCAAAACGTTCTATCTCAACCATTCGCTCCATTAGTAGGTGTAGTCCTCAGAAGGAAATTCACGCCCCTTCACTTCATTTCTGTACTGCTCCAAACCTTGACGGATTTGTTTAGCACCATCCATGTACTGCTTGACAAACTTAGGTTTAAAGGCTTCAAAAAATCCAAACATATCAGACCAAACAAGCACTTGTCCATCCGTGACATTTCCTGCACCTATCCCTATGGTTGGGATAGAAACTGCTTCAGTAATGGCGTGTGCCGCTTCTTCTTTGACACCTTCAACCACAAGAGCAAACACACCTGCTTTTTCTAAGGCTTTAGCATCTTCCACAAGGTTTTTAATGTCTGTTTTGTCTTTACCCCGTATCTTATACCCGCCATCAGATCGTAAAAACTGTGGCATCAACCCTATATGCCCAAGTACCGCGATAGAGTTTTGTGTCAATGCCTCAACGATATGGGCTCTCTCTTTGCCTCCTTCTATCTTAATAGCTTGTGCATTGGTTTCTTGGTAGGCTCTTGTGGCATTCATCACTGCTAGCTCAGGTGACGTGTATGAGCCAAAGGGCATATCTAGTACGATTAACGGTAGTTTTGCACCATTGCACACTGCTTGGGTATGGTAAATCATCTGATCCATCGTGGCACTTAATGTATCTTCTTTACCAAGAAAACTCATATTGAGGCTATCGCCTACAAGTATCATCTCTACTTCACCATCAAAAAGCTGTGCAAAGAGTGCATCATAAGCGGTTACCATAGTAATAGGCTCTTTGCCTTTCATTTTTGCAATGGTGGTTAATGTGACTTTTTTTTCTATTTTAGGGGTATGAATACTCATGAAATCTCTCTATCTATCCTATAATTTTACTCATTTTATCATATAATGTTGAAAATATATTATATAAGAAGAAATATTGAAAAATTTAGTTGCATATATTACCACTGGTTTCCCCTCTTTAGACTTTACTGTTGATGCAGCATTAGCCCTTTCAGAAGCAGGAGTAGACACTCTAGAGTTAGGTATGCCTTTCTCTGACCCTGTTGCAGATGGTCCTGTCATCGAAGCCGCAAACCTCAAAGCCTTACAAAATGGCTTTAAACTAAAACATCTTTTTGAAGCCTCTGCCAAAATAACCCCTCATATAGATACCCTATGGATGGGCTACTTTAATCCTTTTTACCACAAAGGCATGGACAACTTTATCGCCGAAGCAAATAAAGCAGGTGTCAATGGCTTTATCATTCCTGATTTACCTTTTGAAGAGGCATCACTCTATAAACCAAGTATCCAAAAGGCAAATCTTAGCCTTATTGACTTTATCGCCCCTACAGATTCAGAAGCTCGCATTGAGCAAATCGTAAAAGAGGCTCAAAAATTTATTTATCTTGTTGCCTATGCAGGTATAACAGGTGCAGGGAAAAGTGAAGACTTACAGCCTATTATCTCCAGCATCAAAAAGTACTCAGATACGCCAGTGTATGTAGGCTTTGGTGTAGACCAACATACTGCTAAAGAGAAAGCCAAAGGTGTAGATGGTGTTATAGTAGGCTCAGCCTTTGTAAAAGTGCTACTAGATGACAGTTTAAGTAACACAAAAAAAATTACAAAGATATCTGCTATTGCAAAAGAGATAAAAGAAAAGATAAACAGTTAATGCAGCACTTTATTTGGAATGTGAACCCTACACTATTAGAACTCGGACCCTTACAGCTACGTTGGTATGGACTCTTATTTGTCGGGTCATTTTTTTTAGGTCTCATGATCATGACATGGATTTATAAACGTGAAGACAAAAACCATGAAGAGCTTGATAACCTTCTCATCTACATACTCATAGGTACGGTTATTGGAGCTAGACTCATGCACTGCTTTGCCTATGAGCCAGAGTACTACCTCGCACATCCACTAGAGATATTCAAAGTCTGGAAAGGTGGGTTGGCGAGTCATGGGGGTCTCATTGGTGTCATTGCTGCTCTGTATTTTTTTACTAAAAAATACCATACCTCATTTCTATGGCTTATGTCACGGTTAACTATCCCCGCGGCATTGGCCGGTGCATTTATACGTCTTGGTAACCTTTTTAACTCCGAAATACTTGGACAACCTACTGATAAACCATGGGCTATTGTCTTTGAACGTATAGACCTGCTACCCCGTCACCCCGTACAACTTTATGAAGCGTCTGCATACTTATTACTCTTTTTTATACTTTTCTTTATCTACAAAAAAGTCTCATTCTCTTTTGCTACAAAACTACTCCCTGGTCTCTTTTTCTTCTACATATTTACGGCACGTTTTTTACTAGAATATACCAAAATACCTCAAGCCGACTACACAACATCTCTTCCTTTTAACACAGGTCAACTCTTGAGTATCCCTGTTATTATTATCGGAATTGTTTGGATTATTTGGGCAGTGTTGAGCCATAAAGATAAAAGACACAAGGGCAATAGTGCTTAGATTTATAGGGCTGTAATTTAGAAAGATATCTAAAAAAAATTTAGTCCCTCTCTAGCTATTGACAAAGTTACCCAAAAGTGTTAAAATCCATCACTTTCCAAAACTGGGGGTGACTTGGTTTCGACTGGAGTAGTCGGGGCTATGTGCATGTCGGACTGAGCAATTCCGTTACGCGGCTCACACGCATTTAAACGCAAACAACACAGATTACCGTCCAGCTTACGCAGTAGCGTAAGTCATTAACCCCGCTCACGCGGAGGACTGCCCTGCCGAGGAGTGTCATCTTAATCGGACTTTTGGGTATCACATCTGATGACTATGCCCCGTGGAAGCTATGCCACAGGGTGAGAATTTTAGCTCGTCTAGCAAAGTTTTGAGTGTAGTACAAAACTAGATTAAAATTAACAACACCGTCTAAGCATGTAGAGTCATAGTTCTAGCTATTCTAGGACAGGGGTTCAATTCCCCTCACCTCCACCAAAGTTTATTTCACTAAAATATAGGTATTAAATTTGTCCAAAAAAGATGCCCGTGAGAGAAATAGTCAACAAACAAAAAGCACCCAAAGACACTGTACTGAACAACATCATGAAAGAGATAGGTGAAGAGAATGGTATAGTTGTTGATGTACCAGTAGAAACAAATCAAAAAAAAATCACTGCAAAAAAGAAGAAAAAACGTTCTTGGTTGCATGTATTTTTTAATTTTACGCTTTTAGCTCTTATTTTATTTCTACTTTTTATTATTTATATCATCACTTTGGCTACCACAGAAGAAACAAAACCAGAAGACTTAGATAGTGCTTCATCCACACAAATAGTTGTACCCGTACAAGCAAATAAACCTGTAGAAAAAAACATAAAAAATGTCGATGTGCTAGAAAAGAAAACTGTAAAACTAACACCTACGAGAAAAAAACAACAAAATATAAAAACACCGCATAAAGACACGCTAACTCTCTCGCCAGAAAAAGAAGAAGCTCTCATAAGAAAAAGAGCCAAAGAGGCACTTATGCGACAGATGAAAAACTAAACAACACTTCGTTCTATGTCACTATTTAACGCTGTCATAACTTCATATGAAATTGTCCCTAACTGTTTAGCCGCATCTTGGGCATCATCCATTATGCAAACCTCATCTGCATTGGATGCTAAGGATATGAAGTCCATAGAAACACGTCCTAAAATGGGGAGGTTTTGGGCAGTCATAAACGTAGGAAACTCTGAGCCTCTACACCAGCCATCACCATAGCCTAAATCATAAGTAGAAATCGTCATTTCATCTTGTGCCACAAAGTCACCACTGTACCCTACACGTTCACCTGCTTTCAAGCTACGACTTGAAACCTTTTTGGCATATAAGGAGAGTACAGGTTTTAACTCTGTGACATCAAAGACTTGGGAGAGTTCATTGTATCCATAGGCTGCTATGCCTACACGTACTATGTCTTCTGCAAAAGACTTATTTCTTAAAAGAGCAGCAGAGTTGTATGAGTGGAAACGTACAGTTGTAAAACCTGCCTTTATCACTTTTGTTTTGATGTTCTCAAAGTTTTTTTGCTGCCAAAAAAGTTCTGAACTTAGGACATCTGCAGATCTAAAATGTGTCATAACGCCTACGAGGTCTAAACCTTTTTTTTCTATCAATTCTAAAGCAGTTTCTAGTTCATGCTTGCTAATTCCATTACGATGCATACCTGTGTCAACTTTTAGCTCAACTTTGGCACCTTGCTCTGCTCTTGCTATGTCTTCAAGTGTGTTAATGGCATAGCTAATATCCGCATCTTTTACGATGCTATCACCCAGTACGAGGATACTTTTAAAATGTGACTCTATTTTTTTGGCTTCACAGCGTTTACGTACGACTGCATGCTCTATGCCAAACTCTGCTGCAAGTGTTGCCATAAGCTCTAAGCCATGCCCATAAGCATTGTCTTTTAGCACGATGGCTATCTTCTCTTTAGAGCCAGTTTTTAGTGCTATTTGGTTAAGATTATGAAAGAAATTTTGTTTGTTTATTTTTATAAATGCCATGATTAGGATTATATCCTAAGAATTAGAAATTAGAAATTAGAAATTAGAAATGAAGGTGTATTTATGGATAGAATACCAGCAGAGTGGGAAAAACAGCAGTGTGTGTTGATGAGTTTTCCTCATGAAGAGACTGACTGGGCTAAGGGGGATTTGAATGAAGCTCTCACCCCTTTTATACGTATCGCCCAAGCGATTGCTTATGGGCAAGCTGTTTACATCATCTGTAAAGATAAACACAAGATAGCTTCCATGTTTTGCTCCACACGAAACATGACCTTTATAGAAATACCTACCAATGATACATGGATACGTGATTATGGGTATATCTCCATCAAAGAGAATGGAGAAAAACAACTTTTGGACTTTACTTTTGATGGCTGGGGTGCTAAATTTGAAGCCAAACTTGACAATGCTGTCAACACTGCTTTACATCACAAAGGGTACATGGGTACTACGCCTCTAAAAAGCATAAACTTTGTACTTGAAGGTGGCTCCATAGAGAGTGATGGTGAGGGGACAATACTTACGACCACTGCCTGTCTTTGTAACCCCAATAGAAATGGTGGTCTTAACAAAAAAGAGGTGGAAGAAAAGCTCAAAATCTATCTTGGTACACAAAGGGTACTGTGGCTTGATGATGGGTACCTAGCAGGTGATGACACAGACTCTCATGTCGATACACTAGCACGTTTTGTTAACAAAGAGACAATAGTCTATGTCAAGTGTGACAACAAAGAAGATGAACACTATAAGGCACTTTTAAAGATGGAAGCACAATTAAAAGCGTTTAAAACGCTAGAAGGAAAACCTTATACCCTAGTGCCTCTACCTATGACAGACGCCATTTATGACAAAGATAAAAACAGGCTCCCCACCACCTATGCAAACTTTCTCATCTGCAATGAAGCACTACTTTACCCTACCTATAGTGATAATAATGATAAAATAGTACATGATACATTTAGAGGGTTGTTTCCAGATAAGGAAATCATCCCTATTAATTGTCTGAAACTGATAGAACAAGGTGGTAGTCTGCATTGTTCTACCATGCAAGTCGTACGTTAGGAGAGTTTAGTGAAAACTGCAGTGATACAACAACGATACAAACACAGCAAAGAAAAAACTTTAGCTTATACACTAAAAGGCATACAAAAAGCTTCACAAAATGGAGCAGAACTCATTGTCTTACAAGAGTTACACCAAACAGAGTACTTTTGTCAAAGTGAAGATACAAAGTTCTTTGCCTATGCCAACCATTTTGAAGAAGATATAAAACTTTGGGCTAAGGTTGCAAAAGAGAACAAGGTGGTACTTGTTACATCTTTATTTGAAAAACGCACTGCTGGACTTTACCATAACACTGCAGTCGTCTTTGAAAAAGATGGTTCTATAGCAGGAAAATACCGCAAAATGCACATCCCTGATGACCCAGGCTTTTATGAAAAGTTTTACTTCACCCCTGGTGATTTAGGCTTTGAACCCATACAAACTTCTGTGGGAAAACTAGGCGTGCTTATCTGCTGGGATCAGTGGTACCCTGAAGCTGCACGTATCATGACACTCAAAGGGGCAGAAATACTCATCTACCCTACTGCCATAGGCTGGTTTGATGACGATACAGAAAAAGAGAAACAACGACAGTTAGATGCATGGATAACCATCCAACGTTCTCATGCCATAGCAAATGCTATCCCTGTCATTAGCTGTAACCGTGTAGGCTTTGAGGCTGACCCCTCGAATGTTTTAAAAGGTACTAGGTTTTGGGGAAATTCTTTTGTTTGTGGCTCTCAAGGAGAGATCTTAGCCCAAGCCACACATCAAGATGAAACCATACTCTACGCTAGCATAGACAATAAACGCACCAAGGAAGTAAGAGATATCTGGCCATTTCTTAGAGACAGACGCATAGAAGAGTATGACTGTCTTTTAAAAAGATATTGTGATGAAGAATAGGCTTCGACAAGCTCAGCCAACAAACTATGAAGTCACTGAGCTTGTCGAATGTGGTCAAACCACCACATAAAGGCAAACATAAGCCCAGGTGTTTTAGCAATGCTTTCATCGTAGATAAACGCTTTTGCTTCACTCACAGCTAAAAAAATGACTTCTATCTGCTCATCATCTACACCACCACCCTCACTTACTTTCATGCTATCATCTACCTCAGCATAGTACATCATCTGCTTAGAGCCTGCAAAGCCTACAGAGGTGTGAAAAGATGTGATTTTTTCTATCTCTTCTATGCTTACACGGTACCCACACTCTTCTTCTATCTCTTCTTGAGCTATCTGGGCAAGTGAAAGGTTTTTGTCTACGATGCCTGCACAAAGTTCTACTGTCATGCCATTTTGGTTGTTTAAGTACACTGCAGGTCTAAACTGTTTTACGAGTATAAAGGCATTTTTTTCTCTGTGGTAGAGTAAAATGGCTACTGAGTCATGGGCTTCAACAATCTCCCAAGATTTTGATTTCCCATTTTGTTCGTAGGTAGCAAATGCCGTTTTTATAAACTTGGAGTCCCTAAGTTCTTGGAGTTTAAAATTTTTGATATTTGTCTGCATCACTTATCCTCATACTTCTTCGTTTAAAACTATCCCACACAAAAGGTTTACCTTCGCTTTTCATATAGGCTAATAGTTTTGCCTTATTTTTTTTAGCATTTTTTATATTTACTTTTTTATATTTCGTGGTAGTGGTCTCTTTGTACTTTGTAAACTTTTTCAGTACTGTACCCCCTGCTGACTTTTTACGCAGTACTTTCATCGGGTTTATCCATCTGCCATTCTTTGTTAAACCAAAGTGCAAGTGAGGACCTGTACTTCTACCCGTATTGCCTACATAGCCTATGATTTGACCTTTTTTGACATGCTGTCCACGCTTCACACGTATGCGACTTTGATGGGCATACAAAGAGACATAGCCACCGTTGTGTTTTATCTTCACTACTTTACCATAACCACCCATACGCCCAGCAAAGATAACTTTACCAGAGTTTACCGCAAGAAGGGGTGTTCCTCTTTTTGCACCAAAATCCGTACCATGATGGGGACGGTAACGCTTCAAGATAGGATGGTAACGCCTATGCGAAAAAGAAGAGGTAATACGCACATGACGCAAAGGCATACCAAAACGAGACTTTTTACTTTTTATAGGCACACGTCTCGTATAGGTTATTTTCTTTTTACCCTTGACTGTATAGGCTTGAGATTTTTTATCACTGGTATATCCATAGCCATCCTCATCTGCATAGATAAAATGTTTTTTACCCCGATACTCAAGCATGGCTATTTTGATATGTGGCATGTAGTAAGGTAAACCCATACGTGTCTTTTGCACGTAGATAAAAGAGATTTTGTCACCTTTTTGTAACTTTTTAGTGTTGATAGTTCCTTTTAAAAGCTGCCCCATTTTATCTGCCAATGCTGGATGCTGTAAGGCATTTTTAATATCACTATGTGGATTTGAATGTATCGGTACTGTAGCAACATATTCTTCTTTTTTATACTCTATGGGAATAATATCAAAAGTAAAAAGACCTGTTTTCACGTCTTTTGCAAGCCTTATTTGCATCTCTTCACCTATGGGTATAAGTGCTTGTTGTAACTCACCATCGTTATCTCTTAGCTCATAAAAGGTTTCATTTCCTTGTATTTCAGAAAGAAATTTCAGGTCTTCTTTTGAGATAGATTTTAGTATGTCTGGATGTATACTACGTGTGTTAAGGTATTGTGAAAATGTTACACCTTTTTTCCATTGTTCTGTGCTAAGTTTTGCAGCAAAAACTGTATGCACTGCTAAGAGCCATACCAAAACCAAACCTAATATACTTTTCAAAATTGTCATTCTTTCTCTAGCCCTAATTTTTATAAATGGGCATAATTATAACTGAAATAAGTTAATCCCTTAGCTTCAGTTCCCACATCAATAAACTTTTACTATATTGCTTGTATAATCAATGTAATTATTATATTAAATACACAAAGGATTGTCATGCCCAAAATAGCATTACTATTTCTCTTATCATTACCTCTTTTTGCAGGGTTTTTTCCCTCTTCTGTACACACCTCCATCAAGTCTGTTGAGGGCAAATCTATCAAGCTTACTTCACCACTAAGTGTCAATGGCATGTCAGGTGTTGTCATACATGCTTATGAAAATGGACTTACCGCCATTACCTCTCGCATAGCCCAGACCTCTTCTGATGGTTCTGCTACACTTATAGATGCAGATATCGTACAGCATGATGAACTTCCAACCATTAAAACGCCTGTCAAAAAAGGGGATAAAGTCATAGGGGGTTACCTCTACAATAATGTGCTTCTTCTTGCACCAGATGCAGACACCTATGCACGCATAGTAAAGGCTAACGATAAAACATGGATACACCCAGATACCTATGCTCTTTACCTGGCTGTAGAAGGTGAGGACAAACCTACACGTGAAAATCTCTCAGCGTTTGCAAAGAAATTCCAAATAGGTCTCATCTACATTGTCCGTAAAGACGCTGCCATACTTCTAGACCCAATCTCAGGGAAAATAGTCTCTCAAAAGTCTATGAGTAACCTCCCTAAAAAAGGGCAGTTTCCATTTTATATGCGTTATGGAAAACTAGAAAGTGGCTGGTTTGGCAGTGAAGCAAAAGGTAACTACTACAACGTAATGGGTGCATTTTAATGTTAGACAAAAAGCACATACAACACTTTGAAACACTGGTTGGGAAAGAAAATGTCTATTCTGACAAGGCCCATCTCATAGCCTATTCTTACGATGCTACGCGTACACGTTTTGAACCTGAAGCTGTCGTTTTCCCTAGAGATGAGGCAGATATTTCTGCTGTACTAAAGTACTGTAATGAACACCTTATTGTCATCACAGCTAGAGGGGCTGGTTCTGGCTTTACAGGAGGTGCATTACCAACAAATGGCGGCATCATCCTTGGGCTAGAAAAGCACATGAACAAAATCTTAGAAATCGACATGGAAAACATGGTAGCTGTGGTGCAACCTGGTGTCATTAACATGGACTTACAAAAGGCTGTAGGAGAAGTAGGACTCATGTACCCGCCAGACCCTGCAAGTGAAGAGTACTCTACACTAGGAGGCAATGTCTCTGAAAATGCTGGAGGTATGCGTGCAGCAAAATATGGTATAACCAAAGACTATGTAATGGCGTTGCGTGCGGTACGTGCAAATGGGGACATCATCAGAGCAGGTAAACGTACCATTAAAGATGTGGCAGGGTACAACACAGCCGGTATACTCATAGCCTCTGAAGGTACACTAGCCGTACTAAGTGAACTCACCCTCAAGCTCATCCCACAACCTAAATATACCAAAGGATATATGGGGATCTTCCCCTCTGTAGATGACGCGATGAATGCGGTCTTTAAATCATTGGCCTCAGGGGCAAACCCTGTGGCAATGGAGTTTATGGATGCACTCGTAGTCCAAGCACTCAAAGAAAAACTAGGGGTAGAACTCCCCGAAGATGCAGGGGCATTGCTCATCGGGGATGTCGATGGAAATGTACCTGAAGAAGTTGCTTTTCAACTTGAGACCCTAGAGGCATCTTTTAAAGAAAACAATGCCCAAGAGTTCATCGTAGCACATGATGATGACCACCGTAACAAACTCTGGTACGCCAGACGTAATGCCTCTCCCTCCATCACCATTTTTGGAAATAAAAAGCTCAATGAAGATATCTCCGTACCACGTTCCATGCTACCTGAAGCACTCAAAGCCATCTACGCTATAGGTGACAAATATGGCTTTAAAGTACCATGTTTTGGTCATGCAGGTGATGGGAACATTCATGTCAATGTTATGGTAAAAGATGGTAGTAATGAAGAGGAACTTCATCGTGGACATCAAGCCATAGAAGAGATATTTCAAATGGTAGTTGACATGGGTGGTACACTCTCAGGTGAACACGGCATTGGTACTTCTAAAGCACCTTTTATGGACATTGCCTTTAATGAGATGGAGATACAACTCTTTAAAGACATTAAAAAATCATTTGACCCTAACAACATTTTAAACCCTGGGAAAATGGGACTACCTAGTTAATGCTGGGTAGGTTGTATCAAAGTGAATAAAAATATTCAATTCAAAGTACTCTTTAAAAATTATTATCTCTTTATCAGAGATTTTTTTAAAGACCTTTTTGATGACAGGCTAGGACATTATGCATCTAGTCTGAGTTGGAGTACACTTTTTTCCATCATCCCTCTACTTGTTATTTTACTTTTCATTGTGACCAAAATGCCCTTGTTTGACTCTATGTATGGAGAAGTAGAGGCACTTATCTTTTCAAACCTTATGCCTACGCATTCAGACAGTATCAAAAACTACATCAGTACCTTTATGCAAAACTCAGACAAGCTAGGTTATGTGGGTGCTTTTTATGTGACCTTTGCGGCTATTATGTTTTTTAAAAACTATGACTACATCGTCAATGACATTTTTTCATCACCCTCACGTACACTTTGGGAAGCCATTAAAACCTACCTGTTTCTCGTCATCATCATCCCTGTATTGCTTGCCTCTTCCTTTTTTCTTTCTTCTTTTTTACAAAGTTATTTAGACAAAACAGAAGTCACAAGTGTCATACACCTTTACACCATACTTCCCTACTTCATCATATGGATGGTCTTTTACGTAGCCTACCAACTCTCTGCAAACATACCCATAGAGCGTTCAGCAGCTATCATTAGCTCTTTTATCGCCTCACTTGTATGGTATTTAAGTAAAAGTGCTTTTGTCTTTTATGTTGTACATAACAAAACCTATACCTCTATCTATGGTTCAGTCTCTACACTTTTGTTTTTCTTTTTATGGATTTATATCTCTTGGGCTATCTTCATACATGGGTTAAAGTTTTGTGACTTACTAAATAGAGATGAAGAGATAGAACATATATAACATTGCAAATCCTAACAACACATAAAATATTTTTCTATACCAAATAGCCCCAAATGAGAGTGCCATATAGATGGCTGTTCCCCACCATGGTAGTAAATGCTCAGATGCTTCTTTTGGTAAGGCAAAAAGTGCTAACAACACGCTGTCAAACGCCCCTCCAAAACCTATGCTATGTAAGAACATAACCAAAGGATAAAAGAGGATAAACAACAGTGAAAGCAAGGGTGAAAGCAGTTGATATCCTGATGTTACAGCAAATACACTATGGACTATGGGTAACATCAAAACAAAGATACCAAGAGGTATCACAAGTAGTGTTATGAGCCATTTGTTCCACTGTTTTGTATACTGTAGTAACAAAAATATATAAAATACTCCTGCAACAGACAGCCAAAAAGAGAGTGATACTAAGAGTGAAGGGAAGAGTAAACAAAGTAGTAAAAAGACTGATGCTAAAAATGTAAAACTTAAAAGCTCAATAGCAAGCAAAAGCATAGCCCAGCCTAAAACCACCATGGTATAAGAACGTAATAATGAGGGAGGAAATCCCACAAACCATACATAAACACCTAACACAAGTACTGACACCAGTCCCACATCAAAAAGAGCATGACGGTAAGGAAAAAACTTCTGCTGAAAAGGTCTATAGAGGAGTAACACTAGCCCATAGACAAACGCCCATAAGATACCCAGATGAAAGCCACTAAGTGCCACCAAGTGACTCACACCAAGCAAGGCAATCTTCTGGCGTAACTTTGGGTCTATGGGTGTGGCAAAAAAGATAGCATTGTAAAATGATGCTATAGACTCATCTTTGTGTTGTTTATTGACAGCATTAAGTAGTATATCTTTAAGAGTGGGTGGTAACGCCTCCGTGTTTTTAATCTTAGACTTGACATAAAATGTACCCAAGTATGAACTAAAAGAGATACTTTCATTTGGGAAAAGTTGTAAACGTAAACGTGCATGGTTAAACTCTTTTTTTTGGTGACTCGTCGTATAAAACGTAAAACCATCATCACTTTTTAGTTTGAGTACTTTGTAACGTTTGGCATTTTTTGTTTTGTCATAAGAGGTGATAACAGTCGCATAGGTGTAGTAAAAAGGTTTGGCGATGAATGTTTTATAATTATAGTATTCGTACCCTAACCGCACACCTATAAACACACACATTATAAGCCCAAACCAAACAAATGATTTGACATCAGAAAAAAGTTTAGGTTTTTCTAATGCTTGTCCCATTTCAAATTAAATATTTGGCATATCTATATTGATGTTCGCTTCTTGCATAGGGATATCTGCATCTTCATACTCTATCTCAAAGGCTGGAGAGATAGCCTTGTCTACAAAGCGTGTAAAGTTCTTTTGAAACACAAGTTCTACAGTACCTGTAGGACCATTTCTTTGTTTACCTATGATGATTTCTGCATCTTCTTCTGATTTTTTTCTAAACTCAGAGGTATACTCTTTTCCCTCTGCTTTTGCCTTCATCTCTTTCTCTTTTTCCATCGCTTCACGATAGACATCATCACGATAGACAAAAAGGATGATATCCGCATCTTGCTCAATGGCACCAGACTCACGTAAATCAGAGAGCATTGGACGTTTATTGTCACGACTCTCTACACCACGGTTTAACTGTGAGAGTGCCACTATAGGGATTTGTAGTTCCCTTGCTAGTTGTTTGAGTCCACGAGATATTTCAGAGACCTCTTGTTGTCTTCCTTCTCGTCCTTCGCCAGACATCAACTGTAAATAGTCGATGATTGCCACACTTATTTCAGGATGTTGGGCTTTGAGTTTACGTAGCTTAGAACGCACATGGTGTATGGTCGCATACCCACCATCGTCTACAAAAAGTTTTTTACTTGCCAGTTCTTGTGTGGCAGCGGAGAGTTGTGACCACTGCTCATCTCTCAAGTCACCTACTCTAAGTGCTTGTAGAGGTATGGAAGTTTTTGCAGAAAGTAGTCTAAGCATGAGCTGTTCCGCAGGCATTTCCAGTGAGAAAAATGCCACACCCTCATTACGCTCTATGGCTTTAAGTGCCATGTTGAGTACCAGTGCCGTCTTACCCATAGCAGGACGTGCTGCTATGATGACCAAATCCCCTTTACCAAAGCCAGATGTTTTATCATTGAGGTTTTTAAAGCCTGTATCTGTACCTATGAGTTTTGAATTACCCAACGCTTTTAAACGTTCTATCTCACCCATCATCGCTTCTGTTATCTCTTTAGATTCACGGAAGTCATCTGAGGTTGAGTTTTGTGTGATTTCGTAGAGTTTTTTCTCTACTAAGTTCATCACCTCTTCAGCTGGTAAGTCATCTTCTATGGTGACTTTTTTAATTTCAGTTGCTAAGGTTGCCAAGGCTCGTTTAGTAGACTTGGCTTTTATCTCATGCATGTAGGCTGCTGTGTTAGAGATAGGATTTGAAGAGAGAATGTCAAGCATCGCTACTTCGTCAAACTTACCCATACTGGTGAGTTTTGCACGTAAAAACTCATCATCAAGTGGTTTTTCTTCTGAAGTAAGTGCTTCCATCGCGGTAAAAATGTGCTGATGAAAAGGCAAGTAAAAGTCATGAGGCTTTAACTTAGCTGCTATCTCTTCATAGGTTTCAGGATCAAAGATAACCGCTGAGAGTACCGCTCGTTCTATGTTTAGGTTGTACATGTTTTCCATTATGCATTATCCTTAGCAAACTTCTCAACTTCAAACACAAACCTGTCTACAAGTTCTTTCTCTGGCAGACGTGCCACCACTTCGCCTTTTAGCATCACAAGTCCTGCATCTTTACCATAGGCTATGGCAACATCTGCATGTTTGGCTTCACCTATGGCATTTACCACGCATCCCATCACAGAGACATCCATAGGGGTTTTTATATGTGCGGTTCGCTTTTCTACTTCTGCTACAGCTGTCACAAGGTCAGCCTCTATACGCCCACAAGTAGGACAAGAGATGATATTTAAGCCCTCTTTGATGCGTCCAGAGTCTTTGAGTATGGCTTTTGCCACTTTGATCTCTTCTTCTAGCTCGCCTGTTATGGAAATACGCATCGTGTCACCTATGCCATCAAGAAGCAATGCCCCAAGCCCTATGGAAGACTTGATAGTCGCATGGAAGATAGTCCCAGCTTCTGTGACACCCAAGTGAAAAGGGTAAGCGTTTTTAGGTCGTAACATGCGGTAAGCATCTACAGTACGCTCAACATCAGAAGCTTTGAGTGAGACTTTAATGTCCGTAAATCCTAAATCTTCTAAAAACTTGATGTTGTAGTCTGCACTTGCCACCATGCCCTCAGCTGTCGCACCATACTTGTTTTCAAACTCTTCTTCGAGTGAGCCTGCATTTACCCCAATTCTCACGGGCAAAGAACGCTCTTGACACGCTTTAACTATCTCTTTTATCTTATGTTTATCGTTAATATTTCCTGGGTTAAAACGGATGCAGTCCACCCATTTGGCCGCTTCAAGTGCTAACTTATAGTTAAAATGAATGTCTGCAATGATAGGCAAAGAAACCTGCTCTTTTATGGCTTTAAGTGCCAAGGCATCTTCCATCTTAGGCACAGCAACACGCACCATGTCCGCCCCTGCAAAATGCAGACGGTTTATCTGCTCTACCGTCTCGTAAACATTATGGGTATCGGAGTAGGTCATGGACTGCACAGATATGGGTGCATCACCACCTACTGCTACGTTACCTACATGGATTTGTTTTGTTTTAACTCTTGGTTTCACGTTAGACCTTCATTATAATTGTCTTATTTTATCGTAAATTATTTAACTGTAGGGGCAGACCTATGTGTCTGCCCCTTAGAACGATGGTGATATTTGAATTTTCTTTTCATCCAAAGGGCGAACACATGGGTTCACCCCTACGAGAATTCCACAGGGTCAAAATCTATTTCTATTTCTCTACAATCCACAGCGTGCAGTGCTTTAAGCAATGGTACGCGATTTTTACTTCGTAGCAAGATATTAAACCTAAATTTATTTGCCACACGCTCCACTGGGGCTTTGCCTGAGCCTACTATCTCTATCTCTTTAAAGGCTTTGAGTTTTGTGACAGTGTCTAGGGTTATTTTTCCTGCTTTGGCTTCATCTTTATGGGCTATGAGTATGCGTGCTAGTGAAACAAAAGGTGGGTAGTCTGCCATCTCTAAAAAGGCTAGTTCATCTTTAATGAACAGTTCATAGTCAGCCAAATAAGTCTGAAAAAATTCTGGGTCACCTGTTTGTACGATAACCTCTGCTTCTTTTGCACGTCCACTTCTTCCTGCTATCTGAAACAGTAGTGACATGGCTCGTTCTCTGGCTCTGTAGTCTGCAAGCCCTAAGATGTAGTCAAGTCCTAGTATGACGCAGAGCGTGATGTTTGCGTAGTCATGCCCTTTTGAGAGCATCTGTGTGCCTAAGAGCAACTGACTCTCTCCTGACTCAAAACGTTTTAGTGCATCTTTAAGTCTCTTATCTGTGCCAATGCTATCTTTATCAAACTGCTCTACTGCTATGCCCTCTATGGCTTCTTCTATGACTTCTATGGCCTCTACTGTACCCATACGTTCACTCTTTAAGGGTTGGTGTCCACACTGAGTACAAGTGTCCACTATGGCTTCAGTGAAGTTACAGTAGTGACACTTTAGATGTTTAAACTTTCTGTGTAACGCCATACCCACTGAACAGTAAGGACACAAATGTGTCTTGCCACAGCTCTCACAGTAGAGGTACTTGAAGTTGCCCCGTGTAGGCAAAAATAGTAAAGACTGGTTTTTGGATACGTAGTGTCTTTGTAGGGCATCAAGTATGGTATGGTTGATGCCATTTCCCTCTATGAAGGTATAGTGTTTTTTTGTCTGTACAAAAGGTTTGCTTAACTTCACCACATCATACTTATGGTACGAGCCCATAGAAGGCGTGGCTGATGCCAATACTACCTTAGCTCCCAACTTCTGTGCCATAAGCACAGCAACATCACGTGCATGGTAACGTGGTCTAGTCATGGCTTTATAGCTGTCGTCATGCTCTTCATCTACGATGATGAGTCCTAAGTTATGCAAGGGAACAAACAACGCAGACCTAGCCCCTGCTACGATACGTATGCTCCCCTCTTCTATGCCTGCTAAGATGCTTTCTTTTTTCTTCTTGCTCAACTTAGAGTGCCACATCGCTACACTCTCACCAAAGTAGACTTTGAGACGTTTTTCCATCTGTGGGGTGAGTGAGATTTCAGGCATAAGAAAGATGCACGTCTTACCCTCTTCTAACATCTTTGCCATAAGGCTTATGAAAATCTCTGTTTTTCCTGACCCTGTGACACCGAAGAGGAGAGATTTTTGTTTTTTTAATATTTGTTCGTAGGCGTTTTGTTGTATTGTTGATAATGTAGGGGTAGCCCCATGTGTCTGCCCTTTGAACGGCGAGTTATCTTGTAACGATGATGATGTTTGAATTTTTATATCTGCCAAAGGGCGAACACACGGGTTCGCCCCTACGGTATATGGTAAAAATAATGAAATTGCTTCAGAAAAAGAAGAAAAATAATATTCGGAGATAAATTTGGCTATTTGCATTTGTGTAGAAGTATAATATTTCTCAAAAAGAGAGAGTATCTCTTCTGTTTCAAACGCTGGCTTGTTTACAACTTTAAGTATGACAGCATCTTTTGTAGTGCTTTTAAGTGGTACAGACACAAGCGTACCAGACTCCAATGTTTCTACTGATGCATAAGTCAAAGTGGGGGCACTCGACTTAAGGAGGGCTATTTC
>Ga0256840_1001613_pt1 | contig 20894 bp, 18 predicted proteins | sample 355202metaG_FD_185969 | JGI IMG/M metagenome (GOLD analysis project Ga0256840, IMG submission 185969) | Hydrothermal vent microbial communities from Mid Atlantic Ridge, Atlantic Ocean - 355-202 | ecosystem: Environmental > Aquatic > Marine > Hydrothermal vents | place: Atlantic Ocean: Mid...
CGGTTCTTTAACCGCGAATTGTCGTGGCTGGCGTTCAACTGGCGTGTGCTGGAAGAGGCCGAAAACCCCCGCGTGCCATTGCTGGAACGGCTGCGGTTCCTGTCAATTTCCGCCACCAATCTGGACGAATTCTTTACCGTGCGCGTTGCCGGCCTGCAGGAACTGGCCGATGCAGGCAACACCACGCCCGCCGCCGACGGTCTGACACCGGCGCAGCAACTGGTGCTGATCAACGCCGATGCGCGCAAACTGTTACAGGAACAACAGCGCGTCTGGAACGATTTGCGCATCCTGATGGAAGGCGAAAACATCCTGCTGCTGGAGGCCGGAACCCTAAGCGAAGCAGACAAGAAATTCGCCGAGGATTTCTTTCTAACGCAAGTGTTCCCTGTCCTGTCCCCGCTGGCGATCGACCCTGCGCACCCCTTCCCGTTCATTCCGAACGAAGGGTTCGCACTTGCCCTGAAACTGGAGAGTCTGACCACCAAACGCCCCTTGCAGGCGCTGCTGCCGATCCCGCACCAGATTGACCGTTTCATCGCCCTGCCCTCCGATGGTACCGCGCTACGCTATCTGCCGCTCGAGGAACTGCTTCTGCTGCACCTTGGCGCGCTGTTCCCCGGCTATCAGACCAAAGGCCACTGTGCCTTTCGTGTGCTGCGCAACAGCGACCTTGAAGTCGAGGACGAGGCCGAGGATCTGGTGCGCGAATTCGAGGTGGCGCTGAAACGCCGCCGCCGTGGCGATGTGGTCCGCATGAAACTCTCGGTCGGGGCGCCTTCGGGTCTGCGCCGCCTGATTACCCGCGAGCTGCATGTCGAGGATGACGAGGTGGTCGAGATCGACGGTATGCTGGGCCTGACCGATCTGTCCGAACTGGTCACCGATGCCCGCCCCGATCTGCTGTGGCCCAATTTCACCCCGCGGGTGCCCGAACGGGTGCTGGATTTTGACGGCGATATGTTCGCGGCAATCCGGCAAAAGGATATGCTGTTGCATCACCCGTATGAAACCTTCGACATGGTGGTGCGGTTCCTTGAGCAGGCCGCGCGTGACCCCGATGTGGTGGCGATCAAACAGACATTCTATCGCACCTCGCGCAATTCCCCCATCGTCGCCGCCCTGTGCGAAGCCGCCGAGGCGGGCAAATCCGTCACCGCCTTGGTCGAACTCAAGGCCCGCTTTGACGAAGCCGCCAACATCCGCCAGTCGCGCCATCTGGAACGCAGTGGCGCGCATGTGGTTTACGGGTTTATCAACTACAAAACCCACGCCAAAATCAGCGTGGTTGTGCGCCGTGAGGGGGAAAAGCTGGTCACCTATACCCACTTTGGCACCGGCAATTACCACCCGATCACCGCGCGGATCTATACCGATCTGTCGCTGTTCACCTGTAACGCCGCCCTTGGGCGGGACGCGACCAAAGTGTTCAACTATCTGTCCGGCTATGCCCAACCTGACGGGCTGGAAAACCTGTCGATTTCGCCCATCAACCTGAAGGAAACCCTGATCGACAGCATCAAGCGCGAAGCGGATTTCGCCGCCCAAGGCAAACCTGCCGAAATCTGGGCCAAGATGAATTCGCTGGTTGATCCCGACGTGATCGACGCGCTTTATGCGGCATCAAAGGCCGGTGTGAAAATCAGCCTTGTCATTCGCGGCATCTGTTGCCTGCGCCCCGGCATCAAAGGGCTGTCCGACAATATCCGCGTCAAATCCATCGTCGGCCGTTTTCTGGAACATTCGCGCATTGTCTGCTTTGGCAACGGCTATGGTCTGCCCGCCAAAAAGGCCCGCGTTTACATTTCCTCTGCCGACTGGATGGGCCGCAACCTGAAACGCCGGGTTGAAACCCTGGTCGAGGCAACGAACGCCACCGTCAAGGCCCAGATCATGAGCCAGATCATGGCCGCCAATCTGGCGGACGAGGCCCAGAGCTGGGTTCTGTTCCCCGATGGCCGCTACCTGCGCCCAAAAACCGCACCCGACGCGCATCCGTTCAATTGCCACCGTTTCTTTATGGAAAACCCCTCTTTGTCGGGCCGCGGCAAGGCCGGCGCGGCCGATGTGCCCGAACTGACCCATACCAAAGATTGACGCAGCCCCCCTGCCCGCTGCAAACTGCGCATGGATAACGGGGGGGTGAATCGATGGACAACACAACCGAAGACTGGGGCCCCTTTGGCCGCCCGCTGTTTGACGACCCCTCCACCCGCGCCTTATCACGCATCGGGGTGGTGGATGTCGGGTCAAACTCGGTCCGGTTGGTGGTGTTTGACGGTGCCGCCCGCAGCCCCGCCTATTTCTACAACGAAAAGATCATGTGTGCCCTTGGTGCAGGCCTGCCCGAAACCGGCCACCTGAACCCGAAGGGGCGCGAACGGGCACTGGCGGCGATCAAACGCTTTCAACTGCTGGCCGAAGGCATGGACATCCCGCCGCTGACGGCCGTGGCCACCGCCGCCGTGCGCGAGGCCAGCGATGGGGCGGATTTCTGCGAAGAGGTATTGCGCGAAACCGGCCTGAATATCTATGTGATCGACGGCGAGGAAGAGGCACGCCTGTCGGCACAGGGCGTATTGCTGGGCTGGCCCACGGCGAACGGTCTGGTTTGCGATATCGGTGGTTCGTCCATGGAACTGGCCGAGGTCGCCGAGGGCCGTGTGGGGCGTAGGCTGACATCGCCGCTGGGTCCGCTGAAGCTGTCCAATGTAAAGGGCGGCAAGAAGGGGCTGAAGAAACATATCAGCGGGATTCTGGACGATCTGCACGACCGGATTCCGGTCGAGGGCAAGCGGCTGTTTCTGGTCGGCGGATCATGGCGGGCGATTGCACGGATCGACATGCTGCGCCGTGGTTATCCGCTGACCGTGCTGCATGAATACCGGATGACGCCCAAATCGGTGATGGAAACAGTGAAATGGATCAACGCGCATGATCTGGATGAACTGCGCGCCCTGACCGGCACGTCACAGGCGCGGATGGTGCTGGTGCCGGTTGCCTGCGAGGTGCTGAAACGGGTGGTGCGCAAATTCAAGCCCAAGGAAATCGCCATCTCCAGTTACGGTATCCGCGAAGGTATGCTGTATGAGCAAATGCCGCAAAAACTGCGCGACCGCGACCCGCTGATCGAGGCCTGCCGTTTTGCCGAGTCCAAAGACGCCCGCTGGCCCGGCTTTGGCAAGCAGCTCTATAATTTCATCCTGCCGCTGTTCAAATCCGCCCCGGATGACCGCAAACGCCTGATCCTTGCCGCCTGCCTGTTGCATGACGTGACATGGCGCGCCCACCCCGATTACCGTGCCGAGGTCTGTTTTGACAACGCCACCCGCGCCAATCTGGGCGGATTGCGCCACCGCGAAAGGGTATTTCTGGGGCTGGCCCTGCTGCACCGTTACAAGAACAGCCGCGAAGGGACACGGTTTGAACCGATGGTGGAATTGCTGGCGCAAAAGGATGCGGTGGATGCCGAGGTGGTGGGCAAAGCGATGCGGTTTGGCGCCATGCTGACGGTGGATGCTTTGGACAAAATGGCCAACCTGCGCTATTTCCCCAAGAAAAAGCAACTGGAACTGCGACTGGACGAAACCGGCCGCGGGCTGTTTGGCGAAGTGGCCGAGGCGCGATTCATGTCACTGGCCGCCGCCCTTGGGGCCGAGGTCGAGATCAAGAAACTACGGTGAACACAGCCCTTATAATCCTTGCCATTATCGCAATCACTGTTTTGCTGTTCCGGCTTGCGGTGCGTTACGGATTTCGTGCGCCCCGCATCAAAGAAACCGGTGATCCGGCCGATTACGGGCTGGATTTCCGCACGGTCAATATCCCCGGCAAGAACGGCGCGAACCTGTTTGGCTGGCATATTCTGGCCACGGATGCACCCGCGACCCCGACCATCCTGATCATGCACGGCTGGGGCGTGAATGCCGAAGTGATCCTGCCCGTGGCCGTGCCCCTGTGCAGGGCCGGTTACAACGCCTTGCTGCTGGATGCGCGCAATCACGGCTCCAGCGACAGCGGTGGGCCATCCTCGATGCCGACCTTTGCCGAGGATATCGAAAGCGGGCTGGACTGGCTGAAACAGCAACCGGAAACCGGCAACATCGCCCTGCTGGGCCATTCCGTCGGGGCGGCGGCCACTTTGCTGGTGGCATCAAAGCGGCACGATATGGATGCGGTGATTTCAATTGCCAGCTTTGCCCATCCTGAATGGCTGATGCAACGCTATTTGCAAAGCCTGCATCTGCCCAAATGGCTGATCAAACTGGTGCTGCGCTATGTCGAGCGGATCATCGGCCACCGGTTTGATGACATTGCCCCGATCAACACCCGATGCAAAATAACCTGTCCGGTTTTGTTGGTGCATGGCGACGCGGACAAAACCATTCCGGTAAAGGATTTGCAGGCGATTGCGGAAAATTGCAAGGACCACAAGGCAGAAATCCTGCTGATCCCCGATGGAGACCATGATTCAGTCGACAAGATCGAACAACACAGCGCTGAATTGCTATCCTTTCTGGCTCGCACAATGCCCCGAAATCTTTAAAAGATTTCGTCCTGTTTTCTTTTAAAGAAAACAGCCGCCCTTACAGTTCGATCTCGCCCTCTTCCAGCGGCTTCTCGATCTCTAGCGGCGTTTTACGGCGGATAATGATATCCCCATTGGGCAGAACCTCGGGCGCATGGTAATTGGTGAAATCGCCAATCAGCCCCTGAAGTTCAGCCAACCCCGGCCCCATTTCCTCGGCCAGCCCTTTCAGGTCTTTCAATGCCGGCTCCATCTCGGTCATCAGACCGCGAAAAAGCAGCTTGGCGCCCTGTTCCATCAGGCTCAGGCCTTCCTCCATCCCGCCCTCGTCCGTGTTTTCCGCATAGGCGGGCGACAGGGCCAGACAGGCGGCGATTGTTATGGCTGCTATCTGTTTCATACCCCCAATATAGGGCATCCCGCCCCGTTTTGTAAGGTTACAGATCAATATCGATCGTCACCGGAAAATGGTCCGAGGCCGTCAGCAGCGCCTCGCGCAATTCCGGCATGTGGTAACATTCGGGATCGTCGAACGGATGCCAGATACGCCAGCGGGGCTGTTTGGCGTTCAGATCGGCCGATACCATGATGTAATCCAGCAATACGGACAGATAGCGGTTTTCCCGTTTGATGTAGAAACGCGATGTCGCCGGCCGCGCCCCCAGTTTGCGCGACAGGATCATATCGGCATGGGGGTCATACAGGGATTCATGCCCGTCCTCGCCCAGCACGATTTCGACGCTGGAGCGGCCGAACAGTTTTTCGTATTCGTCCAGCCCGGGGCCATCATTGAAATCGCCCAGCACCATCACGGGCTGGCCGGCATCCAGATGCTCCTGCACACGCTGGCGCAACCAGATACATTGCGCCATCTGTTTGCGGCGGTTTTCAATCGCCTTGCGCATCACCTCGACAGCGCCACGGGCACCGTGGGGGGCCTTGGATTTGATATGCACACCGATCATCCGAAACCGGATGCCGGTTTTGGTTTTTGCGGCCACCTCGAGCGGCGGTTTGGAAAAGGTGATCAGTTCCGGCGTGGCATCCACATCCAGATCGCGGCGAAACACACTGTCAAACCGGGGCGAGTTGAACGAGCCTTTCTTGCCCGTCTGTTCGCCCTTCGGGTCATGGCGCGCGGTCATCACATCGGGGTCATAGAGCAGCCCGATTTCCTGCTGGGTGTCATTCTGGAACCCGATCAGCGCCTTGCGGGTGCGCAAACCGAACTGCCTGGCAAAATTCTCCAATGCCCGCACCCCATCGCGCCGATGGCTGCCATCGGGGGCCTCGATCACCATCACCGCGTCCGCATTCATCGCGGTAAACACCTTGGCCACCGCCTCGAGCTGCTGCGCCCGCGTTACATCATGCCTGCGCGACCATTCCCCGTCCAGCAACGGCTGGCCATCCTTGCCAAACAGCGCATCGAACCATTCCACATTATAGGTGGCGATGCGCATCAGGCAGGCGCCTTCTGGATTTCTTCCCATGCCGCATTGATCTGGCGCAACCGCGCCTCGGCCAGTTTCACGGCCTCTTCGGGCACACCGCGGGCCTGCATCCGGTCAGGGTGGGTTTCGCGTACCAGCCGCTTATAGGCTGCGTGGATTTCCTCAAATGGGGCCTCGGGCGCCACCCCCAGCACCGCATAGGGATCGGGCAAGGCATCGGTCACGAACATTGCCCGCATGGTGCGGAACTCGCGTTCCCCGATGCCGAAAATCCGGCGCACGCGGTCCAGAAAATCATCCTCTTTCGGGTGATATTCGCCATCGGCCAGCGCGATGAAAAACAGCCCTTCCATAAGATCGCACAGCGGTTCGCGACTATCCCCGAACATGCGCTTGATCCGGCGGGCGTATTCCTCGAACCCCGCAACATCCTGCCGCGCCAGATTGAAGATACGCGCCGCGTTGGCCTCTTCCTGCGGCGGAATGGTGAACACCTCGCGAAAGGCAGCGACCTCGTCGCGGGTCACCTGCCCGTCGGCCTTGGCCATCTTGGCCCCCAGCGCGATCACCGCAATGGTGAAACCCACAGTCTGTTCCGGCGGGGTGCGCAACCGGTCGAACACCTCGGACAGCCCTTCACCACTGGCGAGGGCGGACAGGGCATCGGCTATGCGGGTCCACAATGACATAATGGCAGGATAGCGGGTATTTTCGGGGCTGTCAGGTCATGTCTTGAAAACTTTGGCGCAACAGAATGACGCGGGGGCTATTCCAGCACCCGAACCCCGTGTGGCGTTTCGATTTCGGCGCGGTAAGCCACGCGGTCCCCCTGCACCACTGCAACCCTTGGATCAGCAAACCCGCCCAAGGCCTGCTGCAATCCATCCGCCTGCGGATGGGCCACTTCAAGCCGACGCAAACGGCACCCCGTATCCGCCAGCAAACCCGCCGGATGCAGCGCCCCCTGCCACTGGATCAGCGCCGGATAGGCATTGTCAAACGGCAAACACCCGTCCGCCGGCACCGCCATCCGCCAGCGCAACCCCCCGCGCGACAGGGCCACCGGCACACCCACCCCGTCAGGGCTGGCAGCGATTGCATCCTCCAGATCATCACTGCGGCAAATCCAGTTGGTCAGACGTGGCGCGCCGGTGAAATGGTCCAGATCAAACCAGCGTGGATGGTCCGGCGCAGGCGCTGCGGGGTTGATCGAGATCACCTCGAGATACACATCCCCCAGCCCCAACAGCCGGTTATGCGTGCCCATCAACGGGTGCTTCCCTCCGCCCGACAGGGACACACCCAAAACCTGTTCGACGGCCGCAGTACCTTCGTCCAGCGTCCCTGAAGCAACTGCTATATGGTCCAGTTCAAACATTCACGACCCTTCCTTTATAATCCAGCGCAACACCACCATAAATTCGCAACCCCGTCTATTGAAAAGCAGGTGGCAGGCCCTATCTATGACCAAACCTGACTGTTTCTATTATATAAGGACGACCATGCCCCTTCTTCGCGCTTTCGACCGCTTCTTCAAACATGACGCAGCGGGGGGCATTCTATTGATGCTTTCGGCCGTGATGGCGATGGTTGTCGCCAATTCCGCTTTCGGGCCGTATTACGAGGCCGCGCTTGGGTCTTACCTGAAAATTACCCTGAACGATGTCGGGCTGTCTAAGCCGTTGATCCTGTGGATCAATGACGGGTTGATGGCCGTTTTCTTTTTCCTGATCGGGCTGGAACTGAAACGCGAATTGCTGGAAGGCAAGCTAAAGAACCCGCGTGACGTTCTGCTTCCGGGGGTTGCTGCACTGGGTGGCATTGCCATTCCGGCGCTGATCTATGCCGGCCTGAACTGGGGGCAGTCCGAGACCATCAACGGCTGGGCCATTCCGGCGGCGACCGATATTGCCTTTGCGCTGGGAATTCTGGCGATGGTGGGCAAACGTGCGCCCGTATCACTGAAGATATTCCTGCTGACACTGGCCATTCTGGATGATCTGGCGGCAATCCTGATCATCGCGCTGTTCTATACGGCGGAACTAAAGGTCGACTATCTGCTGATGGCGCTGGTCCCGCTGGCCGCCATGTTCTGGCTGAACCGGCAGGGCACCCATCGTGTGGCGCCGATGCTGTTGCTGGGCGTGATCCTGTGGGTTCTGGTGCTGAAATCCGGTGTTCATGCAACTGTTGCGGGGGTTCTGACCGCCTTCTTCATCCCGATGAAAGACAAGTTCGGCAAATCCCCGCTACATGCGCTGGAACACGGGCTGGCCCCTTATGTGCTCTATCTGATTGTGCCGATCTTTGCCTTTGCCAATGCCGGTGTTGTGCTACAGGGCATGACCCCTGCCGACCTGCTGGCACCTTTGCCGCTGGGCATTTCGCTGGGGCTGTTTCTGGGCAAACAGATCGGCGTATTGGGCGCGGTGTACCTGATGGTGAAATTCGGCTTTGCCCGACTGCCCAGCGGCGCAAACTGGGGCCATATCTATGGCGTGGCCTGTCTGGCGGGGATCGGATTTACCATGTCGCTGTTCATCGGCTCGCTCAGCTTTACCGATCCGGCCCTGATGAACCAGGTGCGCCTCGGGGTGCTGGCCGGTTCTCTGGTCTCGGCTGTTCTTGGCTATAGCGTGCTGCGGTTTATGCGGGCGCCAAAAGAGGCACCCGCGGAGGTTCGAGGCTAACCCTTTGACTCGCGCAAAATCCGCAGGATGTCCTGCGCGGCCTCGGGGATGTTTGTCCCGGGGCCAAAGATCGCCTTGACGCCCGCGTCATACAGGAACTGGTAATCCTGCTGCGGAATGACCCCGCCGCAGATGACGATAATATCGTCGGCACCGGCATCTTTAAGCGCCTGCACCAATTTGGGCGCCAGCGTTTTATGCCCCGCCGCCTGTGACGAAATCCCGACCACATGCACGTCATTGTCAACCGCATCCTGCGCCGCCTCTTCCGGGGTCTGGAACAGCGGACCGACGTCCACGTCAAAGCCGATGTCGGCAAAGGCCGTGGCAATCACCTTGGCCCCGCGGTCATGCCCGTCCTGCCCCATCTTGACCACCAGCATACGCGGGCGGCGCCCCTCGGCCTCGGCGAACGCCTCGACCGATTTCTGGATGGCGGCAAAACCCTCGTCGCCCTCGTAAGCCGCGCCATAGACACCCGCGAGGGTTTTCACCTCGGCGCGGTGGCGTCCGAATGTTTTTTCCATCGCCATGCTGATTTCCCCCACTGTTGCCCGCGCCCGTGCCGCGTCAATCGCGATTTCCAGCAGGTTGCCCTGCCCCGATGCGGCCGCCTGCTCCAACGCCAAAAGCGATGCGTCACAGGCCGCCTGATCGCGGGTTCTGCGGATTTCCTTCAGCCGCTCCACCTGACTTTCGCGCACCGCCACGTTGTCGACATCCAGAATGTCGATCGGATCTTCCTTGTCCAGACGGAATTTGTTCACGCCGACGATCACCTCGTCACCACGATCCACCGCCGCTTGTCTGCGCGCCGCCGCTTCCTCGATCCGCAGCTTGGGCATGCCCGAGGCCACCGCCTTGGTCATGCCGCCCATCGCGTCGACCTCTTCGATGATTTTCCAGGCCTCGTCCGCCAGGTCGGCGGTCAGTTTCTCAACGTAATAGGACCCCGCCAGCGGATCGACCACCTTGGTCACGCCGGTTTCGTTTTGCAGGATCAACTGGGTATTGCGGGCGATACGGGATGAAAAATCCGTTGGCAAAGCAATAGCTTCGTCAAAAGAGTTCGTGTGCAGGGATTGCGTTCCGCCCAGCACCGCGCTCATCGCCTCGTAAGCGGTGCGCACGATGTTGTTGTAGGGATCCTGTTCCTGCAAGGACACGCCCGAGGTCTGGCAATGGGTGCGCAGCATCAGGGATTTTTCGCTCTTCGGATTGAATTCGGACATGATTTTATGCCACAGGAAGCGCGCCGCGCGCAGTTTGGCGGCTTCCATGAAGAAATTCATGCCGATGGCGAAAAAGAACGACAAACGCCCTGCAAAGGCATCCACATCCATGCCCCGCGCCAGCGCCGCGCGGACATATTCGCGCCCGTCGGCCAGTGTGAAGGCCAGTTCCTGCACAAGGTTCGCGCCCGCCTCTTGCATGTGGTAGCCGGAAATCGAGATCGAATTGAAACGTGGCATATTTTTCGACGTGAATTCAATGATATCCGAAACGATCCTCATGCTGGGTTCGGGCGGATAGATATAGGTGTTGCGCACCATGAACTCTTTCAGGACATCGTTCTGGATGGTGCCCGACAGGGCCGCACGCTCCACCCCCTGTTCTTCGCCCGCGACGATGAAAGACGCCAGCACGGGGACCACTGCACCGTTCATGGTCATTGAAACCGAAACCTTGTCCAGCGGGATGCCGTCAAACAGGATTTTCATATCCTCGACACTGTCGATCGCCACACCGGCCTTGCCCACATCGCCCACCACGCGCGGGTGATCGGAATCGTAACCACGGTGAGTGGCCAGATCAAAAGCAACCGAAACCCCCTGCTGCCCCGCGGCCAGCGCCTTGCGGTAAAACGCATTGCTTTCCTCGGCGGTAGAGAAACCGGCATACTGCCGGATCGTCCAGGGGCGCCCTGTATACATAGTGGAACGCGGCCCACGGGTGAACGGCACCTCGCCGGGCATACTGCCCATATGGTCCAACCCTGCCGTGTCGTCCTCGGTATAGACCGGCTCAACGTCAATGCCTTCGGGCGTATGCCACACCAGATCGTCCAGCGGCCGCCCGCGCAGCTCTTTTTGGGCGCGCTTAGCCCATGCTTCTTTCTTGTTGGTCATTGGAATGTCCTCTTTCCATTTCCCACGGCCGCAGATGTATCCCTGCTGGTCCGCTGTCTGTGTTTTCCACATATGTCGCCAGCCCGTCCGCGCCCCCGCGCAGCCAGGCGATATCTTCGTCATACTGTCCCTGAAACGCCGCGATATGATCCGTGCCAAACGGTTGCCAGCGCGAATAGTCGTCCCGCAACCGATCTGCCGCCGCATGATTGCCCCGGTCCAGAAACACCTTGCGGATTTTGGCACAGCTTGGCGAGGCATTATGCCAGTCCCGCCGCCCGCGCATCATCACCGGCACACGTCCGTTGTTGATCATCGCCAGTTGCTGATCGGACTGGCCCACAAACCCCTCAAACGGCCAGACCACCAGCTCCGCCGCCGGAAACACCGCCGCCACATCGCGGATAACATCCTGCCAGCGGCGCGACTGGGTGACCAACCGATCCAGAAGTGCGTCATCGGGTGCCTTCCAGCCCCGTTGTACCATAAACGCCAGCACCGAAGCCCAGTATTTGTCGTAAGAGCGGATAACGATCACCACGCGTTTGCAGTGAAACCCGAAACCGGAGGCAAACCGGTCCAGCCGCGCCTGCGCATCCCCGTAGAGCCGCGCCGTTGACAGGTTGTCCCACATGGTGCCGATCATGTTTTCCTCGCTCACCACAAGCGAAGCCAATCCGACCTGTTCCAGCCGGTCCAGTTCCATCCGGATCAACCCGTTTGCACGCTCGCCGCGCCGCTGCGCATCGCGGTTCACCTTGTCCGGCCGTTTCACCAGCCCCGAAAACAGGCCCGACCGCGTGCGGTTCGGTCCCCAGAATTCGGTGCCGATTTCGTTCAGGTGGTCCCGGTTGTCCTCAAGATAGGTCTGGAACGTGGTGGTGCCGGTGCGATGGGCACCGATGTGCAGGATAACATCCATAAGCCGCGAAACTCCGCCAATAAAGTGCAGTCTGTTTCCCGACCATAGGCCCAAAGGCATGATTATTGCCTTAACAGCACCCATTTTGGCCTTTTGCGCGGATTGCCCCTTCGCATTCGGCCCCTCCCCCCCTATATCGGTTAGGACAGGAGGGTCCATGAAACAGTTTTTTGCCTTTGTTATTATGGCACTATTTCCATTTACCGGTTTCGCGCAAACAGCCACCGAAGACCCGGAACCGTTGATTATCGCGGCAACGGACGAGGTGACGCTGGTGGATTTCATGTGGGTTGCCCGCCCGCTGATCATCTTTGCCGATTCCCCGAAAGACCCGCGTTTCAAACAGCAAATGGCCTTTATCGAGGAACGGCTGGACGATCTGCGCACCCGCGATGTGGTGGTGATCACCGATACCGATCCGGCGGGCAAAAGCCCGATCCGGCAGCGGTTGCGGCCACGCGGGTTCGGGCTGGTTCTGGTGGCCAAGGACGGCACGATCCTGCTGCGTAAACCCAAGCCCTGGACGGTGCGCGAAATCAGCCGGTCGATCGACAAACTGCCCGCCCGACAGGAAGAGGTCCGCGAACGGCGCGAAGCAGGGGCACAGTAAGCCGTTTGTTTTGCGGTGCCACAACTCATTCGAACCCCGCGTCATATTCAAAATGTGTTCCGGCCGGCAGGGTTGGCACCCATTGGTGCAACGCCTCGACAAGTTGCGGAACATAATCGGGGGATGTGGCGAAAAAGGCCACTTGCGTCCCCGACACAAAGCCCCAGTCTTCGTCCGTAATAAACGTCCCCACGCGGATCCAGTCCTTGCCGATCGCCTCTTTCATCCACTCCTGATAAATCATTGCAAACCGGACATCGTGCCGGACAGCCATCGGCCCGCCCCAACCGGGTTCTGATTTTGTTGTGCGGTATTTCAGGGCCTCGGTCGAACCCAGACCAAACAGGTCCAGAACATAATCCGAATTCCCCCAGGCCACCCATCCCAAATCATTCACAGCCACCGGGGTTTTCATATAGTTCTTGGCAAATTCGGACATCTGCCGCTGTTGCAGGTAAATGGATTTAGGCGACTCGACCAGTATTGTGACATTGGATTTTGCATAGACCGCGAGCGGGATTAAAACAGCAATCACCGCCCGCATGCCAATCCGCTGAAGGTCACTTCCCCGCATCACAACCGGAAGCAAGACCAGTATGCCGGCCGTTACAACGGCCAGAATGTAATGCTCGTACCGGTTCAGCCACCCGATATGGCCCAGCAGCAAATGCGCACCGGTCGCCCCTGCCAGTACGGCCCATAGCTTGGCCAGAGGACTGCGGCGCAAGGTATCTGAAAACAGCCACATGCCCAAAAGCACGACCAGATACAGCATCAACAGGATGCCACCGGGTTCCGCCAGATTTGCCATGAACGTCCGGATAATGCGCAGATATATGGGCATCTCATAACGGACTGCGCTGGCGATTTTTGCCTGCACGGAACTGGGCAAGGGATCCAGCCCCAGTGAAACCAGAAAACCGCAAAACAGCAATATCGGACCCAAAGCCAGAAACAGCGCCACAACCCCGCGGCGTTTTTCCTTACAACTGAAAATGACCAGAACCGCCAATAGCGAAAGCGCCAATCCTTCGAACCGAAAGAGCGGGGCAAACAGGATACCCGCAAACAGCAACCCCCACGACGGCGTGCCCTTAAGCAGGCGCATCAAACCCAGTAAAACGGCCAGACTGGCGGCGGCATGCAGCGTATGCTCCATACCGATCATCGCGTTGCTTGGCATCAAGACGGCCGCTGGCCCCAATGCGGCAAGTATCACACCATAGCGGCGTAATTTACCCGCACCGTAACCTGCTTCCAACAACAGTTCGGCCCACAGCCATGCCGACAGCCCCAACCCGACGACATTCCAGATCAGAGGCATATACCGCTGGAATTCCAGCGAAAAGACCGGCACCAGCAAAAAGGGGAACAGGGCCGAGGATGACGCCGCCGATGGCTCTGACAGGTTGACGCCATAGCCGCCGGACCAAATGGTTTCCGCCATCGCCAGATGGATATAGGTATCATCCAGCGGGTATTCGAAATACCCGCCGGTCTGATATATCGCGGCGGCCTGCAGTGCGACAAACACCAGAAACGCCGATACGATTGATACCCATCTGAGTGACAGAAACGGCATTATTGTTATTCGAACTCCATGATCACATCATCCACCGCCAGACTGTCCCCTGCGGCTGCATTGACTTTGGTCACCACGGTTTTCTTTTCAGCACGCAGGATGTTTTCCATCTTCATTGCCTCGACCGTGCACAGCGCCTGCCCTTCCTGCACCTCGTCACCAACGGCAACCGCGACCGAAACGATCAGACCGGGCATCGGGCACAACAACAGCTTCGAGGTATCCGGCGGCATTTTTTCCGGCATCAGACGCGCCAGTTCGGCCTGACGCGGGGTGCGCACGAATACCTTCATATCGGCCCCGCGCAGGCGCATCCGAAACCCGCCGGGGATTTTGCCAACCTTGATCACCACAAGCGTGCCATCGACATCCAGCTTGGCAAGGCTCTGGCCCGGCACCCAGTCGGACGATACGCGGTGGCTTTTACCATCCTTGAAAGTGACGGTCGCGCCCATCGGATCGGCGTCGATCACCACAGGGAATTCCTGCCCCTGTAACGAAACCACCCAGTCGCTGCCCACCTTGCGTTCGTGGTTGTCCATCCGCCCCGACACCCGCGTGCGGCGGATCTCGGCAACGCGGTACATCGCGGCGGCCGACGCCGCGACGCGGCGCAGCATGTCTTCGGGCAATTCCACCCCGTCAAACCCGTCGGGGAATTCTTCCTCGATAAAGGCGGTGGTCATGTTGCCGGAGGTGAATTTCTCATGGTCCATCACGGCGGACAGGAACGGCAGGTTGTGACCGATCCCTTCCACTTCGAAGCTGTCCAGCGCCACGCGCATTTCCTCGATCGCCGCCGCGCGGTCGGGGCCCCATGTGCACAGTTTGGCAATCATCGGGTCGTAATACATCGAAATCTCGCCGCCCTCGTATACGCCGGTATCGTTGCGCACCACATGGGTGGCATCGGCCACCTCTTCTGGCGGGCGATAGCGGCTAAGGCGCCCGATCGAGGGCAGGAAGTTGCGATAGGGATCTTCGGCATACAGGCGGCTTTCCACGGCCCAGCCGTTCAGCTTCACGTCCTTTTGCCGGATCGCCAGCTCTTCGCCATTGGCCACACGGATCATCTGCTCTACCAGATCAACACCGGTGATCAGTTCGGTCACGGGGTGTTCCACCTGAAGGCGGGTGTTCATTTCAAGAAAATAGAAATTCCTGTCACCATCAACAATGAATTCCACCGTGCCAGCACTGGTATAGCCAACCGCCTGCGCCAGTGCGACGGCCTGATTGCCCATCTTTTTGCGGGTCTTTTCGTCCAGAAACGGGCTGGGCGCTTCTTCGATCACTTTTTGATTGCGCCGCTGGATCGAACATTCACGCTCGCCCAGATAGATCGCGTTTCCGTGAGCATCGGCCAACACCTGAATCTCGATATGTCGCGGCTGCGTGATGAATTTCTCGATGAAAATACGATCATCGCCAAAGCTGCTGGCGGCCTCGTTCTTGGAACTCTGGAACCCCTCGCGGGCTTCGTCATCGTTCCACGCAATCCGCATCCCCTTGCCGCCGCCGCCGGCGCTGGCCTTGAGCATCACCGGATAGCCGATCTCGCGGCTGATCCTGACCGCCTCCTCGGCGTCAGCAATCAGGCCCATGTGACCGGGCACCGTGGCCACACCGGCCTCTTGGGCGATTTTCTTGCTGGTGATCTTGTCGCCCATGCTTTCGATTGCGCCAACGGGCGGGCCGATAAAGGCCACGCCTTCCCGCGCCAAAGCTTCGGCGAACAGCTTGTTTTCGCTAAGGAAACCGTATCCGGGGTGCACGGCCTCGGCGCCGGTCTGGCGGATAGCATCCATCACCTTGTCAATCACGATATAGGATTCATTGGCCGGTGGCGGGCCGATCAGCACTGCCCCGTCTGCCATTGCAACATGCAGCGCGTGTTTGTCCGCTTCGGAATAGATCGCGACCGTTTTGATTCCCATCTTCTGTGCCGATTTGATCACCCGACAGGCGATTTCCCCACGGTTTGCTATCAGTATCTTTTTGAACATCTAACAGGCCTTCCCCAATTCAATTCGTGCCAGACCGGCACCTGTTGTTCCTGATCCGGTGCACGCCCCTCGCGCGCGCCAAATCGCATTTTTGCCAATCACGGTCCAAACACGTTCCAAGGATTTTCCGTGAAAATCCAGTCCGGAATTCGTGCGAATTCCGGCCGCCTTCGTGACAACCGGTGATCGAATATCTCTGCCAAACTCAATACATGGGTGCGCTAATTCCAGCCCCCCGGATACAGGAGAAAAACGATGAAGATTTTCCCGCTTCATAGAACCGCTATCGCAGCGCTGCTGGCGACGAGTGTCGCGATGCCTGCGCTTGCCGAAACGGCGGCTGAACTGAAACAAAGGATCGAGGCGCTTGAAAAACGCATCGATGGTCTGGAGGGCGAAGGCCGGTTGAAATTCGCCAATGGCACAGTTGTCGAAATCGGCGGTTATATCAAAACCGACTTTATCTATGATTTTGACGAAGCCCTTGGTGATGCATTCAACGTCGATGGCATTTCGATCACCAACGCCGACGATAATGCCCGCTTCCGTGCGCAAGCCCGCCAGTCGCGCCTGTTCTTCAAAACCACGACCCAAACCAACAACGGCCCGTTGAAAACCCACATTGAATTTGATTTCTTCGGCGGTGGTGGCAACGAGATTTTCTCGAATTCCTACAGCCCGCGCCTGCGTCATGCCTATGGCACATGGAACGGCTGGACGGTCGGGCAAACCTGGTCCAACTTCATGCCGATCGAAAGCTACCCCACCACGGTTGATTTCAACGGTCCGGCGGGCATTCCCTTTGTCCGTCAGGCACAGATCCGGTATACTTTTCCGGTCTCGGGCAACGTGACAATTTCCGCCTCTTTGGAAAATTCCGAATTCAGCGGACGTGATGCGGCCGGAACGATTTCGGAAAGCACCACGTCGGGTATCCGCGCCGGGATTGACCAAGCGCCGGATTTCACGCTGGCCGCTACATGGAAAGGCGAAAAGGCGCTGGTGAAACTGGCCGGCGTCCTGCGTAAATTCGACTCGCCCACCTCGAATGACACGGCGACAGGCTGGGGTGTAAACCTGTCCGGCAATGCGTCCTTGTGGGAAGGTGGCACGCTTTATGGCTCGTTGACCTACGGGGACGGGATCGGACGCTACCTGATCAACGGCTTTGCCCAGGATGCCTTTATCGATGCGGCGGGAAATCTGCAAACCATCGAGGCAATCGGCGCGACCTTTGGCGTATCCCAGGCCTTCAGCCCGAAACTTACGGGTGGTCTGGCTTTGGGGTATTATGAAGTCAACGATACCTTCGCCCCGACCGATACCGACAATATATCCACGGCCCACCTTAGCCTGTTCTATAAACCGACCGAACGTATGACGGTTGGCGCGGAACTGATCTATGGGCGCCGTGAAATTGCCAGTGGCGCATCCGATGATGCCTCGCGGCTGCAAACTTCGGTGCAGTTCAACTTCTGAACCTGCCGGGCAAAAGGCGGCCCATGGTGCACGGTCCGTCTTTTGCACTATTTCGCCACCCACAAAAAACCACTGCGAGGGTGCCCCCGCAGTGGTTGTTTCATGAGTGGTCATAAACGGGTATGTGACCCGCAAACGGCCCGATGTCTTAGTTACACACCCCTGCATCATCGCAAAGCGCACCAGCGCCAGCGCCGATGACAGCACCGGTAAGCACATCACCATTTGTGACATCAGCAATAACGGCGCCCGCTGCAGCACCGGCTGCGGCACGCTGAAGATCATTCTCCAGACATCCGGCAAGCGGCGTGGCAAGGATAGCCACAAAGACAAGGTGTTTGATCTGCATTGTTTTCTGCCTCCAACATTTATTGTTATTAAGGCTGATTCTAACATGTCGGGATATGCTTGAGAATCCCCCAGATCAGGATTGCAATTTTCGGCTGTTTTTGGCCCACCCCGTTCCAAAACCTGCCGATCACCCAGCGCCAACAACGCAGGTAAAAAAAACGGTCCGGCCCATAAGGGACCGGACCGTTCAGAAGGGGAAGGGTAACGGTTTTGACTAGTACAGGCAGACATCTTGCTGGAGGCGCCTGCCATGTAGATAACATTGCCCGAAACAAACGGCACAACAAAGCCCTTACCCGCAAAAGGTGAAATTTGGGCTGTTTTCTGCCGGATTGAATATGATGCAAGCGATTTCACGCCTATTTGCCCCCGCTTTCATCAGGGTCAAATGCATCCGGAAATGATGCGCGTGCGCGGCGCTCGTCTATCTTTAACAGCGCCTCGTAACTTTCAGAATCAAACGGGTCTTCTGCGGGAATCACTTCGCGGCCAAACATCCACGACAAACGCCCCGCATCCAGATTGCCACGCTCGAACGGCTGATCGCCAAACTGGAACCACAGCGCCATCATAAAGGCGGTATCGGCCTTGCGATCGGCTGGACGTCGATCGGCAAAACGTTCGCGTGCAACCAAAGGCGTCGCGCCTTTTTTGTTTGGTCTTCGAATTGTAAATTGGAAATCTGTTCCCGGCAATCGGCCAGGGAAACCGCGATGCTTCAGCACAATTCCCCTCCTGTTATCAAAGGGTTGCGCGAATTCGCGAGGTGGTATGGAGCGGGCCTGTCAGCCCGCTCCGGTACTATATTAGTACTTTGTTGTGGGCTGCTCAACAACCACTGGGTCCATAACAACTTCTTCTTCTTGCTGTGCGCAAGCAGCGATAGTCGAGAAAAGAACCAGTGCCAGTACTGCTTTGAAACCGTTCGACATATTTGTCTCCTATTGTGTGAATTGGCAGAAACGCAGCTAAGAAGCCACGCAATTACCACAGTCGAGTTATTGGCTACTTGGGCGTAACCTTTCGTGACGATAGCGGATAAATTAAAAGAAAAACACCTTTGCATTGCAGATCGGCGATTTTGTGACTCGATTGCATCATAATACCCCCTTTGGCGTGGCATTTCCGCTACATATAGTGGCATCCTCAAAATCCCTCCCATATGCAGCTATTCCCTTGCGGGGTGTAAGAATCGAAGAACTGTGTTGCCTGGGGATCAGTTTCCCCGAATGCCACGGGGCGATCCGACAGAGTGATAACAATGCGGGCAACCGGGCGTTCTTTGCGTTTCAACGCCGGCAGGGCCGATTGCTCGCACAAATAGCGCAAATCACCTTCGGCCTCATCAAAATCAATGCTGCCCCCGTCACGGGCGATTTCCGGCGCAATATATCGAAACCGGTATGTATTCTCGTCCCCCTCTGCCTCCCAGATCACGTCCTGAAAGGTTACGGGTTGTCCCGAAGGCACCTCGATCATGGGTTGCGCCTGAACAGAGGTTGCAGCAAGCAACGCGCAAACAGAATATATTTGCACCTTCTGCATCATGCCGCATCTTTACCCAGCAGAACGCGCCTAACCTTGGCGGCAGCATCCAGTGGTTTAGTCACGGTCAACCCGTAAGACTGGAGTTGCTTCAACTGTTTCTCTGCCGTTGCTTCGCGCAAATCGAGGATAGCATTGCCCGACCGCTGGATTGCAGTCGTAAAAAAGCGATCATAAAGTGAAACCGGATAATGGAACCCGCAAGACAAAAAGCTGGTGACCAGATCGACCTTGCCACAATCTGCCGGATCTTCCTGCTCGGGATTTACAGTATGGATATCCTCGTATGCGACCTGATTGGCCATAAGCATCTCTTTTGCCCGCGCCAATGATGAATAGGCCGCGCCCTCTTTTTTAAATCCGAAATGACGACGATCATTGCTTTCCAGATCAATCAGCAACAGCTTGGTTCCCAGATCACGCGCTAAAAACAGATCGAAAAACGCATAGCCACAGCCGATATCGGCAACCCGTTTGGGCGCCAGTTGTTTCAGGATTGGCGCCATATTCCTGTATTCCGCATGGATCACGGCGGCTGTGCGATAGGCGATCTCGTCCCCTAGCCGTTCAACCTGATCAATGATTGGATTCATATTGCCATTGTTCCACTCGCGGATCACACGTCCAGAGCGCGGGAGATCGTATAAAACCTCCGACCTTTGCAAGATCAGATTGACCAGATCCTGTTGGTCGAACATTCCCAGATCAAGCTTGCGGATGGTTTCGCTTTCCACCTCGGATGCGATATCAATTTCCAATCCCATTTACCTACACCTCACTATTTATAAGGGAATATTACCGTGCTTTTTCCACGGATTCTGTTGCTGTTTACCACGCAACGACGCAAAGGCGCGGCAAATCCGCTTGCGCGAGGATGCGGGCATAATCACCTCGTCGATGAAGCCACGCTCGGCGGCCACAAACGGGTTGGCAAAACGGTCCTCGTAATCGGCCGTATGCTGGGCAATCTTTTCGGCATCGCACAGATCGGCGCGGTGGATAATTTCGGTGGCCCCCTTGGCCCCCATCACCGCAATTTCCGCTGTCGGCCAGGCGTAATTGAAATCGCCGCGCAGGTGTTTGGACGCCATCACGTCATAGGCCCCGCCATAGGCCTTGCGGGTGATCAGCGTCACCTTGGGCACCGTGGCCTCGCCATAGGCGAACAACAGTTTTGCGCCGTGTTTGATCACCCCGCCAAATTCCTGCGAGGTTCCGGGCAAAAAGCCGGGCACATCTACCAGCGTCAGGATCGGGATTTCAAACGCGTCACAGAAACGAACAAAGCGGGCCGCCTTACGAGAGCTATCAATGTCAAGGCAGCCCGCCAGAACCATCGGCTGGTTGGCCACCACACCGACAGTCGAGCCTTCCAGACGGATGAAACCCGTCAGGATGTTTTTGGCAAATTCTTCCTGAATTTCGTAAAAGTCGCCCTCGTCGGCCAGCTTTACGATCAGTTCTTTCATATCATATGGCGCATTCTGGTTGTCCGGCACCAATGTATCAAGGCTTGCGTCAATCCGGTCCGGATCATCAAAGAACGGACGCACCGGCACTTTGGACCGGTTGTTCAGCGGCAGGAAATCCACCAGACG
>Ga0256840_1001614_pt1 | contig 20893 bp, 20 predicted proteins | sample 355202metaG_FD_185969 | JGI IMG/M metagenome (GOLD analysis project Ga0256840, IMG submission 185969) | Hydrothermal vent microbial communities from Mid Atlantic Ridge, Atlantic Ocean - 355-202 | ecosystem: Environmental > Aquatic > Marine > Hydrothermal vents | place: Atlantic Ocean: Mid...
CTCTGGACAATGCAAACAGCTCTTTAAATTTTCATCATCTTATGAGACTAAAAGAACTTTACAATTTCAAACTTATTCTTATACCAAATGATTCTCTAAATTCCTTTGAGTATATTGATAGATACTATGGGCAAATAGCCGATCTTATTCTTCTAGATGCAACACCTTACATAAAAGAATTCTATATGATGTTAGAAATTCCCACTCTATGTTATCCAACTTCACACAGTGCTATCCCTAAAGCAAAACATATTTTTTCAAGTTCACTTACGCAACTAAATAATACTCAATACAATTCTGAAGTTGTTTCAGAAAATAAAAGTTTTTTTAAGATGCTAAAGTCTTCAACTGTAACTACTACACAGTTTCTTGATACTAAATTCATAGATTCTCAAAACATCTATGCAATTTACTGGGTTATTTATCATCTTCTTATCCATAAAAATTATAAAAACACACTCTCTCTCTTTAGGCTAAAAAATCTTCAATATATCCCTAATATATTTAAATTATTAAGAATAATGACTAAAGAAGATAATCTCAAAAGTGCAGTAGCTATTGATATTATCAACAAAGCCCTCTACAAAGAGTGTAAATTATGACAGCAATTATCTTAGCAGGTGGTTTTGGAACCAGACTTCAGAGTGTAGTCAAAGATATACCAAAGCCTATGGCAAACATCAATGGAAAACCATTTTTAGAGTATCTCCTCCAGTATTTATCACTTTTAGATATAACTAGTATTATATTAAGTGTAGGCTACAAACAAGAAGTAATCAAAAATTATTTTAAAGATAGTTATAAGAGCATGCAAATTAAATACTCTTGCGAGGATGCACCTCTTGGAACAGGAGGTGCAATTAAACAAGCTTTTGGACTTTTAGACACCCATGAAAATGTTTTAGTCCTGAACGGAGACACTTTTTTCAACCTCGATATTAATCACTTTAAGGATGTCTCTAAGTCAAAAGAACTCTCAATTGCACTAAAACCCATGAAAGACTTTAAGCGATATGGAAGTGTAGAAGTAAATAATAATATGGTAACTTCTTTTAAAGAGAAGTGTTTCGTCAAAGATGGTCTTATAAATGCCGGTGTATACCTTATAAATCCCTCTCTTATAAAGAAAATGGATAATGTCGTTTTTTCATTTGAAGATTTCTTGGAAAATCAAAAAAATATAGGTTTTTATACAGAAGATAGTTATTTTGTCGATATAGGTGTACCAGAAGATTATGCACAAGCTCAATTAGATTTTAAGGAACTTTTTTGATACTTTCTAGAACACCACATAGAATATCCTTTTTTGGAGGAGGTACTGACTATCCGGAGTACTACTTAAAATATGGCGGGAAAACACTTGGTGTGACTATTGACAAATATTCTTACTTAAATGTTAGAACACTACCTCCTTTTTTTAACCATAAACATAGAATCGTCTACTCAAAACAAGAGAATGTAAATAGTTTTGACGAAATTGTACATCCCTCTGTACGGGAAACTCTCAAATATTTTGACCTTAAACACGGCATCTCAATAAATCATGACGGTGATATTCCAGCACGCAGTGGTATGGGTTCTAGTTCTGCCTTTACTATCGGTCTTATTCACTCTCTTCATGCACTAAAGGGAGAAATTATTTCTAAAAAATCTCTTACAAAAGAGGCAATACATATTGAACAAAATCTTATTAAGGAGAATGTAGGGAGTCAAGATCAAGCTTTTGCAGCACACGGCGGTCTCAACTGCATAGAGTTTTTACAAAATGGCGAAATCAATGTAAACCCAATTATCATGAGCCAAAAACGCATGCAAACTTTTCAAGACAACATTATGCTTTTTTTTAGTGGACTCTCAAGAACTGCTTCCGAAATAGTGCAAGAGCAAAGAGAAAAAACAGAACTAAATCTTGAAAACCTAGACACAATGAAAGCACTTGTAGAAAAAGCTCACAATATTCTTACTGATAGTTCAAAAGATTTAGCAGAATTTGGAAAACTTTTAAATACAACATGGCTACTCAAAAAATCCCTCTCTTCACAAATCACAAATGATGAGATTGATGCTATGTATGAAAAAGCTTTAAATGCTGGTGCTATCGGTGGCAAACTTCTAGGTGCAGGTGGTGGTGGATTTATGGCTTTTTATGTAGAAAAAGAAAACCAAAATAGTGTTATAAAAGCCTTACAAGATTATCTACATATACCTTTTAAATTTGATTTTGAAGGTTCTAAAATAGTGGTCTATGAAGATGAGAATAGGAATGATATATGAAGTACGAATTAGCTTACTCAACATTTGCACAAGAAGAAAAACAAGCGATGTATGATGTTATAGAGAGTGATATGTTTAGCATGGGTAAAAATGTAAAAGCATTTGAGTCAGAGTTCGCTGCATTTTTTGGTAAAAAATATGCAGTAATGGTTAATTCTGGAAGTTCAGCTAACTTAGTAGCAGTTGCAGCACTGTTTCATAAGGCAGATTCACCACTAAAACGCGGTGATGAAGTGATAGTCCCTTGTATCTCATGGGCTACGACATTTTATCCTTTACAGCAATATGGACTCAAACTTAAGTTTGTTGATGTAGAACTAGAAACACTTAATTATGACATAGCTGAACTCAAAAAAGCAGTTTCATCTAAAACAAAAATTATTCTTACAGTTTCAGTCTTAGGAAATCCAAACTATTATGATGCTATAGAAAAATTATGTAATGAAAACGACATCATTCTTTTTGATGACAACTGCGAATCAATGGGTGCAAAATACAATGGAAAATACACAGGAACGAGAGGACTTGTAAACACTTTCTCTACATTTTTCTCTCACCATATTTCAACAATGGAAGGCGGACTGATAGTGACTGATGATTTTGAAATATATTCACTATGTAAATCATTAAGAAATCATGGATGGACAAGAGATCAAGATGAAAACAGTCCAATTTATGAAAAAAAAGAGGATGACTTTTTTGAAGCATACAGATTTATACTGCCTGGATATAATGTTCGTCCAGGTGAGCTTCAAGGTGCCCTAGGACTGCAACAGATAAAAAAACTCCCCGCCATGATAAAACAAAGAAGAAAAAATGCAGCTTACTTTCAAAGCAAATTTGTGGATGATGAACGATTTATCATACAAAAAGAGATAGGAGAGAGTTCTTGGTTTTCATTCACACTTATAGTTAATCCTAAAAGTACTTTAACAAGAGAGTCTGTTTTTGAGGCATTAACAAAAGCTAAAATTGGCTACAGGATTATTACGGGTGGTAATTTTTTAGAGCATGATGTTATTAAATACTTTGACTACGAAGTAACAAAATCCACAAATGCAAGCTATGCTCACAACAACGGTTTCTTTGTTGGTAATGCACCTAAAAATATGACACAAGAGATAGATTTACTCTACACAACACTAAAGGATTTATAAAATGGGTTTAAATATACTAATAACAGGCGGTGCAGGGTATTTAGGCTCTGTAATGGTTCCAGAACTTTTGGCAAAAGGGCATAATGTTACGGTTCTTGATACTTTCATGTTTGGACAAAATTCTTTAGCTGAAGTGTGTCACCTAGATAGTTTTAATGTTATAAAAGGTGATGCACGAGATAAAGAGCTTCTTAAAAGAGTGACAAAAAACATGGATGTTGTCATCCCTCTAGCAGCACTTGTTGGCGCTCCCCTTTGTAATCGTGACATGATAGGAACTGTTACTACAAACAGAGATGCTATTCAAACACTCTCAGATGTACTATCACCTTCCCAGAGAGTTTTAATGCCTATTACAAATAGTGGTTATGGTGTGGGGCAAGATGGTATTTACTGTACAGAAGAGACATCACTTAATCCTATATCTACTTATGGTGTTACTAAGGTAGAAGCAGAAAAGATTATACTAGAGCGTGAAAACTCTATGAGTTTTAGATTGGCAACTGTTTTTGGAATGAGTTCTCGCATGCGTTTAGACTTGCTTGTAAATGATTTTACATATAGAGCTATCAATGATGGATTTATAGTAATCTTTGAAGGGCACTTCAAACGCAACTATATCCATATTCGTGATGTTGCCAATGCATTTATTCATGGAATAGACAATTTTGAGAGTATGAAAGGTGAAGCTTATAATGTTGGACTTTCAGATGCAAATCTCTCTAAACTAGAACTTTGTGAAATCATCAAACAGCAAGTACCAAACTTTACAATTATGGAAGCTGAAATAGGAAAAGACCCAGATCAGAGAAATTATATAGTCTCAAATGATAAGATAGAAGCGACAGGATTTAAACCAAAATTCTCTTTAGAGATGGGAGTAAAAGAACTTCTTAAAGGTTATACAATTATAAATAATAGTAAATTTAGTAATATTTAAGGGCATCCAAATGGTAAAAAGAAAATTTAAAAAAATATTAATTACAGGTATATCGGGTTCAGGAGGAAGTTATTTAGCTGAGTACATTGTAAATAATCATCCAAATGTAGAAGTTCATGGAATATCAAGATGGCATAGTACATCAGGAAATCATAATTTAGTTAATATTATAGATGAAGTGAGTATTCATGAGTCTGATTTATTAGATTTAAGCTCAATAATAAGAGTATTAGAAGAAGTTAAACCTGATGGGATATTCCATGTTGCAGCTTATGCAAATGTGAGAAATTCATTTATTACACCATTGTCTGTGATAAATAATAATGTAATGGGTACAGCAAATTTGTTTGAAGCCATTCGACTAGTAAAAATTGATCCAGTAATCCAATTATGTAGTACATCTGAAGTTTATGGTAAGGTTGATTCTAAGAATGTACCAATTACTGAAGAATGTCCTATCAATGCAGTCAACCCTTACTCTGTTTCTAAAGTAACTCAAGATTTACTTGGACAAAGTTATTTTATGAGTTATGGTATGAAAATCATTAGAACAAGAATGTTTGCTTACATAAATCCACGAAGAGCAGACCTGTTTGCCACATCTTTCGCCACTCAAGTTGCTAAAATTGAAGCTGGATTACAAGAAGAGTTAAAACATGGAAATCTTGACTCCACAAGAACATTAATTGATGTTAGAGATGCAATGGCATCTTACTGGATTGCACTTGAAAGTGGAAATTTTGGAGAAATTTACAATATTGGTGGAGAAACAGTTATTAAAGTTGGTGATTTTTTAGATGTTTTAAAGAGAAAAGCAAAATGTGAAATAAAATCTAGTGTAGATAAAAACTTACTTCGACCTGCTGATATTACCTTACAAATACCTGATACTTCTAAATTTGAAAATGAAACAGGATGGAAACCACAATACTCTTTTGATGAAAGTGTCGAATACTTACTAAATCACTGTAGAAATTTAGTCAACAATGAAAAGAATTAAATTATGCAACTCTATGAAAAACTTTTTTATGAAGCACTAAAGATTAGACTTCTTGAAGAAAAAATAATTGAAGTCTACCCTGAAGATAAAGTTGAAAGTCCAGTGCATCTATCTATAGGTCAAGAGCACCATATTGTCTCCATTATGGAGCCTCTTACAAATAAAGATATAGTCTTTACAACATATAGAAGTCATGCTGTGTATTTAGCCAAAGGTGGAGACCTTAAGCTGATGTTAGCTGAACTATATGGCAAACAAAGTGGTATATCAAAAGGTAAATCTGGTTCAATGCACTTATGCTCTCCTGAGCATGGAATGATGGGTTCATCCGCAATAGTAGGAGCTATTTATTCACATTCAATTGGGATGGCATATGCTCAGAAAATAGATACCTCGACAAATAATATTACTCTCTGTATAACAGGTGAAGGCGCTACAGAAGAGGGAGTATTTTGTGAAACACTAAATTTTGCCTCTTTAAAACAACTGCCCATAATATATATCATAGAAAACAATGGTTTAGCTATAAATATTCCCATAGAAGTTAGACAGTCTTACACCATTGAAAAATTAGCAAAAGCTTATAATATAGAATATCATTCCTATGAAGATAGTTTCGATATGCTCACTATTAACAATAAATTTTCAAAACTAGTTACTGATATGAAAAAGTCTCCAAGACCCATAATTATAGAAATTCATACTTATAGATATTTAGAGCATGTAGGTATCAGTATGGATTATGACAAGGGTTACCGTACACTTAATGAGTATGAAGCATGGTATAAAAGAGATCCCTTAGTTTTAAATGAAACTTTAATAAAGAGATATAAAAACAAAATTATTAAAGATATAGATGATGCTATCAACTTTGCAGAAAACTCACCTTCTTCTTTTAAAGATGAATTACTTACGGATGTTTACTGATGAATGATATTATCATATATAAAAATGCTATAAAAAATAGTATGCATTATGCCTTAGAAAAGAATAAAAACAGTATCATATATGGGATAGGTGTCACCGATTATATTGGTATATTTGGTACTACAGAGGGGCTAGAACAAGAGTTCGGTAGTGATAGAGTATTTGACACCCCTATTTCAGAAGATGCTATGACAGGCTTTGCAGTTGGAGCTAGTTTAGGTGGCTTATATCCAATTCACATTCATATTAGAGCTGATTTTTTGCTCTTAACAATGAACCAGCTCATTAATTCAGCTGCAAAATATAGGTACACTTATGGAGGATTATTTCAGACACCTATGTTAATTCGTGCAGTTATCGGAAGAAGTTGGGGACAAGGGGCACAACATTCACAAAGTTTGCAATCTCTATTTGCTCATATTCCAGGATTAACAGTTATTATGCCAAGTTCTGCAGAAGCAGCAGAAAAATGTTATAAATATGCTGTAATGCATTATAAAAATCCAGTTATTTCATTTGAACATAGACTCTTATATGATTATAAATTCAATAAAAACAGCTCATTGATTGATCAAAATAATCCTTTTGACTCTTATCTTGTGGAAGAGGGAAATGACATTACTATTGTTGCAAGTTCTATAATGGTTCAAGAAGCTATTAAAGCTTCAGACTATATTTCCAAATATGAAAATATTTCAATTGAAATTATAGATATAAATAGTGTCAGTCATCCGAATCAAACCTTAATTTTAAACAGCATTAGAAAAACAGGCAAGTTAATAGTAGCAGATACAAGTTGGTTGTCACATGGCTTAGGTGCAGAAATTTCACGCATGATACTAGAAACAGATGTTACTCTCTTAAAAAAACCTATGAAAAACCTAGGTATGGCACAAGCAACATGCCCAACGGCAAAAAAGTTAGAATATGAATTTTATCCAAACTTAAAAGATCTTGTAGTATCAATCTATGATTTACATTTTGGAACTCTTAAGGGTAAAAAAATTCCATCTGAAGAAGAAATTGTATACCAATATAAATATTTTAAAGGACCATTTTAATGCTTGATATTTTATTTATAAATCCTGGAGATAGAAAAGTGGTTTTTCAAGACTTAGGTAAAGATTTAACAGCCGTTGAGCCACCGTTTCAAATAGCTTCTTATGCATCTTTTTTACGAAATAAAGGCTTTAGTGTTGCTATACTTGATGCTAATGCTGAAAATATATCTCCTCAAGAGACAGCACAAAGTGTAAAAGAGTTAAATCCTCTCCTTGTTGCCATCATAGTCTATGGAAACCAACCATCTGCAAGCACTCAAAACATGAGTATCTCAGGTAAGATTGCTACAACTATAAAAGAAAAAACAAATGCCAAAGTAGTCATTGGTGGCTTACATCCATCTGCTCTTCCTAAGCGGACACTAGAAGAAGAGAGTGTAGATTTTGTTATTGAGGGTGAGGAGCAGATACCTTTAAGCCAGCTTATAGAAGTTTTAAAAACTCATAATGATTTATCAAAAGTGAGTGGACTTTGGTACACAGATAACAGCATAACCAAAAATACTCCAAAACCAAAACTAATTGATGACTTAGATAAATATCTACCATTAGCAGCTTGGGATTTACTGCCTATGGATAAATACAGAGCTCATAACTGGCACTGTTTTGATAATATTAACAGTCGTATGCCCTATGGTGCGATTTATACCTCTTTAGGTTGCCCTTATAAATGTACCTTTTGTTGCATAAATGCTCCTTTTGGTGGTTCAGGTATTCGCTACCGTTCACCTGAACTTGTGGTCCAAGAGATAGAGTTTTTACATAAAGAGTATGGTATAAAAAACATTAAGTTTATAGATGAGATGTTTATCCTTGATGAGCGCCACTATATGAAGATAGTTGACTTACTTATAGAAAAAGATTTAGATCTTAATATTTGGGCTTATGCACGAGTCGATACTGTACATGAAGAGACATTAGTAAAATTAAAACAAGCCGGATTTAACTGGCTAGCACTAGGAATTGAATCAGCTAATGCAGATGTACGCGATGGTGCCTCAAAAAAAATGCGAGTCAAAGATATACAGAGTATTGTTAATAAAATTCAAGATGCTGGTATCTATGTCATTGCAAACTATATTTTTGGTCTTCCTGATGATACTATGGAGTCTATGCAAGAAACACTAGATATGGCTCAAGAACTTAACTGTGAGTTTTCAAATTTTTACTGTGCTATGGCATATCCAGGCTCCCAACTCTATAATATTGCGATGGAAGAGGGATGGCAACTACCAGAAGAGTGGACAGGTTACTCACAGCACTCTTACAACATACAACCACTTCCATCAAAAACACTATTAGCAAAAGATATCGTTGCATTTAGAGACAGTGCTTTTCATACTTACAATGAGAGTAAAAAATATCTCAATATGCTTCATGCTACATTTGGTCCTGAAGTAAAAAAACATATGCAAAACATAACACTAACACGACTTAAACGAAAAATACTAGAAGAGTAGCTCATGAAAAAAATAGTAATATACGGTGCCGGTGCCTTTGGAAAAAGTTTTTATAAAGCTCTTAATGGGAATGTAGCTTTTTTCATCGATGATTACACTCAAGAGAAATATCTCTATAAAAAAACTATTAAAAAGATCTCACAAGTTGATAAAGATACCCCTATTTATATATCTATTTTACAGCACTCTAAAAAAATTCAAGAGAGTTTAAGAGCATCGGGATTTACTGATATCATAGGATTTACTCAAGCAGTAAAACTCATGCCAAGTATTTTAAAAATTATCTCACAAAATAACTATCTCTGGCTTGTTCAAGACAGAGATAAAATGCTCAATGAAGAAAAACTTTTAGCTGTAAAAAAATTACTTAAAGATGAAAAAAGCAAATCTCTACTCGATCAAATTATCAAACTTAGAAGCAGCCTTGATATAGATAATTATATAGACCCTGAGGGTGAAGAGTATTTTCCATCAGATGTCCCAATACTCAAAAACCTTACAGATATCAATTTTATTGATTGTGGTGCTTATATTGGCGATACTATTGAAGCCTTGATGCAAAAAACAAATAGTGTAAAAAGTACTCTCTCTTTTGAACCAGATAAAGAAAATATACATGCACTTCAAAACGAGCTTCAAAAACAAAAAAAAGAGTTCCCAAAAACTGATTTTCTCCTCTATCCTGCTGGTGTTTACTCAAAAAATAGTATCTTAAAATTTGCGAATAAAGGCATAGCATCAAGTGCAAATCTTGATGCAAACGCAGTAGATGAAGTAAGTGTAGTCAGCCTAGATTCAACTATACTTTATGCAAGTCCAAACTACATCAAAATGGATATAGAGGGTGCTGAATACGAGGCACTTCTTGGTGCTAAAGAGACTCTGCAAAAGCACAAGCCAAATCTTGCAATATGCCTCTACCATAAACCCCAAGATTTATGGGAACTCCCACTGCTCATTCAAGAAATCGAGCCATCATACGATATGTATATTCGAGTACACGAAGATATGTGCTTAAGTACGGTACTTTACTGTATCTCAAGGAGTAGAGATGTTTAAACTTGCATTTATTGGCGGAAGTATTGATTCTATTGCTGGGTATCCACACTTTATAGCTTCTCAGATGGATAAACGATTTGAAGTTATTGGGGGTGTTTTTAGTACCGATGCAAAGATAAATGAGCAGACTGCAAAAGAGTGGAGAATCCCAAAAGTATATAATGACTATAAGGAACTCCTAAAAGATAAGAAAAGTTTTGATGCACTTGTCATTTTAACACCGACACCGCATCATTATGAAGTGCTTACAGAAGCACTCATTCAAAAGATACCAGTCATCTGTGAGAAGCCACTTGTCAATTCTCTCCAAGCAACTCAAGAACTCAGAAAACTACTTCATAAAGATACTTTTTTAGTTGTTACAAATAATTACAGTGGCTACCCTATGGTAAGAGAGCTCCAACAGAAGATAAAAAATAAAGAGTTAGGAGATATTCTTAGTATCAGACTTAAAATGCCCCAAGAGAGTTTTCTTCGCCCTCCAAAAAGTGTGAAGTACCCACAAAAGTGGCGTCTTAAAGATGACTTTATTCCTATGATTAGTCTTGATTTAGGCTCACACCTGCACCATCTCTCTTTCTTCTTGCTAGGAGAAGAACCGACAGAAGTTATGGCTCAATATAGCCATTTCTCCAAATATGGTGTTGTAGATGATGTCAATATGCTCTTGAAATACTCTAGCGGTATGAGTGGCAATCTTTGGCTCAGTAAAACAGCTCTTGGCAATAGAAATGGTCTGCATATAGAAGTTTATGGAACCAAAGCAAGTGCTTCTTGGCATCAAGAGACTCCTGAGCAACTAGAATTCTCATACAGTAGCGGTCAAAAGGTCATTATTGACAGAGGAAGCGATGTAGAGATGATAGCAAATCCTCTTTATAACAGAATGACTCCTGGACACCCCGCTGGATTTATAGAAAGCTTTGCTAATTTATACAATGATATTGCACATGCGCTAGAGAACTTCTTTAATAAGAAACCCTATTTAAATAATTATGTTTATGGATTTGAGCATGCTCGTAATGGCATCAAACTTTTACATGCTGCTACACTCTCACATGAAGAAAAGCAATGGAGAGATGTAGATGCTTAAGAGCAAGAATGTTCAAAATAGTTTACATAAACACTGCTGTTACAGTAGAAAAAGTGCTCAATATCTTAGGGTATCAGTTATCCATTCAAGAGTTTAACCCCTTTCGCAAGTAAAGAAAAAATATTGCAAATATGCAGTGGGCTAAAATTAACCTTTTTGGTACATTTTATGCTTAAAAATCAAAAAGGATTTTTATGCAAGATGTACAAAACAAGGCAATGATTACCTATCAGGGCAATTTACTTTATTTTCAAGAAAATCATCCAGAACTTTACAACAAAATAGGCCTTTTATCTCAGGCTATAGAGATGGGACAGTATAAAGAAAACTACTCATTGGAATATAAAAATGGCTATTTTGATGTGTTGGATTTGAACTCTGGTCATTACCTTTATGGGGCTTCGAGCACAGACTTGGCAAAAAAAGCTACTGACGATATAACTTTTGACAAAACAAATGGTGTTATAGAAACTTTTTACAATTTTTCTTTTGATGAAAAAGCAGTTGAACTCGCACAAGAAAGCGATCCTACTGAGTCTCAGTTTGTACTTACTGCTCCTGTTGTTTCTTATGTCTCCAATCTACTTCCAAAACAAACAAGCACAATGAAAGAGATATATAAATTCATTTTTTTTGGCGTTGGTTTAGGCATACATCTTGGTGAAATAGATAAAAAAGCAAAAGCTTACATGTACTTAGTTATAGAAGATAATTTAGAGATATTTAGACTTTCACTATTTACTACTGATTATGTTTCATTGGCAAATGATTCTGAACTTTTCTTCTCAATTATGGATGATGAAGCTACTTTTAAAAATACCTTTGACCAATTTTATCATTTAAGTTTCATACGAAACAATTATTTAAAATACTCAGTTTTTTATCCAGAATATAGAAAAAAAATTACTGATATTCAAAATTTTATTATTACACAAACAAGCCTTACTTATCCTCATAATAAACTCTTACTAAAAAACATTACTGTCCTTGATTCTATTGAGAAAGAGTATCCATTTTTTGATATTTCTCATCATTATAATGAGACCCCATTCTCATCTTACCCAGTCATACTTGTCGCAGCAGGTCCTAGCCTCGTCAAAGAGATACAATGGCTACAAAAAAATGCAAAACATGCCATCATTGTAGCACTATTCATGACGCTCCCTATCTTAGAAGAGTATGGTATTGAAGCACATATAGTTGTGCATATAGATGAAAATATGGACATTATTAATCGAACTATAGCAAGATTAAAAAATAAACAATATTTACAAAACAGTTATTTCTTTTTAGCTCCAAGTATTCAATGTGACACATTTTTACAGCTCACAAAAAAAGAAAATATTTATCTTTTAGAAGACAGAACACGCTACCGCTTCAACAAAGGTTTTTTAGAAACTTATAGTGTTGGTGAGTTAACTTATACACTCACTCTACTATGGGATGTACACGAACTTTATTTATTGGGGCTAGACTTAGCACTTGATGCGCAAACAAAACAGACACACGCAAGTGGTCATAATAGTGCAAATGGAAAAAGTAAGCTTCAAAAAGCAGATGAATCTGACAGCTTAAGCCTTAGAGAGAGTGAACTAGAGATTAAAGGTAATTTTTCACAAACTGTACCAACAACACCACTTTTTGATATGTCACGCAGATTGATAGACACTTTTGGAGGAAAATACATACAAACACATCAAAAAGTTTACAATCTTAACCATGGTGCATACTTTATTCATACCACTCCAACACATGCAAAAGATGTCGATTTAACTTCTTCTCAAATCATCACAGAAACTATTTTACATAAAATACAAAAGTTTTTCACTCAAAATGCAAGTGCTATAATGGACATAGATGAAAAAGAAGCACTAAAAGAACGAGTAGAAGATACACTCAAGAAAAAACAACGCATTCAAGAGTTTGCGCAACAAAAAATGCCAACCATGTCACAGTTTCATAACTATTTTTCAACACTTGGAGAAGAACTTATAGCATCCCCTTCACAACATTTTAATGAACTAGCACAAGTTTACATCATATATCTTGAAAACATCGGCGGATATATAGGAGATTTTTTTAATACACAGAATATCAAAAATCCAAAAAAGCATATTAAAAAGTTTCAAAAAATACTTATTTCACAATTCTTAAAAATTGCAGATAAATACCTTGAAAGTTTAGAAAAGATAAACAAGAAGTAAAACTTCTTGTTTATTTAAATACTACTGAAGTAGACGAAGTACATTTTTTTGAACAGCATTTGCTTGACTCATAGCATAAGAGCCAGATTGAGCTAAGATGTTCAGTTTTGAGAAGTTTGCACTCTCCGCGGCAAAGTCGACATCCCGAATCTGAGATTCTGCAGATTGAACATTTACTTGCGTTACAGAAATATTTCTAATTGTAGACTCTAACTGATTTTGGACAGAACCAATATCTGAACGAGTTTTGTTCACATCTCGTAATGCATAATCAGATGTAATGATAGCTTTTTCAGCACCGGCTCTTGTTGTAACATCAATTGTAGAAAAGTTATTGGTAAGACCCGCTGTCGCAGTTGCTGCAAGACCAGTACCACCAGTTGAACTAACAGTAATAGTATCTGCAGCATCAAGTCTAATACTATAGTTACCAGTTCCTGCTGTTGTTTCTATAGCACTCGCACGAATATTTGCACCTGTTTTTTGAGACTCTGCATTAAATGAATCAACGAGTGCTTGTGCATTTTGTAAACTTGTATTACCTGTAGTTCCTGCTGCAGTAAAACTTACACTAACTGTTACTCCAGCCGCATTTGTAGCAGTAACTGTACCACTTACACCACCTGCAGCCAATGCTGTTCCTCCATCATCTAATGCAAATTTTGCAACATTTGCTACTTGCGTATTGTTTACAGAAATATTAACAGTTTCTCCACTATATGCACCAATTTGGAAACTTTTATTTTGATAACCACCGTTTAGAAGTGTTTGACCATTAAATGAAGTAGTAGAAGCAATATTTTGTGCTTCTTCAGTTAATTTTGTAATATCTGCTTGAATTTTTGTACGAGAATCAAGTGTTTGACCATCAGAAGCCGCTTGGATTGCTTTGGTTCTAATAGTATCAATAATTTTCGTATACTCTTGAAGTGCACCATCAGCTGTTTGAGTGATACCAATACCATCATTTGCATTGTTAACAGCTTGACCAAGACCTTCTGATTGTTGACGAAGTGAATTTGCAATTGCAAGACCTGAAGCATCATCTGCCGCATTGTTAATACGAAGACCAGAAGACAAAGCATTTAAACTTTTGTCTAAACCTAAGTTTGTATTCACAGCATTTCTATGTGCGTTCAATGCCGCAATGTTTGTGTTAATTCTAAAACCCATAATAAATCCTTTTCTATGGAAGAGCCTTTCGCCCTTGTATTTTTTATTTTATCTTTAGGCTTCCTTGCCCGAGACTGTAACAATATCGTCACTCAAAAAAATAACTTTAGCTTTTTTGTAAATTTTTTCTGTAGTCCGGCTGTTGCAACTTTTTCACCACTCTCAGCCCGCACTAAAGTACGGGTTCCGAAATACTCTTGGAACCCATCCTTTAGGGTGGGCTAACAATGGCTATCAAATCAGACGAAGTAAAGACAATATTAAAAGTTTTATGCTAAAATAACAAGAATTTATAATAAAAAGGTTGTAAAATGTTTGGATGTAGTGCAAAACTGGAAAATCTAAAAAAAGAATATGAAACGCAAATAGCGCAACTCAATGCAGAAAATGATAGACTGCATGATGAACTGCAACAAGCACATAATCATAAAACGCAAGAAGTGGTGTCTGACAACAGACTTGAAAGAATCATCATAGACAGTTATGACAGTGGTACTCGCTTTTTACAAGGTACTATTGAAGATAATCTCATTAAACTTGAAGAGATCAACGAACTCAACGGCAAAACAAATGACAGAATGCAAAATGTGCAAGAACAAACATCAAACATTGCCTCCACTATAGAAAATATTCAAGAACATGCAAATACCTTGGGTGATGATTCAAATTCACTCAACGACAGCGTTATGTCCATAGCCGAAATCATTAACCTCATTAAAGATATTTCAGATCAGACAAATTTACTTGCACTCAATGCTGCCATAGAAGCAGCTCGAGCAGGAGAACATGGACGCGGTTTCGCCGTTGTTGCCGATGAAGTAAGAAAACTTGCAGAACGCACACAAAAAGCAACCCAAGAAGTAGAGATTAACATTAACGGACTCAAACAAAATTCTAACTCTATGATGGAAATTAGCACTACCTTTAGAGATGAAACAAGCAAAGTAATGGAAACTATAGACATTTTCAGTGAAAATATCCAAAAAGTTGTAGAAAACTCTAATGAAATCAAGGACAGAACACAAAACCTTACAAATGAATTTAATGTGAGTAATGGAAAAATTGATCATATTGCCCTAAAAATAGCAGGCTACAAAGCAATTCTAGACAAAAAAATCACCGATATTACTGATGAAAACAGTTGCAGATTCGGGAAATGGTTCTCACAGGTTGCCCATACGCTACTCAAAGGCAGTTCGCTGATACCAAGCATCACCAAGCATCACCAAATCGTACACCAAGGTCTCAAAAAAGCAATGCAGGAAAATGTAAATGATAACTTTGATACAGCACTTGAAACGCTCAAAGGAGTAGAACACTCAAGTGAAGTCGGATTTGAAGAACTACTCAGAGCCGTAAAAGAAGCAACAAAAAAACAATAAGATGGCTTAGGCTTACTTACACACCTCTTGTATTTAAGCCTTTTGTCAATGAATCTTCGAGTTCTAATTTATACTCAGGGTTCATCTTTTTGAGTTCTTTGTCTAGTTTTAAAATAATCTCTTTATTGATATGTGGATGATGGCAGATTCTTATCAGTAGTTCTGAATAAATTTCAAATTTTGGATGGGCTCGCATGCCTAATTTTTTAGGAATTTTCCCATAATATTTTAAAAACAAATCAACCGCTTCTTTTATTTCACTTGTTGTCGATTTTTTATCTTTTATGATTTCTAACAGCATGTTTAAATCAGGCTGTACCTCACGAATATGTTGTATTTTTTTAGAAGCTTTTTTCTTTTGTGATTTATTGTTATTTGAAAGATAAAAATATAAAAGAATTAAAATACCAAGCGCCCCGACAAGAGCAGCTAAAGATTTTATAAGTAATGTTATATCCATGCATCAATCTTTATTTAAAAAACAAAAGGAATCAATCGTTTTGTTTTTTTTACATACTCCTCATAAAGAGGGTTATGACAGTGCCATAAATGCTCTTCATAAAACATTTTTATCAAAAGTGTTATGAGTAAAAAGAAAAAAAGTGCAAACTCATAATAGGTAAAATACATCACGGAAATGCCGAACATACTTACTACCACAGATAGATACATAGGATGGCGTATGTATGAATAAATACCATCCGTAACCAGTTCACAGTTTTCTTTTATATCGGGGCGAATATTAAAATTGCCTTTTTTATGTGCTTGTATTGCTAAAAGCCCTATGCTAACGCCAAACACCAAAATAAATAAACCTAAATAAGGATATACTGTTTGCGAACCCAGAGGTAAAATCATCAAAAATATAATAAAAAACTGTAAGCCGACTAATATTTTACTCTTCATTTGCTACCTTTTCTTTGTTTGTTCTTTGTTTCTCGGAACCGGCGACTTCAGTGCCGGCTATTGCAACTTCTTCACCACTCTCAGCCCGCACTAAAGTACGGGTTCCCAAAGAGCTATTGCAACGCTCCGGTCACTCTTAGTTTTCTCGGAACCGGCGACTTCAGTGCCGGCTATTGCAACTTCTTCACCACTCTCAGCCCGCACTAAAGTACGGGTTCCCAAAGAGCTATTGCAACGCTCCTGCCACTCTTTGTTTCTCGGAACCGGTACTTTAGTGCCGGCTATAACGGCTTAGGAAGTTATTATACTAGAAGTAACCACAAAAACAAGTGAAAACAAAACTGTTACAAAGATAATAGCATAGCCTGTAGGCAAATCCAAATAATATGAGCCAAACAATGCTAAAACAATACTCAACGAACCAAACAAACAGGCAAAAAGAAAAGGATTTATTTTACTTTGACTTAAACCTGCATACGATGGAGCAATGAGAAGAGCAAAGACGACTAACACACCGGCTGATTGCACCGAAGAAGTCACAGTCAAAGCAAGCATCACAAAAAACAAAAACTCTTTTTTCACCCCTTGTAACCGTGGATAAATAACAAACATAACAAAAGCAACTCCACCATACAATGCAAGACTTTTATATAAATCACCACTAGAAGTAAACAGAATATCAGCCGCACTCAGTTTAGAAAAAAGTTCCGTTCCCTCTGCACTTTGCGCTAAAATAAGCATAATAGAAGAGATGCCAAGCGCATACAAAAGCCCTATAAACGCTTCTATTTTGGCTATTTTCTTTGTTGCCCATGTTATCAATGTAGCCGCAAAAAGTGCAAAAAGCAGTGTCATGGCATTTTGATACTGGGAGTGCATAAAAGCCACACTCAAAGCCATGCCAATAGCGGCAATCTGTCCTATAGCCAAGTCGGTAAAAATTACTCCACGCTTAATAATCTCCAAACCAAACACAGAGTGAATAAAAACCAGAGCAATAGCCAGCACAAATGCCGGCCAGAGAAGTTCGATTACTGACATATTCTTTTTGCTATTTTATTATAAAACTCTTGAAGCGTTTTACTGCCATCAGCACCTAAATCATGTGGGATAATTGCCACTTTTGCCCCTGTTTTTGCTGCTATGAATTTTGCCGTTTTACGCTCATGATAAACATCTTGTAAAATCTTTTTTACACCATTGTCTCGCATAATATTTATAAGTGCTATCGTATGCTTTGAACTTGGGGCAATACCCGGAAGCGGTTCAATCGTTCCATAACTTTTTATGTTGTAACGATCTAAAAAGTAGTTAAAAAGCTCATGATACTGCACTACTTTTTTTGTCTTACATGTAAGCATGTTTGCATCAAAATTTGCAAGATAAGTTTTCCAAGAACGAACAAATGTATCATAATTTTTTGCATAAGTCGCTTCATGGTCTGGATCGAGTGCAATGAGCTTCTCTTTGATTGCTTTTGCCATAATAAGGACAACATGAGGATCACTTGAGAAATGAGGATTACCTTGTGCATGAACATCGCCAAAAGCACGAGAAACAGAAGTTGGCACATCTATCATAGGAACATAATGTGACATATCTAAAAGTCCTTTTGCCCCATTTCTAATAGCCGGATTATTTGTAGCTCGCAAAAGTGGTGGTAGCCAACCGAGTTCCAATCCACCGCCATTCATAATGAGTAAATTAGCACGACGCAATTTTGCTATGAGTGAAGGCTTAGGAACAATAAAATGCGGATCATACTTTGCCCTTCCAAGCACTTGCACATCTACTAAATCACCTCCAATTTTTTGTGCGACTGCACCCATTGTCGAATATGTTGCATCGACACGCAATGATGCAAACGCCGAAATTGTTAGTAAAACGGTAAGTAAAAATATCTTTTTCATAAAACTCTCCTCTAATAGTTGTGAGCGCCATGCGCACCAGCTGCAATATTAAGTGACAGCATAACTTGAGAAACATTTTTTCTCGCACCTGCTATCACTTTTGTTCTATCATACGAATAACTCAGTCTCAAACGAGACATAGGAAAAGGATGATACTCAAGCATCGCTGTATATCTGTCCAAATTATTAGTGTCAACCCCTGCATAGCCTGATAAATCAGCACTATTTTTTGTAATAGCATCATATCGAACACCACCGGAGTAATTGTTGTTATATTGGTAAATTAGCTCACTGTAAAGTCCTGCTTGTTTATTTGTTGTACCACCATCTACGCCCATGTGTCGCTCCAAATACTCACTCTGCCAAATAAGCGCACTGTATCCACCAAGCTGATCCCTGAGTGTTAAATCTGTACCATACACATTGGAAGTGTTTCCAAGGTGTTGTCCATGTGCCAAACTCACGCCACCAAGGATGGAGAGGTCATCTCCGACATCAACACTTGATTTGAAATACCCAACATAAAGGTTGTTTTTCTCTGTGCCATTTGCCGTACCACCAAAAGTCCGTATATTTGTTCCTTGCAGTGCCTCTGCACCTGCCATTACATAAGTATCTGTCGGTGCGACCCACTGTACTTGCACACCTGCGTCATTAATTCCATCAGGTCCAAAAAGTGCCTTATAAATTATGGGTTGTGAATCAAAGTGCCATGAGTGTTGATGCTTTTCATTGATACGCCCAAAAGCACTTCTGAATTTTCCTGCTTTGACTCGTAACCCATACGGTAAAGCACGCGTTCGTACAAAGGCTTCTTCTATTTCTAAATGATCCGGATGCAAGTGAAAAATTGCAAATGCGTCAAAATAAGGGTCAACCGTAGAGTTCATCGCAACCTCTGCATAGTTGAAGTTAAAACCCCTCTCTTTGTTAAAAGGGAGTTCTGGAGTTTCCCCTTTCTTGTTATCTATAAATCCAGGAATAGAGTAATTTGCATAATCGCTATTTTTCACATTACGACCAACAGCCGACATGTTCAAAATAAGTGCAATAGCAGGCAAATAAGCATTTTGTGAAAAAGAGGCAGAGGTATTTACTGATGGCGTTCTTGCTTGCAAACTTTTTTGCGTTGCTTGCATCTGTGTCTGTTTTTTACTCAATGTATCTAGTTTCGTTTCTAATTTTTGCATAATAATTTTTTGTTGTTGTATCTGCTGTTTGAGTGCATCTAAATCTGCATCGGCAAATAAAGTTACACATGTAAACAGAGATAGACCTATGATTTTTTTCATCATTATATCTCCAATATTTTTGTAATAGTTTAAAATTTCTCGGAACCGGTACTTTAGTGCCGGCTGTTGCAACAGTACTGCCACTCTCAGCCCACCCTAAAGGATGGGTTCCCAAAGAGCTTCAAAAGTTTCTTAGTTTTATAGTTCTAAATTATGAAAAAATCACAGGAGGTGCTCGTGCTTGAATGAAGTTGAAAACTTGCCTTACATGTAACGAGACAAGAGGTGTGAGAATAGATTCTGTAGATAACTCTAATTTTGTAAGATAGTGCACAGCGACAGGAGTATCGGCATGTGCCAAACTCGACTGCACCATACATATTTTACAATCATTATGCTGTTTCAAATCATTGTGATGATGAAAAACACCCATAAAGCTTGCTAGTAGAAAAATAATGCTGAGATATTTTTTCAAGAATCTATGTATCATAATGGAATTTTATCATAAGTATAAGTATATTTTTTTCTAATTTCATTTTTTACATAAATTTTACACTTCATGGCTATACTATTACTATTTTTTACATCCAAAAAGGAGTGCTGATGAATACTAATGTTGTCTTAATGTTTCAAGCTGACGATACTGCTGTTTCAGATATAGAAAACTATATAGCCTCCCGTGGTTATGAGATAAAAAAAGTAAATAATACCAAAAGAAAGAACCCCACAAACATTATTGATTTTGGAGAGCATTACCATTTTAACCTCAAATCAAAAGAGACATTTTATAAAAATAAAAAAATAAAGAGCGCCTTTTTTTAAAGCTTCTACTGCTAAACATAGGACATATTGTCACATTTGAGCAGGCAATACATACTATATGGAATCAAGAAGAATCAGTGACGGAAAACAATTTACGAACATTGGTATGGAGACTCAGAAATAAACTCAAAACCGACCTTATCAAAAATAATCAGGGTATTGGTTATTATATAGTCAGTCCTGAAAAACCAAAAATACCCCTATTTTAGGCATTTTAAAGCCTATTTTGGCTATACTTTCAACAGCAAAAAACAAGCTAAAAAACTCCAAACTCCTAAAATAGGACAATAATC
>Ga0256840_1001615_pt1 | contig 20881 bp, 13 predicted proteins | sample 355202metaG_FD_185969 | JGI IMG/M metagenome (GOLD analysis project Ga0256840, IMG submission 185969) | Hydrothermal vent microbial communities from Mid Atlantic Ridge, Atlantic Ocean - 355-202 | ecosystem: Environmental > Aquatic > Marine > Hydrothermal vents | place: Atlantic Ocean: Mid...
AATGAAATATAATATTCCAGCAGATGTTCCGGCAAAAAAAGTGTCACTTTACAAAAAGAATCTTAAAGAGGCAACAAATGCTACAAACCATTTGATGCTTTTTGCAGGAGATCAAAAAGTTGAGCATTTGAACAATGACTTTTACGGTAAAGATATTCCACTTGAAGACAACTCACCTGAACATATGTTTCAGATTGCTTCAAAAGCAAAAATTGGTGTTTTCGCAACACAGTTTGGGCTGATTAGCAGATATGGACGTGATTATAAAAATATTCCTTATCTTGTAAAACTCAACTCAAAAACAAATCTTGTTCCTTATGACAAACAGGACCCCTATTCAAAAGCCTGGTTGAGCGTCGGTGATGTAGTCGCATTTGCAAAAGAGAGTGGACTTGATATAAAAGGTGTAGGTTATACCCTTTACCTTGGCGGTGCATTTGAACATGAAATGTTAACCCAGGCAGCAAGTATAGTGCATGAAGCACATAAAAACGGTCTTTTGGCTGTGCTTTGGATCTATCCAAAGGGTAAGTTTGTAAAAGATGAACATGATGGACATCTTATTGCAGGAGCAGCTGGTGTGGGTGCAGCTTTGGGTGCTGATTTTGTCAAACTCAAAGTTCCTTATAATAAAAAAGGAAAGTTTGATGCAAAACTACTTCAAGAGGCAACAATGGCAGCAGGAAAAACTGGAGTTCTGTGTGAAGGCGGTGCTAAAAAAGATGCAAAAGAGTTTTTAACAGAGCTATATGAACAAATTCACAAAGGAGGTTCTCGCGGTAACGGTACAGGGCGTAACATTCATCAGCGTCCACTGAAAGAGGCTGTAAAAATGGCAAATGCTATTTATGCAATAACTTCGCAAAATGCTACTGTAAAAGAAGCATTGCAACTACTTCAATAGGAACGCGATATGAACAAAGAATATGATTTAATTGTTATTGGTGCAGGTCCTGCGGGAACTCCAACTGCTATGGCAGCAGCGCAGTTTGGTATAAAAGTTCTGTTGATAGATAAAAGAGAAGCACCGGGCGGTGAATGTTTGTTTGAGGGATGTATTCCCTCAAAGGTACTTGAAAATGCGGCAAATAAATATTGGGATGTGCTCACTTCCAGTACTTTTAATATAGAGCTTAAAGGAAAAGAACAGATACACTGGGAAGCTGTTTTAAAAGATAAAGATATGATTTTGAAAAATCGTTCTATGGCTGCTTTAAAACAGATAGAAAAATTACCTTCACTTGATTTTAAGCAAGGCAAAGCGGCCTTTGTTGACGAACATACAGTAGACGTTAGCGGAGAGCTTTTTTGTTTTAAAAAAGCACTGATTGCGACAGGTGCCAAAAGTGCAATTCCTGATATAAAAGGGAATGGAGTTGATAGAGTTTGGACAAACAGAGATCTGTTTTTTGAAGAAGAGATACCAAAAGAGTTACTTTTTATAGGTGCTGGTGCTATCAGTTGCGAACTGGTGCAAATGTTTGCAAAACTTGGTACAAAGTGTCATGTGTTAGAGCGCGGTGAAAAAATCTTAAAACACATCAGTAAAGATGCAACAGACATTGTCTATAACAATATGCTTACACTTGGTATCAAAATAGATTTGAATGTAGGGTTGGAGAAGATTGATTATGAAAATGATAAATTTATAATACACTTTAAACAAGAAGGTAAAAAACGGATTCTTGAATATGACAATGTTGTAATGGCAACAGGTCGTGTGGCAAATCTTGATGATCTTTCCCTTGAAAAAGCTGGAGTGGCATATGATGAAAAAGGTGTACTGGTAAATGAAAAACTGCAATCATCTCAGGAGCATATTTATGCCTGCGGTGACTGTATCAACAGCCCGAAATTTGCGCATACAGCAAGTTATGAAGCTGGTATAGTTGTACACAATATGTATGCGCCAAGCCCGCATGCAGTAGATTATGACAAAAACAGCTGGGTGCTTTTCAGTGATCTGCAAATCGCTGTCGTTGGAATAGATGAAAGTGTCGCAAAAAAAAGAGATATAGAGACAAACGTAGAAGTTTATAACTATGAGATAGATGCAAGGGCACAAATAGACAAAAGAACGGACGGCTTTGTAAAGTTTATCATCGACAAGAAAACAAAAATCATCATCGGTGTAGAAATTGTAAGTGCAGATGCTTCCTCTTTGGTCGGAGAAGCTTCTTTGATAGTAGCAAATAAAATGACTGCTATGGATGTATTGGGTGCAATTCATCCTCATCCTACACTGAATGAAGCTTTTGGAAAACTGGCACAACAGATATTTTTTAAATCTATGATGCAAAGAGGATGATTCAATGAATTCTATTGTAAAAAGTATAAAAGCATTAGAGATACTTGACTCAAGAGGAAATCCTACTGTAAGAGTTTTACTCGAACTTGAAGACGGAACGAAAGTTTCTTCTTCTGTACCGTCAGGTGCGAGTACAGGAGAGTACGAAGCGGTTGAAATTCGAGACAATGATCCAAAACGGTATGATGGTAAAGGTGTTTTAAAAGCTGTTGCAAATATAAACAATGCAATCGCGCCATTAATTGTAGGTATGGATGCAAAAGAGCAGGCCAAAATAGATGCTGCAATGATAGCACTTGACGGTACGCCAAATAAATCAAATCTTGGAGCAAATGCTATTTTGGGCGTAAGTATGGCTGTAGCAAAAGCGGCTGCTGCTTCAAGCGGTCTGGAATTGTATGAGTACCTTGGAGGTACGGATGCAAGACGAATACCTGTACCATGTATGAATATTTTAAATGGCGGTGAACATGCCGATAACAGTGTAGATTTTCAAGAGTTTATGGCCGTACCTGTCGGTGCACCGACTTTTAGTGAAGGTTTGCGTTATGTTGCACAAACATTTCATGCCCTGAAAAAGATTTTAGCCAAAAAAGGGCTTGCAACTTCTGTCGGAGATGAGGGAGGTTTTGCACCGGATTTACAAAGCAACGAAGAGGCTATGGAACTTATCATAGAAGCGATACAAAATGCCGGATTTGAACCCGGTAAAGATATTATGATAGGTATAGACAGTGCCGCAACTTCATTTTGCAGTGATAAAAAAGGAAATTATGATCTTAAATGGTCAGGTGCCGGACATAAAACAAGTGATAATCTCATAAAAATTGCCAAAGAGTGGGTTAAAAAATATCCTATTATCTTTTGGGAAGATCCTTTGGCTGAAGAAGATTGGGAAGGTTTTGCAAAATTTACAGCAGAACTTGGCGATAAAATAGAGGTAATCGGAGATGATATCTTTGTTACAAATACAAAATTTATTTCACGAGGGATTCAAGAACACACTGCGAATTCTTCACTTATCAAACTCAATCAAATCGGAACAGTCACAGAGACAATAGATGCTGTAAGAATGTGTCGTGATAATGGATGGAGATACTTGCTTTCACACCGTTCAGGTGAAACTGCAGATACCTTTTTAGCTGATTTTGCAGTAGCAATGGATGGTGGACATCTCAAAACAGGTTCAGCTTCACGCAGTGAAAGACTGTCAAAATACAACAGACTTTTGGAAATAGAAATGATGCTTGAAGAGACGGCGATTTATAAGTGGAAATAAAGGATAAAAGATGATGAAAAAAGATCCTTCGGTAAATATAGCCATACCAAAGCTGCCTGAAAAATTAATTGGTTTGAAAGATATTTCTCTTAATCTGTGGTGGACATGGAATCCGCGCGGAAAAAATCTTTTTAAACTTTTAAATGCCTATCTCTGGAAGGAGAGTAATCATAATCCAATTTTAATGCTTAAAAATATGTCAGAAGAAGAACTGGAAAAAGCATGTTCCAATGAGTATTTTATGCGTGAATATCATTATGTATATGATATGTTCAAAGTATATATGAATGATACCAATGTTTATGCAAAGGAACCTTTACCTGTTGCATATTTTTGTGCAGAATACGGTTTGCATCATTCCGTACCGATATATTCGGGAGGTTTGGGGTTTTTAGCCGGAGATATTTTAAAAGAATCCAGCGATATGGGTCTGCCGATGGTGGGTATAGGATTTATGTATCCAAAAGGATATGTTCGTCAGTTTATCGGTACAGATGGCTGGCAAAACGGGGCTGAAGAGCCTATAGAAAAAGATGTGGCACCGATTGAAAGGGTTTTAGATAATGATAAAAACCATTTCACGATAGAGGTGCCGTTTATTGATCCTCCTGTATTTGCAAGTGTATGGAAGATAAATGTCGGTCGCGTGACGCTCTATCTTTTAGACACGGACATAGAAAAAAATGATCCCTGGGACAGGCAAATTTCTTCCAGACTCTATACTTCTGATATGAACCAAAGACTGCGTCAACAGATTGTACTCGGTATAGGCGGATACAGAGTGCTTGAAGAGCTTGGCATCGAATATTCCATTTTGCATCTTAATGAGGGGCATCCTGCCTTTGCTCTTTTTGAACGGGTACGAAGTTTTATGCAAAATGATAAATTGAGTCTGGATGCAGCAATTCAAAAAGTGAAAAAAACCTCAATTTTTACGACACATACACCTTTGCAGGCTGCAACGGATGTATATGATTTTGATATGATAGGAGCATCATTTAAAGATTACTGGGAAGCATTGGGAATGAACAAAGAGCAGTTTATGAGTTTTGGTCTGAATCCTGACAATCCAAATGCCGGTTTTAATATGACGGTTTTTGGATTGAATATGTGCGATAATGTAAATGCAGTCAGTAAAAAACATTGTGAGGTGGCAACAGAAATATGGAAACATGTGTTGCCAAAAAAAGAAGACGGCAAACCGGCTATGGATTATGTGACAAACGGGGTACATCTGCCGACATGGATCAGTGATGAGTTGACTGAAATACTGATACATTCTTTGGGAGATAAATGGAATGTAATACAGGATGAGAGTGAACTGTGGGATTTTATAAAGGATATAGAGAATAAAAAACTTTGGGATATTTCACAAAGGAGTAAAATAGTCATGGTTAATTTTATAAGAGAATGTGTCCGTATGAAATATGCAGATGATGGGATTGACCCTGTTGTTGCCATGTCAGAAGGAGTGCTTTTGGACCCTGATATCTTAACGATTGGATTTGCCCGTCGCATGGCTGAGTACAAACGTCCTGATTTGATTTTACAGGATTTGGACAGACTGGAAAAAATTTTAAACAACAGTGACAAACCTGTGCAGATTATTTTTGCAGGCAAAGCCCATCCTTCTGATATGGCAGGAAAAAAAATACTGCAGCATATATTTAAGACAGCACAAGACTGCAGGTTTAGAGGGCGTATAGCTTTTGTGGAAGATTATGGTGAAAATGTAGCAAAGTATCTGCTCCACGGTGTGGATGTATGGTTGAACAATCCATTGATACCTATGGAAGCCTGCGGTACCAGTGGTATGAAAGCTTCACTTAACGGTACGCTTCATGTATCAGTTTTGGACGGTTGGTGGCCGGAGGCTTATAATGGTAAAAACGGTTGGACATTCGGAATAGAACCGTCTGACAATGCGAAAGATGCTTCAGCCCTATATGATTTACTCGAGAATGAAATAGTACCGCTTTATTATGAGGTAGATAACAATAGAGTGCCAAATAACTGGATACTCAAGATGAAAGAGGCGATGCTGAGCATTCCGCCTGCTTTTAGTGCAAGAAGAATGATGAAGGATTATCTTGAAAAATTCTACATTCCTATTTCAAAAAATTTACAACATACAGGAGAAAAGTTATGAAAAAACGTATAGCAATTAACGGACTTGGTCGAATTGGTAATCAGGTACTCAGACATTATGTAAATAATCTGCCACAAAACTGTGAAATAGTTGCGGCAAATACTTCAAGTGTAGAAGATGCTGCGTATCTTTTGCAGTATGATTCTGTTCACGGACGGGCAGATTTTTCTATTGAAACAAAAGAGAATACACTTGTCATTGACGGGCATGAAATTACGATAGTAAGTAACCACAACCCTTTGGAGTTGCCGTGGAAAGATTTAGGTATAGATATTGTCATAGACTGTACAGGACGTTTTACCGATGGAACTTTGGCGGTACAACATATAGAGGCGGGTGCCAAAAAAGTGCTTATCTCCGCACCGGGGAAAAATGTCGATTTAACAATAGTAAAAGGAGTGAATCATAAAGAGTATGACACTCAAAAGCATCATATAATATCCAATGCTTCTTGTACAACCAACTCTTTAGCACCTGTAATGCAAGTGCTTGAAGAGAATTTCGGTGTACAAAATGCCATGATTACGACAACACATGCCTATACTTCCTCTCAGGTGACAGTTGACAAGCGTGCCAAAAAACGCAGACGCGGCCGTGCGGCAGCTGTCAACATCATACCGACAACTACAGGCGCAGCTATTGCAACAGTTGAAGTCATTCCATCACTGGCAGGGAAAATGGAAGCCATGGCTTTGCGTGTTCCTGTTCCTGATGGAGCCATAACAGAAGTTGTGGCACTACTCAAGAAAGATGTAACGGCAGAGAGTGTGAATGAAGCATTTCAAAAAGCTTCAGAAACCCAATTGCAGGGCATCTTGGAGTTTACGACTGATGAAGTTGTCTCCTCAGATATTATAGGTAACAGACACTTAAGTATTATAGACGGTTTGTCAACATCTGTAGTTGGTAAAAGTATGGTCAAAGTAATGGCGTGGTACGATAATGAGTATGGTTATTCACAGAGGCTGCTCGAAGTAGCTGATTATATGGCTTCAAAATTATAAAAAAAGGATGAAATTATGAAAAGAATTTTAGCAACTGTTTTAGCAGGTAGTTTGTTTTTGAGTGGATGTGCAACCCGTGGTGTCAATGAAATAGACCCGAGTGCTGTAAATTATGAACTGACATATCAGGTCGGTACCATCGAATCTGTAAAACCGGTCGTTATAAAAGATAACGGTACAGGTACATTTGTGGGTGCAATTTCCGGTGTGGTTTTAGGTTCCTTGGTCGGTAAAGGCAGAGGCAATGCATTGGCAACGCTTATAGGCGGTTTAGGCGGTGCCTATGCAGGAAACCAACTTGGAAAAGTAAATGCTCTTGAGTTGAGCGTATTACTTGATGACGGACGACGAATTGTAGTTATTGCCAAAGGGAAAGATTTTTACAAAGGTGAAAGAATTCGTATAGTCAAGCGTAATGGCAGAGTATACAGTGTAGAGCCATTTTAAATGCTGAGTTCTTTGGCAGGAAAGCCGGCTCCTCATGAAGAATTAATTGATGTTGCCTCGCTTATCAGTGATTATTATGAGTGTCAGCCGGATTGTTCATCAGCAGACCAAAAGGTAAGCTTTGGAACATCGGGTCACAGGGGAAGTGCCTTTAGCAACAGTTTTAATGAAGCACATGTCCTGGCAATTACGCAGGCGGTATGTGAGTATAAAAAAAAGATGGGTTACGACGGAGCGCTGTACATAGGCAAAGACACCCATGCACTTTCAACACCGGCACAGATAAGTGCTGTTCGCGTATGTGCAGCAAATGGTATTTTTGTTTGTATTGCCAAAGACGAAATCTATACACCGACTCCTTTAGTCTCTTTTGCAATTTTAGAACATAATAAACACAACAAAGAGAGGGCAGACGGTATAATAATAACACCCTCACATAATCCTCCCCAGGACGGCGGCTTTAAATATAATCCGCCAAACGGAGGACCTGCCGATACCGATGTGACTTCTGCCATTGAAAAAAGAGCGAATGAGATTTTACAAAACAAGCTTGAAGATGTCGTTCTTGTCTCTTATGAAGAGGCACTCCAGTCCAAATATGTTTCAGCATATGATTTTATTACTCCTTATGTGGAAGCACTCTGTGAAATTATAGATTTTAAAGTGATAAAAAATGCCAAATTCAGGTTGGCAGCAGATCCGCTTGGAGGCTCATCGATACAGGTGTATGAAAAGATAAAAGAGTATTATCATCTTGATATGGAAATAATTCATCCGTATGCAGATTTTACTTTTTCTTTTATGACTTTGGATCATGACGGGAAAATCCGCATGGACTGCTCTTCACCTTATGCAATGGCGTCACTGCTTAAACTCAAAGATAGGTATGATTTGGCTTTTGCAAATGACACAGATGCAGACAGACACGGGATTGTAACGCCAAAAGGCGGACTTATTAATCCAAATCATTACCTCAGTGTGGCTATCTGGTACCTCTTTACGCATAGAAAAAACTTTACGAAAGATTTAAAAGTCGGAAAAACCTTGGTTTCTAGTTCTATGATAGACAGAGTCTGTGCAAATCTCGGTATAGATGTTTATGAGGTACCGGTAGGTTTCAAATGGTTTGCGGATGGTTTATCTGAGGGATGGCTCGGTTTTGCTGGAGAAGAGAGTGCCGGAGCGTCATTTTTAAGAAATGATGCCTCTGTCTGGACGACAGATAAAGACGGCATTATTATGACACTGCTCTCAGCTGAGATTATGGCAGTTACAGGCAAAGATATCGCAGATATCTATGCCGAGTTTGAAGCAGAGTTTGGAAAATCTTACTATGAGCGTATTGATGCACCTGCCTCGTTGGAGCAAAAAAAGATACTGAAAAACCTTGATGCAGAGTCTCTCAATATTCAAATACTCGGCGGTGAAAAAATAGAAAAAATTTTTACAAAAGCTTCAGGAAACGGTGCGTCCATAGGCGGAGTGAAGATTGTTACACAAAACGGCTGGGTGGCAATGCGTCCGTCGGGAACAGAAGATATTTACAAAATCTATGCTGAGAGTTTTTTATCAAAAGAGCATCTCAAACAAATACAAACAGAAGCACAAAATCTTATAAAAGAACTGGTTGGGTAGGTTTATTTAAAATTGTAAACAAGGGAGAACAATGAAAGCGGTAGTTATGGCGGGCGGATTCGGAACAAGAATCCAGCCTTTGACAAATTCACGTCCAAAACCAATGTTACCTGTAATGAATAAGCCCATGATGGAGCATACAATGATGATGCTCAAAGATTTGGGAATAACAGAGTTTATTATTCTTCTTTATTTCAAACCAGAAATTATTCAAGACTACTTCAAAGACGGCAGTGATTTTGGCATAAATATAAGTTATGTTGTACCTGATGATGATTACGGAACGGCGGGGGCTGTCAAACTTGCACAAGAATTTATAGGTGATGAGAATTTCATTATAATCAGCGGTGATTTGGTAACAGACTTTAATTTTCAAGAACTTTTTGATTTTCATAAAAAAAAGAAGTCAAAACTTTCCATCGGGCTTACTTCTGTGGAAAATCCTCTGCAGTTTGGTGTTGTTATAGCCAATGAAGATAACGTGATTGAGAAATTTCTTGAAAAACCGAGCTGGGGAGAGGTCTTCAGTGACACTATTAATACGGGGATTTATATAATTGAACCTGAAATTTTGGATTTTATTCCTGCGGGTGAAAATTTTGATTTTGCAAAAGATTTGTTTCCAACGCTCATGGAGCAAAAAATTGAGTTGATGGCTTACAATCTGCAGGGTTATTGGCGTGATGTCGGCAATCCGCAGAGTTACAGAGAGGTATATGAAGATATACTGGGTGGTGAAGTAAAGTTTAAAATACCCGGTAAGAAGAAAAAATATCCTGACGGAGTGCTCTATTCACTAGGGAAAAACAAGATTGCAGATTCAGCTGAAATTATCGGTACTGTTGTTTTAGGCAATAATGTAACAATCCAAAAGAATGTAAAGCTGACCAACACTGTTATAGGGGACAATGTAAGTATTGGGGCATCAAGTAAAATTAAGAATTCTGTTTTTTGGGAAGATATAAAAGTTTCGACACACGTGCTCATGGACAGCTGTGTGATTTGTAATGATAATATCATTGAGAAATATGTTAGTGCAACGGCAGGTCTTATACTGGCGGAGGGGTGCGAAGTTGGGGAACTGACACGCTTTGACAAAGATGTTATTATCTGGCCAAATAAAAAAATAGAACCGGCTTCTGTTGTAACGAACAATCTTGTTTTGGGCAGTAAATATAAAAACTCTATTTTTGAAGACGGAAGTGTTTACGGTAAAAGCAATATTGAACTCTCCTGTGAAATGGCTACAAAACTCGGAGAATCTTTGGGAGCGCAACTGCCTGTCCACTCTACTGTGTTAGCCGGACGTGACCAGGATAAAAACTCATTGATGATTAAACGTGCTTTTTTAGGTGGTCTGCTCTCTTGCGGAGTTAATATTCTGGATTTGAAAGAGACGCCCCCTTCTGTTCTTAGATATACGCTTGCCCATGACGATAATTTAGTCGCCGGTGTGCATTTTAAAAGATGTTTGAATGATACGGCCAGTTCGGAGATAACTTTTTTTAATGATGAAGCAATGAAAATACATTCCGAATCTGCCAAAACAATAGAAAAAACTTTTTTTGCTGAGAAATTCCGTCGTGTTGATTACAACAAAATAGGAAGAATTCGGGAAACTGAACATAACATAGAGGCCATTAATTATCAGCGGGCAATCATGAATAATATTGACCATAAGATTGTAAGACACGAAAATTTCAAAGTGGTAATGGATTTAATGCACGGTACAACGACAGATATATTTCCAAAAATTATCAATGATATGGCAGTAGAACATGTCATACTGAACTCTTATTATGATGAGAAAAAATTAGCGAATATTGCACTGTTGGAGAAAAAATCACAACTCAATGTATCAAAGATTGTACGCTGTCTGAATTATAATATGGGGTTTTTAATCTATCCCAATGCCCAACAGTTGGTTCTTGTGGCTGAAAACGGTGTGGTCTTGAGTAAAGTAAAAGCTTTGTATGCCGTGCTTGAGTTATTGAATTTGGACGGGATGAATGAAAAGAAAAAAGTTTTTTTGCCTGTCTGGGCACCGGATATCCGATACTTTAAAAATCTTGTTATAGAAAGAGGCAAGTACAGTGACTTTAAAGTGCAAAAGTTAAAAGAGTATGATTTGATTGCCACAGTGGACGGCAATTTTGTTTTTACGGAGTTTAGCTATACCCGTGATGCGCTCTATGCGAGTCTGAAAATCATGGAGCTTTTAAGTACCTATAAAATTGATTTGTCAGTTCTTATAAGAAGTCTGAGCGATTTTTACTATAAACAATTTAAAGTTGATTGTCCTCAAAAGTTGAAGGGTAAGATGATGCGAAAATTTTTGAAATACGCAAAAGGGAAAAAATCATCATCAGAAGTGGGTGTGAAAATCTGGGAAGGCAAAAATGATTGGGTATTAATGATACCTGATCAGTACAGTGAACATCTCAACCTCTATATTCAGGCGGAGAATGACGAAAAAGGAGAGTTGCTTTATGAATCGTATCTGAAAAAAATAGAGCAATTTTCACAAGAGTAGGACAATTATGAATGTAAGTTTTATGTGGCATATGCACCAGCCTGACTATCGCAACGAAGAGGGAATTATGCAGATGCCGTGGGTCTTTTTGCATGCCATAAAAGACTATTATGATATGCCGTGGATGCTCAGTCGATATAAAAACATACAGGCAACATTTAATATCACTTCTCCTTTGATAGAGCAGTTGAAACTCTATTATAAAAATTCCAAAAAATCAGACAAGTTTTTGTCCCTTTGGTCACAAAATCCATCTTCTTTGAAAACACAGGAGAGACAATGGCTTGTAAAAATTTGCAAAAGTTCCCAGTTTGACACGATGGTAAAAAGCTTGTCCCATTACGAAGAACTGTATAAAAAAGAGAATTTTGATGATGATGAGTTGTTGGACCTTGAAGTTCTGTTTGTTCTCTCCTGGTGTGGAAATTATCTTCAAAAAAACAACTTACATGTAAAGCGTTTACTGCAAAAGCAAAGAAATTATACCGATGAAGATAAAGTACAGCTTTTAGAGGAGTTGTCAAAATTTATAAGGGGCATATGGAAGTTTTATAAAGAACTTTATGATAAAAAACGTATAACAATCAGTACGACACCGTTTTATCATCCTATATTGCCGTTACTGCTTGATATGCAAAATGCCAAAAGAGCAAATCCTCATACGCAGATACCGCAAAATTATGAAAAACTTGAAGAAGATTCCCGTTTACATGTACAAAAGGCAAAAGATCTGTTTTTTGAGACCTTTGGCTATACAACAGATGTTTTTTGGCCTGCAGAGGGAGCTGTTGATGAGAAGAGTGTAGCGCTTTTAAAGTCTCTTGGTATTAATTTTATCGCAACAGACGAAGCAATACTCTATAAATCTTTAAATACAAACAGCAAAAAGCTTATTTATACTCCCTATAATTATAAGCATATGCTTATAGGATTTCGTGATCACAAACTGAGCGATTTGATAGGTTTTGAGTATAGATACAAAGAGGCGAGAGAGGCTGCAGAAAATTTTATGTCAGAACTGGAATCTATACAAAATATGAATGGCAACGCAACTGTTTTTGTGATTTTAGACGGTGAAAATGCCTGGGAGTTTTATAAAAATAACGGTTTTGATTTTTTTGAAGCACTGTACGCTTCTTTGGAAAAAGCATCCTGGTGTAAAACATTGACAACAGATGAGGTAAAAAGTCTGCCTTCTCGTGAGCTTATTAATCTGGAGCCGGGAAGTTGGATCAACGGCTCTTTTGATACCTGGGTCGGAGAGTATGAGAAGAGAAGAGCTTGGGAACTTCTTTTTTTGGCAAAAAAAGATTATGAACATCATAAAGCATCATTAAGTGATGCAAAAAAAACAAAAATAGCAGACCACTTTTTACAGGCAGAGTGCTCTGACTGGTTTTGGTGGTACGGAAGTGATCATTATACAAATTTTGCTTTGGAATTTGATGCAATTTTTCGCAGGCACCTTATAAATATTTACAATCTGATAGGCATTGCCGTACCCAATGATTTGTACCTGCCAATCGGAAAAAATCAAAGCAGCACACAATTTTGGATAAAACCGCAGTCAAAAATAACACCGAACATAGACGGTAAAAGAGATTCGTTTTTTGAGTGGATGGGCTGCGGTGTTATAGATGAGAGCAGAGTTTTTTCAACAATGCAGTCAAATACGGGACCCATTAAAAAAATATACTATGGACAGGATGATTTTAAACTCTATTTTGCTTTTGAGGGTGCTGTTGAAAATTTGTGTAAAAAAGGCAGAATGAATATTATCATAGACCCGATGGGATTGAGTATAAAAATATCTTTTCATCAAAAGGAGATTGTACTGCAGGGCATCAAAATAAAATCTGCATGTAAAGAGTGGCTGGAGGTAAGTCTGGATAAAGAGCAGATAAAGCAAAAGAAAATTTGGTTACGATTTGAAATTGAAGAAAACAGTACTTCTTTGCAAACCCTGCCGAGTTTTGGTGAACTTGAAGTAGATCTGCAAGATGATTATGCCAAAAACTGGTTTATATGAGGGAAAAAATGAAAAAAGTATCTTTATTGTTTGGAATTCATATGCATCAGCCTGTAGATAATTTTGATGAGGCAGTAGACAAAGCTGTAAAGCTCTGTTATGAACCATTTTTTCAGACAATGCTGCAATATCCAAAATTTAAGTTTTCCCTGCACTGCAGCGGGTGGCTGCTTGACAAGATAAAATCAGAATATCCGAAACTTTTTGCAAATATGCAGACTTTGACAAAAGCCGGCTCTATTGAGTGGCTCAGTGGAGGATATTATGAACCTGTACTCTCTAGCATACCCGCCAAAGACCGACGGGCACAGATAAAAAAGCTCAGCAACTATATAAAAAAACATTTTAAGGTAAAGCCTCAGGGCTTATGGCTGACGGAGAGAGTTTGGGAAGCCTCTTTGGTAAGCGATTTAAGAAGATGCGGTATACAATATGCCATGGTGGATGATTACCATTTTTTAAGCAACAGATATGATGCGAATAAAATGAACGGTTATTATATGACGGAAGATAACGGGGATGATTTGGCTCTTTTTCCTATAGCAAAAAAGTTGAGATACTCTTTGCCTTTTTCCAGTGACGGTGATGCCATAGATAGCATTTTGGAATATCAAAAAGAGGAAAATTCTGCAGCCGTTATATTTGATGATGCCGAAAAGTTTGGACTCTGGCCCGATACAAACAAATGGGTTTATGAGCAAAAATGGCTGCAGAATTTTGTAGAAGCTGTTTTGGAAAATGAAAAAATACAAACGCAGCATTACAGCAAATATCTGCAAAAAAACAACTCTTTGGGACTGGCGTATCTGGATAACTGTTCTTACTCTGAGATGGGAGAGTGGAGTCTAGAGACAGAGGCTGCTTTGGAATTTAAGAAGATTCAAGAAGAGGTTGCACCCTACATTATCAAAGGCGGTATCTGGAAAAACTTTTTTATAAAATATCATGAGAGTAACTATTTGCATAAGCGAATGCTCTATTTGAGTTTGAAACAAAAAGATTTTGACAGATATTCACTCGATGCACTTTACAGACTGCAGACAAATGATGGCTTTTGGCATGGTATTTTTGGCGGTTTTTATCTGCCGAGTCTGCGGGACAATGCCTATAGATACCTTCTTGAAATAGAACAGCAGCGAGCCAAAGAAGAGATAAGTTTTGAGTTTTTTGATATTGACAAAGACGGATATAGTGAGCTCAAAGTCTTAACACCGACACTCAGTTTGCTCTTTTCTACAAAAAATGGTGCACAGATGGTCGAATTTGGCTCACTTGACACTCTCTTTAACTGGCAAAATACCATTATGAGAAGAAAAGAGAGCTATCATAATAAAATTCTACATGTAGAGCAAAAAAACAAACATGAAAACAAAGAAGTTATTGCTAGTATCCATGACAGAAACAGTAAAGCAGATGAATCTTTAAAGAGTGAACTTGTATTTGACTGGCATGCAAAGAACTCTTTTATAGACCACTTCAGCTGTGAGGAATTTACGTTGGAGAGTTTTCAACATTTGGCTTACAAGGAGGTGGGTGATTTTGCAAACAAGCCGTTTGTCCTGAAAAATAAAAAGTTTGTACGCCAAGGCGGTATCTATCTGGGTGAAAAAAAGTATGATGCAAAACTGCAAAAAAGGTATTCTTTTGATACAAATGCATTTCATTTAAAAAACAGATTTACAACAGCATATACAGAAAAACTCTACTTTGCCCAGGAGTTTAATTTTCATTTTGCCCATCCATATGCAGTAACTTTTAATGACAAAACCGTGCAAGACGGTTTGCGTCTGCATGATGTCGACAGATTGGCAATTCAAGATGATTTTACAAAAAAAACATTGCTTATAAGGGTAAATCAAAAATGTAATATATTTGCCTTTGTTTTGCATACAGTTTCCCAGTCTGAGAACGGTTTTGAGAAAATAGCACAGCAGATAAGCTTTGTTTTTATAACAGATTTTGTATCAGATTTACAACTGCAATTTTCTTTGGAAGTGCATAATGTCTGAAATACGCTATGACAAACTGCATAACAAGTATGTAATTATCGCACCGGAGCGTCTGCATCGTCCAAATCTTGTAAAACAGGAACCCTTAGAGTCTGAGAAAGAAAACTGTCCGTTTTGTGAGGGACATGAAGAGTTTACCCCGCCTGAAATCTTTGCCCTGCGAGACAACAGAGCAAACACACCGGGCTGGCGGACAAGAGTTGTTCCGAATCTGTATAAAGCAGTACAGATAGAAGAGAAAAATATTTCCCAAAGAGACGGTTTTTTTGAGTATGTCAAAGGTTTCGGTGCACATGAAATTATTATAGACACACCCTGTCATGAGTGCAGGTTCTCTGCTCTTTCTCAACAAGAGATTTTTGACTGGCTCTTGACTCTAAATATACGGATAACTGATTTGACAAAAGACAAAAGAATCATCTCTGTAAATATATTTAAAAACAGCGGGCAAAATGCCGGAGCCTCGCAGCAACATCCGCACACACAAATCATAGCATTGCCGATAATGCCTCAAAATGCTTTGGAATTTTTACAAAGAAACCAAGAGTATTATAGTATTCATGGCAGAGGAATTGTTCAGGATATGGTGCATAATGAAAAAGAGGCAAAAGTGAGAGTTATTGACGAAACAGGCATATTTACCGCCTATTGCCCCTATGCAAGTTTTTTCTCTTTTGAAGTGATTATTGCTCCTGGCAAAGTAATTTCAAATGTCAGTCACTGTTCTCAAGAGGAACTAAAAGATTTGGCACAAATACTCAAAAATGTTTTTAGCATGCTTGATACTCAGCTTGATGCATATGATTACAATATCAGTTTCCATATTGCACCGGTAAATAAAAATTTTGAAAATGAAAAATATATGAATGATATTGCTGAAAATTTCAGTTTTTATTTGCGGATAATGCCAAGGCTTTATACGTTAGCAGGATTTGAACTCTCTGCAGAGACGGCAATTAACGGTGTTGCTCCTGAAGTCTGTGCCAAACTGTTGAGAGGTAATTAGAAGATGAATGTTCTTTTTGCGGCAAGTGAAATTTTCCCTTATGCAAAAACAGGCGGGCTTGCAGATGTCTCCTGTGCTTTGCCTCTTGCTTTAAAGGAGTATGTGAAAATCAGCAGAGTAATGCCGCTGTACGGATGTATGAATGAGAGTGAGTATAAATCTTATGATAATTTTACGGTAAGTTTGGACGGCGGGCATTACCCGGTTACAATTTTTACAAAAGAAGAAAAAGATGTTGTTACCTATTTTGTAAAAGCGCTACACTTGAGTCAGACACAAAATCTGTACGGTGATGAAAATGGAGACTATAAAAACAATGCATTGCGTTTTGGGATATTTTGCATGGCGGTTCTTGAACTGGCTTTGCGCCTCAACTGTAGACTCATCCATCTCAATGACTGGCATACGGCACTGGTTGCACTCTTTGTAAAAGAATACCAACTGAATATTAAAACGGTATTTACTATTCACAATCTTGCGTATCAGGGTGTTTTTGATCAGTCAGTTTTGCAAACTCTGGATATTTCTGAACGCTATTTTACTATGGATGCTTTGGAATTTTATTCAAAAGTCAATTTGCTAAAGGCAGGAATTGCCTACAGTGATATGATTACTACGGTAAGCCCGACTTATGCGCGGGAGATTTTAACAGAAGGTTTTGGCTGTGGTTTAAACGGTTTTTTGCAAAAACATGAGCGAAAACTTGTCGGTATTTTAAACGGGATTGATTACACTGTTTTTAAACCTTTGCACGATAAAAAAATAAAAAGCAAAGCAAAAGCTGATTTTTGTCAAAAGTTTGGCTTTGAAAATCCAAAACTACCGCTTTTTATTATGGTGAGTCGATTAACTGAACAAAAAGGTATTGACCTGTTGCTGGAGTCGTTTGAAGAACTGCAAAAGAAAAAAATCAATCTTTTTATTTTGGGTGAAGGTGAGACAAAATATACGCAAGCATTACATGTATTTGTAAAAAAACAGAGCAATTTTTCTTTTGTTCAGGGGTTTGATGAGGATTTGTCACATCAGGCATACCTGGCATCTGATTTTTTGCTGATGCCGTCAAGGTTTGAGCCCTGCGGGTTAAATCAGTTTATTGCAATGAACTGTGGCAGTGTAGCAATTGTCCATGAGGTCGGGGGCTTAAAAGATTCTGTGCATGAACAAAAAGCTTTGTGTGGACAGGGTGTTACCTATAAAGAGCAGAACAAAAAAGAGTTTTTGTATGCTGTAGAGAGAGCTTTAAATCTTTACAGTGAGAAGAAAAAAATGCAAAAGATTATAGATTTTAATCTTGCATGTGATTTTTCTTTTGACAAGAGTGCAAAAAAATACTTCAAAATTTATAAGAGTCTGCTATGAAACTGGGGATAGATATAGGCGGAACATATCTTCGTTATGAACTCAGAGAAAATGGCAAAACAATACAAAAATCATCTCTCAAAAGCACACAAACAGGACTTTGCCGTTTTTTAGAGATGATTTTAAAAAAAGAAAAAAAGATTGCAACTGTTTTTATATCCTATGCCGGACAGATAAAAGAGGGTGTTATTCTTGCCTCTCCCAATATAAAAATAGACAAACATGACATAAAAGCCTATATAGAAGCCAAGTACAATGTAAAACTTTTTATACAAAACGATGTCAACTGTGCAGTTTTGGCTGAAGCAAGAGCCTGCAATACCAAAAATATCTGTGCCGTTTATGTGGGAACAGGCCTTGGACTTGGCGTTGTCACTTCCTCTGGACTTTTGCAGGGAAATGACAGTATTGCAGCAGAACTGGGACACATTCCCTATAAAAACGCCCCCTTGACATGTAACTGCGGCAAAGAGAACTGTATAGAACTTTTTTGCTCAGGAAGCGGACTTTTACGATGGAAGGAGCACTGTAAACTCAAATCGGCATTGAGTTTAGAACAATTGCACCAAAGCAAGAATGACAAAGCACAAAAAATTTATGATGAATTTGTTGAAGCTCTTTTATATGCAGTGGGTACGACTATCACGCTTTTTAATCCGAAAGTTTTGGTGCTTGGAGGCGGATTGATTATGAATAACAGGTACTTACACGAGATTGTTGAACAAAGAATCCATGCATATGCTTTGCCGCTTGCTTTGAAAAATATAAAAATTACTGTTTCACAACTTGAAGATGCTGCCCTTGAGGGCGCATTTTTACTAAAGGATTATCATGGCTGAAAAACTAAATATACTTTTTGCGGCGGCTGAGGTTGTCCCTTTTGCCAAAACAGGCGGACTGGCTGATGTGGCGGGTGCTCTGCCAAAGGCTTTGCAAAATCTGGGACATAACATTAAAGTTGTCATGCCGAGGTATTACAGCATTGATACTGCAAAACTAGAAAAACTTCCTGCATCACTGGGCGTTCCTATGGGTATTATGGGAGAATTTTGGGCCGGAGTCTACAAAACAACTCTGCCTCAAAGCAAGGTGGAGATCTATTTTATAGAGTATGAACACTATTTTGGAAGAAGCGGACTGTACGGGGATGAGAACGGCGGTTATCATGATAATGACAACCGTTTTGTGTTTTTTTCAAAAGCAGCCTTGCAGCTTTGTAAAATGCTGCATTTTACGCCTGATATTATTCATGCAAATGACTGGCATACGGCTGCTATGCCAGTTCTTGCAAAAACACGTTTTGTGCATGATTTTGCTTATGCGACTTCGGTGTTAACGATTCACAATCTCCAGCATCAGGGACATTTTTACAAAGGTGTGATGGATGTTATGGAGGTCGGCTGGGAATATTTTAATCCGCACTCTTTGGAGAGTTTTGACGGTGTCAATATCTTAAAAGGCGGTATTGCCGAAGCGGATGCCGTTACCACAGTATCAAAAAAATATGCTCTTGAGATTCAAACACCGGAATTCGGTTTTGGATTGGACGGACATATAAGAGCACATAATCATAAACTTTTTGGCATCTTAAACGGAGTGGATTATACAGAATGGAACCCTGCTGTTGATAAATTTTTAGCACAAAACTATGATGTCGGAAACATGCAGGGAAAGCTTACATGTAAAGAGGATCTGCAAAAACATTTTCATCTTGCAGTACGGGATGACGTGCCGCTTATAGGCTTTGTAGGACGTTTTGTAAAACAAAAAGGCATAGAACTGATAGCCGGCGTGATAAACAAACTCTTGGACCATGATATACAGGTTGTCATGCTTGGAACCGGTGAGTATTGGGCTGAAGATTTTTTTTCAGAAGTAGCGTATTTTCGGGAGAATTTTGTCCTGCATGTAGGCTATTCAAATGAGCTGGCACACAAAATAGAAGCAGGAAGTGATATGTTTTTAATGCCCTCTCTCTTTGAACCCTGCGGACTCAACCAGATATACAGCCTGCGCTACGGTACCCTGCCGATAGTCAGAGCAACAGGAGGACTTGATGATACGATAGTGAATTTTGATGAGCAGCATAAAACCGGCAACGGCTTTAAGTTTTATGATGCTACATTAGAAGCACTTTACAACACGGTTCTGTGGGCTGTGAATGTTTACAATAACAAAAAAGAGGCATTTCAAAGAATGCAAAAATTTGCGATGCAGGAGCATTTTAGCTGGGAAGACTCCGCCAAAGAGTATGAAAAAGTCTATTTGTTTGCATTGCAACACAAACGAGGAAAAAATTATGAAATATGAAGTCTTTTATGATGTGTCACGCTTGAGCGAATTTGATATTTACCTGTTTAAAGAGGGAAAGCATTTTCAGCTTTATAAGCATCTTGGCGCTCATCAAATGCAGCGCGCGGGTATTGCAGGGGTTTATTTTGCCGTGTGGGCGCCAAATGCCAAAAGTGTGGCGGTTCAGGGAGACTTTAACAGCTATAACAGATACACCCATTATCTAAAACAAAGAGAAGACGGTTCTGGGATTTGGGAAGGTTTTATCAGTGGGGTTGCAAATGAAAGTACCTATAAATATTTTGTAGATTCTGATAATGAACATGCTAACAAAGACAAGGCTGATCCTTACGCTTTTTATACGGAAGTCGCACCAAATTCGGCATCAAAGATTTATGAGTTGGAGGGATATGGATGGAGTGACGCAAAATGGATGAAAAACAGAGCAAAAAACAATTCTCACAAAGCACCCATTTCAATCTATGAGGTGCATTTAGGCTCATGGAAACGCAAAGTAGAAGAAAATAACCGTTTTTTGACGTATACGGAATCCGCACATGAACTAGCTGTGTATTTGCAAGAAATGAACTATACGCATATAGAAATTATGCCTGTCATGGAGCATCCGTTTGAGGGTTCCTGGGGCTACCAGACAACAGGGTATTTTGCTCCGACATCACGATATGGAACGCCGCATGAGTTTATGGAGTTTGTTGATATTATGCATCAACACAATATTGGTGTTTTATTGGATTGGGTGCCTTCACATTTTGTCAATGACGGACACGGACTTATGAACTTTGACGGAACCTGTCTGTATGAACATGC
>Ga0256840_1001616_pt1 | contig 20879 bp, 20 predicted proteins | sample 355202metaG_FD_185969 | JGI IMG/M metagenome (GOLD analysis project Ga0256840, IMG submission 185969) | Hydrothermal vent microbial communities from Mid Atlantic Ridge, Atlantic Ocean - 355-202 | ecosystem: Environmental > Aquatic > Marine > Hydrothermal vents | place: Atlantic Ocean: Mid...
AGAACTTATGAGCTTTGACTGTGAAGCTGGTGATATCTGGAGAATGTCTAGAGCTAAAGATGTTCCTATTAAAGACTGGGTAAGACTAGCAGTAGAACGTGGTCAAATTGAGCAAGTTCCTGTTATCTTCTGGTTAGACGAAAACAGAGCTCACGATGCTGAGATGATCAAAAAAGCAAAAACATATTTAGCTGACCTTGATACAACTGGTCTTGACATTCAATTTATGGACATCACTGCTGCTACTAGATTTACAAACGCTAGAGTAAGAAAAGGTGAAAATACTATCGCTGTTACAGGTAACGTTCTTAGAGATCACCTTACAGATATGTACCCAATTCTAGAGCTTGGAACATCTGCTAAAATGCTTTCTATCGTACCTCTACTTGCAGGTGGTGGTTTGTATGAAACTGGTGCTGGTGGTTCTGCTCCTAAGCATGTTGACCAATTCTTAAAAGAAGGTCACTTAAGATGGGATTCACTAGGGGAAATCCTTGCACTTGCTGAGTCACTTAGATTTATCGGTAACAAACATGATGATGCTGACCTTAAAGCACTTACAGAAGCACTAGATGCTGCTAACAATGCTTACCTTGACAACTCAAAAGAGCCGGGTAGAAAAGTAGGACAGCCAGATAACAAAGCGTCTCACTTCTTCGTAGCTCAGTACTGGGCAGAAGCATTGGCTAACGGTTCAAGCCCTAAACTAGCTGAGAAGTTTGCTCCAGTTGCTAAAGCACTTAAAGATAATGAAGATAAAATTATTGAAGAGCTATTAGCTGTTGAAGGTAAAGCACAAGACATCGGTGGTTACTTCCATCCAAATGATGAATTAGCTTCTAAAGCTATGCGTCCAAGTGCTACGCTTAATGCAATCATTGACGCTATATAGTGTCATCTCTTCATACAAGGGTTTACTTCATTGTATCCCCTTGTATAACACTTCTTTGTATCTAGTGTAAAAAGATACACATGAGACAGCTGTCTCACTTAACATAGGGTTGATGATAACCTCTTCTGTCGCAAAGCATAATTGATAAATAACACTTATGATTTATGTTTTGCCTTGAGGTCCCCTATAGTTCTCACTTAAAGGAATTTTATGAAAAAAGGTAAAAAAGTCACCATTATTGGTGCAGGAAATGTAGGTGCTACTGTAGCATATTCGCTAGCTATGAAAGGTGTCTGCCACGAGATAGTTTTACGTGACAGAAACGTAGAGATAGCTAAGGGTAAGGCACTAGATATGTCACAGGCTGCCAATGCAGCACGTATGCATACACTTGTATCTGTGGCTGAAGATGCTGCGGGTATAGCAGACTCTGATGTGGTTGTCATAACAGCAGGAAGCCCAAGAAAACCAGGGATGAGTAGAGATGACCTACTTATGATAAATGCAGAAATCACAAAAGAAGTTGTGGCCGATGTTAGAGAGCATGCACCAGAAGCTATTATCATCATGGTTTCAAACCCACTAGATGTTATGACCTATGTGGCACTAAAAGAATCAGGTTTTCCTAAAGAAAGAGTCATCGGTATGGCAGGTATTTTAGATTCAGCTCGTATGGCACACTTTATCCATGAAAAGATAGGTTATGGTGCAGGACAGATACGTGCTTCAGTGATGGGTGGTCATGGAGATGACATGGTACCACTCCCTAAGTTCTCTACGGTTGCAGGTGTGCCACTTACAGATGTACTCGATGAAGAAGAAATTTTAGAAATCGTAGAGAGAACAAAAGGTGGTGGAGCTGAAATCGTTGGCTACTTAAAAACGGGTTCAGCATACTATGCACCAGCAAAATCTACAGCACTTATGGTAGAAGCTATCTTGAAAGATACAAAACAAATACACCCTTGTGCAGTACTACTTGACGGACACTATGGACATTCAGATGTTGTATCTGGTGTACCCGTAGCACTTGGAGCAAATGGCGTTGAAAAACTTTTTGAAATGACTTTAAGTGATGGACAAAAAAGAAGATTTGCTAAAAGTGTAGACTCGGTGAGAACAATGATTAATGTTCTTAAAGAAAAAAAATTCTTTGATTAAAGGAAATAATAATGGAATATAGAATAGAAAAAGACACTATGGGAGAGATGAAAGTCCCTGCTGATAAATACTGGGCTGCTCAAACACAACGTTCTGTACATAATTTTGAGATAGGTAATGAAAAAATGCCTTTAGAGGTGGTGTATGGTTTCGCTAACTTGAAAAAAGCATGTGCCTTGGTCAATAATGATTTAGGTCGTATGTCAGATGATATTTCTGGAGCCATAGCAAAAGCTTGTGATACTATTTTGACAGGTGAACTAGATGATAACTTCCCTTTGGTTGTATGGCAAACAGGTTCAGGTACACAGTCAAACATGAACATGAATGAAGTAGTTGCCAATAAAGCCACTGAGATTTTAGGTGGTGACTTTACAAAAGAAAACCTTGTTCACCCCAATGATGATGTAAACAAAGGGCAAAGTTCTAACGATACATTCCCAACGGGTATGCGTATCGCTGAAGTTGTGGGTGTGACTGATAGTCTTATCCCTGCGTTGAATCAACTTAAATCTACGCTTGAAGCAAAATCAAAAGCCTTTACTGATGTAGTTAAGATAGGTAGAACACACTTACAAGATGCTACACCGCTTACACTAGGACAAGAGATTTCTGGTTATGTGGCAATGCTAGAGACAAACTTAAAGCAGATTAATGATGCTCTAGTGTATTGTAAAGAACTTGCTATTGGTGGTACAGCAGTTGGAACAGGGCTTAACTCACATCCAGAGTTTTCGCAAAAAGTATCTGCTAAACTCAATGAGTTTATGGCTAAAGATTATGGTTTTATTTCTCAACCAAACAAGTTTCATGCACTAACGGGTCATGATGCAGAAGTGGTACTCTCAGGAGCCTTAAAAGCACTTGCCGCAAACCTTATGAAAATAGCTAACGACATTAGATGGCTAGCATCAGGACCACGATGTGGACTAGGCGAGATAGAAATCCCTGCAAATGAGCCAGGTTCTTCTATTATGCCAGGTAAAGTAAATCCTACACAAGCTGAAGCTATTACTATGGTTGCAGTACAAGTGATGGGTAACGATGCTGCTATCGGATTTGCAGCATCTCAAGGTAACTTTGAACTAAATGTCTTTAAACCTGTTATTGCCTTTAATGTACTTCAGTCTATTAAACTTCTTACAGATTCTATGAATTCATTTGATAAAAACTGTGCAAGAGGTATAGAGCCAATAAGAGACAATATAGATAGATTTTTAAATGATTCTCTTATGTTAGTCACTGCACTAAACCCACATATCGGGTATGAAAATGCAGCTAAGATTGCAAAAACTGCTCATAAAAATGGTACAACGCTAAAAGAAGAAGCTGTTGCACTTGGATTTATGACGGCGGAAGAATTTGACAAAAATGTAAAACCAGAAGAGATGATTGCACCTAAAATATAATATTTCTTTTCATGTGCTGTGTAAATACACAGCACATTCCCATTAAACCCCCTTTAACTCTCCTGATTTAATCATTATTTATTAACAAAAACAGTATAATCCTTTCATTATAAACAAGGAGTACGACATGAATGTTCATGAGTATCAAGCAAAAGAAATTTTTGCTAAATATGGTGTACCAACACCAAAAGGTATAATGGTTGAGAGTGTAGATGCAGCAGTAGAAGCAGCTAAAGAATTGGGTGGCCCAGTATGGGTTGTAAAAGCTCAAATACATGCAGGTGGTCGTGGTTTAGGTGGTGGTGTAAAACTAGCTAAATCTCTTGATGAAGTAAGAGAATTAGCCGATGAAATACTTGGCATGACGTTGGTAACACACCAAACAACTGCTGAAGGTAAACTTGTTCAAAAGCTTTACATTGAAGATGGTGCAGATATTAAAGATGAGTTTTATCTTTCAGTAGTACTTGACAGAAAGTTAGAAATGCCGCTTATTATGGCTTCTACTGAAGGTGGTATGAACATTGAAGATGTTGCTGAAAATACACCAGAAAAAATTATCACTATCCCTGTAGACCCTGCTGTTGGTTTTCAAGGTTTTCATGGACGTGAGTTAGCATTTGGTTTAGGTATTTCTGATAAAGCTGAACAAAAAAAGATTATCTCTTTTGCACAAAAACTTTTTACTCTTTACATGGATCTTGATGCAGAAATGATTGAAATAAACCCTCTTGTACGTACAGGTTCTGGTGACTTTTTAGCGTTAGATGGAAAAATGGGCTTTGATAACTCAGCACTTGGACGTCAGCCAGACATCTTAGCTATGAGAGACCTTACCGAAGAAGATGCAGATGAAGTTGAAGCGGCTAAATATGGTCTTTCTTATGTAGCACTTGACGGTGAAATAGGTTGTATGGTAAATGGAGCAGGTCTTGCGATGGGTACGATGGATACGATTAACTACATGGGTGGAACACCTGCAAACTTCCTAGATGTGGGTGGTTCAGCAAATGCCGAAACAGTGGCAAAAGGTTTTGAAATCATTCTTAAAAACCCAAATGTTAAAGCTATTTTTGTAAATATATTTGGTGGTATTGTAAGATGTGACAGAATTGCAAATGGTATCATAGAAGCGACTAAAATTACAGATGTAAATGTACCTGTAGTTGTTAGACTTGATGGAACAAATGCACCAGAGGCATCTGAGATTCTTAAAAATGCAAATATCGAAAATTTAATTGTTGCTAGTGATTTAGGCGATGGTGCTGCAAAATCAGTAGCTGCGGCAAAGGGAGCATAAGTATGAGTATATTGGTAAATAAAGAGACAAAAGTAATCGTTCAAGGTTTTACAGGAAAAGAGGGTTCTTTTCATGCTGAACAATGTATAGACTATGGTACAAACATCGTAGGTGGTGTAACACCAAACAAAGGTGGACAAACACACCTAGGTAAACCAGTTTTTAACACCGTATCTGACGCTGTTAAAACCACAGGTGCTACTGTTTCTATGATATTTGTACCACCTGCATTTGTGGGTGACGCTGTTATGGAAGCTGCAGAAGCTGGCATAGAACTAGCAGTCATCATCACCGAAGGTGCTCCAGTTAAAGACATGCAAATGGCTAAAGCACATGCTACAAAACATGGTATGAAAACACTTGGGCCAAACTGTCCAGGTATCATCACTGCTGAAGAGTGTAAAATAGGTATCATGCCAGGCATGATTTTCAAAAAAGGTAACGTAGGGCTTATTTCTAAGTCTGGTACACTAACGTATGAAGGTACAAACCAAGTGGTTCAAGCTGGATATGGTATTACTACAGCTGTTGGTATTGGTGGAGACCCTATCATTGGTCTTTCATATAACCAACTTCTGCCTATGTTTGAAGCGGATCCAGAAACTAAGTGTATCGTTATGATAGGTGAAATCGGTGGAGATCTTGAGATACAAGCTGCAAAGCTTATCAAAGAGCAAATTACTAAGCCTGTTGTAGCGTTTATTGCAGGTCAAACTGCACCTAAAGGTAAAACTATGGGGCATGCTGGAGCTATCGTTTCTGGTTCAGCAGGGACTGCAGCAGAGAAAATGGCGGCACTTGAGGCTGTGGGTGTGAAAGTAGTGGTATCGCCAGCCGAAATCGGAAAAGCAGTAAAAGAAATCCTTGGATAGGCTTGCTTTACTGCATCTTTGCGGGAGTTTGTTTAGTCATGTCTGGCACTAAATGCCGATACCCCTATCGCTAAAGCGTAAGTGGGGTATACTAGACGTACACTCCTGCACAACAACCCACAAATCTACAGCAAATCAAGACTATTCTTGCTAGTCAACTTCTTTTTATGTAATAACGTATAAAATTTCTCATTTCTAATTCAATTATGTTATAATTCGCATAAGGTGTAATAGGTAGTTGCTGGTGGTGTAAACCACGAGAGGAAAGTCCGTGCTACACATGAGACAGAGCTCCATCTAACAGATGGCCAGAGTAATCTGAGGGCAAGTGCAACAGAAAGTAAACCGCTATACATAGTATTTACTTTGTATAGTAAGGGTGAAAGGGTAGTGTAAGAGACTACCAGTAGCTATAGTAATATGGCTAGCTAGGTAAACCCTGTTCGTAGCAAGAAGTAATGGTATTAAGTCTCATTAGGTCATTGGATTGACAAAACTGCTTCGCTTGAACGTATTGGCAACAATACGTCTAGATAAATAACTACCCACGACAAAACACGGCTTATCGTTGCACCTTATTACACTACAAGATAAACTATACACTCCACATTATAAATAAACTATTTTAAGATAAAAGGCAAGATGTTATGAATCAAGATTTACAAGCTCTTCAGGCTGACAGACCAAATATTATTATTACTGAGATAGAAGCGCTTGGCTTTTATAGAAAAATGGATACAAAAGCAACTGTTGAAGAGATGATAGCAGGGAAGTATGTGCTTGTTGAAGAGTTTTACAGTAATGGGTTGCAGGTTTTAGCAGAGTTAAAAAGAAACCTTTTAGAAACATATAAAGACAAAACTTTTCAAGGACAACGTGACTACCGTGCTGCATTTAGAGATGCTTCGCATCGTTTGCTACTAAAAGTGAAAGACAATCAACTAATTGTTAAAAAGTCTCCAGATATTGGATGGTTGAAACGTTTGTACCCTGAAGTATCTGAGTTTTATATCTCGTTTCCAGATGTTCAAGGCATGAATAGTTCATGGCAGTGGTATGAAAAAGGTATCGAGATAAAAACCTTAGATATCACTCTACATCCTTACTATGGTACGTATTTTCCTACTAGGTTTGACCATTTAAAACTTTTTGACAAATGGTTGAAAAAGTACGATGGTTCTAAAGATAATGCCATAGAGATTGGTGTTGGTTCTGGTGTATTGTCCTTTCAGCTTATTCAAAATGGATTTGAAAATATCTATGCATCAGATACGAACAAAAATGCGATTATTGGTGTCTTTGAAGAGAGTAAGAGATTGGGGTATGAAAAGAACTTAACCCTTAATCATGCTGATTTGTTTGATGAGTGTGACATGAAAGCAGACTTGATTGTTTTTAACCCTCCATGGCTCCCTGCAAAACATCAATTGGAAGAGGGTATAGACAAAGCAATGTACTATGATGAAACACTTTTTCCTAGATTTTTTGACCAAGCATTAGAGCACCTTTCTGAAAAAGGGAAAATAGTACTTATATTTTCAAATCTAGGTAAAGTGGTAGATGAAGAGAACACACATCCCATCATAGATGAACTACAAAAAAACAAACGTTTTAAAAAGGAACTACACCTCACACGTGATGTAAGAGCATCCTCTAGGAGAACAAAACGTAGAGACTCAAGAGATAAAGAGAAAGTAGAACTATGGGTTCTCACACCTAAGGACAAGTAGAATCCCTTATAGAATGGGGCATAAATTTTCGGTACATTAACCCCTTTTAGCTATAATTATCTAAAAAAGATTTACATTATGAAAATATTTATTTTATTGTTCTTACCTTTGTATGGTTTTGCAACAGTACATTACGCTAAAGCTGAGCCTATAGAAAGTAGTATGTTGAAGTCTGCTGTGAGTGCTTTGGTTGTTTCGGTTGATTTAGATGCTGAAGGCACAATGGTAGAGGGAAAAAGAGTTGTCTACTTAGATGATGCTCTAGATAAAATAAACCTTGCTTCTTCAAAGAAAAATGTAACACTACTTCATGAAATGTTAGATATAAATAAAGACATTGCGAAAAGTCTACAAAATACTGTGGAACGTCAAGAAGGATACTTTAATCGCATCAATAAACTTTCAACAGCATCTAAAACACAAAAAGACACGGCTTTTAGCACGTTTAGTACGGCAAAAACACAGTACCTAGGTACCAAAGAAAAGATAGTCAATCTTGAAAAACAGATACTTGATGCAGCGTATAAAATTTCTCAACTTGAAGATGCTATTGTTAAGAAGTCATTGCTTTTGAAAGACAAGTATCTTTATAAACTCATGGTAAGAAAAGGTGACTTTGTGGCTCCTGGTACAGTACTAGCTCAGGTTATGGATATAAGTAGTGCCAAGTTAGTTTTGTTTTTAGAAGCCAGTGAAATGGAAAATATAGAACAAAAGACTGTCTATCTTAATGGTGAAAAGACAGACTATAAGGTGAAGAAAGTATGGCAGGTTGCAGATGAAAAGTTTATCTCTTCTTACAGAGCAGAGATAGTCATAGACGCACCAAAAGGAGCTTTTTCGGAGCTAATAAAAGTAGAGATAAAGTAATATGATAAAACAAATATGGAAGCAAAAATGAATTTAGAACAACAAGATAAAAAATATGTACTACAAACCTATGCACGCAACTACACGAACTTTGTAAAAGGTGTGGGGTCTACACTGTATGATGAAAATGGAAAAGACTATATAGACTTTGCATCTGGTATAGGGGTGAACTCTGTAGGACATGCAAATGAGACGTTAACTAAAGCCATATGTGAACAGGCTCAAAACATCATACATATTTCAAATCTACAGGTGATAGAACCTCAGGCAAAGCTGGCACAACGTGTGGTGGAACTCTCAGGGTATGATATGGGTATCTTTTTTGCAAACTCTGGAGCAGAAGCAAATGAAGGTGCTATAAAAATAGCACGTAAATATGGCGAAACGAAGTTTGATAACAAACGTTATAAAGTCATCACACTAGAACACTCATTTCATGGACGTACTATAACAACGGTAAAAGCCACAGGACAAGAGAGTTTTCATACCCCATATTTTTCACCCTATCCAGATGGATTTAGCTATGAAAAAAGTATAGAAGATGTCTATAGTGCCATAGACAGTGAAACAGTGGCAGTACTCATAGAACTCGTACAAGGTGAAGGGGGCGTGCAACCTTTTGACAAAGATGAGATACAAAAACTGGCACAACACCTTAAAAATAAAGAGATTTTACTTATAGTAGATGAAGTACAAACAGGTGTTTACCGCACAGGTGAGTTCCTAGCCTCAAACTTGTACGAGATAGAACCAGATATCATCACCCTTGCAAAAGGGCTTGGCGGTGGCGTGCCTATAGGTGCTGTGATGACAAAACACAAAGATGTTTTATCTGCAGGTGATCATGGTAGTACTTTTGGGGGTAACTACCTTAGCTGTGCTGCGGGTCTTGCAGTACTAGAGGTGTTGAGTCCTTTGTATGAGTCTGGGAGTATAGATGAAACGCTACTTTATTTTGCATCTAAACTCAAAGAGATTGCAGACAGATACACAGAGTTATTTGAAAAAGAAGTAGGTTTAGGACTGATGCGTGGGTTGCGTGCTAAAAGTGTTGACATCCAAGGAACCATACTTCAAAAGAGTATGGCTGAAGGTTTGGTACTTTTAAAAGCAGGGAAAAATACGGTACGTTTTTTACCTAGTATTACCATCAGTACAAAAGAGATAGATGAAGGGTTTGAGCGTTTTGAAAAAGTTATTTCTTCTTTGTAGTTTGTCTCTTGTCTCTTTTGTTCAAGCAGATGAATTAGGTGACATACTCTCTGACAATAAATCTTTGCTTTTTGACTATCAGTTTGAGTCAAATGAACTAGAGAGTGATAAGATTTCAAAATCTTGGGTAAACCCTATACAACTACGTTATAGTAAAAACTATACCACACAGTTTGGAGACAACACGATTAATACAGGTACATACTCCATAGCGATCGATCAGCCTATCTTTCGCTCGGGGGGTATTTATTATGCTATACAATATTCTGATGCCTTGAGACAGGCTAACCGTAGCGATATTAGTCTCCAAAGACGTAAGCTCATTGGTGATGCGGTTGAGATTTTGTTTAATCTAAAAAAGACAAAACTTGAACAAAAAAAGATGAGACTACTCATCAAAAATGACACCATAGATATACGTCAAAAACGCGACAGTTACGAGTCAGGTATCTTAGACAGTAGTTTTTTAGACCAAGCCATTTTGAAAAAAAGTCAAGATGAAGCTTCTCTTTTGGAGCTAGAGTTAAAGTACTTAGAACTTAAACAGAGATTCTCTTTATTGAGTGATAAAAATCCAAGCAACTTAAAGCTACCAATCTTAAAGCTTATGAGTAAAGAGCAGTTTACACAAGAAAATCTGGATTTAAAAACAGACAGATTACGTGCAGAAGTCTCTAGCTACAATGAGAAAATAACATGGGCAAAGTACTTGCCGACAGTTTCTCTACAAGGACAGTATATAAACGGTGATATCAACCCACTTTTTGTGGGACCTGGTTCGACACTACAAGAACAATACTATAACTACGGTTTTTCAATCTCTATGCCCCTAGATGTCAATGCATTTGCAGATATCGAAGCCAGTAAGGTTGAAAAGTTACGTGCAGCTGTACAAGTCCTCGATAGAAAAGAGACAGTAGGTGAAGAATACCAGTGGATAAGTAATAGTTTAAAGGTTTTAGATAAAAAGATTGAGCTTGCAAAAAAAGATGAAAAAATTTACCAAAATCTTTTTAAGGTGACTAAAAACCTTGCTGACGCGGGAGAAAAAACGTCATTAGATACGGCTATCATGCATAACTCTCTTACTATTCGTAAAATTGACCAACAAATATACAAGATAGATAAACAAATACGTTTACTCAAACTTTATGTACGGATGGAAAATGTACTTTAGTGAGTATATGAGGCAGTGGCTCTATGGTGAAGAGGGGTACTATAGACAGTTTAAAGCCATAGGAAAAAGTGGAGACTTTTATACTGCTGTGAGTGCGAGTAGTTTTTTTGGTGCGAGTATTGCTAATCATTTCTACTCTATGTTAAAAGACGGTACAGCAGACAAAAATGGATGGCTCATAGAAGTAGGAGCTCATCAAGGGTATCTGCTTTGTGACATGATACAGTGGCTTTACACGTGTGATGCTACTTTAGTGAAGACATTGAAGTTCGGTATAGTGGAACGTCAACCTGAAGTGCGTCAAGCACAACTCTCCTACATAAAAGAGCGTTTTGGTGATGACATAAAGGTTACCCATTTTAACGACATTAGCGAAGTGGAAGTAGACTATGCCTTTGTGGTTGCAAATGAGATATTTGATGCCTTTCCTTGTGAACTTTTAAAAGATGAAAAAATAGCCGTAGTCAACGTCGATACTGATGAGCATACTATAGAATGGAAAGAGGCTAGAGAGACATTACTCACTTGGGCTAAAAAACATGCCTTACGTCAAGGTGAAGTCGCAGTAGGTTATGAAGAGTTTGCAGAGCATATGGCAAGAGGCATTAAGAAGTGTGACTTCGTGAGTTTTGACTATGGTGAAAAATATGTACGCAATGACTTTTCTATACGAGTGTATAGTAAACATGAAGTTTATCCTTTATTTGACAAAGACTTGGTGCTAAAAGAGTCCTTTAAAAAAGATGATATCACTTATGATGTAAATTTTGGGCACGTCAGTGAAGCATTTCAATGTGCAGGATTTCAAGAGCTAGCGTATGAGACACAGGCACGTGCTTTGATACGTTTTGGGATTATAGATATCTTAGAGCAGTTCTCAAAACAGACAACACCCGCACGTTACGCTTCAGAAACAGACAAAATAAAAACACTCATCTCTCCCACAATGATGGGAGACAGGTTTAAGCTTATTCATCTAAAGAAGTAAATTTTTTCTTTAGATGATTGTTATTTCTTCATAGCCTTTATCATGGCACAGCGTTTTATGGATGCTGCTTCATTTCCAAACATTGCAGTGTATTTGTCAAACTTTTCTTGAGATATCATAGAGACACATTCTTCTTTTGTCATACTAGGTGAAGTAGTACGGTAGTTTTTTCTTTAACGGGGTCTTTTTTGGCTGCTTTACTGTCCTCAGGGTACATATATTTATCACTGTAGTTACTGTCTTCAACTACTTTTGGTATATGTTTCTTTTTGGGTGCTTTGGGCAGTGTATTTTGGGCTACAGTATGTTGTGTAGGTTGTACGTGAGTTTGTGGCTTTTTTTCTATGATGCGTGTGCTAGGTCCTCTTGAACCACAGCCTATCATAAAACTTAAAGCTATGAGTGCTGTTATGGTTAATTTCATGGTTATCCTTTAGTGAGATTTATGTGTTGATGACCACAACGGCAATGGCAAATCCTCCATCATGTGAGATGGAAAGAGAAGAGTCTTTTATGTTGTGGATAGACTGAGCTTCTTTACTGAGTGTAAACATAGGTGCTCCCAGACTGTTTTTAGAGATGATGATGTCATGAAATGAAAGCTTAGAGCCTATGCCACAACCTAACGCTTTAGAGATAGCTTCTTTCGCTGCCCAATACCCTGCGATGCTTTCTACTTTTTTAAGTGATTTGATTTCATCATCACATAAAAAACGTTTTTTAAATGTTTCATCATGTTTTTCTACCAATCGTTTGATACGGTCAATTTGTATAATGTCTGTTCCGATTTTCATAAGACTATTATAGCATAGGATATTTAGTCTATATGTTTATCGTAGCCTACATGGCTACGCTTCGCTCCGACCATTTCGGTTTCGACACTAAAAAAGTGAAACTATTCACTTTTTCTTTACGTGTCTCACATCCATTCCACAACTTTGGCAACTTCATCTGCAACAAAACATTTGATATTGGTTTTTTCCATAGGTTTGTTGGGGATGACTGCTTTTGTAAAACCTTGGGTTTCTATCTCTTTTAAGCGTTGTGAGAGTCCTAAAACTTCACGTATTTCGCCAGTGAGACTTACTTCACCTAAGAAGAGTGTTTCAGAGCTTAGTTCACGGTTTCTGTAAGAGCTAAGTATAGCTGCGATGATGGCAAGGTCAGCAGAAGGGTCATTTACCTTGATGCCCCCAGAGATGTTTATGAAGACATCGTATGTTCCTAGAGGTAAGTCTAGCTTTTTTTCTAGTAGTGCAAGCAACATACCCAAACGGTTGTTGTCAAAGCCTGTGGAGCTTCGCTTGGCATGACCGTAAGACTCAGAGACAAGAGCTTGTACTTCTATGATGATGGGACGACTTCCCTCCATGATGACAGTAAGAGCAGAACCAGACTGTAGTTTTTCTTTGTTGAAAAATTTGCCTGCCATAGACTTGGCATCGTTGAGTCCTTCTTTGTTCATCTCGAAAATGCCCACTTCATTTGTAGCACCAAAACGGTTTTTAAAGCCACGAAGTAGACGCAAGTCTGAGTTGGTATCACCCTCAAAGTAGAGTACGGTGTCGACCATATGTTCAAGTACACGAGGCCCAGCGATAGAGCCATCTTTAGTGATGTGACCTATGATGAAGATAGGGATATGTAATGACTTAGCAATACGCATAAGCTCAAAGGTAATAGTACGTACCTGTGTCACCGAACCAGGTGCTGATGGAGTCTCTTCAGAGTAAAGAGTTTGTATGGAGTCGATGACTATGAGTTCGTAGTGTTGGTTGGTGATTTCAGACAGTACAGCTGAAAGGTTTATCTCTGGGAGTAAGTAGAGGTTGTCATGGTTTGCATCTAGCCTGTTAGCTCGTAGTTTTATCTGTCCAGCAGACTCTTCTCCTGAGACATAGAGTACCTTTTGTGAAGCATGTGCAAGGTTACCTGCTATCTTTAGTAACAAGGTAGATTTACCCACCCCAGGGCTACCACCTATAAGTGTCAGTGACCCAGGTACGATACCACCACCAAGTACCAAGTCAAGTTCTATGCTCCCAGAGCTAAAACGCGTGATGTTGTCTTCTTCTATTTGTGTGATGGGCTTTGCTTTTGAGAGTACAGCACTTGCAGCACTAGAACTTCCCATCTCTTTTAAAAACTTCATCTGGTCAGTGCTGAGTTCCACCATCGTTTCCCACTCATTACACGAAGTACATTTACCCATCCAACGTGGACTCTGAAATCCACAAGCCTGACACTCAAATAGTGTTTTTTTCTTTGCCATTGTACTACTCCTTGGTCTATTGGGAGTATTGTAGTGCAATTTTTTATGATGGGGTAAAAATATGGCATATTGACATATTTTTAGCTTTTATCACATATAAGGTATACAACTTATAAATTTTTGCTTGTTCCCACTGTCCTCAGTGGGAATGCATAGTATAGCCATAACTGAAATAAAACTCCAACACATAAATAATAATCTTGACTATGTTCTACTTCAGGAGAGGATAGAACAAGGGTGAATTGTTTGCTATAATATTCAAAATATAACTAAGGTCAAAATATGAAACACCTACTCATAAGCCTCATCTGTACGTCACTCTTTAGTTTTGCAGGTAATGAAGCAAATATCACGAGAAGTGTAGAGGTGGTAAATACTGCACCCACACTGACTAGCATTACTTTAGAGAGTAATGCTACTACAGTCAATGTAGGAGACACGGTGCAACTCACCGTAACAGGCACATACTCAGATGGGAGTAGTGCTACTGTAGATGAAAACATCACCTACACCATAAACCCAACAGATAGTGCCGAGGTGAATGGCTCTGTGCTTAAAGCTAAAAAAGATGGCAACGTGACTGTGCAAGCTAGCATAGATGGAGTGAACTCAAATATCATAGCCCTCACCATAGCATGGGTAGTCAATGGACATGTCTTACCACCTGAGCCTGACAAGGCACTGAATGACTCTACGCTTCTTGGGATTGATGTCAATGACAATGGGGTTAGGGATGATGTGGAGCGATACATTCTTCAAACTTATGGGAAAGAAGAAATCACTATACAGATAGGGTTTCAAGTAGCTAGAGCTTACAATACTGTAATAGAACATCCTGAGAATGCTTGGGAGACGGATAAGGTATTGAGTGCAGCTCAGGATTGCGAATCTTATTTCAGCATTTTTGCAGAGTTTCTAGGTGATCCTCTTTTGTTAGATGAAAGTAATGATATGGTTACTTCTAAAAAGTTTAAATCTATCCAACTTAATACTAGAGAAAGAATAAGAAATTTTTTACTTTATAACCAAATGTTGAGTGGTGGAGTATTTACGGCTACTCCTATAGATGAACGGAAGGCAAAGTGTAGTTTCGATGCTAATACATTACTAAAGGCTAGAAAATGAAAAAATATCTTTTTTTATTTTTAACTTTCTGCTCGTTCCCACTGTCCTCAGTGGGAATGCATAGTCTAGCCATAACTGAAATAAAACTCAAACAAACAAATGACAATTTAACTCGTTTAACCTGCTCGTTCCCACTGTCCTCAGTGGGAACGCATAGTCTAGCTATAACTGAAATAAAACTCCTACATATAAAAGAAAATATAACTATGCTCCACCAAGAGAGAGGATGGAACGAGGGATGTGTCATAGATGACTTCTTTACCCCTTTTATCTCTTTTGGTTATAATTTTACTCTGTATAGAGGAGTATGTGTGACATTCAATATGATAAAACAAGCGATAATAGGTTTATATTTGACCAATAGTTTTGGCTTTAGGCTTAAAAAGACAGATGACCCTATGGAAAAAAAGAGACTACGTCATGCCTATTCAGCAGCACAACTCAAAACTCTTAACATCACAGTCAAAGTAGAAAATAAAGAGAAACTTCCAAAAGATGGACAATACCTTGTTCTTATAAATCACAGAAGCATCATAGACCCTCCCACAGTAGAAGTGGCATTAGAAGAGACTACTATATTTGGCCCTTGGATTTCAAAAAAGGAGTTGTACAACTCCTTTTTCTTTGGACTTTTTGTGCGTAATGCAGGGTCTATCTTACTTGACAGAGAAAAGAGTCAAATGTCTGGTTTTTTTGGAGACATAAAAGAAGCAGTCAAACGTGGGGAGTCCATTTTTATTTTCCCAGAGGGTACGAGAAATAAGACAGACTTACCTTTAGGTGAATTTAAAGAGGGATCTCGTATTATTGCCTTGAAAAATCGTTTGCCTATCTTGCCATTGTATATAAAAACAAACGCAAATGAATCACTCTCAAATGCTTTAAATGACAAACATTTAAAACAAGAAGTAGTTGTCGTTGTAGGTGACTTGATAGACTATAAAGATAGAACAAGTCTTCACGAGAGTTACGCGAAGACTTTTGGTTTAGATAAAAATCTCATCTAAAATAGTGTTGATGTAAGCATTTGCTTTAAAAGGTATGAGGTCTTCAGGTTGTTCACCTGTTCCTATGTAGAAGATGGGCATTTTAAGTTCATCTGCAATGCTCAAGAGCGAACCCCCTTTAGCCGTTCCATCAAGTTTTGTGATGATGATACCATCGATACCTATCATCTCATCAAAAGCTTTGGCTTGGTTGATAGAAGAACTTCCTTGTGTACCATCTAAGATAAGCATTTTTCTATGAGGTGTGCCTATTTTTGCTTTTTGGGCTACACGTATCATCTTTTTGAGTTCTTCACTGAGGTTGGTTTGGGTGTGTAGTCTACCAGCAGTGTCGATGATGACATGGTCAAAACCTTTGGCTGTGGCAGACTCTATGGTATCAAAGACAACTGCAGAAGGGTCATGTCCTTGTTGGGTAGAGACTATGGGGATGTCTAGCTTGTTTGCCCAGCGTGTGAGCTGTTCAATGGCTGCTGCTCTAAAGGTGTCACCAGCTCCTAGCATCACGGTTTTACCTTCAGACTTGTAACGGTGTGCAAGTTTAGAGATGGTAGTGGTTTTTCCCGCTCCGTTTACACCTATAATCATCTCAACAAAAGGTTTGTCTTTAGAGTGTTTGAAGTCTACATCATACTGAAAAATAGAGATAAGCGAGTTAAAGGCTTGAATCCTGTTTATTTTTTCAGGAAGTCCTTCTAGAAGTCTTTCTATAAGTTCATAATTTACATCTGCTTCCAGCAAAATATCTTCAAATTCATCTTTAGGGATATTTTTACGTTTTTTAGGTGAGACTTCTTTGATGGCATCATTTGTTTTACCTAGTACTTTTTTAAAGAGATTGAACATGGCTAAACCTTTATTATTTTTGTAACATTTTGAGTGCTTGTTGGATGTCATAGTCTATCATTTCAACTGGCACACAACCTTCATAGTGTGTAAAATACTTACCCTCAACATACATCACCGTCAGAGGGATGGAAAAGTCTTTAGGTAGGCGAAGTGTTTTGGCTACAAGATTTGTAAAGTCGTTGTTGTCCCTACTACTGGATACAAAGTAAGTGACTGCATGTTTAGCTAGAAAAGAACGTAGTTTTTCTTCGCTTATCGTGTCTTGCACTAGGACACCAGTGAGCAAGAGGTTTTTTTTGTATTTTTTATGTAAGTCATTCATATAGGGGATGTCATGAACACAAGGGGGACACCATGTAGCAAAAAAAGTAACAAGCACGATAGCTTTTTGACTTTCTTTAAAGGTTACTTTTTGATTTGAGACTGTGACAGTGTAAGATTTATTTTCTATGTTTGAGAGTTTAAAGGTGTCAGATAGATTGACATTGTGTATAGTGTTCGTGTTTTTGCTCTCATGCTTAGGAACTTTAAATCTATTGGAGTTACTTTCCTCACTGGAAGTTTGGTTAAGTACTTCGGTTGTGTTTTCTATGGGTATGTTGTTAGTTGAGGTGTTTTTATCTTCACATCCTAAAATAAGAAATAAGATACAAGAGAAAATAATAGCATTTAGTTTATGCACACAGCACCTTTAGATATAATTAGACTGCGATTATAGCAAAAGAGCATTAAAATGGATAGATATGAGTAAAAACACAGCTAAAACTATGTTTAGAAAAGCATCATTAAAAAAATTAAGAGAGATAGCTAAAAGAGGTGCATACCGTAAAGACAAGCATGTTTTAGAGGCACTCTATAAACATATTTTAGATAGCAATGCACAACACATCATGCTTTATTTACCATTGAAGATGGAAGTGAACCTTTACCCACTTATTAAAAAACTACGCCAACAAAAACGTACACTCTATGTGCCATTTATGGAAGGTAAAAGTTTTAGGTTGGTAAAATATAGACTACCACTGTACAAAAAACAGTTCGGTATAAAAGAGCCAAAAGATTCAAAACAGTATAAAAGAAAACAGATAGACATAGCTATCGTACCCATAGTTGGAGTAGATGTAACACATAGACGTGTTGGATTTGGTAAAGGTATGTACGATAGATTTTTTGAAAAGAATAAAAAAAATATAAAACAAGTCGTTTTTGTGGCACGTGAATTATGTTATGCCAAAGAGATAGTGACTGACCATTATGATGTAAAAGCAGACATGATTTTCACGCCGTAAACGTGAAAGGGTAGACTAATGTTAAGTATAGTAGGAGTCTCCAGTATAGTTGGAGGTATGGTAATAGGTGCAGGGATGAGTTATCTCTGGCTTAAAAAGAGTGAAAAAAGCAGGTTTTCACACTTAGAGCTTGAGGCCAAAGCAAAAGCCAAAGCGATGGAGTTTGAGGCAGGGTGCATCCTCAAAGATGCACAGGTAAAACTGAAAGAAAACGCCATAGAACAAGAGTCAGAGTTTCAAAAGCGTGTGGCTAAAGTGGATGAACGTAACCGTGAAGCCATCTTGAAACAAAAAGAGATTGAGCGTCAAAGAGAGGCACTTGGTGCACTCGAAAGTACGCTTCTAGACAAACAGCGTTCTTTAGAATCACTAGAACTTAAGAAGCAACAAAGTATTGATGATGCGATAGAAAAGATGCAAAATGTTGCATCATACACAAAAGAAGAAGCAAAAGCATACATACTAGAAAAAGTAGAAGAGCAAAGTCGTGCAGATGTTGCTGCCATAGTACGTAAGTACGAACAAGAAGCTAAAATAGAAGGTGAGAAAAAAGCTAACTACATTTTAGCCCAAGCTACGACACGTTATGCAGGTGACTTTGCAGGTGAAAGGCTCATTAATCTTATCACACTACCTAGCGATGAGCATAAAGGTCGTATCATAGGTAAAGAGGGGAGAAACATCAAGAGTCTTGAGATGCTTTTGGGTGTAGACATCGTAGTAGATGAAACACCAGGGGTGATACTCGTAAGTTCATTTAACCTCTATAGACGAGCCATTGCCACAAGGGTCATAGAGATACTTGTAGAAGACGGACGCATACACCCTGGACGCATAGAAGAGGTACATGAAAAAGTAGAAAAAGAGTTTGAGGACAAAACCTACGCTGAGGGTGAAAACATCCTCATAGACTTAGGACTGTTTCCTATGCATGAGGAGTTAGTACGACTTCTAGGACGCATGAAATACCGTGCAAGTTACGGACAAAATGCCTTACTCCATACCCTTGAAGTGGCCAAACTAGCTCGCGTCATGGCAGCTGAGATGGGGGGAGATGAAAAACTCGCTTTACGTGCAGGACTCTTGCATGACATAGGCAAAGCCCTCACGCAAGATATGGGAGGCTCTCATGTAGATATAGGTGTGGACTTGTGTCGTAAGCATGGTGAGCATCCCTCGGTCATAAACGCCATACTCGCACACCACGGACACGAAGAGCCAGACTCAGTAGAGTCAGCTGCTGTTTGTGCTGCAGACAAACTCTCAGCTGCACGTCCCGGAGCCAGAAGAGAAGTGCTAGAAAGCTTTACCAAACGTGTCAAAGAAGTTGAAGAGATAGCCACTTCAAAAGAGTATGTCACTAAAGCTTATGCCATTAACGCAGGACGAGAAATACGTGTGATGGTAAATGCCCAAAAAATGTCAGACAACGAAGCAGTACTACTTTCTAAAGAGATAGCCAAAGAGATACAAGAAAAAGTACAGTACCCTGGAGAGATAAAAGTGAATGTCATACGAGAGCTTAGGGCAACTTCTTTTGCAAAATAAAAGAAAATATAGTTATAATTTTCAAGATCAAATAAAAAGGATACATAAATGATAAAAAAAATATTGTTAGCATTGGCATTTCTAGGACTAAGCACGCAACTAAATGCTGAAGAGAAAGCACCAATAGTGGTACTTGAAACAAATGTAGGAACCATAGAGTTAAAACTTTACCCTAAAGTAGCACCACTTGCGGTGGAAAACTTTATGACACATGTTAAAAATGGCTACTACGATGGACTCATATTTCATAGAGTGATAAAAGGTTTTATGATTCAAGGTGGAGACCCAACAGGTACAGGTAGTGGTGGTGAGTCTATATGGAAGAAGGATTTTAAAGATGAATTTGCAAACAATGTCGTGTTTGATAAACCATTTTTACTTGCTATGGCAAACAGAGGTCCTGTAACCAATGGAAGTCAGTTTTTTATCACATTAGCTCCTACAGGTTGGCTAAATGGCAAACATACCATCTTTGGAGAGGTCGTCAAAGGTCAAGATGTTGCTAGAAAAATAGAAAATGTTGATGTTTCTCGTGGAGCGAACAAGCCGCTTTTTGACCAGAAAATTAAGAGAGCGTATATAAAAAAATAGATGGATTTAGACAAACTTAGAGAAGAACGTAAAAAGTGGCTTACTTGGAAAAATATACTCCCTTACCAAGAAGCTATCAAAAACTTACCTAACTATGATACAGTTGAGGTAAGTTTAGGAGACAGTGTTTCTGTAAACATTCCCAATCTCAGTGAAAAAGATGCAGAGCAGATAAAACAAACGGCACTTCTCATGAAGCCTTGGAGAAAAGGCCCTTTTTCTATCAATGAGCTTTTCATAGACTCCGAATGGCAAAGCCAAATCAAATATAACTTACTAGAACCTCACTTTAACCTCAAAGATAAAATAGTAGGTGACATAGGCTGTAACAACGGATACTACCTTTTTCGTATGCAAAGTCATGAACCCAAAAAACTTATAGGGTTTGATCCTTCTGCTATTTATTATTCGCAGTTCCAGTTTTTTAACCATTTTATAAAATCTGACATTGTGTATGAGTTACTGGGCGTTGAACATGTAGAATTTTACGAACACAAGTTTGATGTACTCTTTTGTTTAGGTGTACTCTATCATAGGTCAGACCCAGTGATGATGTTAAAGTCACTCTTTAAGGGCTTAAACAAGGG
>Ga0256840_1001617_pt1 | contig 20867 bp, 19 predicted proteins | sample 355202metaG_FD_185969 | JGI IMG/M metagenome (GOLD analysis project Ga0256840, IMG submission 185969) | Hydrothermal vent microbial communities from Mid Atlantic Ridge, Atlantic Ocean - 355-202 | ecosystem: Environmental > Aquatic > Marine > Hydrothermal vents | place: Atlantic Ocean: Mid...
TATTGCTAAAGAAGCAGGTGATGCTATCATGAAAATATACAAAAAAGACTTTACAGTTGAATATAAAGATGACAAGTCACCATTGACAGAAGCAGATACAAAAGCAAATGAGATTATATGCAGTTTACTTGAAAAACTCTATCCAACCATACCAATAATGTCAGAAGAGAATAAGCAAACTGATTATGAAGAGCGAAAAAACTGGGAGTATTACTGGTGTATAGACCCGATAGACGGTACAAAAGAATTCATCAAAAAAAATGGTGAGTTTACGGTAAATATTGCCCTTGTCCACAAAGAGACCCCTGTTCTCGGAGTTGTGTATGCTCCTGCAATAGATGAGATGTACAAAGCAAAAAAAGGTCAGGGTGCTTTCAAAAACAATCAAAAACTTCCCTTACATGTAAATAAAACGCCGCAGGAAAAATTACGGGTTGTTGCTTCCAAGTCGCATCTCTCAGAAGAAACACAAGCCTTTATAGATGCGCTTGACACAAAAGAGACAGAGCAAAAATCTAAAGGAAGTTCTTTAAAACTCTGTATGGTAGCAGAGGGTGTAGCAGATATATATCCAAGGCTTGCTCCAACAATGGAGTGGGATACTGCTGCTGCGGATGCGATTGTAAGAGAGAGCGGCAAAATGACATATCAAAAAGAAAATAAACAACCGTTAGTGTATAATAAAAAAAATTTGTTAAACCCATGGTTTGTAGTAAAATAATAAATAAATAAATAAAGGAAGGAATTGAAAATGCCTGTAAAACGTGCCGGAAATAAAAAAAATATAATGCGTCGCAACGCTTTTACTTTGGTTGAATTACTTGTGGTGATAGTTATTATTGCATTGTTGTCTTCACTCGTTGCACCTAAGATTTTTGGTAAACTTGACAATGCAAAAGTCAAAACAACGCAAACTCAGATGCAAATGCTTTCTCAAGCACTTGATAGTTTTCGCCTTGATGTTGGACGATATCCAACCACAGAAGAAGGATTAAAAATTTTGTGGGTAAAAAACAGTCCGCTTAAAAATTGGGATGGTCCCTATTTGCCAAAACCGGTAAAAGAAGATTCATGGGGGAATCCTTACCATTACAAGCAACCTGGAAAAGATTCTAATCCGTATGATCTTTTTTCTTATGGTTCTGATGGAAAAGAGGGTGGTAGTGATGACGCAAAAGATCTTTCTGTGTGGGAATAGATGAAAAAATTTGAAGAAATTTTACTTGATTTAAAAGTTTGTACCCAAGAAGATATTGATCAAGCTTATGCAATACAAAAGGAGTATGGAGGACATCTAGGGAACATACTTCTTAATCTTGGAGCAATTTCAGATAATATTTACACAGAAGTTCTTGCAAAGCAGTATAACTTTCCACTTTTTAATACCTTTACAAAAAATATTGAGCGTATAACAGTGAAGGGAATTACTTCTTCTTATTTTGAACTACATAAAATTTATCCTGTTGCGATTGAGGATGATGCCATAATATTGGTGACACATGAGCCTTTACAGTTCTCTACACTGGCTTATATTAAGCAATTAAGTAACAAAAAGCTACAGTTATATATTGCAACAGAAGAAGAGTTAAGAGATATTCAAAATCTTTATGAAAACAGTGAAGAAGAAGATGAAAATATTTTTGAAGATGAAGTAGATCGTCTTAAAGAGTTGGCATCTGAAGCTCCGGTTATTAAACTTGTAAATAATATTTTTGTAAAAGCTGTGGAGTCTTATGCTTCAGATATTCATTTTGAGTCGTATAAAAATGGAATAAAAGTGCGATTCAGACTTGATGGTGTTTTAAAAACTATTGATACGATTCCAACAAAGCTTAAACAAGCAGTAACTGCACGATTAAAGTTAATATCAAAGATGAATATTTCAGAGAATCGTCTCCCTCAAGACGGGCGTATAAGTATCAAAGTCTCTTCTCAAGAGATTGATATTCGTGCATCATCGGTACCAACTGCTTTTGGAGAAAGTTTTGTATTGCGTTTATTGGGAAATGATTCTGTAGATTTAGATATTGATAAAATGGGATTTCATAGAGACAATTTAAAAGTTTTAAAAGAACTCTTAAAAAAACCAAATGGTATTTTATTGACAACAGGTCCCACGGGGAGTGGAAAAACTTCCACTCTGTATGCTGCACTGAGTTATATTTACAGTGATTTGATTAAAATTATTACTGTTGAAGATCCTGTAGAGTACCAGCTTGAAGGTATTAGTCAAATTCAAGTGAAGCCAAGTATTGATTATACTTTTGCAAATGCTTTGCGTTCCATTTTACGACAGGATCCCGATGTAATTATGATTGGTGAAATTAGAGATTCTGAAACTGCGCAAATAGCTATACAGTCAGCACTCACAGGCCACTTAGTTCTTTCAACATTACATACAAATAGTGCAATTGGTGCTATTTCAAGGCTATTGGATATGGGAATGGAATATTTTTTATTAAAATCCTCGATAGTTGGGCTTATGGCACAGCGTTTGGCAAGAAAACTATGCCCCTCTTGTAAAAATCCAGTTACGATTACAGCAGAGCAAAAAAAGCTTTATGATATAGCATATTTAGAGCAGTTTGTAGAAACAGAGATGAATCCTTGTGAGCCAGTTGGATGTAAAGAGTGTAATTTTACCGGATATAAAGGGAGAATGCCAATCATGGAAATTATTCCTTTTGATGAAAAACTTATAGAAAAACTGGATAAAGATAAAGATTTTAAAGATATCCGCTCTTTAGGATATAGGACACTGCAGGATGACGGACTTTTGAAATTTTTAGAAGGGCAAATCTCTTTGGAAGAAGTTGTTCGTCTTGCATAAGAAGTAATATATGAAAAGTATTTTTGAATATGAAGCTATAGTGGACGGTTCTCAAACAATTCGAGGTGTATTTCAAGGCAGTCGAGATGAGTTTGAACAGATGATAGTGCAAAAAAAATTAATTCTTACAAAACTAAAAGAGAAAAAGCAAAAAGAAGATAACTCAAAATTCAGACAAGAAGATTTTTTGGCATTTATTGAAGAGTTGTATTATTTAATAAACTCAGGTATGGCAATTGACAGTGCACTTATAACACTTGCAAAAACGACGCGTAAAGAGTCCTACAAACGAGTTTTGCACACGACACTTCAAGAGATAAAAGCAGGGACACCTCTTTCTTTTTCACTGCAAAAAGCGTTACAAAAAGAGGGATTACAAGTAGATTCTCTTGCTGTTAGTTTTGTTGCTACTGCTGAAGAAGTAGGCTCTTTAGCCGATGGATTACTGCAACTTTTTGAATATCTTTCTTTTCAAAATAAAATCCGTTCTGATGTAAAACAGGCACTTTCTTATCCTCTTTTCCTAATAGGAATGAGTATAGTAGTCTCTTTTTTGATTTTCTTTTTAATTATTCCACGGTTTTCTTCTATTTTTTCTCCTGAAGAGTTTAGCCAACTTCCTACGCTTCCATATTATGTCCTCTCAATGGGCAAATATCTTAACGCGCATATGGGAGAAGTGTTTGCTGGTATAGGAGTGTTTATAACGGCTGTTTATTTTTTTATAAAGCGTTCAAAACTTTCATGGAGCAGTTTGTTTTACAAGATACCTAAACTTTCTGAAAGTATTGTTGATTTGCAGCTCTCTATAACTTACAGTGCATTAAGTACCATGCTGATAGGTGGTTTGGAATTAGATAAAGCACTGAGACAGTTGCAAAAAGTAAAACTCCTTCCTGAGCTGAGTGATCTTCTCAGTACAACACTCTTTGAACTCAAACGAGGAAAAAAAATGAGTGAAGTTTTTAGTATCAGTAGTATAATTCCTCCAAGCGACATAGCACTTTTGAGTGTTGGTGAGAGCAGTGCATCATTGGAAAAAGTCTTTCGTTCTCTTTCTGTGAGGCACAGTGAGGCATTTAGTGCAAAAGTAAAAAAACTGCTTGCTATTTTAGAACCAGCAGTAATTGTTGGACTTGGTGTGTTTATTGCCATTATTGTTGTTTCTATTATGATGGCGGTGATGAGTATGACAGATGTTGTGAGCTAAATTGTGAGAGATGCGTTTACTCTTATTGAGTTGCTGGTTGTGTTGGTTATTTTGACCCTTATAATGGGAGTTGTAGTGCCACAGGGAGCAAAGATGTTACATAGATATGAAAAAAAGCTGGATAAAATGAAGCAAAAACATCAATTGGGTATGTTGCAGGCAAAAGCTTTTTTGAGTGTACAAGAGTACAATATGACTATTGAAAACACTATATATCGTATCAGTAAAAAAGGGATTGTCTTTGAAACACGCAATGATAACCATTGAAGTACTGATTTCGCTTCTTATTCTTTTTATTGTGGTGACAACGATGACAATGAGCTTGAAACAGTTTTCACTGTTTCGCCAAAAAGAGCGTAATTATGAACAGTTTTATATAAGTGTTACCTCTATAAAAGATAGTATTGATGCGCGTATTTGTACCAAAACGATGGCATTGCAGGGAGAATTTGAAGATTTTACATATACGGCAACATGCACGCAAAAAAAAAGTCTGCGTAGTTACACAATTGGTGATGAAGATACTCCTCCTGGAAATAATGGAGCATGGCTTGTAACATTGTATGATATTACCCTTACACTTAAAAAGCAAAATTTAGAAAAAGAGTATCACTATGCTAAGACGATTTTGAAGAAGGCATTATGAGAAAAGGCTTTTCTTTGGTTGAAATGCTTGTTGCTGTTATCCTCTTAACCATGCTAATCGGTGTGGCACTTTTTTCATTTCGATTGCAGCTTATTACATTGGCAAAAACAAACAAAGAACAGTTAAAAGATGTAGTACGCTACACATATATTCGTCAAGCTATAGAATCGATGAAGTTTTATGGAGTACAGGAGTATGATATGCTGCACCAACCTATAAATGCATTTCATTACTATTTTAACGCAGATGCAAAAACGATGCAGTTTATTACAACAAATCCGATTTTTAGCGAGGGTGTTGCTGTCGTTTCCTTTACATGTAAAGATGATACGCTTCTTTATAAAGAAGAACCTTTGTATGGTAGAATTGATTATTTGCGTCCTGAGTTTTTAGAAGACTCTAAGCAAAAGGTTTTGTTTTATAATCTTAAAGAGTGCCACTTTGGTTATATGGACAGAAGCGGAAGGAAAAAAGAGGCATTGCAGGGAAAAATACCAAAGTCTGTTAGCATAATATTGCAAAGAGATCAAAAAAAAGATGAGTTTTTTATAAACATCAAGAGTGACAACAATGCTACACTTTTTTACATACGGGAGGCAGTTTATGATGAGTTCTAGAAGTGCTTTTGCCCTCTCTTTAGTGCTGTGGATTGTAGCAGCGTTACTTTTGGGAGTTGCACTCTTGGTATCATTTTCCAAAGATACTTTAGAGATAACAAAAGGTGTAAAAGAGAAACTTACAACAAGGCTCAAAGCAGAATCAGCGCTTGAAGAGTTAAAGTACTACTTAGTTACAGGAAAACCGGACAATACAGGTATTTCTAATAACCTCTCAGCGTTTCCCAAAAAGATAGTTCTTGACGGAAGAGTCTATAAAACAGGTAATATAGAATTTTCTATTACTGACCTCTCAGCAAAAATGAATATTTTTCACCCCAGTCCTGATTTGATTGCATCAGTTGCGGCTGATAACAAAAGAGAACTTTTATATACGATGCGAGATTCTCTCAAAGACTGGGTAGATAAAGATAATGTTGTAAGCCTTGGCGGAGCGGAAAGAGCATACTACAAGTTGCAGGCAGAGAGGAACTATACTCCTAGAAATTCACCTGCAATACAAAGTCTGGATGAATTGTGGCTGATCAAAGGTTTTGATACACTCTCAGCCAAGAAAAGGAACCAGCTCAAGCAATACTTTCGTGATGTTACTACAGGCAGTAATATAAATCTTCTTTTAATAAAGCCACTCTATCTTGCAAAGTTGCTGCATTTTAACAGTAACGAAGTTGAAAGTTTAGTAAAATTAAGAAAAACAGATTTGCAAAAATTTATGGCAATTGTGCAAAAAAACAAGTACTTTGATGATGACTATATGCGATCTGTTCTTTCATATAAAGTTGAAATTTCTCTGAGTGTACACACAAAATATGCTACAACAAAACTCCATACCGTCATTGATTTGAAAGATAAAAATACGATACGAACATATCGTTACGAAATATTTTAAATATTTCGATATAATTATACAAATTTCTGAAGGGTCTTCTTTGCAAAAACTGTTTAATCTCTTGCAGCATTATGGTATTTTGACTGTTGTTCCGATGTCTGAGTGCTATTTTCTTGTAAAAAATCTGCCCAAAAAAACAAAACTTTCCAAAGAACTCATAAAGCTGAATTTTGAAAAATATGCGCCTTTTACTGCAAAGAAAGTGTTGCGTTATCAAGTTAATGCAGAGCAGCTCTACTTATGGTTTGTGAAAAAAGAATACAGGCAATTTATCCTAATGCCGGAGAGTTATCTCATCTCGCTAGCGCTTCCACCTCAAGAGCGTATATATATTTTTCAGGGTGAAATAAACAAAGTATTTGTTATAGCAAAAGGAGTGATGCAAGAGGCTTTTGAGTTAGCAGATGATGACACAGTACAACTGTCCCTTTTGCAAGATCAGTACGCGATACAAAGTGTTGTAAAAAAAAGTGCAGTAGAGTATGAACAGTTTTTGAAAAAGGGGATCGAAAAACTTACGCCACAAGCTCTGCTCTCTTTTTGGCAGTTGGAGTTTTCAAAAGACAAAATCCTCTCTTATATACTTGAAAAGCTCACTTATCCTATCTTGTTTTTCATTGCTTTTTTCATACTGGTCAGTTACACACAGAGTTATTTTATGCAAAAAAAACAGACCACGCTTGAAGAGACACTTCATAGTCTTAAGTCACAAAATAAAGTTGTAAAAAACCAGATTTACAACTATAACAATAAAGTGAGAATGTTGCAAAATTTTACAGACAAAGAACTTCGCCAGCCAGATGCTTTTGGCATCATAAATCTACTTTATGATGTTATAAAACCGGAGGATAAAGCCAAACTGGTTTATTTTTCTTTTGATGACAGTGGTGTGCAGATTCGTATAGAAACAAAAGAGGATGGCATTAGGTACCTTAACCGTCTTAATAAGATAGATATTTTTAAAAGTGTTGTGATACAAAGCAGTCGCACTAACAGACGAACAAAAGAAAAAATATTTACTTTTGCTATAGAGCTAAAGGGATACAATGGAAAATAAAAAGGTGCTTTTACTCCTTATAGGCTTGGTGGTGTTGATAAATTACAGCAATTATATATTGCCAGATAGAGATAAGCTACATAAAACAAACCTGCTTTTGGAAAAAAAGATTGCCAAAGAGATGCTACTCAACAGTAAAAAAATAGACCCCAAAGAGCTTGCATTTCCTTATGAAGAGTATTTTTTCGATGGGGGAAAGTTAAACTACTCACAGGCGATGGGTAAATTTCAAGAACTCTTAAACGGTAGTGCAAAAGGTGTATGTGAAGTCAGTTACATCAGATGGGCACAGGTTCCGGCATCTCAAAAAAAGTACCAGCCACTTAAGATTAATCTTTCGTTAAAATGTACGCCAAAAAACAGCTTTGTCTTTGTCAACAATTTAAGAAAAAAGAAAAAACTGGTTTATATAGAGAATTTGCGTATAGGCAAAGAAAGAAAAAAAGAACGGCTTGTGATTACGATGCAGAGCGTTGCATACAGGAAAACCGATGATAAGTAAGCAAGAAAAAGTTGTATATTTCATAGTTTTGTTAGGAGTCTTTTTAAGTGCGTATAACTTTTATACGGATACAAAAAACAATACAAAACCAAGGACTCTGTTGGAGTTTGATGCTGCAAAACTGCAGACATATATGCAATCATTTGATACCAACCGTTCACTGAATTATATATGGGGATTTAAAAATGAGGTGAAAAAAGTTGTAAAAAAACAAACAGACGAAAATAATGAAAGCAATGCATCAAAAATCCTTCTTGTAGTGCAAAAACAACAACAGATATGTGTAGAAAAAAACTGTTTTCGTCTGCTTGGAATCTACTACAAAAAACAGACCCCTTATGTAACACTTTACAATAAAGATTTTACAAACAATATGGATTCTTTTACATCTATGCAAAAGCTTGTAAAAACATTACATGTAGGCACAATCACAACAGACAGCGTAACTTTTATAGATACCAATACTTCAAGAGAGTGGAACTTTCGCCTTTTTGATGTAAACGCAACAAAATACAAACCAAAGGATACAAATGAGACCAATACTACTTTGTTTTAACATTATCATTATTGCTTTTTTGATGAATGGATGTGTAAATACAACACCAAAACCTAAAAAAGTTGAGACTTTAGAAAACTTACAAGATGTTTCTTTGTCTGTAGATACGTATGGAAATGTGATAAAAAAAGAATTCTACACAGCAAAAGACAATGAGACAAACACAACTGTAAAAAAAGTAAAAACAGAGACTCTTACAAAACCAAAAGAGTATGAAAGAGTTCCCTCTTTTGATACAGGATATAAAAAAACACTCTCTCTCAAAGGAAAAAAGAAGAAGTCGGTCTCCATAGACGGCGATAATGTAAAAATCTCTGTAGAGGGAATCCCTCTCAATGAGTTTATAGATTTGGTGTTTGGTCATGTGCTAAAGCTTAACTATACAATAGATGAGTCAGTGAAAAAAATGAAATCTCCGGTGACGCTTAATATGCAAAAACCACAAAAAGCAAATGAGTTCTATAAAGTTGTGAAGCAGATTTTATTGCTTAATGGCGTTGGTATTAGAAATGAAAACAATATTTTATTTGTATATAAATCTGGTAAAGCATCAAATGGTGGAGAAAATAATGATATTTATATAGGGTATGGTGATACAATACCAAACAATTTGGAAGATACTAAAAATGTTATACTTTTTGTTCCTACATATTACATAAAGCCACGGAGTATGTATGCTATTCTTACGCAATCCGGCGTAAGAGATGTTCATGTGTCTTATCTTATTAAAGGTATTCCCACATTTAAAGGAAAAGCTGTAGATATTCGTAAAGCTTTAGAGATAAAAAGATTGATGGATAGACCATATATGTCTGGAAAAACACCTTATCTTATAAATTTTGATAATGTATCTGTAGATAATTTTATTGGAAAAATGAAAAAAATATTTGCATTGAATGGCATTAATGTTGTGGATACTCCATCTCAAGGGGGAATTGCAATGCTTCCATTGCAAGAACTCAATATGTTGTATGTAATTAGTTCAAAGCAAGAATGGATAAAGATGCTTCTGTACTGGAAAGCGAAGTTAGACATACCAGTTGAGAGTGCTGAAGAACCACGGTTATATATATATCATGTAAAAAATAGAAAAGCAGATGAGTTAGCAGTTGCTATAAAGGCAGTTCTAGGGCTTTCAAAAAAGCAAACACAGATAAAAGACACAAAATTCAAACAAACAGCTAATAAAAAAAGTAAAAAAACACAAAATACAAAAGTTTCTAAAAATCTCCTTATATCTGCAACAAATTATACCCAGACAGTTACAGCAGATAAAGATACAAATATTTTAATGATCAAAATGACTCCAAAAGATTATAAAATATTTTTACCTTTTATGCAAGAACTTGATAAATTGCCATTGCAAACTCTTGTTGAAGTTACAGTGGCAAATGTAGATATGACAGATACATTTAGTCTCGGTTTTGAGTATGCACTTCGTAATCAAAGTGCTAATCTTGTAAAAGACACACTTGATATTACAGGAGGAGGAAGCGGACTTGGTATAGTATTTCGGGGAAACTACCTTGATGCGACCATAAATGCTTTTGCACAGAAACAACTCTTGGATATTGTATCAAGACCGCGAATTCTCATCCTTAATAACAACACAGGCAGTATCAATGTAGGAACACAGGTTCCGATCATCACAAGTGAAACCTCTGCAACAGATACAACAGCAGCAACACCGACTATAAACAGAAACATCACTTACCGCACAACAGGTATAAATCTGGGGCTCACACCTACTATAAACTCCAATGGAGTTTTGACTATGAATATCTCTATAGATCTCTCTGAAGCTCAACTCAATGATACTTCAGGAATAGACTCGCCACTCATAGTCAACAGAACACTTAACACAGTAGCTGTAATCAACAGTGGAGATACGATTCTTATAGGCGGACTTATTTCTGAAAATAAAAGTAAGACAAGAGGAGGTATTCCCTTTTTAAAAGATATACCATATTTAGGAACTATTTTTTCAAATGTTAGCAATAAGACAACAAAAACGGAACTTATAATGCTGATTCGTCCTACTATTATAAAGACAAGGCAAGAGATTTCGCAGGAGACATATAAATTTAAAAAGATTCTTAATGTATTAGAAACTATTAATTTATGATACTTTAAGTAAGCTTCATCTATAATTACTAATGAGAATTGACTTGGAGAAGTCATTTCGCGCGAAATTTCAAACTCAAAAGGAGTCAAAATGACTATAAAAAAATTGATGCTTTCTGCAGTGACAGCAAGTGTACTTGGAAGTGTTGCATTTGCTGGAACACTAACGTATAGCAATGGAAATGCAAATTTAAAAATAGCAGAGGAATTATTTGAACTTGGTGACTATAATGCCACTATAGCAACAGCTGATGCAAACTTAACTTATGATGCTGCTGTTAGTGTTGTGGATTATGGTGGAGCTATTTCAGATCCACTTATCAACTTGTCATTTGAAGAGAATGTGACAATTCCTACTACTGATGTTTTTGCACTTACTGAAACAAACGGAACGGTAATAGCTGTACAATCAGGCACTCCAACTGATGGTGTATATAAATTACGCGGTGACAGTACTGTTAGTGTATCTAATGGCACAAAATATTATATTTTGACTGCAACAGCCGGTGTTGCAGTTGGTAGTGATATTAGCAATGCTATCAATAATTCAGCAAGATTAGTTGGTGGTATAGCTAATTTTACAAATGCTAAAGCAAATCTTACTCTTTGGTCATCTTCTGGTACGCCAACAAAGATAGACAGTGCAGATCTTTCTCCTATGTATGCAGTGACACCACAGTATAATGTAACATGTGAAAACAAAATCAACAATTTAATCAATGTTGAGAATGCTTCATATACTTTTGTGTCAACAAAGCATGGAGTTCTTAAAGATGCAAACGGATCTACTGGTGATATAATGGATGTTAATTCAAGTGTTATGAGATTTAATGTTACAAAAGCCGCAGTTGATTTTGGTATAGATGGTAATACATCTAGACTTGCAATTACAGCTGATCAAAACATGAGTACTATGTTAGTTCAGACTAATATTTTGAGTGACTTCGGTACGCAGGGTACATTGGCAAACGGCACTGCAACTATTGCTTTAAATAATACTGATATTAATGTGACGGATATAAGTAGTGGCCCTACTGCAACTAACAGTTTTGAAGGTAATACGACAAGCAACAATACCTTTACTTTACAATTTGATGTAAACGGAACTGCATCATTGAAACCAACAAAATTCTGGGCTGATTTTTATCTTAACTATGGTGATTACAACACTACTGTAACACCAAAAGGAACATATACGCCAAATGCATTTATTGGTGAGTGGAAAAACTTTGCATACATTGCACAAGTTTCTGGTGCTGAAGTTGGTGGGGCTGCTGGTATGATAACTAGATTTTATATCACAAATAGAAGCTGTAAAGATGCCGCTCCTACTTTCAATATCATTAAAGATGGCGTAATTACCTCTGTAACTATGGATACAATTCCTGTTGATACACAAAAGATAATTTCTTTAAGAGATATATATGCTGCTGCTAACATGACTGTACCGACTGCAATTTCTGATAAAATAGCAGTTGAGTTGACTATTCCTGGTAATGCAGAAGATTTCTATGTATATGCTCAAGTGAAAAACCCATCAATTGATCAATTCAAAGATCTTCCGGTTTACAATACAAGTACAAGAAGTTACTAGTATTTGTTTACTTACTTTTCCTTTCTCTCTTTTACAAGAGAGGAAGTGAATAGTTAAATTTTTTCATTTTTTCATTCCACATGCAAATAAAATCTTCTCTCTCTTTTTTGTTCATTTTTTTCATCTCTTCTCTCCATTGTTCATAATATTTTTGATTTATATTGTTTTGGATTTTTTCTTTTATATCTGTGGGTTTTAGTTTTAAGAATTGAAAGATTTCATTTATGCTTTTTTGCGGGGAAGCTGTTAAATCTTCATAGTGCAGAAGATGGACATTGTCCAAATCTTGCATATCTTGGTAGCATATATTGTAGGCTTGTATATAGTGTTCAAAAAGCTCATTAATTGTACCAGAGTCTTTCCATTTGTTTTTTGTGGCAAGTGTTACAGCAATTGGGTCACGCAAAATTACTATAAAATAACTCTTAGGAAAGAGTCTTCTTAAAAATCGCATTCTAATGAGGTTCGGAGGAGATTTTTCAAGTAGGTACTCTTTTGCAGGGTCTAGGTAAGCAATCCATTCGTTATAGAGTTTATGTGCATTCTCCTTAGAGGCTAGAGGATGGTTTTCATCCATATAGGCTTCAGGGTGCAACGCGAATTTTCCAGGTCCACCATAATATCTGGCAGTTTTATAAACATTTTGAAGATGCTGTCCTTCATCTTCTGGTACACCAGTATCACTAAATGCACTGATGTCAGGATGCTCTTTGAGAATCTTGTATAAAAGTGATGTACCACTTCTGTGCAGTCCGGCTATAAAAATCATTTTTTTATCTATCATCTGCTTTTCCTGTAATATAGTTAATTTGTGGATAAAGTCTTATTATCTCATCTATGTCATGCTGGTACTTTTGTTGATAATATTCTACGGTTGCAGTATCGAAAGGTTCAAAAAAACCGTTTGTTTCATTTGCTGGATATTTGTTATAAAAATACTCTACCATCTCTTTTGATGCAATCTGTGAGTTGTTTTTTGCATAAGATTCTAATTCCTGCAGTGCTTTACAAGAGAGAGATACTCTTAGTTTTTTATTGACTAAGTGAGTGCATTCTTTATCTAATGTTTCACCTGTTAACTTGTGCATAAGAGTCGGTAAAACTGTAGTGTACTCCTCATACTGCCAAAATGTAATTTTATTTTGTGGCAAGCAGTGCAGCAGACTCTCTATGACAGTTTTCCAACTATATTGTTTGAACTCTGCATCCTTATAGTAAGAAGAAAATGGAATATATCCGTTATTTCTGATGATTTCAAGATATATAGATCTGTAAAATGTCTCGTAACTTCGTATAGAGATAAATACTCTGATATCTGCAGGTGTGAAGAGGTCGGTAAAAAGATGCAGTCGTTGTTGTAAATATGGATAAATACCATTTGTTTTTATAAAATCATAGGGTACGCCTGAAAAATTTTCTTCACTTATTAGCCATGTTCCTTTGTGTGGTGCAATCTCCAATAGTTTATGTTTGTCATGTAGTTCTTTTGTGTGCGTGTATTTTAAAAATCTCGGTAGCCATTGTTGTCTAAAATTTTCAGGTGTGGCTATGTGGAGTCTTGCATTGTCATGTATATTTGTTTTTTTTGACTCTAGTATAGACTGTAGGTGCGTTGTTGCCGTTTTATGAACACCAATATGTAGTTTAATTTGCATAGAATATACTTCTCACTTTTTATAAATAAAATTTAAACACTCTTTAAGGCGTGTATCTTCTACAAGAAGATTATTACGCAACGCTTTTGTTATTTTTACATTATCATAGAGTTGTGAGTGTAAGTACCTGTCAAGATTACCATCATTTTGGAGTTGTTCATAAAGTTTCCTCCAAGTCACACCAATACTTTTTGGCAGTTGAGAATTATTTTCATATGCTGCACCACCTTTTTTTATTTTATTGAGAAGTTGTTGTGGTGTTCGTATGGGGAAATGCAGTATTTCGATTAAATCTTGCAGAATAAGTTGTTCGCTAAATCCATCTACACTGTGATTACCCTGGTTTACAACTATATCTGAAAGAGCTCTATGTGCTTGTTTTGGTGGAAGTGGCATGCCAAGTGGATTATAAGATTTTATCTCTCTATAGATCATTGTTTCGTAGAACTTGTTAGTTATGTTATGCAGAGGTACATAGTTATAGCGCTGTGCCTCAACAATATTGTGTTGTTTTATACTTTCAAAAGCTGCTTTAAGTGTAGTGTGTGATTTTGGAAACCAAAATTCATCTGCATCATTGTTAATGACCCAGTCTGCATCATACTGTTTCTTTGCATAGCGAGCCATCTCTGTAACCCACTGATGTTGGTTATAGGTATCTTCTTGTTGATAAAAATACTTTAAAACGCCTTTGTCTTCATAATTTTTTAAAATTTCTTTTGTTCCATCTACAGAACAATTATCAGTAGCGATAATAAAATCAACACCCTGACTAAGATGAAAGTCGATATTTTCTTTTAAAATATCTTCTTCATCTCTGACTAATAAAGTCATGATTAGCTTCATAACAATCCTTTTGTATGTTGTCTTAATGTTTTTGAATTATATCTAAATAATGAGTTTATAAATTAATTGTTAATATGCTTTTTGGTATAATTTATAAAATTATTTCTGGAGAACTTATATGAAATATCTACCTATGCTTTTTATTTTGCTATTTAATTGTTATGCTGCAACTGTTGATGTAGGTGATGGTGTGTTTGCTTATAAAAAAGGCGAATATGATAAAGCAATGCGTATATTTAAAGATTTATCAAAAAAAGAGAACAGTGCTGATGCCCAGTATAACATAGCAACTATGTATTTTTATGCAAAAGGTGTTAAACCTGATAATACTAAAGCATTTGAGTGGTTTGAAAAAGCTGCAAAAAATGGTGAGAAAAGAGCAGAATTTATGCTTGGATTTATGTTGGAAAATGGTTTGGGTACTGAAAAAAATATGAAAAAATCATTTATGTATTATAAAAAAGCTGCAGATAAAGACTATGCAAAAGCACTCTATTCTTTAGGCAGATTTTATGAGAATGGTATCGTTGTAAATCAAGATAAAAAGAAGGCAAAAGAACTCTATGAAAAAGCTGCTAGCAGAGGCTCTGTAGCTGGTGCATATAAGATGGCAAAATTATTAGAACAAGAGGGTAATTATAAAAAAGCGATTGAGTGGTATAAAGCATTGCAAGAAGTAAATTATATTCCTGCGAATGAAGATTTGAAAAAGATTTGTGCAAACCACAAAGAATACTGTAAGTAAATTGATTAGTAGTAAATGCAGATTTTAAAGGAATTTTATTATTTTTTAGAACATATATTTTATACCAGACAGTTGCTTGTTACGCTTATTAAAAATGATTTTAAAAAGCAGTATTTAGGTTCTTATTTTGGTTTAGTCTGGGCATTTGCACAGCCATTGAGTTTTCTTTTGGTTATATGGTTCGTCTTTACCTATGGTTTTCGTTCTGCCGCTCATGGAGACACACCATATTTTTTATGGTTAGCCAGCGGGATGATACCTTGGTTTTTTATCTCAGGGGCAATTAGCAGTGGCACCAATGCTATTGTAAGCAATGCATATTTAGTAAAAAAAGTATCTTTTCGTGTGAGTATTTTACCACTTGTTCAAATTGGATCAGCCTTAATTATCCACATTGCATTAGTTTTTTTTATTGTAATACTGTATCTGTTGTATGGCTTTAATCCTAGTATATATTGGGTCCAGTTACCATATTTTATATTCTGTTGTGTTATTTTTGTTCTTGGTGTATCATGGCTAACATCTTCTATTCGAGTTTTTGTTAAAGATGTTAGCAATGCTATAGGCGTGTTACTCCAAATTGGTTTTTGGGCAACTCCGATATTTTGGAATATTTCTATGATACCATCTTCTTATCAATGGATATTTAAACTTAATCCAGCATATTATATTGTGCAAGGCTTTAGAGATACATTTGTAAATCATATATGGTTTTGGGAGATGCCTAATACAACATTTTACTTTTTGAGTATAAGTAGTTTCTTGTTTGTGCTTGGTGCTGTTGTATTTAAGAGGTTACGACCTCATTTTGGAGATGTCCTTTAATGAATAAAAATGTAGTAATACAAGTGCAAAATCTTTCTAAGACATATAAACTTTATGCAGAACCTGTTGATCGACTCAAAGAGGCATTAAACCCATTTGGAAGAAGTTACCATAAAAATTTTTATGCTTTAAAAGATGTGAGTTTTGAGATAAAAAAAGGTGAAACTGTAGGTATTATAGGTAGAAATGGAAGTGGAAAATCTACTCTGCTTAAACTTATAACCGGTGTGCTGACTCCTTCTGGGGGGAGAGTAGAAGTTAATGGAAAGATTTCTGCCATATTGGAATTAGGAGCTGGCTTTAACCCTGAAATGACAGGTCTTGAAAATGTCTATCTCAATACATCCATTAATGGAATGAGCAAAAATGCAACTGATGAAAAAATAGATGATATATTGGATTTTGCCGAACTTGGAGAATTTATATACCAGCCACTCAAAACATACAGTAGCGGTATGAAAGCAAGGCTTGGTTTTGCGGTAGCCATAAATATAGACCCAGACATACTTATAGTAGATGAAGCTTTGGCAGTTGGTGATGCTGCATTTCAAAGGAAATGTTTTGCTAAAATGGAGCAGATACGTCAAGCAGGAGCAACTATACTTTTTGTAAGCCATAGTGAGGGAAGTATTGTAAATCTTTGTAGTCGTGCAATTTGGTTAAGTAATGGAGAAAAAATTATAGAAGGTGAGCCAAAGCTTGTAACTGGATTATATATGAAAAACTCTACTAAAAAATGTATAAATAAACAAGAGATATTACAAGAAATAGAAAATTTTAAAAGTACTCATAAGCAGAAGCAAAAAGAAGATGATGTACTAGAAAAAAAATTACAAAATAGCCAAGAAGAAGAGTATTATGATCCTGTATTAAAACCAAAGTCGACTGTATATTATGAAGAAAAAGGTGCAAAAATTAGCGATGTAAGAATTACTACTCTTGAGGGAAAAGAAGTTAATGCCCTTGTACATGGAAGAGAATATTTTTATGAGTATAAAATTGTTATTTTAGAAGATATGGTAGATGCTACATTTGGATTTTTGATAAAAGATATGCAAGGTATAGCAATTGGTGGTGGTTCATACTCTTTGAAAAAACAGGAAAACAGGATAAAAATAGAAGCAGGTACATATAAAATTTTATGGAAATTCAAATGTATATTTAACGCAAGAGTTTATAGTCTAAATGCTGGATGTAGCTCAAATAAAGAGCCTATGCATAGAATTCTTGATGCATATATATTTAGAGTTCAGCCAATTGAAAATAATATGTTTACGGCTAATGTAAACTGTATAGAGTCTGTAAAATTGGAGCAAATCGGTGATAAATAGTTCAAAAGTAAAGAAAGATAAAAGTATAGTATTTGATAAGCAAATATGTATATTAGTTTTAGGGATGCATAGAAGTGGGACTTCTGCGTTAACGGGTGTTTTAAGCTTATTGGATGTTTATCTTGGTAGTGAGCTTATGAAGGAAAACTTTGCCAATGAAAAAGGTTACTTTGAAAACAATAAGCTCTACAGGATAAACGAAAAATTATTGGCGGAGTGCAATAGCTCATGGGATGATACTTTTTACTCAAAAGAGAAGCTAAACAAGCTTAGTTCTTTTGATGAATTAAAAGAGGCCATTAAAGCAGAGTTTGAATTTAGTAAAATATTTGCTATAAAAGATCCGCGACTGGCATTTTTGTTTCCAGTGTATGAGCAGGTTTTAAAAGAGATGGATGTAGATGTTAAAGTGATTTTGCCATATCGTAATCCGGTGGAAGTGGCTAGTTCATTAAACACTAGAGATGCTATGAGTATGGAAAAAGGGATGCTCCTTTGGGGATACCACTTCTTACAAGCAGAGAAGTTTAGTAGAGGCTACGAGAGAGTATTTTTAGGCTTTGATGAACTGATGAATAATACTGCGGAAACTATTAAAAAGATAGATGCGAAATTGCATATTGATTTATATGAAAAATATGAAGATAATAAAGAAAAAATAGATGATTTTCTTGAGCCAGATTTGAAACATCATAACATTAGCATAGATAACTTATCTGATAATGTGCCGGCAATTGTGAAAAAAGTATTAACTCTAAAAGATAAGTTTGATAAGAAAGTTACTTATAAAGAGTTTGATAAAATCTATGATGAGTTTTTTAGTTATCAAAAACTCTTCTATAATCGTGAGATTATAAGTTTTTTGGAGGAACTTCACAAAACCAAAGAGACCCTCACACAAAAAGAGCAAGCTTTACATGTAAAGAGTGAAGAGCTAAACAAAACCAAAGAGACCCTCACACAAAAAGAGCAAGCTTTACATGTAAAGAGTGAAGAGCTAAACAAAACCAAAGAGACCCTCACACAAAAAGAGCAAGCTTTACATGTAAAGAGTGAAGAGTTAAACAAAACCAAAGAGACCCTCACACAAAAAGAGCAAGCTTTACATGTAAAGAGTGAAGAGCTAAACAAAACCAAAGAGACCCTCACACAAAAAGAGCAAGCTTTACATGTAAAGAGTGAAGAGTTAAACAAAACTAAAGAGACCCTCACACAAAAAGATAAACTTATCTCTAAGCAACAAAAAGAGATAGAAGCGTTAAAAGATGAACTTGTACTTTTTTATGAAGATAGCACTTGTATTTTGGCAAAAACGATTAGAAAAGTAAAAGGAATTTTGAAATGATTATAAAATATTTACGATATAGAAAATGGTATAAAGCCATAAAAGAGAGTGGTATGTTTGATGTTAAATATTATCTCTTTACTTATCCTGATGTTAGAAAAAAAGGAATTGATCCTGTTAGGCATTATATAAAACAAGGGGCAGATGAGGGAAGAAACCCGAGCGAACAGTTTGATACTACTTACTACATCAGTGTCAATCCTGATGTAAATAAAATAGGTGTAAATCCCTTGGCTCATTATATTTTATATGGAAAAAACGAAGGACGATTACCTTTAATAAATAGTTTTCCTAGAAGTAGTCCAGTAAGTGAAAATCTAAGAATGTCATCCAAGAATAAAGTTGTTCAAAAATTAATTTCCAAAACTGTATATATTAAAAAAGCAAAAAAAAAATTTGTAAAATCAAAAAAAACGATTATAATTGTTTCACATGAGTCATCTGCAACAGGAGCACCATTACTAGGACTTAATATTGGAAAGTCACTGAGTGAAAGTTTTAATATTATTCACTATGTAATGAGAAAAGACAGCATTCATAAAGAATTTTATGAAGATGCTGTTGCCGTTATAGAAGATGTTCCTGTAAACTCAACTGAAGCAATGAGAACCGTACTAGAAAATATACATAAAAAATATAATATTTATTGTGTATTATGTAACTCTGTGGTGACATATCCTGTATTGACACAGGCATATCGCTTACAATTACCAATTCTATCTCTTATTCACGAGTTTGCAGAATATACAAAACCAAAAGATAAAATGCTAAATACGATTCTTTATGCCAATAAAGTTATTTTGCCTGCAACTATTATCCAGGACTCTATTTTAGATCAGATTTCAAAAGAATTCCACATCAAAAACAAACCTAGTAATATTGAAATTTTTCCACAAGGTAAACTGCCGTATTTAGTGAAAACATATGGCAAGAACGATGATGAAGTAACACTTTTGAAAAAATTGAATATTACATCAGAACACAAAGAAAATGTTGCAATTATTGTTGCATCAGGGTTTGCCCAAATACGAAAAGGTTTGGACCTTTTTCTCTATACAGCTAGGTATATTAAACAGATTTATAAAAAAGAGTGTAGATTTGTGTGGGTAGGTGATGGGTTTGATCCAGAGAGAGACTTTGCCTATTCGTTATGGATAGAAAGAGAGATACGGTACCTAAATTTAAAAGATGATTTTGTATTTTTAGAGCATCAGCAGGATTTAAAAAATATTTTTGCTCTTTCAGATATTTTCTTTTTATCTTCAAGAATGGACCCATTTCCAAATGTTGTTGTTGATGCAATGGAGATGAACTTGCCTATAGCCTGTTTTGATAATGCCTCTGGAAGTGTAGAATTTTTAAGAGACAATAATGCTGATGCTATTATAGGGGACTATTTAGATACTTATGATTTGGCAAATAAGATTTCATCATATTTACAAAATAATAGTAAAACAGATATAAAAAACAGAGAACTTGTCAAGGAGAAATTAGACTTTTCAAACTATGTAGATTTTTTACATGAAAAGATAGATGAGTCTTGTGATAACCAAACGCAGATCAATAATGTATATGCTGAACTTGAAAAAAGTAAACTTTTTGATTCTGAATATTATGGATATGCTAATGATAGGAAGCCTGCTATTTATCACTATATAAATATGAGTAATAAATTTATTAAAGTATCTTCCCCTAGAATTGGTTTTTCCAATTTATTGTGGTCTATGCGAAATAAAAAAAACAATGCTGTACCATTGTATGAAGCATTAAAGAAAAATGAAAGCACAACACATAAGTGTTCCTTATTGGAAGACAAAAAAGCATTGAATTTTTCGTATAGATATGCTGTCCATCTACATCTTTACTATACTGAGTTGACAAATGAGTTTGCAAAATATTTCAAACACTTGCCTAAAGGTTTTGATTTGTACATATCAGTTGTAGATGATTCTAAAAATGATGCAGTAAGAAAAGTTTTTAAACACAATACCAAAGCAGACAATATAATCATCAAAAAAGTTGATAATATTGGAAGAGATATCGGTCCAATGCTATTTGAGTTTCAAGAAGAGTTACTTTCTCAAGATTATGAAAT
>Ga0256840_1001618_pt1 | contig 20865 bp, 15 predicted proteins | sample 355202metaG_FD_185969 | JGI IMG/M metagenome (GOLD analysis project Ga0256840, IMG submission 185969) | Hydrothermal vent microbial communities from Mid Atlantic Ridge, Atlantic Ocean - 355-202 | ecosystem: Environmental > Aquatic > Marine > Hydrothermal vents | place: Atlantic Ocean: Mid...
GTGTTTGCACATCTGTTGCCCCCGTAATTCCAGCATATCCCATTATTGTAGATCCACTTCCTGGCTCAAAATGTGCATTTGCACCCTCATTTCTAAATGAGAATGTATGATTTGCTCCAAATTGATGCCCCATTTCATGTGCTACAAAATCAATATCAAAATTATCTCCCTGTGGTGTTCCGTAAGATGTATATCCACTTCCTTTACTTCCGTTTACACAGATACAACCTATACATCCTGCATTTCCATTATCTCCTCCTTTATGTACTAAATGCCCAATATCATAATTTGCCTCTCCTATCACACTTGTTAGTGTTGCCTGCACTTCATTATTAAAACTTGAATCAGATGAATATGGATCTGAAGATGCATTTGTATAAATTACATCATCTGTATTTGATATTAATACAGTTGTCATATTAAAATCATTTTCAAAAACGCCATTTACGCGTGTCATGGTCGCATTTATTGCTGCTAATGCACTTGCTTTTGTTCCTCCATGGTATGCTGTATATTCTCCTGTTGCCGACATTGCTAATCGATATGTACGCAGTGTACCATCATCTGCATTTTTATTTGCTCCTGTAAACCCACCCAAGCTCGTATTTATTGTTTCTAATGTATTACACTCATAATTGGTAAATACACTTGTTTTTTCTGACCTTTTAAATACCGTATATTGCTTATTATTAATTAGCTCTATAAACGATGCTTCTTTATTTGCTGATAGTACCATACTTTGGAATCCACTTGGTGATACACTAAAGCGTATTCTGGCTGTTGGGTCATCTATTCCTTGACCTGCATAGGATCTAATTTCTGGATATCTTGCTTGTAATTCAGAATCCATAACTGAAGCTTCTATTATTCTAAATCGTTCTAATTCTGCACTTGCATTTGGGAATGATACAATCAAATTGGACTTTCCTAATACTGCTCCTCTAATTGGCGCTGTAGTTAATTGTGTTTTTAGTGCTACTATATTTAAACTAAATACATGATTTTTAGGTAACATTTCTTTACCTTGTTTGATTTTATTAGGGGAAATCGTTTGTTGTTTCCACAAAGTCTTACTTTGTGAGAATGCAAATGTTGTGCTCATTAATACAATGAGTAATAATAATTTTGACTTCATAAATTTTCGTTGAAATTAAAAGATTAATAAAATTTTTTGCTAAAAATAACAAATACTATTGAATAATTACTATAATTATTGTAAAACAATACTATTTGTTACCTTTTTATTATTAATCTAGGAATTAAGATTGTTGAGTTTAAAGACATTCATATCTCGATACAATTTTTCTAAGCAAACTCTAAAAAACCACTCAATATAACTTGCAATATTTTTAATTAGTCAAATAATTAATCTGTGATTTCACCTTCCAAAACAACAAAATCAATCAAATTACTACCAAATGCATAAGGGATTTTTGCATAAGAGTTTATTTTTTTAGTAATAATTAAATTTGCTTTTTTTCCTTTAGTAATACTACCGTGTGTATCTGATAAATTCATTGCAAAAGCACCATTAATAGTAGTAGCATTTATTGCTTCTTCTGGTGTCATTTTCATTTTAATACAAGCAGTTGCAACTACAAAATTCATATTTCCGCTTGGTGTTGACCCCGGATTATAATCTGTGGCTAAAGCTATTGGTAAACCAGCATCCATAATTTTACGTGCTGGTGTGTATGGAATACTTAAGAAATAGGAACAGCTTGGTAATGCAACAGGCATTACATTACTGTATTTTAAACTTTCTAAATCAGCATTTGTTAAAATTTCTAAATGATCTACACTTAATGCATTGTATTTAATAGCTACTTGAATTCCGCCAATACTAGTAAATTGATTGCTATGTATTTTTGCTTGCAAACCATATTTTTTACCAGCAATTATTATTTTTTCTGTTTGTGTTACCGAAAAATAACCTGTTTCACAAAAAACATCAATAAAATCAGCTAAATTCTCCGCTGCAATTTTTGGCAGCATTTTATTACAAACTAAATCTACATAAGCATCTTTATCCTCTTTATATTCTTTTGGAAATGCATGTGCTCCTAAAAAAGTGGTTTTAATACGAATAGCATAATTCCTTGCTAGTTTTTTTGCAACTTTTAGCATTTTCATTTCAGCAGCAATAGTTAAACCATAGCCAGACTTAATTTCGATAGCTCCTGTTCCTAATGCGATAACCTCCTCCAACCGCTCAGCAGATTGTTTGTATAAATCATCAAAAGAAGTTTCTTGCAATTTTTTAGCCGAGTTTAAAATTCCGCCACCTTTATTTGCAATTTCTTCGTAGGTCAAACCGTTTATTCTATCTACAAATTCTCCTTCTCGATTACCTGCATATACCAAATGAGTATGCGAATCACACCAACTAGGTAAAACCATTTTACCAGACAAATCTATCGTTTTATCAACTTTAGTATTTGGCAAATTTTCCATTTTACCAAAATCAATAATAATGGTATCGTCTATAATCAGAAAAGCATTTTTAATTGTAGGAAGTATTTTTAAATCTTTTCCTGCAATTTTTTTTACCGATTTATCTCTAATTTGAATTAATTCTTTAATGTTTACAAAAGCTATTCTCATGATTTTAATCGATTCATTTTATAAAAAAAAACTAAAATTGTATATTTGCGTAAAGATATAAAACTATGGCAATACCAAAAAATGAATATGCTACCTTTTACGAAACTTATGTTTCTAAAGCACAACTATTAGATAATGGATTAATTGAAAATTTACAAAGTAGTTTAGTGAAATTTTTTGAAGTTTTATCCGATTTGCCAGAAGAAAAGCACTTATTTGCCTACGCTGATGGTAAATGGACTATTAAGGAATTAATATCTCACATGATTGAAACAGAACGTATAATGGCTTATAGAGCATTACGAATTTCTAGAAACGATAAAATTAATTTAGCTTCGTTTGATGAAAATGATTTTGTTGCCAATTCTAATGCAAATGAAGTTCCGTATATAGAATTGATAAAAGAATTTTCTTTGTTAAGAAAATCGACTATTGCTATGTTTAAAAGTTTTAATGACGAAATGCTAACTAAAATTGGAGTTGCAAGTGATTCCGAAGTGTCAGTAAGAGCATTAGGTTATATCCTTACAGGACATGTATTACATCATATTGGTGTGATTGAAGAACGATATTTGTAAGTGTTTTTTAGTATACATTCAATATAACAATTAAAACAACGCTTTTACCAAAAGTTCTGCTGTAGCAGGGTTTGTAGCAAGTGGCACATTATGTACATCGCATAAACGCATTAACATAAAAATATCTGGTTCGTGTGGATGTTTAGCCAAAGGGTCTCTGAAGAAAAAGACCATTTTTGTTTTTCCTTCAGCTACTCTAGCAGCAATTTGTGCATCACCTCCAATTGGACCTGATAAAAATCGTGTTACCTTAAAACCTGCTTTTTCTGCCTTTTTACCAGTTGTACCTGTAGATACTAAAGTGATATTATTATTTAATAGAATAGATTTGTGCTCTAATAAAAATTGCACCATTTCTGCTTTTTTACCATCGTGTGCTATAACTGCTATTTCCATAATATGTATCTGTTTTTAATACTGAGAAATGTTTCTTTTCACTTTCATCCAAAAGTTTTACAAATATAAGTGTTTAGATATTGTAAGTTACATTTTAGATTAATTATACTTCATTTTTTTTTTATACTTTTACTGTCAATAATAAATTACTTAATATGAAAATTACTTTTTTAGGTCATGCAAGTTTAGCTATTGAAATAAACGGAAAACATCTTATTATAGATCCCTTTATTTCTGCCAATGAAAATGCAAAAGATATTGATATTAATTCGCTAAAATCGGATTATATTCTACTAACACATGCACACCAAGATCATATTTTAGATGTAGAGGTAATTGCAAAGAATACTAAAGCAAAAATAATATCAAATTTTGAAATAGTAAATTATTATGAAAAATTAGGTCTTGATGGGCATCCAATGAATCATGGAGGTTCATGGCAGTTTGATTTTGGTAGGCTTACACTTACTAATGCAATACACACTAGTTCATTCCCTGATGGAAGCTATGGCGGAAACCCTGCTGGTTTTATTTTAGAAACTAATGATGGTAATGTTTATATTGCTGGCGATACTGCACTTACTATGGATATGAAATTAATTCCACTACAATGTAAAATTGATTTAGCAATATTACCAATAGGCGATAATTTCACTATGGGTATCGACTCTGCTATAATAGCTACTGATTTTGTGGAATGTAATAGAATACTAGGCTATCATTACGATACATTTGGCTATATAAAAATTAATCATAAAGAAGCTATAGATAAATTCAATGAAAAAAATAAAGAATTAATCTTATTAGAAATTGGAGAAAGTATAGAAGTGTAATAACAAACAACAACTTAGAAACTACAAAAAATGAACTATATATTATTTGACGGAACCGTAAGAAACAGTTTACTACCATTTACATATACAAGACCTGTAGCAGATATTAGAATTGGTATATTAACCATTCGCGAAAAATGGGAACATCATTTAGGGTTAACCACAACTACAATAACCGAAGAATATCTCGAAGAAAAATTCCCTATGGTTGAAATGGAAGAAAATATAATGATTAATGCTTCCTTTTTACCAACCGAAAAAATAGTGGAACAAATAAAAAGCTTATCTGAGAAACAAGCAATTTTTAAAGATGAAGAGTTGGTGGCTTTTTTTACTACTGACACACAAAAAGAAGTGAATTTTGAAGACTATAAAATCCTTACATGTGTAGATGGTTTTATACAAGTAAAAAATACATGGGATATATTCTCATTAAACAGTATAGCTTTAGAGGCTGATTTTGAAATGTTAACAGAAGGTCGAAAATCTCAAGAAATCCCAGAAACAGTACAATGCATAAACAAAGAAAATATCTTTTTAGAAGAAGGTGTAACAATTAATTTTGCCATGCTGAATGCCTCAAAAGGACCTATATATATAGGTAAAGATACTGAAATTATGGAAGGTTGTATGGTTAGAGGTCCATTTGCAATATGTAATAATTCAACATTAAAAATGGGTGCTAAAATTTATGGAGCAACAACTATAGGTCCACATTCCAAAGTTGGTGGTGAGGTAAATAATAGTGTTTTCTTTGGCTATTCAAACAAAGGACATGATGGTTTTTTAGGAAACTCTGTAATTGGAGAATGGTGTAATTTAGGAGCTGATACAAATAATTCAAACCTTAAAAATAATTATGCCGAAGTGAAACTGTGGAGTTATGAAACCGAACGATTTGCCAAAACAGGATTACAATTTTGTGGTTTAATGTTTGGTGACCACTCCAAATGTGGTATTAATACCATGTTTAATACAGGAACCGTAGTTGGCGTAAGTGCCAATATCTTTGGAAGTAATTTTCCTCGTAATTTTATACCTTCATTTTCATGGGGTGGAAATACTGGTTTTACAACCTATCAAATGAATAAAGTAAAAGAAGTTGCAAGTGTGGTAATGCAACGTAGAAGTTTAGAATTTGACGAAAAAGAACAAAAGATACTAGCACATGTTTTTGAAATCTCTACTAAATATCGAAATTATTAATGTATTATATTGGCTTTTTAGAATAAATAGATTTGTATTTAACTAAATCATAAAATGAAAACTTTTAATAACATAAAAGAATTGCTATCTACTCTTAATAGAGAGGAAAAGTTACTATCTGAAATGTTTACAAAAAGAAAATCCTTGAACTACAAGTTGAGTTATGCTATTGAAATGGTTGACTCCAATGAGGATAGGATTAATTTACTTTTACAATTATCAGTAATTAGAGAAAATGGAGGTTTTTTAGAAATTGATGACCAATTTCTTGAGTTTTTTGAACAAATACTTGATGTTAATGAAGAAATTAACCTTTCCTATATCAATGAAAACATAAAAAGTATTAAAGAAAACATAAATTATTACTTTAATGAAAATAATGAAAATAAAAAATACACTTATCTAAAATTTATAAAAAAAACTTTTAGAAAAATGGGAATTATCACATTGAGAAGTGTGGTAGATGTAAGGAGAAATATTGAAAATACATTTAAAAATGAATCCAATTACAAAAACAAACAACTAAAGTTAGAGCATCTTGATGAAAAAAGAGCAATAGTAAAAGATTTAATCACGCAAACTTTAGCTCTAATAAATAATGAAGAACTTACGTTTTTTAAAACAGCTACTGATGAAGAATTAAATAGAATAATTAAAGAATTAAAATATAGTTTGAGCGAATGTACGCACAACTTAATTGAAATTGAAAAACAAATAATTGATTATTTAAACCAAATAAAACATCAAGGAAAGTTTATAGAAAAATTAAGAAAACTAAAATATCTAAAAGACCAATTTCGCATTGAATCGGAAACAGATTTAAAACAAATTCTTTCTCAAAAAAATCAAGTAATCTTTCAAAAGCGTGTTTCAGAACCAATAAATCTATCTATTGACTACTTACGTGATGATGAAATAGCCTTTTCAATCATTAAGAAAGTTGCCAAAAGAAATTTAGATAAGCTTAATTACACACCTTTAATTGCAGAAAATATTTCTGATGAATATTTAGAAAATAGTATTGAAAAGGAAGTTATGATTAACTTAGAAGAAATAAGAAACAAATTTGTTGCTACAAGTGACAATCTATTTAACTTTATAATTAACTATGACTTTTCTAAAAAAGTTAGTTTTAATGAACGTGTTACCATATTTTGCCAAATGGCATCTCAGTTTGAATTTGAATTCAGTTTTGAAGATGAATCTCAAACGGAAAATGGTATTGAATACGCATTAGTTTATCCAAAATAAAATATGATTACAAAATATACATCCGACATATTTGAAGTACTACGCAAGGGGCAATTTATTTGCTATAACAGTCCAAAAGATAATATACAAACACTTTATAAAATTTTAGAAAATGAAGATACTTTTGAAGAGTTGTATGAATACTTTTATAAAATTAATTACATATTAGAAGAAGGAGACGAATACTTTTATTTCAGTCGTTCCAAAGAAAAAAATAATGATTTAGAACGAAAATTAGAAAAAGCTTTTGGCTGGATTGATATCTTAGATTTCTTTAAAACGTATGACTCGTCTTTTGATGTAGGTTTTAGATTTACACCATCTGAAATAGATAGTCAATTAAAGAATAATGCGGATTTAAAAACTAAATTAGAAAATCTAAAAAAAATAGGTTCAGATAAGAAGAACTATTTAGATAGAATTAAAAAAATAATTGAAAAATTAGAGAGAGACAATTACATTAGCTTAGAAAATGAAATATCTGAAACCTATAAGGTACTAACTTCATTTAATTATCTAAAAGATCTAATTAATACTATTAATATACCTGAAGAAATTGCAAATGAGATACCTGAATAAAATAGTTTTTATAAATAGTGCTTCTGTAAAATATGCCGAAATGGGCTTAGATGGAAATGTACATCTTATTGGAACACAGGGTGTAGGAAAGAGTACATTACTAAGAGCTATTTTGTTCTTTTATAATGCCAACAAAAGTAAATTAGGAATATCCAGAGAAAAAAAACGATTTGACGATTATTATTTTGAATATCAAAATTCATACATCATTTACGAAGTAATAAAAGACAATATTCCTTTTTGTGTATTGGCTTATAAAGTAAATGGTAAAGTTGCCTTCCGTATTTTTAATTCGGAATATAAAAGAAACTTTTTTATTGATAGTAATGGTAAAGCTAATGATTGGGATAATATAAGAAAAGCCCTTGGAAAAAACATTCATTACACAAAGATAATTTCTAGCTATGAAGAATATAGAAAAATTATATATGGCGATAACAAAGGTTTGAAAACTGAATTTATAAAATATGCTTTAATAGAAAGTAAACAATATCAAAACATACCAAGAACAATACAAAATGTACTATTAAACTCTAATTTAGAAGCAAAATTTATTAAAGACACCATCATAAAATCTATAAGTGAAGATGAATTTAAAATTGATGTTTCAAACTATTCCAAAAACCACCTTAAAGATTTTGAATCACAAATAAATGATATTAAAATTTGGTTTAAGAAAAATAAAAAAGGACAAATAGTAATAAGAAATCAAGCTGATGCAATAATCGATAATTATAGAAATTACAATTACCTAAACAGAGAAAAAAAAGAATTGGCTATAAGTTTATCTAGCAGATTAAATTATATTGAACGAGAAAAACCAAATTTAACCAGTAAATTCTCTAATGAAAAAATTACACTTGAAGAATTGCAAAAAAAAGTGGAAAATTTAAAAAAAATACATTTAAAACGTGAACAAGATATTGTTTCTGAAATAAAATACATTAGTAAAAAATTAGCAGAATCAAAACAAAAAATAGCAGAATACAAAAATCAGAATATTGAATCCATTATTGAAAAAGTTTCTAAAAAAGATACTCTAATTAGTGAAGAAAAAACTAAAAATGCAGAAAAAGCGCTTTTAACCTCAGAATTTTCTGAAATAAGTCAAAAGTTTGATGCTATGATTCTACAAATTCAAAATCAACAAAAAGAATTTGAGAATGAAAAAAATGCAGAAATTAATGTCGTAAAAAGTAACTTTGAAAATGAAAGATTAGCCTTTTATGAATCATACAAGAACTTAATAGAAAAAGTAAAAAACACCAATCAAGAGCAAAAAGAAAAAGCAGAGAATGAATTGAAATTATTAGTTGATAATGAAAATAGTATCAAAAGAAATAAAGCGGAATTAAAACATAAAGTTTTTTTTAATAATGAGATTAAAAGTTGTCAGGATAAAAAAATTCAACTTAACAATACCATTTCAAAATCTAAAACAGTCGTTGTAAATGCACAGAACGAAACAAATACCATTCGTAAAGAATGGGAATTAGAAAATAAAGAGATAGAACGAAATACTGAAGTTAAAATTGATAAAATAATAATAAAGCAACAATCCTATCTTGATAAAATATCCATTATTCAAAACAATCTCAAACAGAATAAATCATCACTTTATGGTTGGTTAAATGACTCTATTCCTAATTGGGAGAATACCATTGGAAAAGTAATTGATGATAAAAATGTTCTTTTTAATACAAATCTTAATCCTAAACAAACTTTAAAAAATGAAACCTCTTTTTTTGGAATAGAAATCAATCTAAATGCAATAAATAAGCGTATAAAAACAGTTAATGAATATAAGCAAGAAATTATTGAATTAGAAAACAAAATTGTAGATATTAAAAATACTATAACTACAATAACTGAAAGTAAAAACAATAGTTTAAATAAACTAAAAATTAAATTTAGAAAAAAAATAAGCGAGTTAAAAGGTACTATTTCTGAAAATGAATACATTTTAACCCAAACGGAACAAGGTTTAAAAAACAATAAAGTAACTTTAGAAGAATGGGAAACTAAAGCTGTTTTTGAAAAAGAAAAAGCATTACATAAATTTGAAAATGAGTTAGAAAATTTGTCAAATTTAAAGGAAAAAGCACAAAAAAAAATAGATCAAATCGTAAAATCTATTAAGCGTGAAGTAACCAAAAAAGAAAAAGATAGAGAAACTAAAATAAGTAAAATTGAAAATTTAAAAAATGAAGCTATTTTAACATTAAACAAAGCTATCTCAACACACAAAATCGATTCTGAAAAACGATTACAATACATAAAATCACGTCAAAATAAAGAACTAAGCAATAAAGGTGCAGACACTAAAAGATTAACCATAATTGATGACAGATTAACAGAAATTAATACCGTTTTAAATTTTATCAAAGAAAATGAAGTATTAGTTATTGAATTTCGAAAAGACAAAAGAGAACTTTTTGATAAAATCCCTCAATTTAAAGTAGATAAATTAGCTTTAGAAAAGAAACAAAACACTTTATTAGATGAACAAAAAATAGAAAAAAGTAAATTTGATTCAAAATATTACAAACAAAAAGAAGTAGTTCAAAATATTGATGATAAAATAAAAATATTTGAAAAAGATTTAGAAAAATTTAGTGCATATAAACTATCTGAAATTTTTTCATCTATTCAAGATTATTTTACATCAGAAATTCAAGAAAATAATCATTCAAAAACAGCCATTCTAATTATTGAAGAACTAAACGACAAACACTATAGTAGTATAAATAAATTTAACGATTTACAACAATCTACCAATTCATTTATTGGCAACTTCAATGAGCATAATATTTTTCATTTTAAAGTGAGATTAAATGAAAACAATGATTATCTAAATTTTGCAATGGAATTGAAAGAATTTATTGAAGAAGATAAGATTAATGAATTTGAGAAAAGAGTAAATGAACGTTTTGCACATATTATCCAACAAATTGGTAATGAAACGACAGATCTTATATCCAAAGAAGCTGAAATAGAAAAGATAATAAAAAAAATAAATGATGACTTCACTAATAAAAACTTTGTTCAAGCCATTAAAGAAATGGAAATGAGAACTCAAAAAAGCTCAAATCCAGTGGTAAAATTATTGATTCAAATCAAAGAGTTTAATGATGAAAATAGCTTGCTTTTAGGAGAAAATAATCTATTTACATCTTCTGAATCTGGTAATAAAAACAATAAAGCTGTTGCATTACTAAAACAATTGGTAAAGGTATTAGAAAAATATAAAAATTCATACTTAACACTTTCAGAATCTTTTGATTTACAATTTAGAATTATTGAAAATGACAATGATTCGGGGTGGGTAGAAAAATTATCAAATGTTGGAAGTGAAGGAACTGACGTGTTAGTAAAAGCTATGATTAATATTTTGCTTTTAAATGTATTTAAAAATAGTGCATCGAAAAAGTTTAAAGACTTTAAATTACATTGTATGATGGATGAGATTGGACGATTACACCCAAATAATGTAAAAGGTATTTTACGGTTTGCAAATGAAAGAAATATATTGCTTATAAATGGTTCGCCAACAAGCCAAAATGCTACAGATTATAGATACACTTACAAACTTTCAAAAGAACAGTCAAAAACGGACGCTAAAAAGTACATAACAAAAATCACCCAATTGGTGAAGGTAACAACAAAAACTATTTAATAATGAAGTTAACTTTAAAAATAGCGAAAGTATTATTAAGATTCACAAATGGAGAAGTTGTTACAGCAAGCTCTGCTAAAAGCAAATTTATTAATGAATTAGTTTCTGAAAATATTTTATGGCAAAAGGGCAAACATCACAAATATTTACAAATTAGAGATAAAGAAGCATTAACTACTTACCTATCAAATCAACTACAAATCAATAATTTAGAAAACTATATTTATGCATTAGAAAACAAAAAAACAAGTCGTTCTAAATTTGTAAAAATCACAACAAATTCAAAACATTCAAAAGAAAGAGCTTTTAAAGGTTTTTTAATAAATAGTTATAGTTCAATTAAAGCAAAATTAAATGGACAAGATTTTATTGTTAATCCAGCTATTGGAAGTTTTATATTTATATATGATTTTGAATCTTTTATAATAGGTGATGACATAACTATTGTTGGAATTGAAAACTCAAAAAATTTTAGTTTAATTCATAAACAAAGCTACTTATTTAAACATATAAAACCCCTATTTATTTCTCGATACCCACAAAATCAAAACAAGGATCATATAAAATGGCTACAATCAATTCCAAATAATTATCTCCATTTTGGAGATTTTGATATTTCAGGTATTGGAATTTACATAAATGAATACAAAAAACACTTATCAAACAAAGCTAAATTTTTCATTCCTCAAAATATTGAAAAAGAACTTAAAGAAAATGGAAATAGAGAAAGATATAATAATCAAAAAGTTAATTTTAAAATAAACGAAATAAAAGAAGTTAAACTATTTAAACTAATTGAAATAATTAAAAAAGAAAAAAAAGGATTAGACCAAGAGTATTATATTGAATAAACAAAAACATACATATTAGTATTTTATTTAAATAGCACATCTCAACAAAGTGAAAATTTAATTAATTTACTATAAATATTACTGTAAATTCAAAACAAATATTTAAGTAATATTATATTTCTAGATAAAGTTTATTATTTTTGAGCATATTAATCTTTAAAACAACAAAAAATGGGAAATTTAAAACTATCCAAATGTAAAATTATCACATTATTTTTGTTGCTTTTTCTTAACATTACCCTAATATTTTCACAAGAAAATAGTTTAGAAATAGTACAAAACTTTTCGAAAACAAATTACCAAAAAGCTGCTATGAATGAGCATGAAGTCAATTATAAAGGAGATGCCCCCTTTGTAATGTTATCTGCTTATAGCAAAGACTTAACATTAACTGAAAGTGTATCCTTTAGAATAAAAGCTAAGGGGAAATGGTCTGAATGGACTGCTTTTAAAAAACCAGCAGATGGCGAAGATTTTGATCGTGTGGTATTTGATGCTATATTTATTGATACTGCTTTTTCTGATATTCAATTCAAATCGAATAAAATATTTGATTCAAATATCGTATTTCGTTTGTATATACCTGAATTTACAAAAGAGCTAGAAAAAAATGAAAGAAAAATTGCAAAAACTACAAATAGTAGAAGTGCACAAGGCAATTGCCCACAACCAGCATATAGAGGTCGGTTAGATTGGTGCCCAAGTGGTAACTGTACAAAACCATCAGGCTCATCAATAACACCAACACATATAGTAATACACCATTCTGCTGGGAATACAACGAGTAATGATTTTGCTGCAGTTGTTAGAGGTTATTGGAATTACCACGTGAACACAAGAGGTTGGGCAGATATTGGCTACAATTGGTTAGTAGATCCCAATGGTGTAATTTATGAAGGTAGAGGTAATCGTATCAGAGGTGCACATTCACCTTGTATGAATGGTACATCAACAGGAATGTGTTTAATTGGTAAATATTCAACAAGCACGCCAAGCTCTACAATGATAACTGCTTTAGAAAGATTGATAGCATGGGATGCATCAGATAAAAATATAGATATATTAGCAACATCATACAGTGCATCATTAGGGCATTCCATAGCCAATGTATCTGGGCATAGAACTGGTAAGGATTTATACCCGAGTTCTAATTGTACTTCAACAACATGTCCTGGAAGCAGAGTATATAATATGCTAGGCAATATTAAAACTAATGCAGCAAACAGAGCATGCTATGGAGGATCGTCCTATTGTGCCTCACAAGGAAATAGTAGTAGATATGAATGGATAAAAGGAGTAAAAATAGGAACTACAAATAAAACTTCTGGTAATGATGGTGGCTATGCGGATAGATCTAACCATACTTTTACTATCGAAAAAAACAAAAACACTTCAATACTATTACAACCAGGATACCGCTCAACTGCATATAACGAAAATTGGAAAATTTGGATTGATTTAAATAAAGATGGTGACTTTAATGATGCTGGCGAGCAACTATTCGATAATCCTGGAGTAGCCAAATACAACGTATCAGGAACAATAAGAATACCTGCATCTGCAGCTACAGGAGTTACAAAAATGCGAGTAAGTATGAATGGTTCATCGGCAAATTACACATTAAATCCATGTACCGTATTTGCCTATGGCGAGGTAGAAGATTATACCGTAAATATAACTGCACGAAATACATATAATCCACCACCTGTTTGTACATCAACAGGTAATAATAGTACTTACGAATGGATTAAAGTAGTAGCAATTAGTAGCCAATCAAAAGTTTCTGGTAATGATAATGGATATGCAAATTATTCAAACTTTGTTTTTAATTTACGATCAAATAATACACATTGGATCGCATTAACACCTGGATATCGCTCAACACAATATAATGAAAATTGGAAAATTTGGATTGATTTTAACCAAGATGGAGATTTTAGTGATGCTGGAGAGCAACTATTCGATAATCCAGGAGTGAATAAAGGAAGAATTACAGGATCCATTACAATACCATCTGTAGTAAATGGGAATTATAGAATGCGAGTTGGCATGAATGGTACATCATCTAACTACACATTAAATCCTTGTGGAAGCTTTACTTATGGAGAAGTTGAAGATTATATGGTAGCTATACGGAATTCATCTGCAAGAGAAATAAATAATGATATTAAAACTGCAGCGGTAATGGTTTATCCAAATCCTGTAAAAGATTTGTTAACCATTAAAGCAAACAATACTATTAATACTATTACTGTTTATAGTATTGATGGTTCTTTAATTTATAAAAAAGATATACAAGATAAAAATAACTTAGATATAAAAATACTAACCGATAAATGGAAAAATGGTTTGTATATGCTTGTAATTGAAAAAAATGATGATAGAGAAATAATAAAAATTATAAAGCAATAGTTTATTAAAAAACAACTTACAAAGAGTCTTCATTGTAAAAAAGGTATTCTCTAAGTTTCAGGAGAAGCAATCTTTTGATTTGAGTAAAATTAGGTTTTAAGTTATCATTAAAACAGATTACTTCTTCGCTCTTTCAGGTTCATCGTAATGATTGATGAGTTTATTAATAAATAACTTATAAAAAGGTTGTCACAAAAATGTACAACCTTTTTTATTTAATATTCGGTGTAATAGAAATAATAAAATAAACTAACTTTGTAATCTGTAAATAATTTTAAAATCTTTGAAAAACAAATTAAGACAACATATTGAAGAGATCATACCATTAACTGATGAAGAATTTGATTTTGTTCAAGCTCATTTTAAATTAATTACATTAAAAAAACATCAATACCTTATACAAGAAAATACATTTATAAATAATGATTTTTGGGTTATTGAAGGTCTGTTAAAAGCATCTTTTACTGACGAAAACGGAAAAGAACATATCTTACAATTTGCAATGGAAAATTGGTGGATTACAGATTATCAAGCTTATTTTAATGGAATAAAAACTATTATAAATGTAGATTGTATTGAAACTGCAAAAGTTTATTCCCTAAGTTTATCAGATAGAGAAAACATTTGTAATAATTTACATAAAATGGCTAATTTTTTCAGAATAAAATCTAGTAATGGCTATGTAGCATTACAAGACAGGATTTTAACATTACTCTCCTCTAACTCTAAAGAAAGATATAATTTGTTTTTAAAAAAATATCCCCAATTATTTCAAAGAGTTCCTAAAAGTTTAATTGCAGCATACTTAGGAGTATCAAGAGAGACTTTAAGCCGTTTAAACAAAAAATAAATGTGATGTACATCACATAAAATATGTGACTTAAGTCCTTAAATATATCCTTACTTCTATCGAAGTTTGTAACCTAATTTTAATTTAAAAAATATGAAACAAATATTTAAAACAAGTATGATGGTTATTGTAGGTTGCACCATGCTAATTTCTTGTAGTAGTAAAGCAATCTCGCAAATAGATAATTCAAAAAAAATGAAACAAAAAATATTATTTGTAGTAACAAGTCATGATAAAAAAGGAAGTACAAATAAACCAACAGGATATTATTTAAGTGAAGTATCTCATCCTTGGGAAATATTACATAATGCTGGCTATGAAATTGATTTTGTAAGTCCAAAAGGAGGAAAAGCTCCTGTAGATGGTTTTGATTTAAACGATCCTATTAATAAAAAGTTTTGGAATGATAAAATATACCACCAAAAAATAGAGAATACATTAAAACCATCACAAATAAACCCCAAAGATTATGTTGCTATACACTTTGCTGGCGGACATGGTACCATGTGGGATTTCCCTAACAATACCGAAATCGCTAAGATTGCAAGTATTATTTATGAAAACAATGGTTTTATTAGCGCTGTATGTCATGGTCCTGCTGGTTTAGTAAATATAAAATTAAGCAATGGCAAATACTTAGTTAATGGTAAAAAAATAAATGCTTTTACCAATGAAGAAGAAGAGGCTGTGGGACTTACTGATATAGTACCTTTTCTTCTTGAAAGTAAACTAATAGAAAGAGGTGCTATTTTTGAAAAATCAAAACTTTGGCAAGTACATGTTGTTGTTGACCAAAGATTAATAACTGGACAAAATCCTGCTTCTGCAAAAAAAGTTGGAGAAAATCTCTTAATCGAAATCAATAATAATAAATAATTTCATTATTAAAAAAGTACAAATTATAATGATTTGTACTTTTTTTTACTATTAAAACGCAGTAATTACAAAAGTTTTAATTATTTCTATAATCTTTAAAAATAAGTTTAATACCCATATTTACCTTTCCATCGTTGTTTTAAAATTTCTCTAAATTTATTTTCACGTTGGTTATTACTTGGTTCATATATTTTTGTTTTAGCAATTTCATCTGGCAAAAATTCTTGTTCGGCAAAACCTCCTTCATAACTGTGTGCATATTTATAATTATCCCCATATCCTAAATCTTTCATTAATTTAGTTGGTGCATTACGTAAATGCAAGGGCACGGATAGGTTTCCTGTTTTTTTTACCAAATCTAACGCCATATCAATTGCTTTATAAGATGCATTACTCTTAGCTGAATTAGAAAGGTAAACTACACATTGTGCTAATATTATTCGCGATTCTGGGTTTCCGATTACCGCTACTGCTTGAAATGTATTATTTGCCATAATAAATGCTGTTGGATTTGCATTTCCTATATCTTCGGATGATAATATTAATAACCTACGTGCTATAAATTTCACATCTTCTCCTCCATCAATCATTCTTGCTAACCAATATAGTGCGCCATTTGGGTCTGAACCTCGTATCGATTTTATAAATGCTGATATTATATCGTAATGCTGTTCTCCTGTTTTATCATATCGCACCAAATTTTGTTGAATATTTGCTTCAACCATATCATTTGTTACTACTATTGGCTCTTTAACTGAGTTAACCAATAATTCAAAAATATTAAGTAGTTTACGTGCATCTCCTCCTGAATATTGTAATAATAAATTCGTTTCCTTTAAGGTAATATCTTTTTTTGATAATACGGTATCTTTTGCCAATGCTCTATCTAACAAGGCTAGTAGGTCTTCTTTTTCAAAAGCATTTAATGTATATACTTGGCAACGTGACAATAATGCTGGTATTACTTCAAAACTCGGATTTTCGGTTGTTGCGCCAATTAATGTTACCCAACCTTTTTCTACTGCTCCTAATAATGAATCTTGTTGTGATTTGCTAAAGCGATGTATTTCATCAATAAATAATATTGGATTTTTTGTTGTGAATAATCCGCCACTATTCTTAGCTTTTTCTATTACATCTCGTATATCTTTTACTCCTGAATTTATGGCACTTAATGCATAAAATGGTCTCTCTGACTCATTGGCTATAATATTTGCTAATGTAGTTTTACCAATTCCTGGTGGTCCCCAAAATATTAAGCTTGGTATTATTCCGTTTTTTATATGGGAGGTTAATTTACCTTTTTCTCCCACTAAATGTTGCTGCGAAATATAATCATCTAACCTTTTTGGTCTTATACGTTCTGCTAATGGTGCATTATTCATAGTGTAAAAATAAGTAAATTTGCAAGATTATAGAATTGAAACCTTATAATTATAGCTTAAAAACTGACAATATTACCGATATTGTTTTTTGGTTGGATTTTTGAAATAATGTTTACAACAAATAAACGAATGAAATTAAAAGAGCAAAACCCTTTTCAATTCTCTACTATAACACTTGCAATTCCATTGTATTTTGTTTTGCTATTGTGGGTTGTTTTTTTAATTGAAATGAGATTTGGATTTAACTTTGCTAAATATGGTGTAAGACCTAGGTCTTTAATAGGTTTACGTGGCATCTTTTTTTCTCCTTTTATCCATGGTGATACAAAACATTTATTTAATAATTCTATCCCGCTTTTTGTTTTATTAACTACTCTACTCTACTTCTATAAAAAAGTTGCTTTTAAAGTATTGGTTTATGGTACTTTATTATTAGGATTACTTACATGGATTATTGCTAGAGATTCGTACCATATTGGTGCTAGTGGTATTGTTTATTTACTCTTTGGCTTTATCTTTTTTAGTGGTTTATTTCAACGGTACTATCGTTTAATTGCTGTTTCGCTAATGGTTATTTTTCTTTATGGCGGTATGATTTGGTATGTTTTCCCTACCAAAGATGGTATTTCTTGGGAAGGTCATTTATCTGGTTTAATTATTGGGTTTTTATTTGCTATTTTCTATCGTAAATCTAGCCCAAAAACTGCACAATACGATTGGGAAAAGGATGATTATCAAAAAGATGCTTTTGATTTACAATTTGATGATGATGGTAATTTTATTCCACCACCACCTGTTGTTCCTCTTGAGGCTTTAGATTTAGAATCTCCAGAGCCTGTACAGTTTACTTATATTTATAAATCTGAAGAAGAATAATTTTTTTCTAATTTAACAAATTTAATTCTTTACAATTTTTATAATTTCACTATGTGTGTATGCTTCTACTCTAACAAAATAGGTTGATTTTTTTAAACTTGATAAATCTAAAACTACACTTTGTACATTTACTATTTTAGAAACAACTAACTGTCCTAATAAATTATAAACTGAAATATTTGAAATTTCTTCATTTGCTTTAATTGTAAACTCATTTTTTACTGGGTTTGGATAAAATTCTAACCCTATAATTTCAAACTCATTATTTGATAGTGTGCATGGGTCCAAAATAGTAATCGTTATTTCATTACTTATTGCACCACTTTCTCCTTGCCCGTTTCCGCTACCATTAGTATGACATGCTTCGCCATCGTAAAGTATACAGGTATAAACATCACCATCATTGGCTGGTGTAACTGTAATTGTTGGTCCTGAGTGACCTCCTCCTGTTCCTCCATCTTGCATATAGTTTCCATTTAGTCTCCAACTATAAAATGGATTTGCACTTTCTATATTGGTTCCTATTGCTGTTAATGTTACTGTATCTCCTGCACAAATAATTATTTCTGTTGCCGTAAGAACAACGGATAAAAGTGTTGGTTGCACTACCGATACTGTTGTACTAACACTTGCATAAGGTGAACTTACACAAGTTGCGCTACTTGTTAAGTGACAACTCAACACATCATTATCTTGCAATGCATCTGTTGAAAAATTAGATGCATTTGTTCCCACATCTACTCCATTTATTTTCCATTGATATATTGGTGTTGTTCCTCCATCAATTGCTGATACATTAAAATAGGCTGTTTCTCCTCCACACAATGTATCCCTAAGATATTCAAATGCTAATGATGGTGCTGCCACATTATCACTAATATTAATTGCTATTTGTTCTGAAATTCCATTTATTCCATTACACACTGGTACTATATCTACTTTGTATTTATCTACACAATGTTCTTGTGTATAATTATATGAAATAGTATTTGTTGGGTATGTAACTGTTGTATATGCTGTCCAAGTATCTGTACTAAAATCATATAATCGTACCTTAAAATCAATACCACTTTCTGCTAACCAACTTACATTAATAGTATTTGTTGGTATATCTGATGTTACAACTGCATCTTCTACTCTTTTATTATCACATGCATCTGTATTACAATCGCTCAAACAAGCGTAAGTAAGTAATGAACTATTAATTGTTGTTATTGATTCTGCTGACCATAGATTGCTTCCACTAACAGTTGCTCTCATAATTTCTGTATCGTGTGTACATCCAAAGTTATGCCCTATTTCATGTGATAGTATACATCGTATAAAATTAGTGTTTGATGCATAATTTTTTACTGTTGCTCTACCTACACCATTTCCTGTAGACGATCCACATATACCATAAGATCCCAAACCTACTACAGAACCTGGACCTCCTTGATTTTGCCAGTGAATTTTTAAATCATGATGAACATTAAACATTCTAGATGCATACGTTCCTAACCGTGCATAATTATCATAAATTGCTAAGGTTGTTGGCCAATAATTACATGTATCACATGTTACTATATAATGTTGTACTACTTTAAAATGTACATCGTCTGATATACCATTTGCTATAGTAAAATTAGCATCTGATAAGTTTAATACTTCTAAGGTTCTGTTAATTGTTCCACTAATAGAATTATAGGTATTATACATTGAATAATCTACTGAAAATACAATTTCTACTGTTTTACATCCTCCTGTTTTAGATGAATAATTATTTTCTTCTATTACCTCTTTTGTGTAATCGTCTTTAGTACCACATGCGATTTCTTCAGGAATTATAGCGTCTTCTGCCTTATAAAAAATATATTCATTTGTATTTGCTGTTACATCGTATTTTTTTAATGGTTCTATATAAAATTCTGTTTCTAAATCTTTTATATATATGGTATATGCATTTTCAAAGATGGATAATACCAATTGTTTCTTTTCTGATATATCTTCATTTGTAAAATATCGTCCATCAAAACCTATTTCTGATAGTGTCTTCTCTTCTATACCATTCTCTCCTTTTATGGCTACCGTATAATTATTCGATAATAACTTATTCTCTTTTAATATATAATTATATTCTTTTGTTAACTGAATACTTAAGGCTTCTTTTGTTGTTATTTTATCAAACTCATCATCTATTGTAACTATTTTATATGCTTTAAAATTATCTTTTAACTTGATTACTTTTTTATTTGTCTCTGTAAAAGAAATTCTATTTTGTGCATTTGAAATAAATATGCTCAATAAAATTAAACATGCTAAAATTGTGTAGTTTTTTTTCATTTTATGAAATTATTATATTTGCTGCAAATATAGCAAAATACTCTCTAAATCTTAATTTCATATCCTAATTTACACAACTAACTTCTTATGTTTTTATTAATTCTTGATAATATAACACTTGAAACACCTACATATATTTATTTTATTTGTTGGCAATATAAATAACTGAT
>Ga0256840_1001619_pt1 | contig 20852 bp, 15 predicted proteins | sample 355202metaG_FD_185969 | JGI IMG/M metagenome (GOLD analysis project Ga0256840, IMG submission 185969) | Hydrothermal vent microbial communities from Mid Atlantic Ridge, Atlantic Ocean - 355-202 | ecosystem: Environmental > Aquatic > Marine > Hydrothermal vents | place: Atlantic Ocean: Mid...
AGACCGACACCCGCAGCCGCCCGGAGAGACGACAAAAATCCCGGCCGGGACTGTTCCGGCGCCTGCCGGCCGCCGATCCCGACCTGGCCACCGACATCCGCTCCGCCATCCTGGCGCAGTCGCCCCGGGGCGGACGCCTCATCCTCTGGCTGGTCCTTTTCCTGGTCCTGTTCTCCATCTGCTGGGCCGCCACCTCCGAGATAGAGGTGGTCACCCGCGGCATGGGCAGGGTGGTGCCTTCCCGCCAGGTCCAGGTGGTGCAGAACCTGGAGGGGGGCATCCTGGCCGAGATCCTGGTGGAGGTGGGAGACGTGGTGGACCGGGACCAGCTCCTGCTCAGGATCGACCAGACCAGGTTCTCGGCCCCGTATCGCGAAAGCCGGGCCCGTTACCTTGCCCTGCGGGCGAAAACGGCACGCCTGGAGGCCGAGATCCATGACACGCCCTTCACGGTTCCCGACGAGGTGGCAGGAGAGAAGCCGGAGATTGGCCGTCGGGAGGAGGAACTCTACCAGTCCCGCAAACAGGAACTGGCCGCATCACTGGAGGTCCTGGAACAGCAGTACCGCCAGCACAGGCAGGACCTGGCCGAAAAGGAGGCGCGCCTGGCCGAGCTGACCAGGACATACAAGCTGCTGGAAAAAGAGCTGCAGATGACCATGCCGCTGGTGGCCGATGGCGCGGTCTCGGAGGTTGAACTGCTGCGGCTGCAGCGCCAGGCCAGCCAGATGCAGGGCGAGATCGAGACCACCCGCCTGGCCATCCCCAGGCTCAGGTACCGGATGGCCGAATCCAGGCAGGCGCAGAAGGAGACACGACTGGCCTTCTTCAACAAGGCCAAGGCGGAACTGGCCGACGCCTATGCGGAGCTGGAAAGCCTTTCCGCCACAGCCGTCGCCCTGGAGGACCGCCTGGAGCGGACCCAGGTACGTTCACCGGTGCGGGGCACGGTGAATCGGGTCCTGGTCAACACGGTGGGCGGTATCATCAGGCCGGGCATGGACCTGGTGGAGATCGTGCCCCTGGAGGATACCCTGCTGGTGGAGACCAGGATCAGGCCGGCGGACATCGCCTTTCTCCGGCCCGGCCAGCCGGCCATGGTCAAGTTCACGGCCTACGACTTCACCATCTACGGCGGCCTGAAGGCCAGACTGGAACATATCAGCGCCGACTCCATCACCGACGACAAGGGCACCAGCTTCTACCTGGTGCGGGTCAGAACCGACAGGAACTTCCTGGGCAGTACGGATCACCCCCTGCCCATCATCCCCGGCATGGTGGCCTCGGTGAACATCCTGACCGGCAGGAGGACCATTCTTTCCTACCTGCTCAAACCGGTGCTGCGGGCCAGGAAGATCGCCCTGCGGGAACGGTGAGAGGCCGCCGGGCAGGTTCAGGCGGTGGGATCGGGAGGTGGCACCAGATGGTCCACCGAGGTGTCACCCGGATCGGCGCCATCGGCAAAGGCGTCGGCTCCTGCGTCGGCCACAAGATCGCCGCCAGGGGTCTTGCCGGGTTCGGCGGCTGCCGGGCTGCCGCCGGTATCGCCACCCTCCCCTGCAGCAACCCGGTCGTCGGCCGTAGAGCCGGAGGCGGCTGTCTCTCCGGCCGGAGTGTCGGTGCCGCTGTTCTCTCTGTCCTGCCCCCCGGCCGCATCGGCGGCGCTGTCGTCGATACCGGACGCGGGGATACCGGTGGACAGGGCGATCGGGTTACCGTCGTCGGCACCGCTGCCCGCTCCCCCCGACGATCCCGCCTCCTGGATGGCCACGGTGAGGACAGCGCTTGCCTGGCTGCCGTCGGCGTCCTCGACGGTGTAGACAAACTGCTCATTGTCCGGGATCCCGTCTCCCCCGCCCGGACCTTCATGGATGATATGGTCGGGCGCGGTATAGGTGTAGGAGCCGTTGTCATGGACGACAAGGCTGCCGCCCTGGGCCGTTGCCAGCTCACGGCCCGGGACAAAGTCCACGCCAGGGGCGAAATCGCCCGTCATGGACACCAGGTGCATGTCGCCGTCCGCACTGCCCCGGTCGGCCTGGTCCTGTACCCCGGTATCTGTATCCCACGTGGTGTTATGGTCAGCAAGGATCAGGTTGCCGCTGACCTGGTTGTTGATGCCGTCGCCGTCCGTATCCCCTTCGGCGACACTGGCACGGTCGTTCTCCGCCACCGGCGCCGTATCGAGGATATCTATGGTGAGCCCGGCACTGGCCGGACTGCCGTCACCGTCTTCCACCGTGTAGATGAAGTGCTCCTGTACCGGCCGGCCGGGGGAGTCCGCGCCACCGGAGTTGTCCAGCACGGCCGGTGGGGTGTAGACATAGGAACCGTCACCATGGAAGATGACGGTGCCGCCGTGAACGGTGGCCAGCGCTGTGTCCAGGGTGAAGCTGTCGGCCAGGTCGCCCCGGACATCCACCAGGGAAAGGCCGGGATCACCGCTTTCCGTATCGCTGCTGCCGGCCACGTAGGCGCCATCGTCCCAGCCGAAGATGACATTGCCGGTGATGGGGGCACCGGCGCCTTCCACGGTGAGGTTGGTGTCCGGATGCGCCTGGGGCACGGTGTCGAGGATGTCCACGGTGAGCGTGGAGGAGGCGGATTCGCCGGAGCCATCGGTGACGGTGTAGGTGAAGACCTCGAAATCGGGCCGGCCGTCCCCCTGACCGGCCGCCTCATGGGGAATGGAGGAATGCATGGTGTAGACCCAGGACCCGTCGCTGTGCACGGTCAGCCCGGCCCCCAGCCCGGTGGTCAGGGAGAGGGAGCCGCCGCCGGGAATGAGGTAACGGACCCCGTCCACCTCGATACCGGTCACCGCGAGAGCCCCGTCGACGGACGTATCATTGGCAAGAAGGTTTCCCGACACCATATGACCGGTTTCGCCAGCGGCCCGGCCCCCCACCGGCCCGACCTCCACCAGGCCGGCGGCATCGGCCACCGCCAGTGGGAGGGCACTGCCACCGCTCTCCCCGGCACTGTCCCCTCCGGAGTCACCACCTGCAGCCACCTGTTCAGCCGGGGACGGGGCGGCCTCCCTGCTCTCAGGGACCAGAGGCAGGGTGTCCACGGTCGGCGGCCCCGGGAAAGCCGGTTCCACACCTGTGGTCTCGGTGGTGGACGCCGGGGTCACGGCCGGACCGGAGTCCGGTATCACCTCAGGGGCGTTGACCTCGAAGACCACGTAGGGATGGCCGCCACCACCGGCCCCGGCCTCACCTCCGCCTGCCGCCGGTGCATCCGCCTGGACGGTGGGATCGAAGTCGTCCGCCTGCAGGGCCTGGTGGAGGGCGCTGACCTCTGCGGCTGCCTCCCCGCTATCGACAGGCAGGACATCGCCAGGGAGATCCCGGCCAACCGGGACATCCGACATCCGTCCCAGGTCGAGCCGGGTATGCCCGCCATCGGCAAAGAGTATGGAGACCATGCCGTCGGAACCCGTAACGATCCGCTCATCGGCAAAAACCGGGCTGCCGGGCATAAGAAGCCGTTGTGTGCCATCGACGGCCACCGCCCGGACCTCTCCCCGGACGATGACTGCCTCGCCCACGGGCCGGGGCCCGCTGGCGGTGGAGGAAGATTCTGGTGCCATGGATCTCGGTGGTCAGGAGTCAGGGGTCAGGGGCCGGGGGCCGGGGCAGTTACCTGCGTCCGCTCTTTCGTTCCTGTTCCATTGTATGGCATAAATCGGCACAGGTCCAGCAAACAGCGTGGTATCAGTGCACCGCCATCGGCAACCTCTTTAAAATACCGGCTCTCACCCTGCGAGCTCATCACAATACAAAGGGGCGCTTCCGCAGTAGCGGAAGCGCCCCTGGCCCTATGCCTGTGCCCGGCCGGAGACGGGATCGCCGCCGGCGCGTGGCATCAGTAGTTGCTCAGATAGTTGTCCAGCTCCCAGTCGGTGACTGCGGTACGGTAGTCATCCCACTCCTTCTCCTTTCCCTCGATGTACTTCTCAAAGATATGGTCACCCAGGGCCTCGCGGGCAATGGGGTTGGCCTTCATCGCATCGATGGCCTCCTTCAGGTTGGCGGGCAGGCTCTGGATGCCGGCGGCCTCCTTCTCGGCCGGGGTCATCTTGAAGATGTCCTGATCCACGGAATCGGGTGCCTGCAGATTGTTCCTGACACCGTCGAGTCCGGAGTTCAGCATCATGGCAAAGGCCAGGTAGGGGTTGCAGGTGGGATCGGGGCAGCGGACCTCGGTCCGGGTTCCCACGCCGCGGGAGGCCGGGATCCGGATCAGGGCGGAGCGGTTGGAGGCCGACCATGCGATATAGACCGGGGCCTCATAGCCGGGAACCAGCCGCTTGTAGGAGTTGACCAGGGGATTGGTGACAGCGACGAATCCCTTTGCGTTCTTGGCGATGCCGGCGATGTACTGGTAGGCGGTCTCGCTGAGCTGCAGCGGGCCATTCTCGTCAAAGAAGGCATTGGTGCCGTCGAGCTTGAAGAGCGACTGGTTGGTGTGCATGCCGGAACCGTTGATACCGAAGACCGGCTTGGGCATGAAGGTGGCATGCAGGCCATGCTTGGCGGCGATGGAACGGACGACCCACTTGAAGGTCAGGGTATTGTCGGCTGCGGTAAGGGCGTCGGCATACTTGAAATTGACCTCGTGCTGTCCCTCGGCGACCTCGTGATGGGAGGCCTCGATCTCGAAGCCCATGGCCTCCAGGGTATGGATGATCTCGCGCCGGCAGTCCATACCGCAGTCATCGGGATCAACGTCAAAGTACCCGGCCACGTCATGGGTGATGGTGGTGGCGTTGCCGTCCTCGTCCCGCTCGAACAGGAAGAACTCGGCCTCGGTGCCCACGTTCATGGTGAAGCCCATCTCTTTGGCCTCGGCCAGGACCCGCTTGAGGTTGTTGCGGGGGCAACCCTCGAAGGGGGTTCCGTCGGACTTGTAGACGTCGCAGATGATGCGGGCGGCGTTGACGCCGTTCTGCTCCCTCCAGGGAAGAACGGTGAAGGTGTCATAGTCCGGCTTCAGGTACATGTCCGACTCGTTGATGCGGACAAAACCGTCGATGGAGGATCCATCGAACATGATGTTGCCGTCCAGCGCCTTCTCGATCTGGCTCAGCGGAATGGCGACATTCTTCATAAAACCGAAGATATCGACAAACTGCAGCCGGAAGAAGTGCACGTTCTTCTCTTCAATGATCTTCATTATCTCGTCACGCGTCATGTTCCATCTCCTTTCTCTAAGATGATTTATCTGATATGTCCGTCGGCAGCCGGAGAACTCCCTCCAGTGACGTCGGACATGTCCTTACCATTTTCTTCCTGTTTCTGCATCAAAATCCTGGTAAGCGCTCACAGGAACCGCATCTTTGCACGGGCGTGCCTGCCCGCATAGGTAGGCTATAGCGGCCAGGCACGCCCGCACAAATCTGCGGCCCCTGAGAGCGCTTACACCATTGTGGTCGGACAAACCGATGGTTAGCCATCCCGTGAGGGGTTACAAATCCTGCCATTGACGGGCAATATTCCAACGGCCCTGCCTGACGGCTAGCAGGAGAGCAGAGGGCTCATTCTTCGATGATCCGCAGCAGGGTGGCCTGAACCTTATCCAGCAGTTCCGTGTCGGTCACCTTTTCGCCACCGCGCATGGAAACATAAAAGATGTCGATGAGCTGCTCCACCTCGGTGGCGATCCGGGCCCGGTGGATATCGAGACCAAAGTCGGCCAGGGTCTGGGTGAGCTGATAGAGTGTTCCCGGCCGGTCGCCGCCATAGACCTCGATGACCGTGAAGCGCTGCGAGGTCTCGTTGTCCACCACCACCTTGCGGACAAGCTGCTGCACCCGGCGCCTGGGCCGCACCCCCACCGAGCTCAGCCTGGAATGGAGCTGGTACCCGACATCGAGACGATAATTGATCGCCTGGTTGATATCATGCTGCAACCCCTGCCAGTCCTGTTCGTCAAAGCCGGACTCGGCCACCGGCACCACGTCCAGGACATCGACCACGGTACCGTCGGGCCAGGTGAATATCTGGGCGGCCAGGACAGAGAGGTTGTGCAGGGCAAGGACCCCGCACACCTTGGCGAGCAGCCCCACCCGGTCCCTGCTCATCATCAGCAGTGACCAGTAGCCCTGCCGGGCCTCGGGAAAGATCAGCACCTGCTGCTGGAGCCGGCTCTTCTCCCGCCGGTGCACCTGCAGGTGACGGACCACTGTCTCAGGGGTGAAACTGAGCAGGTAGTCGTCGGGCAGTTCGCTGACAGCGATTCCGGCCTCTTTGCCATCCAGCAGGGCCGTCACCCGGCCGCGCAGCCAGTTGACGCCCTCCCTCTCGCCGTTTTCGATCTCCGCCCGCTCGCCGCATCCAGCCTCCAGGCAGGAATTGACCTTGAGGAACAGTTCCGCCAGCAGGGTCGCCTTCCAGCTCGACCAGGCTGACGGGCCGGTGGCCCGGGAATCGGCCATGCTCAGCAGGTAGAGCAGGGCCAGCCGGTCGGTGTTGCCGATGAGAGAGGCCGCCTGTTCGATGAAATCCTGGTCGTCCAGGTCCCGGCGCAGGGCATTCTCGGGCAGGTAGAGATGATAGCGGACCAGGAAGGACAGGCAGTCCAGCTCCTCCTCCGGCAGCCCCAGACGGGCGCCGATGCCCTGTACCAGGGTGGCGCCGAGCTCGGAATGATCCGTGTGGTGGCCCTTGCCGATATCGTGCAGCAGGGCGGCCAGGTAGAGCAGGTGCGGTGAACCGAGGCCGAGAAAAAGCTCGGACTCGCTCTTTTCCAGCTCTTTCAGCTCGGCCACGGTCTGCAACTGGTGCCGGTCCACGGTGTAGATGTGGTACAGGTCATGCTGGGCCAGGGACTCGACATCGGCAAACTCGGGAATATAGGCGGTCAGCAGGCCGGTCTCCAGCATGGCCTCCAGCACCGGCATGGGCTTTGCCGACTGGACGAGCAGTTCCAGGAAAATCCTGGCCACCCGTTTCGATCTGCGGAACCGGTCGTCGACCAGGTGCAGATGCCGGCTCACCTGCTGCCGGGTCCGGTGGTGCAGGAGCAGCCCGGTCCGGCCGGCCTGGAGAAAGAGGCGCATCAGCAGGTAAGGCCGCCTTTCCAGCTCGTCGGGCCGGGTGATGTGGATGGCGGCATTGCGGACCACGATGGCCCGCTCGAGCTGTTTTTCCGACCTGGAGCCGCCGCTCAGGCCAAGCACATCCTGCACCTGCTCGAAAAAGAGATCCGTGACCACGGCAATGGTCTGCAGGTGACCATAGACATGGCGCATGAAATGCTCCACCGCCAGCAGGCCGTCCCGGTCTTGGTAACCGAAGGCCGCCGCCATCTCCTCCTGGTATTCAAAGATCAACTGGTCGTTCTTGCGCCGGCTGATGTAATGCAGCCGGTTGCGGATACGGGCCAGCATGTTCCACGACGCCTCGAAGGCCTGCCGGTCATCGGCGGTGAGCATGCCCGACTCCTCCAGGGCATCGAGACCGTCCAGGCCGAAAACACCCTTGGCCACCCAGAGCATGGCCTGGATGTCGCGCATCCCCCCTTTGCCCTCCTTGATGTGGGGTTCGAGCAGGTAGGAGTGGCTGCCGTACTTCCGGCGCCGCTCGGTCCGGAACTCTTCCATGGTGCGGACAAAGAGATGCCGCCGACCGTCAAAGATCTTCTTGCGGTAGCGTGCTAGCAGGCCGTCGAACAGCTTCCGTGAACCGACCAGGAGCCGGGCATCGAGCAGGGCGACCTGGAAAAAGAAATCCTGGCCGGCGAAACGGACCGCATCCCTGATCATCCGCACCGAATGGCCGACCTCGAAACCGGCATCCCACAGGGGATAGAGAATGGCCTCGGCCACGGCCTGCATCTTCCGCCTGGACTTGCGGTCGTGGAGCAGCAGCAGGTCGATGTCGGAAAAGGGATAGAGTTCGCCCCGGCCGTAGCCTCCCAGGGCGACCAGGGCGATCTCGCCTCGCGCCTCGCGGACCGCGTCCGAGGCCGTGAAATGGTTGATGATGAACTCATCGACCATCTGTGTGTGCTGGCGCAGCAGTTCGTGGCCGCTGATGCCCTGCCGCCACAACTCCTCGAGGACCTCCTGCTGCGCCTGCAGGGCCGAGGACATCAGATGGCCTCGTTATCGGTCTCCCCGGTCCGTACGCGCACAATCTTCTCCACCGGCAGGACAAAGATCTTACCGTCACCGATCTTGCCGGTCCTCGCCGCCTCGACAATGGTCTCGATGACCTGGTCAACCTGGTCACCGGCGACGATGATCTCCATCTTGATCTTGGGCAGGAAATCGACCACGTATTCCGCGCCGCGGTAGATCTCGGTATGTCCCTTCTGCCGTCCGTAGCCCTTGACCTCGGAGATCGTCATCCCCTTGATCCCGATGGCGTTGAGGGCCTCTTTCACGTCATCAAGCTTGAACGGCTTGATGATTGCTTCGATTTTTTTCATCAATCAACCTCGATCTTTTTTCAATTGCAGATGAGTGAATCGCTCAATTCAGGCGTACCAGCATGGTCGTTATCCCGGGCCTGAACATGATACCATGAACAGGGCCCGCTTGCCCGCAATGATATGCCGGATCAGCGGTAATCGACCTAATTGTAGGCGGTCTCCGAATGCTCGGCATAATCCAGACCCTGGACCTCGGCCTCCTCGCCCAGACGCAGCCCCATGGTGGCGTTGATACCCTTGAGCAGCACCCAGCTCACCACGAAGGCATACACACTGACCACCAGCACACCGATGGCCTGGCTGACGATCTGGGAGCCGCCGCCGAAGAGCAGGCCGTTCACGCCGCCGGGGTTGGCCGCGGTGGAGGCGAAGACCCCCAGCAGGAGGGTACCGGCAATCCCGCCGACACCATGGATTCCCACCACGTCCAGGGAATCGTCATATCCCAGCCTGCTCTTGGCGTTGACTGCGAGATAGCAGACCACGCCCGCGATCAGGCCGATGGCAATGGCCGAATTGGGGCCCACGAAACCGGCGGCCGGCGTAATGGTGGCCAGGCCGGCAATGGCACCCGAGGCCGCGCCCAGGGTGGTGGGCTTGCCCTGGTTGATCCACTCCATCACCGTCCACATGGCCATGCCTGCCATACCGGCGAGATGGGTGGCGACAAAGGCGGTGGCCGCGACATCGTTGGCCGCCAGCGCCGAGCCGCCGTTGAACCCGAACCAGCCGAACCAGAGCAGGCCGGTACCCAGCATGGTCATGGGCAGGTTATGGGGCATGAAGTTCCGTGTCCCGTACCCCTGCCTGGGACCGATGACCAGGACCGCCGCCAGGGCCGCCGTGCCGCAGGTGGCATGAACCACCAGGCCGCCGGCAAAGTCGAGCACACCCATACCGGCCAGCCAGCCGCCGCTGCCCCAGATCCAGTGACAGACCGGGTTATAGACCAGGATGGCCCAGAGGAGGCTGAAGACCGCAAAGGGCGCAAACCGGACCCGCTCGGCAAAGGCGCCGGTGATCAGGGCCGGGGTGATGACCGCAAACATGCACTGGTAGATCATGAACACCGTCTGCGGGATGGTGGTCGCATAGTCGGGACTCGGCGCATTGGTCACGCCCCTGAGGGCGAACCAGGAAAAGTCACCGACAAACCCGCCGATGTCGGGCCCGAATGACATGGTATAGCCGATATAGACCCACTCGATCGAGATGATCGAGATCATGATCAGACTCTGCATGATGGTGCCCAGCACGTTCTTGCCGCGCACCATGCCCCCGTAAAACAGCGCCAGCCCGGGCGTCATCAGCAGGACCAGCCCTGCCGACGCCAGGATGAATGCGGTATCCGCTCCGTTGATCATTTTTCTCCTCCAGATGTGAATGTTACAAAGTTGTAAAAAAATTCACAACATTGTAACGAAGAAGAAAAGATGAAGCAACAAAAGAGCCGGACTCAGATCATTTTCAGTGCATTTCCCCGCGCAGCATGTCCAGGAAACCGGAAAAGCTCCTGCACGGAAACGGTCCGGACGGCGCCGAGGCCGCCCGGACCGCCGACCGGATCAGAAGGTATAGCCCACCTCCTTATGTTCGGTGACATCCAGACCCTGCACCTCGTCCTCCAGGGTGGCGCGCAGGCCGATGACCAGATCGACCACCTTGAGAATGATGAAGGTCAGGACCACGGAATAGGCGATGGCTGCGCCGGCACCGATGGCCTGGACCACGAACTGGTGGGCATTACCGTAGAACAGTCCGTCGGCTCCACCGGGATTCCAGGCCACGGAGGCGAACAGGCCCGTGGCCAGGGCGCCCCAGAGACCGCCGACCCCGTGCACGCCGACCACGTCCAGGGCATCATCATACCCGAGCCTGGCCTTCATCAGCACGGCCAGGTAACAGACCACACCGGCCACCAGGCCGATGACGATGGCGGCCAGCGGGCCGACAAACCCGGCCCCGGGCGTGATGGCGACCAGGCCTGCCACGGCACCGGAGGCCGCGCCCAGGGTGGTGGGCCTGCCCTGGATCTTCCACTCGGCCAGGACCCAGGAGAGGGCGCCGGCACCGGTGGCGACCTGGGTGGTGAACAGGGCCAGGACGGCAATGGGACCTGCCGACAGGGCACTGCCGGCATTGAAACCGAACCAGCCGAACCAGAGCACGCCCGCCCCCAGGATGGTCATGGGGAGGTTATGCGGATGCATGGCCTCCCGGCCCCACCCCTTGCGCCTGCCGATCACCAGGGCACAGACCAGGGCCGCGGCACCGGAGTTGATATGGATGACCGTGCCGCCGGCAAAATCCAGCGCGCCCATGGCGCCGAGCCAGCCGCCGCCCCAGACCCAGTGGCAAACCGGAAAGTAGACCAGGGTCGACCAGAGGATGGTGAACAGGACAAAGGCCGTGAACTTCATCCGCTCGACATAGGCACCGGTGATGAGCGCCGGCGTGATGATGGCGAACATGAGCTGAAAGGCACAGAACAGCAGGTCCGGAATGGTATCGGAATAGGGCCCGATGCCAGTGGTGACCCCCTTGAGACCGACATACTTGAGGCCACCGATAAACCCGCCGATATCCGGGCCGAACGAAAGGGAATATCCATAGAGGACCCAGACAATGGATATGATCCCGAGACAGAAAAAGCTCTGCATGGTGGTCGACAGCACATTCTTCGACCTGACCAGCCCCCCGTAGAACAGGGCCAGGCCGGGAGTCATCAGCATGACCATGGCCGTCGCCACCAGCATAAACGCGGTATCACCTGAATTCATTTCCCCCAAAAACCTCCTGATATTGTTGATTGATGAACCTGTAAAAGTCCATCACACTCTGAAGATGGCTCAGCATAAACGTTCGATATACAAGGCGTAGCGGTGTCGGCCAGGCGGAGGCGTACATGGAGTACGTCGAGCATTGGCCGTACCCGCTACAACGCAGTAGATCGGACTTTTTGCGACGCCATCCTGATTCACGCCTGTTGCCAGGCAGCCTTCTCCCCTGGGCTCCGCCAGCCGGAGCCGCAACATTGCCTGCATTCATCAAGCACTGTGCCAGAACGAAAATCAACGCACAACATCTTGGAATCACGGAATGTTCTGCACCACCATCCCGACCAGCCTTCCTGCCTGCCTGTTACATTCATGTTAATTTTTTCAGAAAATAATACAATTTTGTAAAATTGCTCCTTCTGCCAACAGGGCCATATTTGACAAAGCCCCTCGGACACGGTACAGTTTGGCAAGAGTTGCAGATGCTGTTGCCGACAGACTGCCGCCGGATCCCATCAACGCTCATCCCGGCCCGACCGCCGGACAGGACGCCATATATCATGACCAGTGAACGTAGACGTTTTATCCGACCTGAGGCATCGAACCTGCTCGACTACCTGGTGGTGGACGAACAGGGACGACAGGGCGAATACTCCATGGGCAGGACCCTCAATGTGAGCGAAGGCGGCATCCTGATGGAGACCCATATTCCCTTGCCCCAGGGCCAGCAGGTCATGATCACCCTGGGCCTGGGTGACGAGCTGGTGGATGTGATGGGGCGGATCGTCTACACCACCTACAGTGCGGGACGCCATCAGAACGGCATCGAATTCTTCCATGTCGCCGACCGGGACAGACGTACCCTGGACAAGTACGTCAAGGCATTCCACAACAACTTTTCCGGGGAAGACGGCGGGAAAAAATAAGCAAAAAAAACGGCGGAAGATTCCCTTCCGCCGCTCCAGGCCTCTGCCGGAATGCAGGCCTGCATCCACCAGCAAACCCGTAACCCCTCACGGGGTGACCGACCATCGGTTTTTCCGACCACGACAATGTAGCCGCTTACAAAAACGAGGTTGAAAAATCGTGACCCTGCATACCCTGATGGACTCGTAAAAAGTCCATCACACTCTACAGATGGCTCAGCATAACCGTTCGATATACAAGGCGTAGCGGTGTCGGCCAGGCGGAGGCGCACATGGAGTACGTCGAGCGTTGGCCGTACCCGCTACAACGCAGCAGATCGGACTTCTTGCGACGCCATCATACCCTGTGATCCGTTACAACCCTACTCTTCCTGCCGCCCATAGTCGTCATCAAAACGGACAATATCATCCTCACCGAGATAGGAACCGATCTGAACCTCGATCAGCTCCAGGGGAATGACCCCCGGGTTCTCCAGCCGGTGTACGGTGCCGGCCGGGATATAGGTGGACTGGTCCTCGTGGAGGAGAATGGAGCGTTCCCCGTTCACCACCCGTGCCGTCCCCGAGACCACCACCCAGTGCTCGTGGCGGTGGTGGTGCATCTGCAGGGAGAGCTTGGCGCCGGGATTGACCGTGATCCGCTTGATCTGGAACCTGCCCTGCAGCTCCAGGGTGGTGTAGCTGCCCCAGGGGCGGTAGACGGTACGGTGGACATGGAACTCGTCCCGCTTCTCCTGCTTCAGCCGGCTGACGATCCTCTTCACATCCTGGGACCGTGAAATCGGGGCCACCAGCACCGCGTCCGCGGTCTCGATCACCATGGTGTCCTTGAGCCCGACGGCCGCCACCAGGGTATCCTCGGCCCGCAGCAGGGAGTTTTCCACGTCCTCCAGGATCACATCGCCAATGACCACGTTGCCGGCCTTGTCCTTTTCCGACACCTCCCACAGGGTCTGCCAGGAGCCGATGTCGCTCCAGCCGATATCCGCCTCCACCACCACGGCCCGCGAGGTCTTCTCCATGAGAGCGTAATCGATGGAGTCCGAAGGACAGGTGCGCATGGCCTCGACGGCAAAGCGGTAGAACACCCCGTCCACCGAGCCCCTTTCCACCGCCTCCTCCATATGCCGGACGATCTCCGGCGCATGCTCGCCCATCTCCTCCAGCAGCACATCGGTAGTAAAGGCGAACATCCCGGAATTCCATAGATATCGCCCGCTGGCCACATACTGTTTGGCCTTATCCAGTTCCGGTTTTTCGACAAAGGACTCCACCCGGTGCCCCTCACCCCGGGCGATATAGCCATAGCCGGTCTCGGGCCGGTCGGGGACGATACCGAAGGTGACCAGGTTGCCCTGGCGCGCCAGTCCGGCCGCCTCTTCCACGGCCCGGACAAAGGCATCGGGCTTGCGGATCAGATGATCGGCGGGCAGGACCAGGAGCACGGCATCACCATGTCCCTGCCGTTCGGCGTACAGGGCGGCGCCGCAGATAGCCGGGGCGGTATTGCGACCCACGGGTTCCAGCAGGATATGGTACTCGCTGAAGATCCCCAGCTCCTCCACCTGGCTCCGGGTCAGGAACCGGTGCGCCTCGCCGACCACGATGATCGGCGGCAGGACATCGGGAATCGCGCTGACACGCGCAAGCGTGTTCTGGAGCAGGGACCGGTTACCGGTCAGGTTGATCACCTGCTTGGGATAGAGTTCCCTGGACAGGGGCCACAGCCGGGAGCCGGTACCCCCGGCAAGAATAACGGGTTGAACAGACACGGGTTCTCCTTATCAGAAGTCTGAAGACAAACAGCAGAGGACAGAAGACAGAGGACGGCAGTCCGTTCCGCTCAGCCCCGGATCAGGGCCAGCAGTTCGTCGGTCTTTTGCCGCAGCAGCTCCGGATCGGCACGGGTCTCCACGTTCAGGCGCAGGACCGGCTCGGTGTTGGACTTGCGCAGGTTGAAGCGGTATCTGGGATAGGCCACTGACAGGCCGTCGGTATAATCCTTTTCACCATCGGCATAGTGCGCCTCCACACGGCGCAGGACATCATCGGGATCGTCCACCCGCGAGTTGATCTCGCCGCTCACCGGATAGGCCCGCATCCGGTCGTCCACCATGGCCGACAGTTTCTGGCCCCGGCCGCCCATGAGCTGGCAGACCAGGAGCCAGGGCAGCATGCCCGAATCGCAGTAACCGAAATCCCGAAAGTAGTGATGGGCCGACATCTCGCCGCCATAGACGGCATCGGTGGCCCGCATCTTTTCCTTGATAAAGGCATGCCCGGTGCGGGTCATCACCGGCCGGCCGCCAGCGGCCAGGACCATCTCCTGCGTATTCCAGATCAGCCGCGGATCGTGGAGGATGGTGGCGCCCGGATGACGCTCAAGGATGGCCACGGCCAGCAGGCCGACGATGTAATAGCCCTCGATGAAGCGGCCGGTCTCGTCAAAGAGAAAGCAGCGGTCGAAATCGCCGTCCCAGGCGATGCCCATGTCGGCCCCGTGTTCCCGGACCATGCGGGCGGTGGCCTCGCGTTTTTCCGGCAGGAGCGGATTGGGCACACCGTTGGGAAAGGTGCCGTCGGGCTCGTGGTTGATCCTGACCAGGGTGAAGGGCAGATGTGGTTCCAGCAGATCCACCACCGGCCCGGCACAGCCATTACCGCCATTGACCACCAGTTTCAGCGGCGGCAGGGAATCGAGGCGGACGTGGGAGAGCAGGTGGTCGATGTAGGCGCTCTTGTCATGGACCCGGTGACAGGTGCCGGCCGGGGTCGAGGCGGCCCGCTCTTCCATCTCCCGCCACCAGGCATCGGAAGCCGCCATCTCCGCCACCTCCTTCAGTCCGGAATCGGACGACACCGGCCGGGCCCCCTGCCGGACGAACTTCATGCCGTTATAGTCGGCCGGGTTGTGGCTGGCGGTCACCATGATGCCGCCGTCCACCCCGTCCTTTTCACCATCAAAGACGGCAAAGTACATCTCCTCGGTACCGCAGAGGCCGATGTCCACCACGTCGATACCATGGGCAGTGAGGGTCTCGCTGACCGCCGCGGCAATGGCGGGACTGGAGAGCCGCATGTCCCGGCCCACCACGACCCTGGAGGCGGAAAAACGGACCGCAAAGGCCAGGCCGATCCGGGCGGCGATCTCCTCGTTCAGTTCGTCGGGTATACGGCCCCGGACATCGTAGGCGGTGAAGCAGGCAAGAGCATCTGACATGAAAAGTCCCCCTGGCGGTAAAACAGATTTTGTAAGACCGGTGCAAATACGGTATATAAACCGGCAAAGCAGGATCGCAATTTACCATAACCGTCTGCCTGCTGGCAAGGCAGACGCACCTCCATTGAGCGACAAGGAGTACTCATGAAAGGAATCATCCTGGCCGGCGGTTCGGGAACCCGCCTCTACCCGCTGACCCGGGTGATCAGCAAGCAACTGATCCCGGTCTACGACAAGCCCATGATCTACTATCCCCTCTCGGTGCTCATGCTGGCCGGGATCCGGGATATCCTGATCATCTCCACCCCGTACGACCTGCCCCGCTTCTCCGAGCTGTTCGGCAACGGCAGCCAGCTCGGCCTGCGGATCCGCTATGCTGAACAGCCCCGGCCCGAGGGACTGGCCCAGGCCTTCCTCATCGGCGCCGATTTCATCGGCAGCGACCCGGTCTGCCTGATCCTTGGCGACAACATCTTCTTCGGCCACGGCTTTGCGGATATTGTCCAGCGCTGCGCCCGCCTCACCGAGGGCGGCATCATCTTCGGCTACCTGGTCAGGGACCCGCAGCGGTACGGCGTGGTGGAATTCGACGACAGCAACCGGGTCATCGGCATCGAAGAGAAACCGGAACATCCCAGATCGCGCTACGCTGTACCCGGGCTCTATTTCTTTGACAACAACGTGGTCGAGGTGGCCCGTTCCATCCGGCCGTCGGCCCGGGGCGAGCTGGAGATCACCGATGTCAACAACCACTATCTCCGCCAGGGTCGGCTGACCGTGGAACTGCTGGGCCGCGGCTTCTGCTGGCTGGACACCGGCACCCACGAATCCCTGCAGATGGCGGCCAGTTACGTGCAGGCCGTCCAGGACCGCCAGGGGCTCAAGATCGCCTGCCTGGAGGAGATCGCCTACCGGCTCGGCTACATCGACCGGCAACAGGTGGAGGCCATTGCCGCCCCGATGATGAAGAACCAGTATGGCCGCTACCTGCTGCAGATGCTCGACGATACCATCCAGGACGGGAGAGCGGAACAGTGAGAGTCCTCATCACCGGCAGTGGCGGTCAGCTCGGCCGCGACTGCAGCGCCGTCCTGACGACAGAGCACACCGTGCATGCCTGTACCTCCACGCAGCTCGACATCACCAGCCGCGAGCGGGTCAGGGAGGTGCTGCGCCGGGTCCGGCCGCAGGTGGTGATCAACTGCGCCGCCTACACGGCCGTGGACAGGTGCGAGACCGATACCGAGCGCTGCATGGCGGTCAATGGCGCAGGACCCGGCCTGCTGGCTGCAGAATGCGACCATCTTTCCTGCCGCCTGATCCACATCTCCACCGACTACGTGTTCAGCGGCAACAGGAGGGTTCCCCTGCCATGGACCGAGGAGGACAGGGTGGAGCCGCTCTCGGCCTACGGCCGGAGCAAGCTGGCCGGCGAGGAGGCGGTGCGCGGCCTGCTCGCGGATCATCTCATCGTCCGCACCGCCTGGCTGTACGGCCTCCATGGGCCCAACTTTCTCAAGACCATGCTGCGGCTGGCGGTCAGCGATCCCGGCCGGACCATCCGTGTTGTCGACGACCAGTACGGGGCCCTCACCTGGACCCGTCGGCTGGCGGAACAGATCGCCCTCCTTCTGGAGAGCGACCTGACCGGCACCATCCATGCCACTGCCGAGGGCTATTGCACATGGTATACCGGCGCCCGCTGTTTCCTCACCGCCATGGGCGTCCCCTTTTCCCTGCAGCCCTGCAACTCCTCCGAGTATCCCACGCCGGCGCACCGGCCGGGCAACTCGATCCTGGCCAACAGACGACTGCAGGAAGCATGCCTGAACAGGATGGCCCCCTGGGAGGATGACGTGATCCGGTTCGCCGAACATAACCGGGAGCGGCTGCTGGCCGAGGCGAAATCGCAGTAGGAGATTTCCGGATTTCTATCACAAGCTGACCAGCTCGACATCGCCCCAGGCCCCCAGCCGGTCCCCGCTGACAATGACCACCCCCTGCAGGCCGTCAATGGCCTGCGCCAGCTCCAGGGCCCGGTCGATACTGCCGGGACGGGGCGACACCTCGTTGCCCAGCCGCGTGGCAGCGGCGTCGGCCAGGGCGGTGGACGCAGCCAGGACAACCACTGCGTCGGCAACGCCCATGCTCAGGGAATGACCGATACTGCCCGACGAGGTGCAGACGCCGCAGGGCATCCGGCCGGCCTGCAGGAGGAGACCGACCCTGCCGCTCAATACCGATTCGCCGGCATAGATACCGATCCGGCAGCGCCTGCTGCGGGCGACAAAGAGGTCGCCCCCATTCTCGACGATCACCTCGCCGATACCCGCTGCCAGCAGGCCACGGCCCACGGTCTCGGCAATGACGCCGGCAACGGCGGCCATGGGGCCGACACCGGCCGTGGCGCCGGCCGCCAGCATGTCGCGGACCGGCATGGGCGCATCACCATCCAGGGGCAGGGGAACCAGAGAATCCAGGAAGAGCGGATGGGAGCGGATATAGTCCTCCAGCTGGCGCCGCACCCCGCTGACCAGGGCCAGGGCCCTGTCCTCCACCGGAACCGGGGCCAGGATATGGAGATCGGTTTCCATCATCCGCACCTGGGAGGCAACAAGGCCGGCCTGGTGCAGGCGCCGGTAGCGCCGCTCCCGGTAGCTCTGCGGATCTTTCTTCCTGCGGGATCTGCGTTTCATAAATACAAAAGCGGTTTGCAGCAGACAGGGGTTACTTTTTGTTCATACCCTGTAAAAATTATTCCCATGCCCCATGACCACCTGATCATCTTCACCCGCTACCCTGAACCCGGCAGGACCAAGACCCGTCTCATCCCGGTCCTGGGCAGGGACGGAGCAGCCCGGCTGCAGCGGCAACTCACCGAACGGCTGCTGGCACGCCTGACCGCGGCGGGTGACGGCGGGCCCGGCATCACGATCCGGTATACCGGCGCCAGCAGCGGGCAGATGGCGCAATGGCTGGGCAGCGGCGTCACCTGTCGCCCGCAGGAGGAAGGTGATCTCGGCCGGCGCATGCTGGCGGCCCTGACCAGTGCCCGTACCGACGGCGGCAGCCGTATCCTCCTGGCAGGCTCCGACTGTCCGGACCTCGGCCCCGACCTGATCAGAGCGGCCTATGAGCTGCTCCGCAGCAACGACCTGGTCATCGGCCCCAGCGAGGACGGTGGCTATTACCTGATCGGTATGGCAGCCGACATTACGCCGGCAGCCCTTGCCCCCCTGTTCACGGACATGGCCTGGGGGACCGCCACGGTCCTTGCAGAGACCATGGCCCGGGCCCGCCTGCTGGGTCTGCGCTGTGGCCTGCTCCCGACACTCCATGACATCGACCGGCCCGAAGACCTTGCACACCTCCATCATCATCCCGGTCCTGAATGAGGAAGAGCAGATCCCGTCCCTGCTGGCGGACCTGCGTCGGTTTCCGCAGACAGAGATCCTGGTGGTGGACGGCGGCAGCCGGGACCGGACCCCGGAACTGGTACGCCGGGCCGGCATCCGCCTGCTGCGCTCGCCCCCGGGCCGGGGCAGGCAGCAGAACCTGGGCGCCGCTGCGGCCGGCGGCGACACCCTGCTGTTCCTTCACTGCGATACCAGGCTGCCCGCAGACGCTCTCTACCACATGCAGAGGATGCTGGCCACCCCCGATGTCGCCGCCGGTGCCTTCCGGCTCGCCATCGACGCGGCCGGAGCCGGCTTCCGCCTGATCGAATGGGGCGCCAACCTGCGGGCCCGCCTGCTGCAGCTTCCCTGGGGTGACCAGGCACTGTTCATGAAAAGGGAATATTTTCTGCGCGCCGGCGGCTTCCCGGACCAGCCGCTGCTCGAAGAACCGCTCCTGCTGCAGCGCCTGAAGCGCCTGGGCCGCATCGGCATGGCCAAGGCCGCGGTCACCACCTCGGCCAGACGCTGGCAGGAAAGGGGCCTGCTGCGGACCACCCTTCTCAACCAGGTGATCCTGGCCGGATTCCTGTGCGGCATCAGCCCGCAACGGCTGGCCAGGATATATTATCACCGGCAGGCGGGGCAATGACTACCGGCTACCGGCTCCCCGGCCTTCTGACGTCTGATCCGGTGCGCTCTGCTGACGCGGCTCGTCCCTGATGGCCGGCTCCCTGGGGATGAAGTACCTGCGGATACGGGGATCATGGATCAGCAGGTTCAGCTGCGCGGCACCGCGGGCGAGATAGGGTGAGGAGAGGGACTTGCGCAGCAGATCGTTGGAGGCCGAGACGCTGGAGGCCAGGAACATGTAGAGGAGGGAGGCGACCACCGCGCCCTTGACACCGCCGAGCAGCAGACCGAGGAAGCGGTCGAACCAGCCGAGGATGGCGATCTCCATCACCCGGTGCAGGACCTTGCCGGCCAGGATGAAGAGCAGAGCCGTGACCAGGAAGAGGACCACGAAACTGATCAGGAAGACCAGCTTGGGATTGTCGACAAAACGCTGGACCCAGGGCATCAGCTCACCGGAATATCGACCGGCAAGCCAGTAACTGCCCACCAGGGCCAGGAATGCGGCAAGCTGGCGCATGAAGCCGATCCAGACTCCACGGACCAGAAAAACCAGGAGAATCAGCACCACGATGACGTCGAACGAAGTAATATCGGCAAATGAAATCATTGGCTCACCGGAATAAGGAGACAGGGGACAGCCGCAAGCGCGTGCAGATGGCGTGCTGCTGAACGTTTACCCGGATTTTTCGTCGCAGGCACAGCCGTTGCGAAAAGCTGAAAAAAACTGATCGGCCTCATCAGCCAGAATGATTATACAGAACCTGCAGGATATGACAAGAATTTGTCGCAAAAGTGATGGGTTACCCCCCTTATGGCGTCATTTTTTCCCGACACGACACCAGTTGGCCGGCCGGCTGGAGGTCTGGACAGGAAGCAGGACCGCCTCCACCTGCCTGGGCCTGGTTCTTCTGGAGAGCCTGGAACCCCTGATCGCAGGGGACCCTGCAGCGGTCCCGCTGCACCGCCTGCTGTCGCCGCCGGAACTCGCTCTCCTGGACGGATATCGTTTTGCCAAGCGACGGCGGGAGTGGCTGGGCGGCCGCCTGGCCTGCAAGCAGTGCCTGCTCATCCTGGCCGGAGAACCCGTGGAGGCCGCGGAGATCACCATTCTCCCGGACCAGCATGGCCGGCCCCGCATCACAGGATATCCGGGCCGCGACCTCCCGTCCATCTCCATCTCCCACAGCGGCAGCCTGGCCGTGGCCATGGCCTGCCGGGAACCGGGCTGCGGCATCGACATCCAGGAGATCCAGCCGCGGATCAGCGGCCTGGCCGAAAGGATCGGTGAGCGGCGGGAACTGGCGCTCCTGGCGCAGACCGAAGGGATCGGCAGAGAGGCCCCCGGCCTGACCATGCTCTGGGCGGCAAAGGAGGCGGCCAAGAAGAGCCTGCTCCACGATCAGCCCTCCTTTTTCAGCGGTATCCGCCTGCTGGAGATCCTGCGCGGTGAAGAGAC
>Ga0256840_1001620_pt1 | contig 20851 bp, 22 predicted proteins | sample 355202metaG_FD_185969 | JGI IMG/M metagenome (GOLD analysis project Ga0256840, IMG submission 185969) | Hydrothermal vent microbial communities from Mid Atlantic Ridge, Atlantic Ocean - 355-202 | ecosystem: Environmental > Aquatic > Marine > Hydrothermal vents | place: Atlantic Ocean: Mid...
TGCACAAAAGTTAGACTGCTTTCAATGCCATGTGGATCACCCAAATAATAGCAAAGTGAGTAAAGTAGCACCTAGCGATGCCACTCATTCTAGTGTTAAGTTTGATGCCCCTTCACAAAAGCATTTACCTTCTACTGTTGCAGAAGCAGAAATAGAAATTCATAATTCCCCTAAACAAACAATAGGAGAGAAGTAATGAGTGATATCAATTCCTATCGTCGTAAATTTTTAGGTGGCTTAGCAGGGACAGCGGCTGTTGCTACTGTTGCGCCAGGTGTTTTTTTAAGAGAAGTCCAAGCAAAGCCTGCAGGTGAAGCTGTTTCTGAAAAAGTTCGTTGGGGGATGTTAATTGACATCAATAAACTTGATGATGGTGGTGACGCATGCATAGAAGCCTGTAAAAAAGAGCATGGTTGGGGTAATGATCCTAAGTCTAATGACGCACAGCAAGCTCAGTGGATTCGTAAAGTTAAAGTTACTGAAAAAATGACAGGACATGAAGTTACATTACCTGTTATGTGTCAGCATTGTGAAACAGCTCCGTGCGTTGATGTCTGCCCTACAGGAGCTTCGATGAAGCGGGCTGATGGTATTGTACAAGTTAACAAACATATTTGTATTGGTTGTCGCTACTGCATGATGGCTTGCCCTTATAAAGCACGTAGTTTTGTACATGAAACAATAGTTGATCAACGCCCTGACACTCCGCGAGGAAAAGGTACAGTTGAATCTTGTAACATGTGTGTGAATCGAGTTGATGAAGGTAAAAATCCTGCATGCGTTGATGCTGCACCTCAAGCAATGCTATTTGGTGATTTGAATGATGACGATAGTCCAATTAGTCAAGCATTAAAGAAATTTGGTGGTACGCAGATACGTGCTGACCTTGGTTTGAACACTGGCGTTCGTTATTGGGGCATATAGGGAAAAAGAATGGCTACTCAAGTAACATTTAGTGAAGTAAAAAATAATGGTCTCGGCTACTGGGGAGTTTTAGGCTTCTTTGGGCTTTTGGTGCTTGGTGGAGTATTTGCATTTTTACATATGCATGAAGGTCACTATACAACGGGCATGAATAATCAAGTTGTTTGGGGTATTCCCCATGTATTTGCAATTTTCTTGATTGTAGCTGCTTCTGGCGCAGCTAATATAGCTACCATTGGTACTGTCTTTGGTCAAGATGTCTACAAACCTCAAGGTCGCTTATCGCTTGCCCTTGCTGGTTCTTTATTATTTGGTGGATTGGTTGTTCTTTTACTTGATCTTGGAAGTCTTGGTCATGTAATTGAAATGGCAAAAGGGGCTCTTAATTTCAAGTCTATATTTGCTTGGAATATGATTCTTTACTCTGGTTTTCTTTTGATTATAACCTTATATAACTGGACAATGATGGATCGCAGGAAAATTGCTAAGAAGCTATATAAGCCTCTAGGCATTGTTAATATGGCATGGCGCTTTATGTTAACAATGGGTACGGGTTCTATTTTCGGTTTTTTAGTAGCACGTCAATATTATGATGCGGCAATTTTAGCTCCTTTGTTTATCGTTTCTTCTTATGTTTTTGGAACCGCTATTTATTCTCTAGTTTTAATGGCATCCTTCAAACTAACAGGCCGAGACTTAGGTGACATTGTCTTAAATAGATTAAGAAATAGTATGGCTGTGTATTTAGTATTAGTGCTTTTCTTCGAAATGACGCGTCATTTAACAAATTTGTATGCAACTGAGCACCATGCAGTAGAAGCTTATATTCTTACAGGAGATAGTATTTTTACTAGCTTGTTTTGGTATGGGCAGATTATTCTTGGGAGCTTAGTGCCGATGTTTCTTGTTTGGTGTCGTTTTTTCAAGAATAACCGCCTTGCGCATGTAACTGCTGCAGTACTTGCCGTTATAGGTGGAATGATTCAGATATATGTCATTTTGATCGGTGGTCAATCATTCCCATTAATATTATTCCCTAACGCCGAGGTATCTAGTGCCTTCTTTGATGGTGTGAATAATGCTTATACCGCAACAATGTCTGAATATTTATTAGGAATAGGCGGTGTAGGTCTTGCAGTGGCTTTAGTTATTGTAGGTATGAAAGGACTGAGGTTATTACCAACAAGTTTAGCAGATGACGTGATTGACCCTCTTAATCTAGAAAAAAAGTAGAGCGCTATAAATAATATAATTTTCTTTGGGTTAGTAAATTTACTGATATTTTTATTTAATCATTGATAGGGGGGGTATCTCTTATCGATGATTATTAATATCATCTACCATATGACGTATACTAAGCTAAGTCTATGTTATTATTTTATAACAAGGCTTATAAGCAATATCACTGGGTAACTTCATACGGCTTTGTTCTACAAATGAGCGAAGCAGGGTATCCATTTTCTCCATAATATCTTTATCACCGCTTAACTCGAATAGACCATGTTTTTCAATTGCCCGTATTCCATCGTCTTTAACATTTCCTGCGACAATACCTGAAAATGCACGTCGAAGATTTGCTGCAAGCTTGTGTGTTTCTAAATCTTTGTGAAGCTCTAATTTAGACATATTTTCATGTGTTGGTTCAAATGTCTGCTGGAATTCAGAATCAATTTTAAGGAGCCAATTAAAATAGTAAGCATCACTATGTTCCCGACGAAAATCTCTGACTTTTTTCATTCCTTGTTTCATCTTTATGGCTACTTTTTGTGAGTCACCAATAATGATTTCATAACGCTTTTGTGCTGCTTCGCCTAAAGTGTTGCCAATAAACTGATCTATTTTTTCAAAATACTCTCTTGATGTTTCTGGTGCAGAGAAAATTAGAGGGAAGGGCACATAAGCATTATCTGGGTGAAGTAAAACACCAAGAATATATAGTATTTCCTCTGTAGTTCCTGCTCCACCAGGAAAAACTATTATACCGTGACCAGTGCGAACAAATGCTTCAAGTCGTTTTTCAATATCAGGGAGTATCACCAACTCATTAACGATTGGGTTTGGTGATTCGGCGGCAATAATTCCAGGTTCTGTAACACCTAAATACTGTCCATTTTTCACACGTTGTTTTGAATGGCCAAATGTAGCGCCTTTCATAGGTCCTTTCATAGCACCAGGCCCACAGCCTGTACAAATATCTAATTGACGCAAGCCAAGTTGATAACCAACTTCTTTTGTATACAAGTATTCTTTACGAGAAATAGAATGACCACCCCAGCAAACAATAAGCTGGGGTTTTTCATTACTTCTTAAAACACCTGCATTGCGCATAATATGGAATACAGCATTTGTAATACCATCACTATTTGTTAAATCAAATTTTGGATTATCAATGATGTCGTTATTGGTATAAATAATGTCTCGTAGTACAGAAAAAAGTAGCTCATTTATCCCTTTAATCATTTTCCCATCAACAAAAGCATCAGCTGGTGCTCCTTTGACTTCTAATTTTATTCCACGATCTTGCTGAATAATTCGAATATCAAAGGCTTTATGGCGTTCTAACAATTCTTTTGCATCATCTGTGTAATTCCCATGACTAAGCACGGCTAAAGAACACTGGCGGAAAAGTTGATATAGACCAGATTGGCTACTATCAAGTAGTTTTCCTACCTCTAATTGGGATAAAATATTTAAATGTTCAGTAGGTGTGATGCGGGCATCGATGAGATATTTATTCATCAAAAATCCTTAAATAATTATTAGTCTTTTGGGTGGTGTATTAAAACATGATTTATGCTAAAAAAATGTAAAATATTTAGTGTCTTATATATGTAACATAGTAAAAAAAATAGTAGAATAAACCTTAAGGAAGCCTCTTGTTACAAAAGAGCGAGTATATAGTGGGGAAACGCGTGTTTAATTTTTCAGCAGACCGATTACCGGTCACAATTATTCTTTTATTTTCATTAGCAGATTTTACTGTTTTTTTTCTAGTTGATGATATTTGGGTCTTCATAGTTTACTGGTTATTGATGATTATTCCTAAAGGCGCTATATCCGCTTGGAATCATCATCATCAACATCGTAATACATTTAAGAAAGCTTGGATGAATCGAGTTTTAGAATTCTTCTATGGTGTACATACAGGAGCTACAACTAACCTTTGGGTGTTGCATCATAACTTTGGGCATCATCGTAATTTTCTTGATCAAGATAAAGATCAAAGCCGCTGGAAAAGAAAAGACGGTAGTGCCAAAAGTGTTATTGGTTACTCATTAGAAGTTGCATTAACGGCTTTTCCGCGTGCTTTTGAGGTGGGTAAAGACTATCCAAAACAACAAAAAACTTTTATATTATACAGTGGGATCACTTTTTCAATTTTAACTGTTTTGGCTTTATACAAACCTATAGCCACTATTTTTATTTTTATATTACCTATGATTGTGAGTTTAGTTTATACCTCATGGGCAACTTATGGTCATCATGTTGGTCTTGATACGACTGATGAGTTTTCAGCCTCACATAATAATATGTCTAAATGGTATAATGTTTTTACGGGTAATTTAGGCTATCACACGGCTCACCATCATAAGCAAGGCGTCCATTGGTCTGAACTCCCAGCTTTACATGAAAAGATTAAAGATAAGATTCCTGCAGAATGTTACAACGAATCATTTTTTGATAAGTTCCTCTCTTCAAATTCAAAATAGATATTCCTGAAAAACCTTTCGATGTAGTCTATAACATCATTGAATCTAATAAGAAGCTACAAGGTGTATTACAAATGAGTGATTTTCCAACATTAACAGAGATGGGCATTTGTTGCCCTGACGAAATAACGCACTATGCTTTAAGTCAAAGTGCTAAAGATAAAGATAATTTAAAAATATTTTATAAACGGAAAAAAGGCTCATTTTTACCCCATAGAAAAACATTTAAGTTCGGGCGATCAGCTAAAATGGTCGCTGATAAAAATTCAAAAACCGGCTCAGTAGAAATCTTTGAAATATCACCTTTTTTACAAAAAGCGATTAAAGAATTAGATAGCTTAGTGAATAAACATGATAACGATGTAGATCTTACAAAATTACTTTTAAAGCGTGTAGATCAACTTGAAAAACAAGTGATGGAATCCACAGGTGAAATTAGAAGTATTATTAAGTTATTAGAAAAATAGTTAAGCTAATATTGATTGATAACTTAGATTATTGATTAGAGTGATTTTAGAAAATCACCATCAATTATTAGTAGCTTTACACCGTTTTTAGTAACAGAGCGGTGTGAGCTTAAATCATCTGAAACTATATAAGTCATGCCTTCCTTAAGAATTGATGACTGCCTACCTTCTAGTTCATTTGTAACCTCGCCTTTGAGGCAGTGAACGATATGTCCCTTTTGACACCAGGGGTCAGCAATATAGCCTGCAGAATACTCAACAATCCTTAGTCGTAAACCTTCAAATATTTGTGTTTGCCAAGTAGCAACACCAATCTCACCTTTGTATTCTATTTTAGGAATATTTGACCAATCTATATTTTGGAAGGGAATATTTTGAGTTTTCACTAGTCCTAAACACCCTCTTGCAACTCTTTCAAATACTTAAATAATATTCGTGATGATTTAGGCGGTTTATTTTGTTGTGCTTCTTTATTAGCATTACGCACGAGTTGTCGAAGGTGCTGTCTGTCGGCATTAAGGGTTGTCACCAACTCATTTACGAGGTCATTATCTCTTGCGATGAGTTTATCGCGCCATTCCTCTATCTCGTGAAAAGCCTCTGTTTCTCGTTGCTGGGGAAGAGCAATTTGCCTAAGCTGTAGTTGTATAGTTTCTACATCTTCTTCACCCATAATGCCTGATATAAAACGCAACTGTCGTTGTAGAGCTGCTTTCTTAAGTTTTTTTGCAATGAACACTGCATCACGCATCCTATCGGATAATGTAACCTCATCAAATCTGCTAGGGGCAAGTTCAACTAATGCACGACCTAGATCATGCAGGACTTTCATATCACGTTTTAACTTTGTTTTATTTGGGCGCTCGCTATACGGCTCACCGGTGTGTGGGTTAATGGTTTCGAGTTGGTAAGAATTATCTGTCATGGTAGTTTCTAGTCTTAATAGAGTGCACTTAGGTTAATATTGGAAGCACTTTGATATTGATAGGTTCGTGCCAAAGCCACTTCATGGCTTGGTGGTACTGTATATCACTACTGCTATTGTAAAAGGTTATACTACTGGAATTTTGTTCACTATTCTTTTCTGCTTGATACTTTATTATCATTTTTTTTTGAGACTGAATCACGGCTTCTAAGTTATTTTGATTTAACACTCTTTTAAGCTGTTCAGCAACGGGCCGTCCAGTTTCTAAAATTTGAATGTCATTGCCTGTAATCTCACGAATTGCAGGGAGTAAAAAAGGATAGTGAGTACAACCTAAAATTAAAGAATCTGCTCCTTGCTCAAGTAATGGACTAATATATTGATTGAGCATTTTTTGGGTATCAGGGTGGTCAAGCTTATAAGCCTCAACCTGTTCAACCAAACCAGGGCAAGCTTGAGCAAGTACCTTTTTATCTTTGGCATAACGTTCAGTTAAGCCTAATAAACGCTCGCTATCAATGGTACGTTGTGTCGCTAGTACACCAATAATACCACTTTTACTGAGCTGTGCGGCGGGCTTGATTGCTGGTTCTAATCCAATCACCGGTACATCCATCGTTTCACGTAATTGTGTAGCGGCTTCTGCCGTGGCAGTGTTACAAGCAACAACAATCGCTTTTACGCCTTGGTCGAGTAGAAAGTCAGCAATAGCTTGAGAGCGGTCACGCACATATTTTTCTGTACGATCACCATAAGGTGCGTGTGCAGAATCCCCCACATAAATGAGTTTTTCATGAGGTAGCAGCTGATGAATCTCTTTTAAAACAGAAAGTCCACCAATACCAGAATCAAAGACTCCCACGGGGCAATTATCCCCAAAAGTACTTAAAATCACTGTAGTAATACACAAATCATCGAAAAAGAGGGGGGGTGGCCTATTAAAATAGCTGTTTTATTTGACCACCCCCCCCTTTTTTCGATGATTTGTATGAATAAAAGACTATTTTCCACGTAAATAATTGATCATTGCATTGTATTTAGGGGTACGTGTGCCGGCTTTTTCTAGCATTGGGAAGATATTACGATCATCAATCGCTGCGATACCATTAAAATGCATTAATAAACCACCACCCGCACGATTCCAAGCACGTAAATACTTGGTATAAGCATTACCCATTTGTGGATGGCGGTTGGCATTAGCAAACAAGCGGAAAACCTTTGGGTCATGAATCACATGAGGTCTATCTACGCGCAATAAATGTTGTCCGCCTTCATAGGCGAGTAGTTTTACGCCATATTTTCTTGCCAGTGCAACATTCTTTTTTACACGCTCTTCTATCGTATTCTCAATTGCGCCACCTGCGTATTTATCTTTTGCTAAACCACCCTGCATGATCTCTCTAAAGAGCTGATTTACACCAGCATTGCCTTGATTAGCCCAACGCTTCACTAAGGTACGGTTTTCAGTGCGTGCGATATAGTCACCAAAGTAGGGCGCTACCGCATAAGCATCAAATGACTTGTAACAGTTGCCACCCGCTAGTGGACAAGTCATTAACTCTTCGCCCATTTTAGGTGCAGAACCATAAGCAGAAACGACACAAATAGCGCGATTGCCAAGGCTCTGTTTAAAGATATTACACATCTCTTTGCTACGTTTTGCGTTGTAGTTAAGCGCTAAGAATAAGCGGCGCGTACCTGGGTTTTTAATCTCTGTTTTACCACGAGGCCAAAGCTTTAAACCCTGTTGTGCCGCATAGTGGGTTGCTGGGTACATAGAGTTCCAAACTTCATTAGAATATTCAACATAGACTTTTTGATGAGGATTTAAACGCGCTTTAACAGTGCGTGCAAAGTTATGCATAAAGTCATTAGTGGCTTTGTGCGGCATTGAAAACCAAGGTGCGGCGTGAGCAGCATTGGCTAAATCAACCATAGTTTCAACAGGCATACCAGCATTGCCGTTATAAAAAGCAGATTGTGGTGTCGTACGATCACGCCACTGCGAAAGATTAGTATCTTTGGTATTTTGCCAAGGCATAAATCGAATCGCGTTAAAGGGGCGTACACTGCGTAAATAGTCTTGATTAAAGGCTTGCTTCGTATAAGTACGTGCATATTTTTGAGGGATAACTTTAATATTACGGATATAATTTTTAGGGTTTATACGCGTAATGTGTAAACGCAAATTACGTTTAGCGGAGCGTAAGTTAAAATCAATCCGCCCAGGAATTTGGCGAATAATTTGCACGTCTCCCAAGACTTTAATATCAGCATCACCTTGATAGGTTACAAAGTGTTGCCCGACAGGGAAGTTATCAGGTAAATCCCAAATAGCATTAATGGATGTGAAAGTAGGGTGCTCACCTCTAGCAGGTAAACGAGTAGGCCAGCCATTTCTATCTACAGAAACTTTTTCTGATTCATGGGTGTTAAATGAAGTTTTACGAGTACAACCAGGGTCAATGGGGCGATTACGTTGCCAATCAAAATCACAAGAGGTTATCCAGCCACGCGATATTTTAAAAATATCGCTAAAAGGATTTGAAGAGGCAAGATGATGCAAGCCACTGGTGTTATAACCCAACTTATTTCCTGGGTTAGCAGTGCTATAACTGCTGATGAAAACTAAAGATATGGCGAGTATTGCTTTATTAAGTAACGTCATATTATCCATTCAATCCTTTGATTTTAAATATTTTTTTATTAAGTCTGATATTGCTTTTTCATTATCAAGGGGAGACTTATCTAGTGCTTTAATAACACCCTCTAAATCCTTCCGAGATTTATTTTGCCCGATTTTAACCTTTCCTTCGATAGTATGCACGGTAATCTCAAAACGACTATGGTGTTGAGCATTGTATCGGGGTAGTTGTTTTTAGCTTTCCAACGTTTAGTAACCGTTTTATCAAATACTTGCTCATATTTGTCTGTTAATTCTTCAATGAGTTCCGCAGTTTGTTGCTTAGTTTCAAATAGTTTCGCGCTACCATAGGTTTGCACAGTGACATAATCCCATGTAGGCACGCCAGCTTCATCGTACCAAGAAGGTGATATATAACAATGAGGCCCCTGAAAAACCACCAGCACTTGAGCATTATTCTCAAGTTGCTTCCATTGTGGGTTAACTTTAGCAAAATGTGCTTCAAGCTTTATTTTGTTGTCAGATTGTTTAACTAAAAAAGGTAGTTGGGTTGCAATAGGCTTGCCATTTTCATCGGTTGTGATGATAGTTGCAAAGGCATTATCTCGCATGATTTTCAAAAGAGTATCAGGATTTTTTTCTTCGAATGTTTTTGGTGTATGCATGATTAAATTGTCCTTTCAGTAACGCCTAAATAACGCGTGCTTATGTCTTCGTTTAAACTTGTGGGCGTTCCTGTCCAAACCGTAGTGCCTTTTTCTAAAATAAAACACCGGTCGCAAACAGGTAATAGCTCTTTTAACGTTTTATCAACAATTAATAATGATTGTCCTTCATTTTTTAATTGATGAATTGCAGACCAAATTTCTTGGCGGATGATCGGCGCAAGTCCTTCTGTAGCCTCATCTAACAATAATAGCTTAGGGTTTGTTAATAATGCACGCCCTATGGCAAGCATTTGTTGTTCACCGCCAGAAAGTGTTGCCGCGTACTGCTCTTTTCGTTCTGCTAGGCGAGGGAATAGCTGGTAAGTTTTTTGAATATCCCATAAACCCTGCCGAGCAGTTGCGATGAGGTTTTCATAGACGGTTAAGTTTCCAAAACATCTTCTACCCTCTGGTACTAAGCCTAAACCGAGTTGAGCCGCTTTGTGTGAAGGCATACCGATTAGGTTTTTATCATCAAAGGTAATTATTCCAGATTTAGCAGGAGTTAACTGACAAATAGAGCGTACAGTCGTTGATTTTCCCACACCATTTCGCCCCATTAATGCGACTACTTCTCCTGTATTAATAGATAAGCTCACATCAAAGAGAGCTTGAGATTTATCATAAAAGGTTTGGATATTTTCAACATTAAGAAGCATCTATTTATTATCCTTACTGACCTAAATAAGCTTCACGAACAATCGATGAAGCTTGAATTTCATCAGGTGTTCCAGAGAAAACTATCTTGCCATAGAGAAGCACAGATATTCTATCTGACAGGCGAAATACAGCATCCATATCATGTTCAATCAACAGTATTGGAATATCAATTTTTAGCTGTTCAAGAAAGCTAATTAGCCCTGCAGTACTTGCAGGGTCAAGCCCAGCCATAGGCTCATCCAGTAGCAATATTTTAGGTTTTAATGCTAAGGCACAAGCGACTTCGAGCTCTCTGCGCTTACCATGTGATAACTCACTGGTTCGTGTATCTGCAAAATCTAAGATATTTAATGTAGCGAGTATTTTGTCTGCTGCTTCGGTTAATGATTTATCAGTACTAATGGCTTTCCAAAAATGAAAACTTGAACCTTGTTGAGATTGAACTGCCAACATGACATTACGCCTAGCACTCAACTCCATAGCTAAGCATGAAACTTGAAAACTACGACCTAATCCTAAGCGACTGCGCTTAGCAACACTAAGATTAGAGATGTTTTTAGAACCCAGCCACACAGTACCAGAATCTGGTTTCAGCCAGCCCGTAATTTGAGCAATAAGCGTTGATTTTCCTGCTCCATTAGGTCCAATGAGTGTGTGTATTTCCCCTTTTTTTACATCAAAACTTACGTTATCGGTCGCGACAAGTGCGCCAAATGATTTGTTGAGAGTTTCTATGCGTAGCACCGTATCAGTCATGGCGTTTATCTCCTGCCAATATCTGTATCAACCCACCTTTAGCAAATAACACAATAATCAATAATATTAGCCCTAAAAATAGCTTCCAATGCTCGGTATAGCCACCAAGAAAAGTCTCGAGTAATACAAATAAAGCAGCGCCGATGACAGGGCCATATAATCGCCCAACACCACCAAGTAAAATGAAGATTATTAACTCACCTGACATCTGCCAACTGAGTAAATCTGGGCTAACGAAGCGATTAAGATCAGCAAATAACGCACCTGCTAAACCGGTAATAATGGCCGACAGAATAAAGGCTATGAGTTTAACAGGATAGGGGTTAATGCCTGCTGTAGCGAGGCGTATTTCATTCATACGAGCAACATCAAGCGCTGCACCAAAGCGGGCGCTCATAATGCGCGAAGTAAGATATAAAGAGACAATGAGCAAGCCAAAACAAAGCGCAAAAAAGTGAATATCATTATCAGTATCTAAAAATGGAAACTGATTACGCGATAGCATTAACAAGCCATCTTCACCACCATAAGTTGGCCATGAAAGCGCAAAGTAGTAAATCATTTGCGCAAAAGCTAGGGTGATCATAATAAAATAAACACCTGCGGTACGAATCGAAATTAAACCAATAATGAGTGCAAAAAAAGCAGTCACAATGATAGATATTATCCAGATAGTAATCATCTGATTAGTACCAGCAAATCCAGCTATAAACTCAGAGCCATCACCAAAATGAAAGGCTGAAATACCAGAAACATACGCGCCTAACCCAAAAAATGCCGCATGACCAAGGCTGACCATGCCACCATACCCCAAGGCTAAGTTTAAACCGACACCAGCAATGGCAAAAATAACAACTCTGCTCACCAAATTAACATAGTAACTTTCGCCTAAGAAGTTAAGCCAAATTGCAGCGATAAATAGTGCTAAAAGTGCCAAACCATTTACACCAACCTCACGTTTGCGTGAGCTTTTATGAAGGATAGAATTATGCATTGGCAGGAAACAAACCTTGAGGACGTATCGCAAGAATAATCGCCATCAAAACATAAACAAGAATAGAAGATAACGATGCACTCAATGTAGCAAGACTAGAAACATCATCAATAAAGAACCCCAATAGTGAGGGAAGAAAAACACGCCCTAAGGTATCGACAAAGCCCACAAGAATTGCCCCGATTAATGCACCTTTTATCGAACCAATACCCCCAATGACAATGACAACCAATGCAAGAATTAACACAGGTTCGCCCATACCAACTTCAACAGAACGTAATGCACCCACCAATGAACCTGCCAGCCCAGCAAGTGCTGCACCTAAGGCAAAAACTAACGTATAAATAGTACGAATATCAACACCTAACGCGGCAATCATTTCTCGGTCAAATTGGCCTGCTCGTATGCGCATACCGAGACGTGTTTTTGTGATTAATAGATAGAGGGCATAGGCGATGATTAATCCAATGACGATAATTAAAAGTCGGTACATGGGATAGCTTCCCCCATCCCAGAGTGGTATTGAGCCCGACAACCATTTAGGTACATTTAAATACAGTGGCGATGCACCAAAAATCCAGCTCGTGCCTTCTGAAAATATCAAAATCAAAGCAAACGTGGCTAACACTTGATCAAGATGATCACGGTTGTATAAGCGTCTAATAACAATGATTTCAATGATCGCCCCTGCGATAGCAGCACCGAAAAATCCAGCTAATAAGCCTAATAAAAATGACCCTGTGGTATTTGTTACCCAAGCGCAGCAAAAAGCCCCGATCATGTACAAAGAGCCGTGAGCAAGGTTGATTAAACCCATCACACCAAAGACCAGAGTCAACCCTGCCGCCATTAGAAATAGCGTCATACCGAGTTGCAAGCCGTTAAGAAGTTGCTCAAAGAGAAGTAGGGAGGTCATATAGGTATAATGCTAGTCAAAAGTCACACCGAAATAACTCAGCCTAAACGCAAGATAAAAAGAAAAATACACAGGGCTTTCAATAATTTAGTGTTTAGAAATTTATGTGACGTAAGAGTCAAAATAAACGGCTCTAATAACAGTCTTAAAAGTAATTTTAGTATTATGGTCGTCATACTGGCGGATGCCAGTATCCATTTCAGAAGCATAGTGCCAATTCATAAATGGATTCTGGTATTCACCAGAATGACGAGCTATTTACTAAGATTCTATACTAAGGTCTCATGTAAATACTTTTGAGAAAATGAGTATTTATAAAGCACAATCTTTAGCATAAGCATCTTGATGATCAGTAAATGCTTTGCTGATGATTTTATTCGTTAAAATATCACCTTCTTTAACCACTTCGCGTACATAAATGTCTTGGATAGGGAAGTTGTTATTACCAAACTTAAAGTTGCCACGTGGTGATGCAAAATCTGCCGCTTTTAAAGCTTTGCGAAATGCATCTTTATCACTAACAGGTGACTTTTTAAGTGCTGATAAAATCAAATTAGCCGCATCGTAACCTTGGCTGGCGTAAAGAGAAGGCAAACGCTTGTATTCCTTTTGAAAAGCCGCAACAAAAGTTTTATTTGCCTCATTATCCAAATCTTTATTCCATTGCGATGAATTTTTAACACCTAGCGCCGCTTCACCCACTGCCTTTAGAATACCTTGATCAAACGAGAAAGCAGGTCCCATGACAGGAATATCAGAACCCGATGAAGAATACTGCTTCATGAAAGCAATGCCCATTCCACCAGGTAAAAAGAAGAAGACAGAATCAGCACCTGAAGCTTTAATTTTAGCAATTTCAACCGCGTAATCTTTTTGCCCCAGCTTAGTGTAAATCTCACCCGCCACATCACCTTTAAAGAAACGCTTATAACCTGTTAAAGCATCTTTTCCAGCAGGGTAGTTTGGTGCAATAATAAATGTTTTCTTATGCCCAGCATCATTGGCATAACTCCCCATTGCTTCGTGCAAATTGTCATTTTGCCATGCAACATTAAAAGAATTTTTATGACAACCTTTACCAGCAAGAGCAGAAGGGCCCGCGTTAGGGCTAATGTAAAATATATCCTTTTTCACAGCAGAAGGGATAACCGCCATCGCAAGGTTAGAGAATATAATACCCGTTAAAATATCCACCTTTTCTTTTTGAATAAACTTATCAGCAATTTGAACGGCTTTTGCAGGCTTACGGCTATCATCTTCAACCAATAACTCAATATCTTTATTATCAGATAAACTAAGCGCAAGTTTAAAACCATCACGCACATCAATACCAAGGCTAGAACCACCACCAGATAATGTTGTGATCATACCAACTTTAGTTTTTGCCATTGCCGCAGTACTGACAGATAAAGTTAAAGCAGTAAGTCCTGCTACGATAAGTTTATTCATTACTTCTCCTTTGGGTTATATTTTTACAATTAACAAACAGTATAGGAAACATTCAATAGAAATACATTAACTAAATTATATCCTTATAACGCTTTACCTAAATAAAAAATACACTAGCCAGAAAAATATAAAGCGAGTATTTAAAGGCGTACAGGTATAATAAAAAACTCTAAATTCATAGAGAAAAACGTAATGGCAATTAGCGCCACCATCAATAAAATATCCCTCAATATTGCTGATATGGATCGGCACTATTACCAAACTCACGAACTAACACTGGCTCAACATCCCTCCGAAACAGACCTACGTTTTATGGTGCGAGTGATAGCCTTTATTGTAAATGCGAGCGAAACAATGGCGTTTACAAAAGGCTTAAGCACAGATGACGAACCAGACTTATGGCAAAAAACACTCACCGATGAGATAGAAATCTGGATAGATTTAGGGCAACCTGATGAAAAACGCATTCGCAAGGCTTGCGGTCGCTCTAGCAAAGTCATTATCTATACCTACCATGAGCGTAAAGCAAAAGTATGGTGGCAACAACAAGAAGATAAACTTAAAAGATTCAACAATCTACAAGTGTTTCATATAAATGCAGAGAACGCAGAAGGCGTTGAAACAATGGTACAACGCAATATGAACCTGCAATGCAATATCCAAGACGGCGAAATCTATTTAAGTGATGACAAAACCAGCGTAAACATAAAAATCATCAAGAGAATGTAAATAAAATGTTTACAGACCTACAAAAAACCCAACGTGGCTATCACTCACTCACCAAAGCACTAATAAAACTTGCCAAAGAACAACCCGCGCAACAAACCATAAGCACCGCCATAAAACGGGGCTATTTTCTCCCTGAAGAAGATGACCTAGTCTGGTTATTAATATCCCGTTATCTCACCATACGCTCAGGCTACTGGGAGATCATTAATGATATGTCAGCCCATTTTTCAGATAATATCGAAAATGTAAAAACCATTGATGATTGGCGACACTTTTTACTCGGTTACGCAGCATCATGCCAAACCGTTTACATGGCACGATTATTAATAAACAAACTAGCAAAGCACAAATTAGTACAACGAAAAATAAACGAAGGAGCACCACAACACCGCATTCCACCTAAGGTTTTCACCCAAATATATCGCTCATTAAGTGACACAGACAACGCCATGAAAATGCAATATATGATGAATATGGTGGATGCAAATCGTGAATTTATTCAAACCTTAGACAATGACAAACTTATTGGCTCAATCGTCAAAAACTTAAGCGTATTAGAACAAACATTACACCCCAGCACCTTAGAATTCATAAAACTACGATTCAAATACCTATGGCACGCAATAACAAGACGTGGAGCCATCACCAAAAAAATCACCTCATTTTTTATACTAGAGAAAGCAGGGCGGGTAATAGCCGATCTAGGCATACATGACGATAGCCGTGTAACACCAGCCATACAAAAACAACTCGCAGAATTTCTAAAAGCAGGGGATGTACTCATCACACGTCATGACTTTGTCGCCAGCAACTTATTTTTGCCCGGTTACTGGCCACACGCGGCTTTATACATAGGCTCAGATACCGAACGTGAAAAATTAGGTGTAAAACTATATGATGATGAAATTGCACAACGTTGGTGCAAAGACATACGCACACTAGAAGCACAAAAAGACGGCGTACTGTTTAGACCCTTAACCGAAACCCTAGACGTTGATGAACTCATCGTATTACGACCAAGCTTAAACAAAAAACAAATCGCCAAAGCACTAGAACGAGCCGTACAACACGAAGGAAAAAGCTATAACTTCGATTTTGATTTTTTCAGCTCAGACCAACTCGTCTGTACCGAAGTCATTTTTCGTGCCTACGATGGCATTGGCAAACTAACCTTTAAACTTATCGAACGCGCTGGGCGCTTAAGTTTATCAGCAGAAGATCTATTAGACATGGCAGTCAAGCAAAATGGATTTACCGCAGTCGCGTGTTATGGATTTGAAGGTTGCCAAACAAACATAGTAATGGGCGATAAAGTATTGGGATTAATAAAAGCAAGTTACTAAACGCTAATAAATTCTAAATTTCTAATAGTCACATAATAAACGAATACCTTATGACATGGGGCTAAACAGTCATATAGGGGGAATATACCAGTATTGCTTGATAGAGAGAAAGTCATATAACTGCGCATAATATATATTATGTTAAATTACACGCAATGTATGATTATGAATAGTTTATATTTTTTTATTGATACAACAATACGTAAGTTGCAATGATGAGACTTAGATGAGAAGCGTAAACACTATCCCTTTAGGAAACCTTGATCAAATCCAATTATTTTTAGCTTGCCAAATCTGCCGATATTTTCCATGAAGATCGACACAATAGAATGACTATTACGTCTCACTTCACTTCATGAAAAATAGCGACAGATTTTTCTGCGCTAAATTCTAATCGACTTGATCAGGTTCTCCTTTATCGAATTGATAAGGATCAAGTGAAACAAAATGACATTTATTGACTAATCAATACATAAGTCCTTTTTAATAACTGTTTAATTAGTTTTGTCATATACGTTATGATATTATATGACCTGTTTAAAACTTTTAAAAAGGTCTCTTGGAAAGGTATGGTTATGAACATTACACATCAAATTCTTGCTGATATTTCTGCTGGAATTTCTGAATTAAAGAAAAATCCAATGGCAGTAATAGAGCAAGGTGAAGGAAATCCTGTTGCAATTTTAAACAGAAATGAGCCTGTGTTTTATGCCGTTCCAGCAAAGGCCTATGAAGAACTTATGAATAAGCTTGAAGATATAGAACTCGCTAAAATTGTCAAAGAACGATTAGGCCAACCCTCTATAAAGGTAGATATTAATGAGCTATAGCCTTGAATTTATTGTATTGGCTAAAAAAGAATGGGATTCATTGGATAAATCCATAAGCAAGCAATTCAAGAAGAAACTTATTGAGAGACTAGAAGGACCAAGAGTAGAAAGCGCAAGACTTAGTGGTATGGATGACTGTTATAAAATAAAACTTCGTAGTGCTGGTTATCGCTTAGTTTACCAAGTTCAAGATAAAAAATTAAATGTACTGGTTGTTTCAGTAGGTAAACGCGAAAGAAATTCAGTTTATAAGCAAGCAATAAAACGTATATAAGATTGAAACAAAATGAAACTGACTAGAGAATTATGTATATGGTAGAAGGTACTTATTACAGCAGGCACAAAGACGAAATACTCGAAAAGAAGAAGCGTCACTATGCTTTGCACAAAAAAGAAATAAACGCTCGATATGAAGAATATCGTGTTGCTTACCGAAAGCGTAATAGAGCTTTACTTGCTCAAAAAAGTAAAGAAAGATATCACGCAAATAGAGAAGAAATTCTTAAAAAAGCCCGAGAAAAAAATGCGAAAGATAAACTCTCGTGAAACAGATTGACGAACTGTTTTAATTCTCCAGCACCTCACGCAAAATATTGCTCACGAAGAATTGATGGCAAAAAACGCATTATTTACAAAATAGCTCAAGGACTCATCTTAAATTAGGAATTACAGTGGCCATAATAGAAATTAAGACGGCTTCACAATAACCATAAAGCCAAATACAAGCCCAAACGCCCTATTTCAGCCCTCAATGTCATGTAAAAGATGAAAAGTACAACACAAATCATCGAAAAAGAAGGGGGGTGGCTATTAAAAAACGTCTTTTTAGACGTAATTAAGGCTATTTTACGTATTTTAAGGCGTTTTAGGCACAAAAAGGGATTTATACTAACCCACCCCCCCTCTTTTTATGCATTTTATGCACCCTATCGGGTTGTCGTCGCGGTGCTCCAACATGGTCTCGCTCCGCTCGGCTCGATGATTTGTATTTTTATGACCGCCCTAATTTAACATAATGCTTAGTCATGCCTTTAAAACAACAAAACTAACGGTTACGAACAGCCCGTAGGTTGGATAAGCGCAGCACCATCCGACACATCGGTGGTATTTCATCGGAATTTTGTGCAAGCTTGGGTTTAGTCATATCGGATGGCGCTATCTCTTATCCTTCAAGCTCTACCTATTTCGTCATTGCGGTGCAGACCGCAATCCACGGTTGAAGCAACGCCTGATCATAAATGGATACTGGTCTTCACCAGTATGACGACATTCCATCGTACTTTATCTCTATCTAACATATCCACAAACAATCTCGCTTCAACCCCATGCGTTTGTGAGTTATAAACAGATTTTCATGAAGAGTATTCGCTAGGTTGTGATTTGCAGATAGGCCTTGGTTGGTTACACTCTGCATATTATTTGGAACAAAAGAGCTAGAGTTGTGATTTGCAGATAGGCCTTGGTTGGTTACACTACCGCGACAATAAGTACAGGCTTTCCTTCAGTTGTGATTTGCAGATAGGCCTTGGTTGGTTACACTGTTCACGTTTGCGGGTGGTGTTTACACTGAGTTGTGATTTGCAGATAGGCCTTGGTTGGTTACACTAAACACAACGCTCATTAGGTGTGAATTTCAGTTGTGATTTGCAGATAGGCCTTGGTTGGTTACACTGAAAAGATAGCAGACGTGTACAGAAACGAGGTTGTGATTTGCAGATAGGCCTTGGTTGGTTACACTTACATCAGAATCCATTGTAGTGACATTTACGTTGTGATTTGCAGATAGGCCTTGGTTGGTTACACTTCCACGGACTTAATCAATAGTATCTGAGCTGTTGTGATTTGCAGATAGGCCTTGGTTGGTTACACTTTCGGCTTGACAGCACTCATAACCCACCCAGTTGTGATTTGCAGATAGGCCTTGGTTGGTTACACTGGTATTTTCTGAGCTACTACCCATTAGATAGTTGTGATTTGCAGATAGGCCTTGGTTGGTTACACTCCTATTGCCTGATTCCAGCTTTATCGACTCGTTGTGACTTGCAGATAGGCCTTGGTTGGTTACACTAACTGATTCAACCGCCACGGCTACCACCCAGTTGTGATTTGCAGATAGGCCTTGGTTGGTTACACTCCGCCCAACTGCTGGAACTGCCTAATTCCCGTTGTGATTTGCAGATAGGCCTTGGTTGGTTACACTATTAAACTTCCCATCCTCTTTTCCAGTGGTGTTGTGATTTGCAGATAGGCCTTGGTTGGTTACACTCACCAATCTTCTCTATACTTCTCTCAACTAGTTGTGATTTGCAGATAGGCCTTGGTTGGTTACACTTGGTAAAATTATTTGACCGCCTCGCATTGAGTTGTGATTTGCAGATAGGCCTTGGTTGGTTACACTAAAAAGAGTACGCGGTATCTGTTGGGTTAAGTTGTGATTTGCAGATAGGCCTTGGTTGGTTACACTTCGTACTACTGTAGGTGTTGCATGGCAAGTGTTGTGATTTGCAGATAGGCCTTGGTTGGTTACACTGAACTACTTTCAGCAGGTCTTGAGTCTAAAGTTGTGATTTGCAGATAGGCCTTGGTTGGTTACACTCTTTCCTGTACCTGCACCACCAGCTAATAAGTTGTGATTTGCAGATAGGCCTTGGTTGGTTACACTTCTTTTCGACAACTACTGCATATACCCCAAGTTGTGATTTGCAGATAGGCCTTGGTTGGTTACACTGTCACGTTTAGTAGCCATGAAGGTTAATAAGTTGTGATTTGCAGATAGGCCTTGGTTGGTTACACTTGTATTTGACAGGGGTAAATTCATGATGCTGTTGTGATTTGCAGATAGGCCTTGGTTGGTTACACTACGCAACATACGCAAAACAGAGCGAACCCCGTTGTGATTTGCAGATAGGCCTTGGTTGGTTACACTAAATTCCTTTTTGTCGATCATCAAGAGCATGTTGTGATTTGCAGATAGGCCTTGGTTGGTTACACTTCTAAAGATTTGATACCTTGCGGTGAACAGTTGTGATTTGCAGATAGGCCTTGGTTGGTTACACTCCAACATCAAGTGGAAAGCCAAACGCGCCGTTGTGATTTGCAGATAGGCCTTGGTTGGTTACACTATGACAGAGTAGGCAAGCGAGCCATGCATCGTTGTGATTTGCAGATAGGCCTTGGTTGGTTACACTGTGATTCGATGGAGCCTGATATCCCCGATGGTTGTGATTTGCAGATAGGCCTTGGTTGGTTACACTCTAAAAACAGGGGGGGGTGTACCTAAAATAGTTGTGATTTGCAGATAGGCCTTGGTTGGTTACACTTACCCACTTTCCGACACCTTGGGAATGCGGTTGTGATTTGCAGATAGGCCTTGGTTGGTTACACTAAGTTCCTGCTGAACCTGCATTTTTAACCAGTTGTGATTTGCAGATAGGCCTTGGTTGGTTACACTCAATACCATCATGCGTAACTCGTGGTTGCAGTTGTGATTTGCAGATAGGCCTTGGTTGGTTACACTTTTTCGTTTGCCAGCCTCCCATTTGTGATAGTTGTGATTTGCAGATAGGCCTTGGTTGGTTACACTATCTCGCAAATAAGGTATTGATTTACCTTCAATAAGCTTGGATTTTTCTTAGAAAAATCCAAGCTGGTCGGGTGTTTTTTCAGTGGCTTTGCGCTTTTTTCCATAGAAAACTTGTATCTTTGAGAATTGTTTATCGGTGATTTTTATAATTCTTACTTCACCGTCGTCGGGTAAAGATGATTTTACACGATTTACGTGTACTTGTGCATTTTCA
>Ga0256840_1001621_pt1 | contig 20842 bp, 18 predicted proteins | sample 355202metaG_FD_185969 | JGI IMG/M metagenome (GOLD analysis project Ga0256840, IMG submission 185969) | Hydrothermal vent microbial communities from Mid Atlantic Ridge, Atlantic Ocean - 355-202 | ecosystem: Environmental > Aquatic > Marine > Hydrothermal vents | place: Atlantic Ocean: Mid...
AACTTGAAAGGTAGGACGCATTGAAGCATAATAGTGTTTAACCTCTTTGGTGATGAGTTTTTTTGTCTAAGTAACTAAATTATCTCACACTTTAGAGGTTTTTTCATTTCTTATCTCGGATCTTGGGAAAAACACCAGCAGCAACAGAACTATTTTCCCTTGACAGTATCTGCCCCTTTAGTTATAAACGGACTTCGCTTCGCCCAGATAGCTCAGTCGGTAGAGCAGAGGACTGAAAATCCTCGTGTCGGCAGTTCGATTCTGTCTCTGGGCACCAGAAAATTCAAAGGGTTACGGTTGATTCCGTAGCCCTTTTTTGTTTGTAGGTACCACCATCGGGGAAAAATTGCTCTCCCAAACTGTCTCATGCTTTAAATTTTCCAAAATAAACTCGGAAAATAAGTTGACAGCAAATATCTCCATGGCTATATTGCCAAATAACCATGGAGAATTAAATGAATAAAGATCGGAAAAAACATTTGGAAGCCAGAGCGAAAGTACTCAAAGCAATGGCTCATCCAAGTCGCCTGTTTATCATCGAAGAGCTGGACAAGGGTGAGCGCTGCGTCTGCGAGTTAACGGGAATGATCGGTGCTGACGTATCAACCATTTCCAAACATCTCTCAGTGTTAAAGCAAGCAGGTCTGGTCATTGATGACAAACGGGGCAACCAGGTTTTCTATCAGCTGCGCGTTCCTTGCATCCTCAACTTTTTCGGCTGTGTTGAATCGGTGCTCGAAGCTCAACATCAAGACCATTCGTCACTACTTAAGATTGTCGGAACCTGACAATAATATTTTTTTAACCATCTATTTGGCCATTTTGCCAACAAGGAAGTTGTCATGAATTGGAAAAACGAATGGAAGCCGCTGTTCTGGATTATCATTGTTTTTATCGGCTGTTTCTTCCTGCCAATTGACATGCCCCGGGTGCAGGGGGCAATTATGGAAGCACTGCATCTGGTCAAATGGTATGCCCGGGAACATGTGCTGCTCTGTCTGATTCCAGCCTTCTTCATCGCTGGAGCAGTCGCGGTCTTCGTCAGTCAGGAAGCGGTGATGAAGTACCTCGGTCCCAAGGCAAACAAGTTTCTTGCTTACGGAGTCGCTGCAGTTTCGGGAACCATTCTGGCCGTCTGTTCCTGCACCATTCTGCCGCTGTTTGCCGGAATTTACCGGATGGGGGCAGGTCTTGGTCCTGCTTGTGCGTTTCTCTATTCCGGACCGGCAATCAACATCCTTGCCATCGTCCTGACCGCACGCATTCTTGGTCCTGAAATGGGGATCGCCCGTGCCATTGGCGCCATCGTCTTCTCTGTCATTATCGGCCTTGCCATGCACTTCTTCTTCCGTCATGAAGAAGCAGAAAAAGCGGCTGCTGCACCCATGATGGGAGAAGACGAGACCGGCCGTCCACTGTGGCAGACCGCTTTTTACTTCGCCAGCATGGTCGGCATTCTGGTTTTTGCCAACTGGGGAAAAACCGCGGACACAAGTGGTCTCTGGCACGCAATCTATATTTCAAAGTGGTGGATTACCAGCGGTTTCTCGATTGCCCTGGCACTGATGCTTGCCACCTGGTTTCAGCTTGGCTTTGTGCGCATCCTCCTGGCAGCTATTCCAGCGTTACTGATGGCAATCATTCAACCGCAGCACCCGGCACTCGCTTTTACCTTTGGCATCATTGGTCTATCGGTATTGAGTAATCTGAAAAGTACCCGCGATGGTGAAATGGGGCAATGGTTCGAAGAGAGTTGGGATTTCGCCAAAAAGATTCTTCCATTACTGCTGATCGGCGTACTGATCGCAGGCGTGTTGCTTGGCAGACCCGGGCACGAAGGATTGATTCCGTCTGAATGGGTCGCCTCACTGGTTGGCGGCAACTCACTATTTGCCAACCTGTTTGCTTCAGTCTTTGGTGCCTTCATGTACTTTGCCACCCTCACTGAAGTACCAATTTTACAGGGACTGATGGGGGCAGGCATGGGAAAAGGCCCAGCATTAGCTCTATTACTTGCTGGCCCGGCACTCAGTTTACCCAACATGCTAGTCATTCGCAGTGTGATGGGAACTAAAAAAACCGTTGTATTTGTTCTGCTGGTGATGACGATGGCCACTGCTAGCGGACTGATTTATGGAGCGATCTTTTAAATCTATTGCCACCAAGACACCAAGAAGGGCAAAGGCAATTTTAACGCAGAGGTGGAGAGAAAAGCAGAATCTATTTGGATTCAAATCAAAACCCGATTTTTTGGGTTTTCTCCACGTTCTCTCCTTTCAGCGTCTCTCCGTTAAAATACTTTTCCTGGTGTACTTGGTGTCTTGGTGGCCAAAACTAAAAAGGAGTTAACAATGAAAAAGATTCAGATTCTCGGCACCGGCTGTGCCAAATGTCAAAAACTTGCAGAAAACACTCAGCAGGCTGCTGATAATCTTGGTTTCGATTACGAAATGGAAAAGGTGACCGACATCAACCAGATCATGAGTTTTGGCATCATGACCACTCCGGGTCTAGCCGTAGATGGCAAGGTGCTGTTGGCTGGGAAGGTTCCAGCTGTGACCGACATCGAAAAAATGCTGGGGTAACGTTATGAAGCTGTATAAAAAACTCGGCCGCAAGCCCCCGAGATATTCGCTACGCTCTGTTAAAGTCCAGTGACCATCATTCCCGCGTAGGCGGGAATCCAGAGGTTTCCTGGGTTCATCAAAAAAAAGCTGGATCCCCGTTTTCACGAGGATGACGACTTTTGCAAGAGGCTCAAAGGAAAAGATTATTTACCAAACGCTTCAAAAACTGAAGGAGAATTCTCTTGAAAAAACATCTAACCGGCTTGTCGTTCCTGCAAGCGGCGCATAAATCGGGACAGTTCCACCCGGCGAGGGCGCAGCAATAGATGGGAATGGTTGGGGATCAGCGCCCAGGCGAAACATTCAGTGTCGGTTTCATTCAGCAGGGATTGCAGCCTGTCTACGAAGTTTTGTCGATCCTCATCATCACGAAAGATAGAACTGCGGGCGACGCCGCGTACGATAATATGATGCAGCAGATCAGGACTGTCGATGCGGGGTTGTCTTGGCATGCGGGGGATTGTAGCAGGGAGCCGATGTTAAAGCAATAAAGCAGCACCGTCCCCCTTCACGGAGAGGTTTACACTGCAGCCCCGACATAGAGTGAAATGGTGGAAACAAGCGTCTGGGACAGGGCAGGAGAGGTCAGCCAGGTGAATCCTCGGTTCTCCTATGAGGCACCTTCTTTGGAAGGATGACCCTCGAAACTAGAGAGAGGCAGCTTCATGACAAAGACATGTCAGGCGGCAACCAAGCCGAGTGAGCTACCGTCGTTGAATGCAACTCGTGCGCTGTCCCCAAATGCTTGCAAAACAAAAGGAATAAACTGATTTTGTGGTAGCCCTTGACAGGTCAATACATATCAGCCTGTCTGACTTTCCACAATCCGGCACAACAATCTCCTGTCACCTTTCATCCGTAACCAGTATTCAGACAAACGCACTCTTGCCGAAATATTTCTTCTGCAGCCAGAACGACACATTCACCAGGCCGATCAGCGCCGGCACCTCAACCAGCGGGCCGATGACTGCAGTAAATGCCACTGCCGAATCCAGACCAAATACTGCAACCGCCACTGCAATCGCCAGTTCAAAGTTATTGCCGGATGCGGTGAAAGCTACAGCGGCAGTTTTGGAATAATCGGCTCCGCTTTTGATCCCCATCCAGAAACTGACCAGAAACATGATCACAAAGTAGATCAAGAGCGGAATCGCAATCCGCACCACATCAAAGGGGATCGAAACGATCAACTCACCCTTGAGGCTGAACATCACTAGAATAGTGAAGAGCAGCGCAAGGAGAGTTATCGGGCTGATTTTTGGAATAAACTTCTGCTCGTACCAGTTGCGCCCCTTTGATTTGATCAGGGTGAAGCGGGTCAGAATACCCGCGACAAAGGGGATCCCGAGGTAGATCGCCACACTCTTGGCAATCTGGCCAATCGAGACCTGCACCACCGCACCCTCCAAACCAAAGAGCGGTGGCAACACAGTGATGAAAAACCAGGCGTAGACCGAATAGAAGAGGACTTGAAAAACTGAGTTAAATGCAACCAGACCGGCACAGTATTCTGTATTCCCTTCCGCCAATTCGTTCCAGACGATAACCATCGCGATACAGCGCGCCAGGCCGATCATGATCAACCCGACCATGTATCCGGGGTAGTTGTGCAGAAAGACGATGGCAAGGAGGAACATCAAGATGGGGCCGATCACCCAGTTCTGTAAGAGTGAAATACCGAGAATTTTCTTATTGGAAAAGACCTCACTCAGTTCCTCATAACGCACCTTGGCCAGCGGCGGGTACATCATCAGGATCAGTCCGATGGCGATCGGGATATTGGTGGTACCGACCGAGAAAGCGTTGACCAGATTCTTGACTCCGGGGAAGAGCCAGCCAGTTCCGATCCCGACAAACATGGCGAGAAAAATCCACAGGGTCAGGTAACGGTCAAGGAACGATAATTTTTTGGTCAGTCCTTTGGGCATCATCACCTCCTTGGTTCGTATGAACTTTAAATTGAAACCTGTTTGCCCCGTGGCAGAAACAATGAAATTCCTCCTGCGATAAACACGAATCCGGCTGAAACCCAAAGGCAGCCGACCAGCCCGGCTAACTCGAAGACGACTCCAGACAGGAGGGTGCCGACTAATCTACCCGCAGCATTAGCCATGTAGTAAAACCCGACGTTGAGGGCGACGTCATCGTGCCCAGTATAAGCAAGGATCAGGTAGGAATGCACCGAGGAGTTAATGGCAAAGATGAGTCCGAACAACGCGAGACCAGCAACGACAGTGACCCAAGGGGGGAACTCAAGCGACACACCGATAGCGATGAGTGAGGTCAGCCCCGCCAAAGCAAAGGCTCCACTGCTAGCGGTACCTCCGCGCGGCGACCCGATACCCAGAATTCTTTTCAATACCCCGGGTGCCAACGCCTGTACTCCGCCGTAACCGATCACCCAGAGAGCGAGAAAACCACCGACTTGAGTATGGCTCCAGTTCAGACTCGTTGAGAGGAACACCGGGAGCCCGACCACGAACCAGATATCGCGTGAGCCAAACAAGAACAGCCGTGCCGCTGAGAGCAGGTTGATGTCCCGACTCTTGGAGAAAATGGCACTGAATTTGGTTTTCTTCTTTGCCATACCGATCTCGCGCGGCAAGGAGATGAGCGTTGCCAGTAGCACCAGCACTAAACCTCCGGCCATTAACAACAGTGCGGTACGGAAACCGACCGTCGCCAGCAACAGCCCACCGAGGAAGAAACCAATCCCCTTAAGGGCATTTTTTGAACCGGTCAAAATTGCGACCCATTTGAACAGTGTGCTGTCAACACCCGCCGGGATCAACACCTTGATGGCACTCTTGCTGCTCATTTTAGTCAGATCTTTGGCGATACCAGATAAAGCCTGAAACCCCATCACATAACAGACAGAAAGTAACGGTGACCAGGTTGGGTTGAGCATTGCCAGAGAACCAAGGGCAACAACTTGTAGTGACAACCCGCTAAACAAGGTGACTTTCAGTCCCAGGCGTGAACCAACCCAGCCACCAACCAGGTTGGTGACGATACCGAAAAACTCATAGAGCAGAAATACAAACGCGATCTGCACAGCGCTGTAACCAAGGTCGTAAAAATGCAGCAGTACCAGCATCCGCAGGGCACCGTCGGTCAGGGTAAAACCCCAGTAGGCGGCGGTGACGAGTGTATAGTTGCGCAGATCGGTCATGGCAGACTCAGAGCCACCTTTTTACAGATTTCCATCATCCGGTGGGCATAGCCCATCTCGTTGTCATACCAGATGAAGAGCTTGAGCTGTTTGCCGTCGACGACCATGGTGGAGGGTGCGTCAACGATGGCGGAACGCGGATCGCCTTTAAAGTCGATTGAGACCAGTGGTCGCTCCTCAATACCGAGAATTCCTTTGAGGTAGGTTGCGGCAGCTTCATGGAACAGTTGGTTGACCTCTTCGGAACTGACATCGCGCTGCATCTCGAAGACCGCATCGGTTAGCGAACCGGTCAGCAGCGGTACGCGGATCGCATGACCGTTCAGCTTACCTTTAAGTTCCGGATAGATCAGGGTGATGGCGGTCGCACTGCCGGTGGTGGTCGGAATCAGCGACATGCTCGCCGCCCGCGCCCGACGCAGATCCTTGTGCGGGGCATCGATCACCACTTGGGTGTTGGTGGCATCGTGAACGGTGGTGATCACTCCATGCTCAATACCGATTTTTTCGTGCAGAACCTTGACCACTGGAGCCAGGCAGTTGGTGGTACAACTGGCGGCGGTCAGCAATTTGTGTTCGGCCGGGTCATAGAGATGGTCATTGACCCCCATCACGATATTCAGTGCGCCCTCTTTGACCGGAGCGGCAACGATCACTTTCTTCACCCCACAATCATAGTAGGGCTGCAACAGTTCGCTGGTGCGAAACTTACCAGTAGATTCAATAACGATATCAACACTCAACTTGTTCCAAGGCACATCACCGGGATTTTCGTGTTCGCTGAAGCTGATGTTCTTCCCCTCCAACGAGAGTGAATTCTTATCGTTTTCGATCTGCACATCCCAATGCCCATGCACAGAATCAAATTCGAGAAGATGCGCAGCACAACGCGCCCCCCCTTTTATTTCGTTGATGTGGACAATTTCAAACTCCGGCCAGTTCCAGGCTGTCCGCAGTGCTAATCGACCCATTCGACCGAAACCATTTATTCCAACACGAAGACTCATCCGTCTTACCCTTTCATTTGCGAGCGTTCCCAATATTTTGATATGAAATTCAGACGCTTACTTTTATTTTATCGTAACTATTCAGCACATCAGATCAGGGGGGAAACGTCTGTCATCCCCAGGTTCTTTTACCGGGATCCAGTCTTTCAGACATGTAAAATCTGGATTCCGGCTAAAAGCCTGCCGGAATGACGATCTTTAGCAGTCAGCTGAATAGATAGATACATTTTATCTATAGTTGGATATCCGCATAAGCAGATATTATTTTAACAAAAAAAATCACGCGCAACGAGTTCCTGCTTTTTTTGCAAGGTATTGTTTCAGTTCTGCCAAATCTTTTTCCGCTGGATCCTGCTTTAACAATTGCGAGAATAAGCTCTCCCAAGGTTGTTCTTCAAGGGTCGGAAGTTTTTCTTCTAAGCGATAATACATCCAGACGCCTTCACGTCGATCGGAAATGAGGTTTGCATTGCGCAAATAAGCGAGATGGCGTGAAACAGTGGATTGTGGCAACTGAAGAACCGCCATCAGGTCACATACACATAACTCTCCCTGATTCAGCAGAGACAGGATACGCAAACGGGTTTCATCGGAGAGCGCCTTGAATGTCATCGCGAACTTTTTCATGGCTCAATCTTATCCGCTTATGCGGATCTATGTCAACATCGAAATATGTAAAGACAATGCTCTAGGAGGCTGTCCGAGAATAAGAGCCGAAGCGAAAGCCCAGAAGTTTGAGATCAGATTTTGGCTCGTTTGAGAGCTCATAGCCATAGCTATGGGCTGAAAAGAAGCTGTATATATGAGACAAACAGCTGGGTTTGCAGTCGGCTCATGGATAGTCCGACAGCCTTCTAAACGTTTTTATTATCGCTAACCGACATCAATACAATCATCACAAGAATAATCACCAGCACTGGCCAGGAATAGGGAGCAACAATAAAAATTCCCGATATCATAAACAGCAAGACCGCCAGAAAGAGAAACAACCCTACACCCAAAAAAGCTAACACGGTAAGAATGGCAGTAAAAAACAGGACGACAAGGAATGTTGGAATAGCCGCAAAATGAACGATCGGGCTTGTGACAGGTTCACCGTTTATCACGATACTGAACTGTCCCCCGGCAGGATGGAATAAATAGGTCGGGGTCGCAAAAAAGCCCCCGATCAATAATACCTTGATGATTAAATTGATATTTTTATTTTGTCTCATATAATTTTTCCTGCTGCTCAGTTAAAAAATAATTATGTTATATATGCTATTGAAAACATAACTTATTTGACAAATTTTCCTTATTTAAATTCAGCCCGCCAGTTATGCCCTCTGACAGGCGACTTCGTTACGATAATTAGAATGCCACCCTTTTTACGCGGAATGCCTAAGCATGATATTTTTTCATGATTTATCCTCCTTATTCTCATCTTTACGAAAAGCTGCTTTTACCCCTTGCCTGGTCTTTTATATGTCAACCTCATTGTGCTTTAATCTGTATTGTTTTGGCTGGATCATAGGATGCTGTCGAGATGCTTGACAGACTGGCCGAGGACTTGGTACTGCTGATCCTCCAAAACAACGGTACGCTAGGAGTCTGTCCGACAATGAATGTCCGGCTGAAAACCCAGCTGCTTGGCTCATTCGGACAAAGAGGGCGTCTATTGAACAAATTTTTCAGGCCGCTTTTGCAGGTTTTGAGACGGACTGCCGTTGCCAGTTCGTCCGGACAACCGGGTCTCCCCTGATAAAATAATTATGCTCCTCGAGTTTTTGATGCCTGCTTGACCCTGTTCCAAACAGATTTTAAACTGGAGTAAATTATAACACCATGATATTCCCCCATGAGTACACATTATATGTCAAATCGCTGGTCGGAGTTCTGGCCATCGTCAATCCTTTAGGGGCAATCCCGATATTTCTGGCGCTGTGCGGCAACCGCAACCCCGCAGAATGCCAAAAAATTGCCCGAGTCAGTGCATTCTCTGTAGCCGTGGTTCTCACGATCTCACTATGGGCCGGAGAGACTATTCTGAACTTTTTCGGTATCAGTCTCTCCGCCTTCAGGTGCGGAGGTGGACTGCTGATTCTGTTGATGGGGATCAATATGCTACATGCCAAGCAAAGTCATATGCGGCATACCCCGGAAGAGGCCGAAGAAGCGGGTAACAAAGAAAATATCAGTGTTGTGCCATTGGCAATACCACTCATGGCCGGGCCGGGTGCTATCAGTCTTGTGATTGTCGATGCGCATCAAGCCGCCAGCTGGAGCGGCCGGTTGATATTGAGTATCGGTATTGTCATTGTCGCTTGCGTAGTCTGGCAGGCATTAAGATTGGCAACGCCCATTGGTGAAAAGATGGGAATTACCGGACTGAATATCGCAACTCGGGTAATGGGGCTGCTGCTTGTCGCCATCGGTATCCAAATGGTGACGTCAGGACTGTCCACCCTTCTGCCCGGTCTTGCTTGAGTGAAGGGGTATCTATGTCTCAACAGCAGAAGGATCAGCTCGGCCTCAAGGAACTCATTGCCATGGGTGTTGGCGGGATGGTCGGCGGAGGGATCTTCTCAGTCCTGGGTTTATCTGTCGGTCTGGCCGGGCATGCGGCACCCATTGCCTTTGCTCTCGGTGGAGTTATCGCACTGTTGACAGGCTGGTCCTATGCCCGCCTGGGCTTGAGCTTCCATTCTGATGGCGGCAGTTTTACCTATCTGGAACATGCGTTTCGACACCCCAATATTGCAGGCCTTGGTGGCTGGTTATTGCTGGTCGGATACATTGGCACCCTGGCTCTCTACGCCTATACTTTCGGCGTGTATGGTGCGGTGATATTGGGTGATCCAGATCAGGGTTCAGCAATGCAGCATTTTCTGGAATCCGGGATCTTGCTGACCTTCCTCGGTGTCAACCTGTACGGAGTAAAAGCAGCGGGACAGATTGAAGATATTATTGTTATCGTCAAAGTCATCATACTTTCACTGTTTGCCACAGTAGGACTATTTTTTGTAAAAGCTGATCATCTCCTGCCGGTCTTTAACCAGGGTGGAGGGGGGGTCATTATGGGTGCAGCACTGATCTTTGTCGCCTACGAAGGTTTTGAACTGATCCCCAATGCGGTCAAGGAAATGAAAGATCCTCAACGGGATCTCCCACGCGCGATCATCTACTCCATTGTTATTACCATCGGGATTTACATTCTGGTTTCTCTGGTTGCCGTAGGCAACCTGCTACCTGCCGAAATCGTCAAATACAAAGAATATGCCCTGGCTATCGCGGCGCGACCATTCTTGGGACATTCCGGTTTTGTACTCATCGGGCTTGGAGCCTTGTTATCCACTGCCTCAGCCATAAACGCTACGCTGTTTGGCACGGCGCGTCTGGGCAAGGTGATGGCGCAGGAGCAGGCACTTCCCAAGGTTTTTTCGCATCGAGAACGAACCCGCGATATCCCCTGGGTCAGTCTTTGCGTTATCAGCGGGATAACGCTGCTGTTCGTAAACATGGGGGATCTAGACGTCATTTCGTCCTTTGCCAGTTCGACCTTTCTCCTCATCTTTGCAAGTATCAATTTGTCCGCATTGCGTTTGCGTCAGAAAATTGAAATCATGCTCCTCGTACCTCTGGCTGGGATGCTACTCTGCCTGTTGTCCTGGTTGGCACTCTGTGGCTATCTTTGGCAACACAATCGCCACAGCCTGCTGTGGATAATGATATTCTATCTGGGGATAGTCATACTCGAGGGTCTTTTTTGTGAGCGACGCCTGTTGTTTACCAAAAAGAGATCTGGCTGATATTCAATTTATACCCCTTTCCCCGACTTTTTCTCGCCACTTGAAGGGTCTGCTATGCTGATGCCTTGGGTTTTATCCCACCTGCTACTACTCGTCGGATTCCTGCTGGCTGTTCCGTTGACTGCTCAGATGGTTCGTCAACGGCGCTCCCCTGCAGGATCTTTGGCCTGGTTGTTGATCATGCTGCTTATGCCCTACTTGGGCGTACCTCTGTATCTGATCCTGGGCGGGCGAAAAATGCGCAGGTTAGCCAAAAGCAAAACAGAGCTGCAGCTACTCAACACTTCGGTACTCTCGGAAGAGACTCATGATATGGGTCGCCTGCTGCGTTCCTACGGGATACCCGACGCATGTTCTGGCAACAGAATAGAGTTGTGCCGAACCGGAGAAGAAGGGTATGCGGCCTTGACTGAAATAATTGAGCAGGCTCGCGATAGTCTCTGGGTCACGACCTTCATTCTGCACCCTGATGTGGTCGGCAACGACATTATCGAGCGACTCTCCCGCCGTGCCGCCGCAGGGATTAAGGTACGGGTATTGCTAGACGGCGTCGGCTCTCTGCACACCGGAAAACACGCACTGGCACCACTGACTCGCACTGGAGGAAAGGTCGCTTTTTTCATGCCAGTTCTGCACCGCCCCTTTCGCGGCCGCACCAACCTGCGCAACCACCGCAAAGCCGTAATCGCTGACAGCTGCCAGGTCTGGGCTGGAGGAGCCAATATTGCCAGCGAATACATCGGACCGACACCGACACCCGGACGCTGGTGCGACCTGTCTTTTGTACTGGAAGGTCCTGCGACACAGCATTACCAAAACATCTTCCGCTCCGATTGGCAATTTGCCACCGGGGAACAACTTCCTGCTCTGCCAGGCTGTCCACACACAATCTCCGCAGCAGTTGGGAGTGCAACGATCCAGGTTGTCCCATCAGGCCCGGATGTCAATGATGATCCGCTTTATGCGGCTCTGATTTCTGCCACATTTCAAGCGAAAAAACACTTGTGGATCGTAACTCCCTATTTCGTTCCGGACGAAACTTTGGCCGAAGCATTGATTCTGGCCGCTCATCGTGGAATCGATGTCCAGGTATTAATACCAAAAACTTCAAATCATCGTTTAGCGGATATGGCGCGAGGACCTTATCTGCGAGACTTGCAGGAAGCAGGGGGACATGTTCTGCTCTATCAGAAAGGGATGTTGCATGCTAAAGCTCTTCTGATCGATGAGACGTTGGCGGTGATCGGTTCGGCCAACTTCGATATGCGCAGTCTTTTTCTTAACTACGAAACAGGCCTACTGCTCTACAGTCAAGCTGAGATTCATGAGGTTCGCAGCTGGATCGAAAGCATAGCTAAGGGTTGTCACCCTGGATTGGATAAGGTCGGGGGATTTCGGGATTTAAGTGAAGGAGTGGCGCGCTTGATGGCACCACTTCTTTGAACGCGGGGCAGAAAAAGGATCTGAACCTTTTCTGGCGGTTTAAATCCAGTCTTTGTAAGAGAGTGATTCGGCAATTTTTTTACCACCGATATTGATAACCGGTATCTACGGTATGAACTTCCACAATATGCCGGAACTTTCGTGGCAATACGGATATCCACTGGTGCTATCATTTATGGGGATAAGCACAGTTGGGCTCATCTGGTGGCTGACGAGTAAAGGATGTTTAAAATAGGTTTTATTAATGTATAATTTACTCCCCGCAGCTTACTGCGGGGAGTAAACCCAACGCTGAATACATCAGCTAGCTATATTTTCCAATCTGACTTGATTCAGAATACCTTCGGCGCAAGCAACAATGAGATTATTAGCCGGGAAAAATGATTGGTATGGTTGAGCTGAATAACTGAAATTAACCAGATCAGCTACTGTCAACTTGCTCTGAATTGCAAGGGTAAGAATATCAACCTTATCAGTCACCGGATTCCCACTGACAACCTGTGCCCCTAGAACCCTTAAGGTTTTCCTGTCTGCAACAAGTTTCATTTTCACCATTTTTGCTTCAGGCATGATTGGGAAAGTTGTTGTCAACTCAGAATGACAGGTGACAACATCAAACTTTTTCTTTGCGGCAGCTTCACTCAGTCCGGTTCCGCCAACATAGAGATTACCAACCCGAGTTGCTGCGCCGTTGAAGAAACCACCATATTCGCGATTTTCACCCAGCATATTTTTGGCCAGAAGCCTTGCCATTGGTACCGCATTGGTTGCCAGTTTACCCTCGGTCAATTCACCGGTAATCCCGCTATAATATTGAGCACAGTCACCGACCGAATAAACATCTGGAATGTTTGTCCTCATTTGTTTATCAACAACAATTCCCAATTTACCAATTTCTAATTGGGTATCTTTAAATATTTTCACCCGGGGGCGCATTCCAACAGCAAACACAACTATTCCAGAAGGGTTCTCATCATCAGCAAGATTAATCACCTCTCCAGAATCAAGAATCACCCTTTCAGCGCGTTTATTGCCAAGAATTTTTTCTGTTTTACTCCCTAAATGCAATTTTAACCCTGCATTTCTTAGCTCTGCCTCTGCTTCGACAGCCATTTCTGGATCAACAAGGTTAGGCAGGATAGTCTCTACCATATCGACCAAATGACATTCCAACCCGGAGTTATTCAACGCCAGCGCTAGTTCAACACCAATGGCACCAGCACCTACAACAACTGCTTTCTTAAGTTTGTGCGTTCTCACTGCTTCATTCAGACATCTCAAATCATCTTCTGACTTAAAAACAAAAACTCCCGCAAAATCGATCCCTTCAATCGGTGGTAAAAAAGGGACAGAGCCGGTAGCGATAACCAGCTTATCGTAAGCAAAGCTCTGCTCTTGCTCTGTCAAGACCGTTTTTTTGTCAAAATCGACACTGGCAACCTTATCACGAATCAAATCCGCCCCTGATTCTGTGACCAAACCATCCTGTTTAAAGGTTTTTTCCAACGCCACAACTTTTTCAATCGCATAGGGCATAGCACAGTAGATCATCGAATAATCTTCTGGCCGAATAACGCCAACTTTTTTTACTTTGCCCAAAATTTTTACCATTGTGATTGCCGCAGGGCCACCACCAATAATAAGTACGTCATATTTTTTCACTTTTATTTCCTCCATGAAATCGTCCGTCAGTTATGTGCATTTGCACACTATACGGACAGAAATTCAGAAGTCAATATATATTTGTTTTACGATGGAAATTTTGCTATTTGAGGGCTCAGGCAGGTGAATTAAAACAGCAAAGGGTGACCAGATAAGTCACCCTTTGTCATTATTCAAACAGGCAAAGTCATTCTCAGCCAAGTAACTCCCTGGCCACAGCAACCATATTCTCCGCGGTAAAGCCAAAATGCTTCATCAGTTCACCCGCTGGGGCACTGGCACCGAATTCATCCATGCCGATGGCTCGACCCTGCAGACCAACATAGCGCTCCCAACCAAAGCGGCTTCCAGCCTCCATCGATACGCGATTGACGCAAGCGGACGGAAGAACCTGCTCACGATAAGCAGCGTCCTGGGCTTCAAACAGCTCCCAACACGGCAATGAAACAACCCGCGTACCGATACCATCAGCCTGGAGAGTCTCCTGTGCAGCGATCGCATGTTGTACCTCTGAGCCACTGGCAAGGAGAATAAGTTGCAATCCACCAGTTTCAGGAGCAAGGACGTAGCCACCCTTCTGTACCCCTGTCGCGGCAGCAAATTGCTCTCGATCCAGAGTTGGTAGTCCCTGCCGGGATAACACCAGCATTGTCGGCCCCTTGCGGTTAGTCATTGCAACCTTCCATGCTTCCGAAGTTTCATTTGCGTCGCCCGGGCGAATAACTGTCAGGTTTGGCATAGCACGCAAAGAAGCAAGATGTTCCACCGGTTGGTGGGTCGGACCATCTTCACCCAGACCGATAGAATCGTGGGTCATAACGTAAATCGGCGCCAAACCCATTAAGGCCGCCATGCGGATTGCTGGACGCATATAGTCAGCAAAAACAAAGAACGTTCCTCCAAAAGGGATCAATCCTGGAGTATGGCACAGGCCATTCATAATTGAGCCCATGGCATGTTCGCGGATACCATAATGGATGTTGCGTTCACTCTGTCCAGGCAGCCAGGAGCCGGCGCCCTTGATTTCAGTATTGTTGGATGGAGCAAGATCAGCAGATCCACCAATCAAAAACGGGATTTTTTCAGCCAAGCCATTAATTGCCGCACCACTGGCCTGGCGAGTCGCTTTAGCACCATCCTCTGCCGTAAACACCGGTAATGCCGTTTCCCACCCTGCGGGCAACTCATCCCTGCTTGCCGACAACCAGGAAATAATTTGTGGCCGGGTTTTTTTCTTCTCGAACACTTGCAGCCACCGCTGTTCTAATTCAGCACCGCGAGCCAGACAGGAATTCATATGTTCAGTCACCTCTGCAGGAATGACAAACGTTTCGCGTGGATCACGATGATAGGTCTGCTTGGTCAGCGCAAGCTCATCCGTTCCCAAGGGAGATCCATGAGCAGCAGCGGTATCCTGCTTATTCGGTGCCCCAAACCCGATGTGAGTCCGGGCAATAATCAGTGATGGTCGAGGATCATTCTTAGCCCGCTCCATTGCGGCATCTATTTCGAGAAGATTCTCCCCCTCAACCCGCTCAACATGCCAACCATAAGCCAGATAGCGGGTGCCGACATCTTCAGTAAAAGCCAGCCCGGTATCTCCTTCAATGGTAATTTTATTATCCAGGTAAATATAATTCAGATGTCCAAGCTGCAAATGCCCGGCTAAAGAACCTGCCTCAGCTGAAATCCCTTCCATCAAATCGCCATCGGAACAGATCACCCAGGTTCGATAATCAAACAATTCGCCATCCACATGTTGCGCCAAATACTGACCACCCATCGCCATCCCCACCGCAACGGCAACCCCCTGACCCAATGGACCAGTCGTCGTTTCTACTCCAGGAACATGGCCAAATTCAGGGTGACCGGCGGTTTTACTGCCAAACTGACGAAAGTTTTTTATCTCATCAAGCGATAAGTCGTAACCGGTCAGATGCAACATGCTGTAAATCAAAGACGACGCATGCCCGCAGGAGAGGACAAATCGATCTCGTCCAGCCCAATCAGGATTAGCAGGATTATGTTGCAGATGACGCATATATAACAGATATGCAATCGGTGCCGCTTCCATCGGTGTCCCCGGATGGCCGGAGTTGGCTTTTTCAACTGCATCGGCAGCTAAAAGGCGAATAGTGTCGATAGATTGACGAACAACTGGATCAGAAAGATTTTGTGATGGCATGTGCAGCTCCTTGGTTTGTTGATATCTGAGTCCATGAAGTCCCTGGCGGCGAATAACACAAGTAATGAACAGCTTAAGCAATCCAGGTACTTGCACCCTTCATCCACCGTTTACTTACGGAGTCAGGTGATAAACTGCACATTGAAACAGGAATCAGGTTGATAAATCAAGGGAAAGTGAGGCAAAAACAGATTAAATCCTATTGCAAAAAAAATGGCCAACAGCGGGGGGAGGTATTCCCACTGTTGGCCTTAAACTAAGAAAGGAGGTAACATGTTCTTTCTCTGTTTCAACATTTCGACTGCCACACCGAAACTGTTGATGGTTGGGAGATTACGCTGAAAATCAAAGAAAATCCACGTGGCATCACGTATTTAATTGCTGCCAACTCCGCAACAATCAACTGTGCTTTTACGCAGTAGGTTATCAATATTCAACCTTCTGCATAACCACAATGTTCAAACAATAGCGCCAGCTTTTCTTGCCGACTTCCCTGCCAACGTACTATTACACGTTCGGCCAAAGTTTCTCCGGTTGTGATGATTTCATCCAGCTCCCGCAAGAAACAACTTTCATCGGCACCACTATCACCATTGCGAAACTGTTCCTGCAAACTGAGAGTTGCAATCTTGAGCAATTCCGCCACAACCTCCTGAAGGGTTCCATCCTTCATTCTGGTTTTCAAGCCATCTTTCCAGGAGGTCTGATATAAAATGCGGAAATCTGCCACCGAGATATTGGCAAAGAAATTCTCAACTGCGACAAGTCCCTGTTCAGTATAAAGCAATCCCTTATAGAGTGCTGCCACAGCTGCCGTATAACGTGGTGGAAGGCTATCGGCACTGCGTACTTCAATCTGCGGCCGCAATCGAACCTCTGGAAACAAAGTCGAAAGATGCAGATCCCAATCAGCCAAAGATGCCTGCTCATTATTCCAGCCATTTTCCAAAAACTGGCGAAAGGTAAAGCGCTTTTTTGTTAAATTGATATATTGTTGCTGCCGTTGGATAAAGTAGAGGGGGACATCCAGAGCATACTCAACAAAATCACTCAGCCCAGCACTCGATTTGAACAACTGCTCAATCAGACCACAACGATCGGGATCAGTCCGGGACCAGATTTCTCCACGCAAGGAAAGACAGCCACTCGGCTGATCTTCAAGAATCGCTGAATTTGCAAACAAAGCATAACAGATCGGGCTCAACCATTGCACAACCCGGAGTTTCCGAACGCAGTCTGCCTCGTCAGAAAAATCAAGATTAACCTGGGTTCCGGCGGTCTGCTTCATCATCCTCTGCCCCATATCGCCAGTCTGTAACATATAGAGAGCCATAATTTCATAGCGGGGTTTAGGCAACCAGGAAATCTTCTCCAGTGGAGTAAAGGGATGGACTCCCAAGCCAAGAAATACCAAGTCAAGTTCATGTCCCATGGTGACAATATGTTGTCGATAACGGTTCAGATCACGCCAGCTGCACATGATATCGCAGCAAAACTTTCCAGAAAGTTCCAGCTGCCCCCCCGGTTCCAAAGTCACTGAGGAGCGCTTCCCCTGCAAGCCGATCAGATTTTCCTGTTCATAAACTCCTTGCCAACCACCGATTCCATCAAGTTTAGCCAGCAATTCACGAATCCGCTCATAGCCGACCGCCTCACCGGTATAACGATCAACCACCAGCTTTTCCGTCTCCAGACCAACACCCCATTCATCTTTAGGACGTGAACCACGCAACAAAAAATCAATGAGTTGCTGCTGGTTATCAATAACCTGGCTTTGGAATGATGCGGTTGCGCTTGGGAGGGGTGACATCAGCAGCGACCTTTCTAAAATAAATGAACTTTATTCTGACCTTAGATAGCTTGTAATCGCATTGGCAATGGTGATGAAAATCTGGGTAAATTCTTTTTCATCCTGTTCCAGCAAGGTAACCCTGAAACCCCGCTCTTCGGTACAGAAAGAGGAAATAGGCACCACACAGATTCCGGTTGAAGCCAGCAAGTAATAGACAAAACGTTTATCATTTAAGGTGTCCGGCTGGGCAACAAGTTCCTCAACCAGTTGGCGAATCTGAGGATTTTCAATCGGCAACGTCTGCATATTATTTAATTTGCCCGGTTCAAAAACAACACTCATGTAAAAAGCACCATTGGTCCGGTTCACTTTAAGACCAGAAACTTCCGTGAGTAAATTATAAGCGATATTTGAGTAGTTCTCATAGCGACTCCGCCGCTGTGCGAGATAATTTGAATATTCTGGATGGCCGAGAATCAGGGGAATGGCTTTTTGTGGTAATGTCGTGGAACAGACCTCAACCATTTTTGAATTCAAAATACTTTGGATATAATGGCTGAACATTTCATCTTTATCAGCATTATAAACCTCAATCCAGCCACAGCGCGCCCCGGGCCAGGGCACTTCTTTACTGATCCCCTTCATAGCAATAGCCGGCAGATCGCCGATCAAATCAGAAATCGGTTTGGTCATCGTACCATTGTAACAAAGGTTGTGATAGATCTCGTCGCAAATCAGGAACAGGTCATATTGTTTGCAGATAGAAACAATCTCTTGCAGAATCCGCTCGGGATAGACCGCGCCGGTTGGGTTGTCGGGGTTGATAATCAGAATACCCGAGATAGCTGGATTATATTTAACCGACTGGCGTAAATCATCCATATCAGGGTACCAGTGATTATCTGGATCCAAACGATAAGTCACCGGTTTTTGTCCAGCGTGAGCCCCTTCTGCAGAAGAATGGGTCGAATAGGTTGGAGAGGGGCCAATAACCCGTGCTTCCCGTTTCAGAAGCCCGTAAACTTTTTGAATTGCATCCCCGAGACCATTAAAAAAGATAATATCCTCAGCGGTAATCTGGGTCTTGCCGCGCTGATTGTTTAGATCCGCAAGAAACTGGCGTGTTTCCAAAAGTCCTTTAGTTGCGCAGTAGCCGTAAGAGCAATCCTGCATCGCCAGACCGGAGACAATTTCTTTAATCCAGATGGGGATTACTTCTCCTTTGGCGACCGGGTCACCAATGTTTTCCATATCAGTTTTGAGCCCAAGCCGGTTCAGTTCTTCTGCAACCTTGACAATAGCGCGGATTTCATAGGTCAACTCACCAGCACCAATATGAACAATATTATTACGCATTTTTTACTCCCAAAAAAACCAGATGACTAAGTAGAAGTTTTGTCCAACAAGGCTTGGGACTTTTGCAGGGGCAAAGACATACACACATATGCCAAGATCCTGAAAAATTACCGTAACGCCGTGGGGCAAAACTTTTGCGATGCCAGTAAAAAAAGGCCATGGACTTCATTGTCCACGGCCTCAGGTTGATTCGATTATATTCCTGTGCAGTTCACCCGTCTAGGTGATGGACAATTATCAGGCCGTTGTTCGCCGCCTGAAACGCTCTGGTTGCCGCCGCTGCAGTTTTTAACATTTAAATCCCTGTATCCGTAAAGAATTGTCGCCTGAATTAGCACAAAGTTGATAATCGTGTCAAACTATTTGTAATTTACATAAAATAACTACAACCACACCATCAACAAACTCAATGTCACAATACTGGCCAAGGTTGAAACAACGACAACTGAAGTCACATAATCGGGAACGATGTCGTTTTCTTTCGCGATAATTGAAACGAGAATCGCGACTGGCATTGCCGCCTGCAACACCCCCGCAGCACTCTCAATTTGACTCAACCCGAACGGGACGGCAATCAATAATGCCAGTGCGGGTGTCAGAATTAATCTGATCCCGGAACCCAACAAAACATCAGTTGTCAGATGCACCTTCCCCTGCTCACGTAACTGTAATCCAAGGGCAAACAACATCACTGGAATCATTGCAGCAGCTAGCAAGCCAATCATTCGATCCAACATCAGCGGCACCTCTAAGCCACCTGTTGACACCATGACTGCTGGTACAGTTGCCCAGAGCGCCGGGGTTTTCAATACTTTCCAAACCGCCCCACGGCTACCACCGTGAGCCCACCCTGCCGCCCCGACACAAATAACAAAAGCACTGATTGAGATCGCAACAAAATAGATTGTGGCGGAAGGTAAAGCAACATTACCCAAACGAAATTGGATCAACGCTAACCCATAATTACCCACATTGCCAAAGGCAGCAATCATAACAAAAGCAGCAATCATTTCTCTGGATCGGCCTAAAATTCGACCGATTCCACCAGCAATAAACACCGCTAACAAATGCGTCACAATAATAAACGTGAGCATCCTTACCGTACTGGTCAAAGGAACCTCTGCCGTACTGATAGCTTGAAAGATAAATGCTGGAACAAAAATATAATAGGCAGCCCGGGTCAGAGTTCGGGCTTGCAGTTCCAAACGCCGGCCAAGGAAAGCCCCAAGCAAAATAATGCCAAAAACCGGCAGGATAACATTAAAAAAAACGAAAAATAGTTCTGTCATAGGGTGCCTGTTGCTAATTCAGACAAAAAGTATCTACGAAAGGTAGTTTATGGATAAAGGGGCAAATTAGCTAGTCTCTTATTTTTACCTGATTAGCACTAATTTTCCGCTGTATAAAACTCCCTCTTTCCTGGCGTGGGAGAGGGGAGAATAGTAACAATCCACCCCCATCTCAACCTTCCACATCAAGGGGAAGGAGAGAATCTTTCCCAGGTATAAGTGAGTAAGTATCCCCCAGTCAAACTGGGGGCTTTAACCGATTGCTAGCCCCTCAAAAGGGCTTTAACGCAATCGCAACGTCAAAAACTTAGAAGCGCAATATTGGGGTGAACCATACTCCCGCAAATGTCAAACTTCTAGAGTCCCCCGGCAAAGCCGAGGGGTTTCCTATTGTACTAATGGTAGTCCTCTTCCCATTGGTGTCGTATTGCTAAAATAGGGACCGTACTGCAGGGAGAACCAGCCGGAAACCCAAGTAATAGTAGCGATTGTCGGGAAAGTTCCTGTAACGACTAGCCGAA
>Ga0256840_1001622_pt1 | contig 20836 bp, 20 predicted proteins | sample 355202metaG_FD_185969 | JGI IMG/M metagenome (GOLD analysis project Ga0256840, IMG submission 185969) | Hydrothermal vent microbial communities from Mid Atlantic Ridge, Atlantic Ocean - 355-202 | ecosystem: Environmental > Aquatic > Marine > Hydrothermal vents | place: Atlantic Ocean: Mid...
GATTCTGATAGTTCTCCATAATAGCAATCATACATCTGCCAACTGCTAAAGATGAGCCATTTAAAGTGTGAACCAATCTATTTTTCTTTCCATCTTTCCATCTTATTTTTGCTCTTCTTGCTTGAAAATCTAGGGTATTAGATATGGAGCTGATTTCTCTGTATCTGTTTTGTCCTGGGAACCAGACTTCAAGATCAATGGTCTTTGCAGCACTAAATCCTAAGTCGCCACCACAAAGTAAAACTTTTCTATGAGCTAGACCAAGTGAAGTGAGAAGATTACTTGCACAATCTACCATCTCCTCAAATACCTTTTCACTATCTTCTGGTTTTGTTATAGCAACTAGTTCCACTTTTGCAAATTGATGTTGCCTTATCATCCCACGAGTATCACGACCAGCACTTCCTGCCTCTTTTCTAAAGCATTCAGTGTATGAGGTCATTTTGATTGGTAGTTCACTTGCATCTATGATTTCATTGTTAAAAAGGTTTGTAACAGGCACTTCTGCTGTTGGTATTAAAAAGAGATCTTCGCCTTCAATCTTAAACAAATCATCTTCAAATTTAGGAAGTTGACCAGTTCCTGTAAGCGTTTCACGATTTGCTATAAACGGAACACTAACTTCACTAAATCCATGCTTTGTATTGAAATCTAACATATAGTTTATGAGTGCACGACTTAGTTTAGCTCCTTCTCCGCGAAGTGCTGTAAATCTGCTTTTTGCTATTTTTACACCTCTCTCAAAATCTAACCAATCGCTGTCTAAATCCCAATGTTCTTTAGGAGTAAAACTGAATGTAGGTGGAGTAAGAATTAGTCCTAATTCTACATTATCATCTTCACTTCGACCTTCAGGAACACTATTGTCTGGTATATTTGGTATAGCACTTGCAATGTTAGCAAGTTTTTCTTCTAATACCTTAACATCATCATTTTTTATTTTTATTTTTTGTTTGATTATTTCTAATTCTTCTGACAAAGAACTGGTGTCTATGCCATTTTTTTTGAAAGTACCAAACAATTTACTTTTTGAATTTTTTTTTGAATTTAAATTTTCTAAGATTTTTTTTTCATCTTTGAGGCATAAAGAGATTTTTTTTAATTCTATAAGTGTCTCTTCATCTACTTTTTTCTTTCTAAGTTTTTCTGCAACATTATCAAACTCATTTTGTAAAAGTTTTATATCTAGCATTTCGTTTTTTCCTATCTGTAGATGCCAACGGCATCTCTTATTATTTCCATTTTTGCTCTCGCAATTTTTCTTGCTTTTTTAGCACCACTCTCTAGTATATCGTATACTTCAGACTTATTGTTTAAGTAGTGCTCTCTTTTTTCGCGAGCCTCTGCATAATAGTCCCAAATTAACTCTTTAAGATACATCTTAAAGTGACCATATCCCTCACCACCTTTTTCGTATCGTTTTTTAAGCTCCTCTTGACCATCTTCATCAAGGTATAGTTTGGCTAAAGCAAAAACATTACATGTAGACCAGTCTTTTGGATCTTCTAATGCTGTTGAGTCAGTTACAACTTTACCAACTGTTTTTTTGAGTTGTTTTTCACTACTAAATATATCAATAGTATTGCCGTAGCTTTTGCTCATTTTAGCTCCATCAAGACCAGGAACGGTTTGAACATCTTGGGCTACTTTAAATTCAGGAATAGTAAGTATATCTCCAAAGTCATTATTGAACTTTTGTGCAATATCTCTTGTCATTTCAACATGCTGAATTTGATCTTTTCCCACAGGTACAACTTGTGCATCATAAAGAAGAATATCTGCAGCCATAAGCACAGGATATGAGAATAAAGAGTGATTTGCCCCAATTCCTTTAGCTACTTTATCTTTATAGCTATGTGCCCTCTCAAGTAGCCCCATTGGCGTGTAACCTGATAGTATCCAGTATAGTTCTAGCACCTCTTTTACATCAGATTGTGCATAAAAAGTAGATTTTTCTGGATCAATTCCAAGAGCTAAAAAGTTTATTGCACAATCAAGAGTATTCTCTTTTAGTGCATTGCCATCTTTTAAAGATGTTAGTGCATGGTAGTTTGCAATAAATATAAAAAGATCACTATCATCTTGTAAATCTTTCATCTGCTTGATTGACCCAAAGTAGTTACCTAGATGCAGAGCACCTGAGGGTTGGATTCCTGTTAATACGCGTTTCATTATTTGATTTTCTCCATTATTGTATCTAGTATTGTATCTATATCCTTCTCTTCAACATCGATTATTACATCCGCTTTTTGCTCATAAAGAGGGTATCTGCTGTCAAAAAGTTCTTTTGCCTTTACAATATCTTGCAGAAGAGGGCGTTTTTTAAATTTAGCTGTAGCATTTGGCTGAGCTTTTAGCCTATTGATTATGCCATCAAAACTAGATTTTAGGTAGATTACTTTACCTATGTTATTTAGCTCATTAACCTTAAAAAAACCTCCACCTGTAGATATTATTGTATGCTCTACATGTAGAGAGAGCCACTTTGCAGTTTTTGCCTCAATGGATCTAAAATAATCCTCGCCATCTTGTTCAAAAATTTTTTTAATTTTTCTATTTTCCATTGACTCTATCAAGTCATCACTATCTAGTGTAAACATACCAGTTTTTCTTGAAAGTGCCCGAGCGACTGTGCCTTTTCCAACTCCCATAAAACCAATAAAAACTATATTTTCTTTCATGCTTCTAGACCCTCGTCACGCTCACCCTTTTTTCTAGCATATAGAAGAATTGGGCTGCCTTCAAGTTCAAATTTTTCTCTAAGTTTATTCATCAAGTAACGCTTATAGCTAAAGTGTAATGCCTTTGGCCTGTTCATAACTAGTACAATTTTGGGAGGTTTTATATCGTACTGAGTTGAGAAGTAAATTTTAACTTCTTTTGTTTTGTCTCCAGGTATATGATGCTTGATTGTTGCATCTTTAAAAAGAGCATTCAGTTGAGAGGTTGGAATTCTTTGAGAATAATTTCTGTAAACATCTAAAATCATATCTTTAATTCTATGAACTCTTTTTTTGTTGAGTGCAGAAACTGTAATCACAGGAGCATAGGCTAAAAATTTAAATCTATATCTAAGCTCTTCAAGGGTTTTTTCATAGCTTGTATATTTTTTATCCCACTTGTTTAAAACAATAATTGTAGCTAGATGGTTTTTGTCTGCCAAGTTTGCTATACGCTCATCGAGCTCACGAAATTGCTCACTTCCATCAAGAACCAAAAGAGCAATATCTGCATTTTCAAGCATATCATTTGTTCTCATTAGAGCAAATTTTTCTATCCCTTCTATCTTACCGCGGCGTCTTAAACCAGCTGTATCTACAAAATTTAGTCTTTTATCTTTGTAGTCAATATACTCATCAACAGGGTCTATAGTAGTTCCTGCAATACTACTAACTACAGCTCTTTCTTCTCCAACCAGAGCATTTAGAAGTGAGCTTTTTCCTACATTGACACGACCAACAATACCGATGTTTATCTGATTGGATTCTTCTTCAACTTTTTCAGGTTCATCTTCACCTCTTTGAAGAAGTGCTTCTAAATCTATATCTTCATTATCCTCTTCTATTTCATGCTCATCCTCTACTTCAGAAAGAAACTCCCCTATCCAGTCCATAAGAGCGGTAACTCCACGGTTATGTGATACTGATATAGGAAATACTTTGTCAGCACCAAACTCTCCAAACTCCCAAGCTCTCTCCATCTCTTTGTCATTATCTATCTTGTTAATAACAAGTGCTATTGGTTTATTTCGTTCTTGAAGCGCATAAAATATCTTCTTTTCTTCAACAGATGGGAGCATCTTTCCATCAACCATCATGATAATAATATCAGCTTTATCGGCTGCCTCCATTGACTTGGCTCGAACATTGGTAAAAAGCTCATTAGAGCTATCAAGACCACCAGTATCAAGCAAGATACATGGTTTATCAGTTATAAGTACTTCATGGTCTCGAACATCGCGAGTAGTACCACTAAAATCAGAAGTAATCGCTATTCTTTTTTTTGCGATTCGGTTAAAAAGTGAGCTTTTCCCAACATTTGGAAGCCCTATTATTGCTATAGTTTTCATTGTAATTTTTCTTTAGATTATTTTTGTATTTATTTTATCATTAACTTGCTGTATTTTTGATGAGATATTATTATAGTTTTGCAAATTTTAGACGAAGTGAGTTTAGCACAACTGTAACAGAGCTAAAGCTCATAGCGATTCCCGCATACATTGGTGTTAGCATAACTCCCATAACTGGGTAGAGAACTCCCGCTGCGATTGGAATACCAATAGTGTTGTAGAAAAATGCCCAAAATAGGTTTTGTTTTATGGTTTTCATTGACCGCTCTGAGAGGTTGATGCTTTTAGTAACAGAGCTAAGTGTGTTGTTCATCAAGATGATATCGCCTGCATCTTTTGTGATTTCTGAGCCACTATTTAGGGCTATGCCGATGTCAGCTTGTTTGATTGAAACTGAGTCATTTATGCCATCTCCTACAAACATAACTTTTGTATTTTGCTGGAGGTCTTTTATGACTTTATACTTTTCATCTGGAAGAACTTCTGCATATACTAATTCAATTCCAATCTGAGAAGCTATTTTTTTAGCAGTTATCTCATTGTCTCCTGTTAGTAGTATAGGGGTTATGTTTTTATCTTTAAGGCTATTTATCATCTCAATAGCACCTTCTTTTATCGAATCTTCAAGAGAAATAACACCTATACATCTATCATCTATACTTGCAAGAACAGCACCATTGCCTTGTGATAAAATCTTTTGTAGTTTTTCTTGCGTATTATTATCTACATGTAGAGAGTTTTCTTCTAAAAGAGCTAGGTTACCAACAAGAACTTTTTTCCCGTCACAAGTTGCACTTATGCCTCGACCAGCAATGATTTTTAAATCTTCTACTTGTTTATTTGTTGTTATATTATTCTGTTTTGCCCATTTGACTATGGCTTGGCTTATTGGATGTTCACTTTGTAGCTCTGCTGAGGCGATTAGTGGTAGGTAATCTTGGTCTATGAGCATATCTTTTACGCTAATTTCGCCCTTTGTAATTGTCCCTGTTTTATCAAAAACTGCATATTTTATGTCTTTAATTATCTCCAAAATTTCTGGGTTTTTGATAAGAATTCCCTCTTTAGCTCCTTTGCCAACAGCTCCAACTATAGCAATAGGAGTTGCAAGCCCTAAAGCACAAGGACAAGAGATAATCAAAACTGAAATAGCAGCCAAAATTGCACTCATAGTATCACCAACTATAAATGCCCATATAAGAAAAGTCAATATAGATATACCTATGACGGTTGGTACAAATATATTTGCAACTTTATCTGCAAATCTTGCTATCGGCATCTTTTTGCTCTGAGCTTCATTTAGAAGAGCTATGATTTGTGATAATTTTGTATCGTTTGATTGTTTTAGAACTTTTACTTTTATAGTTCCTGTTTTGTTTATAGTTCCTGCAATTACTTCATCGCCAACTTGTTTGAAAACAGGCATAGGCTCACCTGTTATCATTGAGGTATCTATCTCAGCTTCTCCTTCAACTATAATCGCATCTGTTGAGACTTTTTCACCTTGCTTGATAAGGACGATATCATTTATATTCAAATCTTTTGCAAGAACGGTTTTGATATCTCCATTTTCTAAGATTAAGTTTGCGTTGGTTGGAGCTAAGTTCATTAAGTCTTTTAAAAAATCAGTTGCTTTTGCTTTGCTTCTCTCTTCAAGAAGTCGCCCTAGAAGAATAAATGTGATGATAACAGCAGCACCATCAAAGTATACAAACCGTAGATGCTCCGGGAAAAGTTCAGGAAAAAGTACAACAAAAGCAGAGTAGAAGTAAGCGGCACTTGTTCCAAGTGCAACTAATACATTCATATCATAATTTCTGTGACTAACTGCTTTGTATGCTAGCTTGTAGAACCTCATGCCAGGATAGAACTGTATGATAGAGCCAAGAAGAAGAATAAGATAATCATTCATACTAGTAACAGGGAAAAACATAAGTATAAATATATAGATACTCAAAGATGCTGAAACAAAAAATAGATTTTTTAGTTTATTATAGCTCTCTTTTTTTGCTTTTTCTAGAGCTTCAATATCTTCTTCTACTCCGTAACCCAATTTTTTGATTTTAGCTATGAGTTTTGTTTTATCTAATTTATCATTGTCTATAGTAAACTCACCGCTATTTGAGGCAAAGTTTACTTTGGTGCTTTCTAGACCATCTAGTTTTTTGACAACTCTCTCTATACCATTTGAGCAGTTTACGCAGGTCATACCTGATATGTTTAGGTTTATTTTTTCTTTTGACATTTTATTGCCTTTAATGTTATTTGGAGAATTTCTTTTACTTCATCACTTATGATTCTGTAAAAAGACATTTTTTTATCTTTTGTAAAAGTAACTATGTTGTACTTTTTGAGCACTCTAAGTTGGTGAGAAACGTGTGACTGCGGGAGGTTTAGTAGGTTTACCATCTCTCCTACGCATATCTCATACCTTAGAAGTGCAAAAAGAATTTTTACTCTAATAGGGTCACTTAGAGCCTTGTGTATATTGGCTACAAGAGCTAGTTCTTCACTACTTGGAAGAGTTTTTTCTATATCTGGAATGAAGCTAATATCTTCACAACAGGAGCGTATAAGACTACTCATCTATAATGTCAAAGCCAATTTCACTCATCTCTTCTTTGAACTTTGCCTCACTTGCTTCATCGTTTATCTCTACAGTAACTTCTTTTGGGTTCGCACCAAGATTTACCTCTATCTCTCCAAAGTCATCTTCTAAAGAACCTTTTATCATATTTGCACAGTTTTGACAGTTGATATTCTCTGCTTTAAAAGTTTTTTTCATTTCATATCCTTCATATGTATTTTTATTCATATGAAAAGTTTATCATATGATTGTTTATAAGTCAAGTTTTTGTATAATCAAATATGAAAAAATTTATAATATCCATAATATTACTATCATCCACAGTTTTTGCACAGCAATGTGCAGATGAGTTTAGCCCTGAAAAGTTCCAAGAATCTCCAGCTTTTTTTGAAGACTTGATTGATGAGAATTCTATTGCTTTTGGAAGTGCAAAAGAGTACGAAAAGCTAGGATTCAAGAAAAAAGATGGAGAGTTTTTTAAACCAGAGAGTTATACAGTTTACAAAGCATACAAATACCCAAAGATCAATGGGCTTTGGAGTTATAAGGTAGATAAAAAAGGAAAAGTCTACGAAGTAAATATAGCTCAAATTGAGTCTTCAAGAGTTAATGGTTCTGTTTTAACTGACATGATAAATAGTGATTTTGAAGATATATGGAGAAAGTGGGAAGGTGACGCGTATGAGCACTACATGGAGCCAGAATTTGTAAGGTTTCAATACAAAGATATGTATCTATCTCTAAAAGTATACTTTTGGGGTATTGTAGATGATAGTGCAAGAATTGATAGGAGTGTGATTAGCTACGAAATTATAGATTTTACTGATGAGGTAAACTCTTATATTCGTTGCATCTCAAAACATGAATAGACAAAAGAAGATATAACACAACTTGCAGCCAAAGTAGACCATACTGTACTAATATCTCGTCAAAACTTGCTCCCATTTGGTTTAATGCTAAAAACCCTTGTATAGCTGGAGTACAGGGGAATAGCAATGAAAAGTAGGTGATAACATCAGGTATCGCCTCTTTTGGCCAGATAAATCCAGTGCTAAAGATAAGTGGTAGAGATGTAAAAAGTATGATGGGTGTTGCACTCTCTTGGTTTTTTATAAGCCCACCAAAAAAGATGCCTAAAAATAGAGTTGCAAGTAGAAATGGCACCCCCAATTTTATCATATCATATGCAGATGCGATGTGAGGAATACTAAAAAAATCAAACACAAAACCAAAGTAAAATAGCATATGAGTTAAAAAGAGAGTGCCTATGATGAGAGTTCTACTTGCGATTTTCATCCATATAGGGGCATTGTATAGCTTTTTTCTTTCATTGTAAAAACCACCCAGTATACCAAGCCCTATGAGCATTGTTTGTTGAAGTATCAGTATAAAAACAGCTGGTATGACATAGTGAGTGTAGCTCATATTTGGATTAAATAGATTTATTGTTTTTAGTGAAAAGTGTGTGTACTCTTTTTTTGCAGCAACGACAGGGATATTTTTGACTAGCAAGTTACTGACCTGTATTGTTGCAGATTCGCTCAATATGCCTTGAAGTGCATTTTTAACTATATCACCAAAAATCAAAAAGTAGTTTGCATCTGCACCAACTGCTATAGTAGTGCTTACATGTAGAGCTATATCTCTTTTTAGATGAGCTGGTATAACTATGATACCTTTGATTTTGTTTTCTATGAGGGCATTTTGAGCTTCTAGTAGGCTGTTGTCTTTTCTTACTACATTTATACTTGGGGCTGATTCAATATTGTGTATAATTTTCTTTGAAAGATCACTTCTATCAAGATCAACAACACTTACTCTAAGTGTTTGAATAACTTCATTATAGTATGGTTGAGGGTAGAAAAATGAGTACATAAGAACACCACCAACTATAGTTAAAACAATAGGTATATTGGTAAATATATTTTTAAATTCAAATTTAAGTACTTCTAAAAAACTCATACTTTTCTCCTTATTTTGAAAATCACTATAAACCAAACAGGTAAAAAGTAAAGAAGATTTTTTAGAATTGGTATAACCTCGTATAGAGGTGTTCCATAACTTGCTTGTGAAATTTGAAGTTTTAGGTAGTGTGATATAGGAAGTAAATTGTGCCATATATGTGCAAACTCAGGCATGGAACTAACAGGAAAAGTAATCCCCAAGAAGGCAAATGCAGGTGCAGTATACACAGCAGCCAGACTCAAAGCTCTAGTTTGGTGAAAGTTAATAGTAAAAAAACTTAATGCAACCCCTTCATATGCCAGAAGTGTTAAGAACATGGCAAAAATAGTTAGAGCAAATGAGCCTTGAAATTCCCATGGTTGAACACCATACATGTAGAGCAGAAACATAATTCCCCATCCCATGTATGCAAAAGTATATGGAAGAGTTTTTCCAATAACTGCAGCAAAAATATTTCTGTTTTTAAAAAAGATATCTTCTTTTTTCTCTTTAAATGTCTTTCCAAAAGATACTATAAGAGCAACAACAATAAGAATTTGCCAAATAGTAGGCAAAATTGCAGAGACTAAAAACAAAAAATAGTTTTTATATGTATTAAAATATGGTGTGATTTGGACATTTATAGGAGCAGTTAAGAAGATAGCACTTCTTGTTTGACCATCATTTATTAGATTATTTGCAAAATCAACTCTAGCAGAACTCTCTCTTATGGTTCCACTTAATGCAGCACTTATCATTTTACCTATTAAAATGTATTGAGTATTGACAAATGCAGTTATATTTGGTTGTTTCTTTTGTATAGTATCTTTTTCAAAATGAGCCGGAATTTCAACCATGGCATAGACTTTAGAAGAGCGGATTAGTTTGCTAGCACTTTTTATATCGAGTTCTATACCCTCTACATGTAGAGCCTGATTTGAGTTTATGTTTTTTATAATCTCTCTTGAGAGTTGACTTCTGTCATTGTCAACTACAACAATCGGAAGCTTAGTTGCAACTCCTTTGTAAAATATTGAAATCACAATGATAGAGCTTAAAAGCGGTATCCATGTCAATAGTGAAAAAAGAAAAAAAGAGTTTCTAATCTCTTTTAGCTCAAGTATAAAAGCGTTTATCATAGCTCAATGAGTGTACTCATCCCAACCCTTAAATCTTTGATGGGCTTAGTTGGGCGCATATGTACTTCAAAACTTTTCATATCAAACCCTTTTCCTGCTTGTGGTGCTTTCCATGTTGCAAAACTACCCATAACAGATATATAGCTTACTTCAAACTCATAGCTTTTGTCGCTAAGTGCGGGGATTTTAAGATTGAATTTTGTACCTTTTTTGAACTGCGATAAGAGATCTTCACGGATAGCAAACCTTGCCCAAGAATCACTCATATCGGTAATTGTTACTATAGGAAATCCAGTAGGAGCAAGCTCGCCTTCATGGATAAGTATGGAGCTGACTTCACCATTGTGAAATGAGTATATGTTTAACTCTTTTATGTAGGCATTAACTTCATCTACTTTACCAGCATAGATCTCTTCTTTTGCTAGTGCTGCTTTTTTATCCTCTTCTCTTGCACCCTCTTTTGCCATGATATATAGTTGTTTTGCTGCATTTGTAGTAAATTTAGAGGCTTGGTATTTTGTAAGTATTTCATCATGTTTTTGTTCACTCACAACTCCTTGGTCATACAGCTTTTTGATTCTTTTATATGTAGTTTCCATTAGTTTTTGTGCAGCATCTGCTTTTTTATATTGATTGTATGCAGCTGCTATTTCCTCTTTTCTTGCACCTTTATCTGCCTTGTCTTTTACAGCCTTTGCAGCATCCTTTGAGGCGATTGCTTGTTTTAATTTTGCTTTGACTTCATCTGATTTGATAGAAAATATAAAATCTCCAACTTTTACAATGTCACCTTTTTTAACAGCGACTTGAGACACTCTTCCTGCTACTTTTGAAGATATATTATATGTTTGTGCATCTATCTCGCCTTGCAAAGTCATTGCTTTGGGTTGATAGGCACTATAAAAAGTCGATCCTACCCAAAATATGGTGCCAACTATAATAGCACTTATGATTAGCAATATTTTATTCATTTGTAATTCCTATTGAGTTTTTTTCTAATTCAAAAAATATATTTCTATCTCCGCTTAACACACTAAGTTGTGAAATTTTTTGTACAAAATTGTAAAGAGCATTAAGTCTTTTTGTTTTTGCAGCTGTTAAAAATGTTTGTGCGTCTACTACTTCAACTGAGGTAGCTAAACCCTCTTTAAAAGCAATCTCTCTGAGCCTCAAGTTCTCTGTTGCTAGTTCAAGAGTTGAGTCAAGATCTTTGTACTCTTGTCTATATTGAAGCATCTCTTTATATGTTTTTTCCACTAAAAGCAGAAGATCACTTTGGGCTTGAAGTTTGGTATGTATAAGCTTGTTTTTAAGTATTTTTGCAGCTGCTATCTTTTCACTTTTACCCTCTCTTGAAAGAAGATTAAACTTAAAGCCAATACCTGCAATCCAGTTTGGTGTCATATCCATCAATGGTGAGTTATCTTTATATAGTAAGTAGTTTCCAAAAGCAAAAAAAGTTGGTTTGTAAGCAGCTTTTTCAATATCGATGAGTGAATTAACTTGGTCTTGCTTCTCATCAATAATACTTAGTCCAGGATAGTTGCTTAGCATTTTGTCTTTAAATGCTTGCTCACTTTGTATTAAGTTACTAAAAAACACAGAAGAAGAGGGTATATCACTGCTTGATATCATATCTTTAAGTGCCAATTTTGTAATTTCATATTTATAGCGAGCCTTTGTTGTTTCCACTTTTGCAGAGTCTAGTTTTACCTTTGCATTAAGAAGTTCAATATTAGCAACTTGTCCAGCATTTTTTAATTTTTTAGCATTTTCATAGTGATGCTGAAGTCCTATTTGTGCCTCTTCTCTTGCGATAAGAAGTGACTTGCTCACAACAACACCATAGTAAACTTTAATAAGTTTCAAAAATGCTTTGTCTTCTTCAAGTCTGTATTTTGCCTCAGATTCTCTTGTTTTGGCCGCATATATATTGTTTGCAGCATCTATTTTACCACCTGTATATATAGGCCAAAAAATGGAGAGATTTGCTGAAAATACATCTTGGTCTTGAAGTTCACTATGTATGTTTTTAGCAGGAAGGGTACCTAGTCCAGGTATTGTTATAGGAGGAATTGTTGTATCTATCGATAACTCTTTTTCCATTCTAGTATAGCTTCCTGCGATATTGATTTGCGGAAGATACATTGATTTTTTAGATTCTTTTAATTGTGTGGCATGTTTGACATCTGATTTGGATGCTTTAAGACCCTCATTTACATGCAAAACTTTTTCCCAAGCCTTTTTGATACTAATGTCAGCATTTAAAAATGATAATAATATTAAAAAAGTAATAAAAATCTTCACTAAATCATCTCATTTTTTGGCATACTTTCAATATACAGTGATTGAGAAGGAAATGCAAAACTAGCATTATTTTTCTCTACTATTTTCATTATTTCTAAGTTAATATTCTCTTTTACTTGTAGAAATTCAGCCCATATCGTTGTTTTTGTAAAAAAGTAACAAAATAGACTAAGAGAACTATCTGAAAATTCATCAAAATAAACCATAATCGTATCAGGGTGAATATCAGGATGATTTTTTAACATCTCTCTTAATTCTTTGAGTATATTTTCCATCTGTATGGTATTAGTTGAGTAGGTAAGACCCAATCTCATTTTAATTCTTCGTTTGCCCATCTTTGACCAGTTTGTAATAGCAGAATTTGCAATGATAGCATTTGGCACACTTACAAGGGCCTGAGCAAATGTTCTAACTCTAGTTGAGCGAATACCAATACTTTCTATTGTACCTTCTACATCTGGTGTTAAGACCCAGTCTCCTTTTTCAAAAGGTTTATCGGAAAATATAACCAAAGATCCAAAAAGGTTTGCAGTTGTATCCTTTGCAGCAAGTGCAAAGGCCATACCAACTAGACCAAGAGATGCTACAAATGCACTTACATTGATACCCCATCCATCAAGAATTGTCATAATACCTATGATAATTATAACTGACTTTAAAAACTTAGTAACAAAGTTAGCAATATCTTCACTAAGACCCTTGCTCAGTTTTGATGAAAATCTATTGAATATAAATGCAAACTCATTTACCGCTCGGTACATCGTCCAAAATATAACAAATGTGACAAGTGTTTTTTCAATGTTATATAGAATATTTTTAAATATAGCTGCATTTAGCCACTCAATTGCAAAGTAAATCCCTATGAGTAGTATAGAGAGTTTCAAAGGTGGTTCTATTATATTTAAAAACTTATCATCAAGTGTTGTTTTTGTCTTTGATGTTATTTTTTTCATGCTTGTTATTACGATTTTACTAAGCTGAACTTTTGAAAAATATGCTACAAAAATTATACCAATTGAGATTATGATATCAACTGCTTTTACACCAAATAGTGTATAATCTAAAATATCTTGCATTGTGATTCCTCGTTTAAATTAAGATAAACGAATTTTAACACAATTTTCTATATAATTACATATGGGTACCTCTAAAAACCCTTATATCCTCAGCATTATAGCAAATATGCTAATGCAAGGCGAAATTATGCAGGAGCTACTAGTAGCTTCAAATGATTTCAACAAAGCAGTAGCGTGTTTGCTATAATGCCCGTAGGGAGCCAAAGAGAGAGGTAATCTTGCACAGAATTTTTCATCGCCATAGCTAAGGCTATGACTCAAAAAAAGTTCTATACAATCTTACCTCTCTCTTTAACTCTGAGGATATAAGGGTCTTTAGAGGAGCCCATATAATTTTACAAGGAAATGACTTTGAGTCATATAATTTTAATATTTTTATTAGTTACAGCTTCATTTGCATCTGATATTAGTGCAAAATATAGAGTGACATTTGGTTTTATTGGGGAGATAGGAGTAGCAACAACTAAGCTACATGTAGAGGGTAAAGAATATAAGATAACTATACATGCAAAAACAACAGGAATAGCAAAATTTTTGAGTGGAGATAGAGAAGAGTGGTATGTTAGTTCAGGAAGTGTTATAAAAGATGGCATTTTGCTACCTAATTTCTATGAGAAAACGGTACAGAGATACTCTAATGTAGCTGGACAAATGGTTTTAAAAAAAGATATAAAAAAGTATATATTTTTGCATGAAGAGAAAAGATTATATAAAGAAATAACAAAAATAAGGGGTAAAGAAAAAGTAATTCATAAGGAAGGTGGGGACTACTATGCCTCAAATGATTTACTCTCTCTGTTTTTTAACTTTAAAAAGATGCTACCAAGCTTAGATGTTAAAACACCATCTGTTTTTTATGCAGTTGGAGCAAATAAAACAGATGGTAGAATAGACATATTGCCACTTAAAAAAGATGATGATTTAGACTGGAAAAGTGGTCATCTAATGAAAGTGGTAGTAAATGATGACATATTTTCTAGTGATAAGGGGGAACTTTTAATCAACCTAAGAGATGATGGTATTTGTAAACAGGCTATTTTAAAAGATGTGCTATTTTTTGGTGATATTAAAGGTGAGATGATTGATTAGGTCTATCAATATTGGTGTATGGTATATGCTATTTGCCTCATTTTGTTTTGCAATTATGGGGGCTTTAGCAAAAAAACTTAGTATTGATATGCCCTCTTTGGAAGTTGTTTTTTTTAGAAATATTGTTGGAGTTGTTCTGATATCTATAGCCATATATAAAAGTCCTATAAAACAAATCGGAGGAAAGCCATTTTTGCTTTTTTTTCGTGGACTTATGGGTTTTATGGCACTCGTTGCCTTTTTTTACAATATTGCTCATATATCACTAGCAGATGCCATGACATTTTCGAGAACTTCACCAATGTTTACGGCACTTCTTGCCTTTTGGTTTTTAAAAGAGAAGTTAGGCTTAAAAGAAATAGTTGCTTTAGTAGTCGGCTTTATAGGCATAGTTTTTATTATGAAACCAAACGGATTACAACTTGAACTTACTGATGCATTGGGGCTTCTTAGTGGAGTAGGGGCAGCACTTGCATATACAAGTGTAAAGGAGTTGAAAAAATACTATGATACAAGAGTCATAGTTTTATCTTTTATGCTTACAGGAACTATAGGACCTCTGTTGCTTATAGTTTTTAATGATATGATAAATATAGAGTTTTTAAAAGCAACTTTTGTAATACCAGATTTAAAGATGTGGGTTTATATTGCAGGATTAGGTGCTAGTGCAACAGTCGCTCAAGTTTATATGACTAAAGCTTACGGAGTAGCAAAAGCTGGGATTGTGGGAGCAGTAAGTTATGCCAACATACTTTTTTCTCTAGTTATTGGAGTTATGCTTGGCGATTCTTTGCCAGATTTTTGGGGAGCATTTGGAATTATATTGGTTGTTATAGGTGGAGTTTTGGTTGCCAAAGAAAAAAATTAGATTATTTTTAGGTACAATATAAGAAATAGAGAAGAAACAAGGAAAATTTATGTCATTTGAAAAACTAGGCTTAGTTCCTGAACTGCTTAGTGCTATTAGTGAATTAGGCTATACAAAAGCAACTCCAGTACAAAAAAAAGTTATACCTTTTGTTATAGGTGGTAAAGATGTTATGGCAACTGCACAGACAGGTACAGGAAAAACAGCTGCATATGCATTGCCGCTTTTACAGATTTTATCTAAAAGAGATATTAAAGAAAAAACAAAAAGAATAATTAGGGCATTAGTGTTAGTTCCTACAAGAGAGCTAGCGGCTCAAGTTGAAAAAAGTATAAAATTATATGGAAAAAACTTTTCACTAGTGAGTTGTGCTGTTTATGGTGGTGTAAAGTTTACACCTCAAACTAAAAAACTTGAACGAGGTGTTGATATCTTAGTAGCAACACCAGGTAGGTTACTTGAGCATGTTAAGCAGGGCAATATAAATCTCTCAAAAGTTGAGATAGTTGTATATGATGAGTCAGACAGAATTTTAGATATGGGTTTTTGGGAAGAAATTATAACTATCTCATCAATGATTCCTAAAAAAAGGCAGACACTACTTTTTTCTGTTGAGCAAAGTAAATCAGTTAAGAAGTTTTCTGAGTTAACTTTGATAAAGCCTGTTAAAGTTACTATAAACAACCAAGGAGACTTGGCCAAAAAAGTTAGACAAACTATCTATATATGTGACCAAGATAAAAAATCAGCCCTATTATCTTATATGATAGGCTCAAAAAATTGGCATCAAGTGCTAGTTTTTACGAAAACGAGAAAAAGTGCAGATGATTTAGGAAAATATCTTAATGAAAGTGGACTAAAAACACTTATTTTACATGGTGAAAAGGCCCATTCTAAAAGAACAAAAGCATTAAAAGATTTTAAAAATGGAACAATTAGAGTTTTAGTAGCAACTGATATAGCTTCAAGAGGACTTGATATTGAAGATCTTCCTCATGTCATTAACTATGAGCTACCAGGTGATGCAGAAGATTATGTTCATCGTATTGGTAGAACAGGAAGAGCTGGTAATCTTGGTGAGGCTATCTCTTTGGTTTGCAAAGATGAGAGAAAAGTTTTAAAAGATATTGAAAGACTGCTTAAGTATGGTTTACAAGTAGAGTTTTTTGAGGGTTTTGAGCCAAAAGAGTGGATTGAGAAAGAGGCCAATAAGCATACAATAAAAGCTAAAATAGAGAGAAGTCAAGAAAGAAGAAGTAAAACAGCAAATAGTGTTGTTGGCATGAGAAGAAAAAAAGCAAATGATAGAAATGCTCAAAAAAAAGCAACAGTTAAAAAAAGAAAAAAAGTTACTAAAAGAGACTAAGGATAGAAGATGATACTTATAGCAGGACCATGTGTCATAGAGGGAAGAGAAAAGTTGTTTTCAGTTGCAAAGAAACTGATGAAATACCATGAAGATAAAACGATAGATTTTTACTTTAAATCTAGTTTTGACAAAGCAAATAGAACGAGTTTAGATAGTTTTAGAGGTCCTGGTCTTGATGAGGGACTAAGACTTCTTGAAGAGGTGAGGGCTGAGTTTGGATACAACCTTTTGACAGATATCCATGTGCCTACACAAGCTGCACCAGTGGCAGAAGTGGTTGATGTGCTTCAAATTCCTGCTTTTTTGTGCCGCCAGACTGATTTGCTTGTAGAAGCTGCAAAAACAGATGCCGTTGTAAACATAAAAAAAGGTCAGTTTTTAAACCCATCAGATATGAGATACTCTGTAAAAAAAGTTCTTGAAACTCGTGGAGTGATGGAAGAGGGCAAAGAAGTTGCTAGAGCCAACAAGGTGTGGTTAACTGAGAGAGGAAGCACTTTTGGTTATGGTAATTTAGTGGTTGATATGAGAAGCTTTATGATTATGAACGAATTTGCACCAGTAGTTTTTGATGCAACTCACTCTGTTCAGATGCCAGGCATGGCAGGAGGGACTAGTGGAGGAAAGCGAGAGTTTGTAGCACCACTCTCACGCGGAGCAGCTGCTATCGGAGTGGACGGATTTTTCTTTGAAACTCATGACAACCCATGTGAAGCACTATGTGATGGACCAAATATGTTAGATCTAGATGCACTAGGAAAAACTATAGAAGATATAAAAGCTATACAAAATAGCTTAAAAAATATAGTATAATAAGAAAAAATAAGGATTTAACTAATGAATATAATAGAAGGACAACTTTCACTAGATGGTAGTGAAAAGATAGCAATCATAAATGCAAGATTTAATCATATCATAACTGATAGATTAGTAGAAGGGGCAAAAGACTCTTTTTTAAGACATGGTGGCAATGAAAAAAACTTGGATTTGATTTTGGTTCCAGGTGCATTTGAGATACCTTTGGCACTTGACAAAGTACTTGCAAGTGGTAAGTATGATGCAGTTTGTTGTGTTGGTGCGGTTATAAGAGGTAGCACTCCTCACTTTGACTATGTATCTGCTGAGGCTACAAAGGGTGTTGCAAGTTGTGCGCTGAAGTATCATATGCCAGTAGTTTTTGGAGTGCTTACGACTGATACAATTGAGCAAGCAATAGAGAGAGCAGGAAGCAAAGCAGGAAACAAAGGGTTTGAAGTTATGACAGGACTTATAGAGATGGTAAGTCTATATAAAGGACTATAAGTGGCAACAAGACATCAAGTTAGAGAGACAATTGTAGGTCTTTTATATGCAAGTGATATTGGAAATGAAGGTATAGATAAATTTGCTAATGATCTTTTTGAAGAGAAAAAGATTAGAAATAAACAGCTAGAATTTGCAAAAAATCTTTATGAGGGAATTAAAATCAATCTTAGTAGTGTAGATGGAGTTATAAATAACTATTTAAAAGAGTGGAACCTGAGTGAAATAGGTAATATAGAAAGAGCTATACTAAGACTTGCTACATATGAAATCATGCATAGTGAATTAGATGATGCTGTTGTTATAAACGAGGCTATAGAGTTAGCTAAAAAATTATGTAATGATACAAGTCCAAAGTTTATCAATGGTGTTTTAGATGCAATCATAAAGAATAAGGCAAATGTGTCGTGAAGTTATGTGTCGCTTTAGATTTACCAACTATTAAAGAAAATTTAGATTTAGCAAAAACTTTAAAGAGTGAGGATATATGGTTAAAAGTTGGACTTCGTTCATATATTAGAGATGGAAAATATTTATTAGAAGAACTAAAGTCAATAAATTCTAATTTTAAACTTTTTTTGGATCTTAAAATTTATGATATTCCAAATACAATGGCAGATGCTGCAGAATCGATGTCAAACCTTGGTGTAGATATGTTTAACCTACATGCATCAAGTGGCAAAAAGGCCATGAGTATGGTGATGGATAGATTAAGTGAGATTGAAAATCCTCCTATTGTGTTAGCTGTCACTGCATTAACAAGTTTTGATGAGGTGTCATTTAGAGAAATATATGGTGATAGTATAGATAAAAAAGCAACAAAATTTGCTAGTGAAGCATATGAGAGTGGATTAAATGGAGTTGTTTGTTCCATTTTTGAAAGTCAATTGATAAAAAATAATACAACAGAAAACTTTTTAACTTTGACACCAGGGATAAGACCATTTGGTGAGAGTACGGATGATCAGCAAAGAGTAGCTAACTTGGCTACTGCAAAAAAAGAAATGCCTGATTTCATAGTTGTAGGGAGACCTATATATCAATCAAGTGATCCTCTTGGGGTTACAAAAAAAATATTGGAGAATTTATGAAAAAATTGACGATAGTTTTAGGTTTAGTAATAGTAGGTTTAGTTATTTTTATTGCAACAATGGACTTAAACCAGTATAAACCAAAGATAGAGCAGGCAGTTAAAGATGCTTCAGGGTATGATTTGAAGGTAAATGGTGATATAGCTATATCTTTTTCTCCTGTTGGCGTTAGTGTTGGAGATGTTAGTTTATCAGTTCCAGGACAAAAGGCATTTGCTACTTTTAGTAGTTTTGATGTAGCTTTAGAAATTATGCCACTTTTAAGTAAAGAAATAAAAGTAAACTATGTAGTTTTGTCAAATTTGAATTTAAACATAGAAAAAATGAAAAATGGTAAGAACAATTTTGATGTATCAATTTCCAAGAAGACAACCAATAAAGGGACACAAACAGCCTCATCAGAAGAGAAAAAAGAGCCAGCACAACTACCACTTGTAAATGTTACAGAGGTGAGATTGGAAAATGCCAATATAGCATACTTGGACCAAACAACAGGAACAAAGGCAAATATTAAAAATATTAATGTAACAATTAATGAGATAAGTTTAGATAGCACGAAAGAGAAGTTAAAAAGTCTAGCATTGCAAGGAAATGCTAATATTGAAAAGATAACTTATGGCAAATATAATATTCATAAGATGACTATGAACTTTGACTTAAAGGATGCAATAGCAAATTTAAGTAGTATGAAATATACTATTTTTGATTCTGAAGCAAGTGCAAAAGCTAGAGTAGATATGAGTGGTAAAAAACCAAAGATATCAATAGAAGAGTTGATTCCAAATTTAAAACTTGCAATATTTGGAAAAGAAGTATTTGAAAAAGATTTGCTCAAAGGAACTGTAAGTGCAAAAGTAAATCTTGCTTTTGTTGGAGATGATGAAATAAGTGTTAAAAAAACTCTAAAAGGAATTGTACTATTTGATGGTAAAGATGTTGGAGTTCAAGGCTATGACATTGATAAAATAGTAAAAAGTTATAAATCACTAAAGAGTGGAGATATGAAAAAGGCTGGGGCATCATTTTTAACTTCTGCTCTTGATAATGCCTCTAAGGGGAAAGATGCTTTTGATACTTTCTCTGGAGGAACAACTGCGATAGAAAGGTTACATATAAAGATAGATATCTCTAAAAGTCTAGCAACTTTAAGTGATGTGGCAATTGCAACGGCAAATAACAGAGTAGCAGTCAAAGGGGCCATTAATATAGTTGATGAGAGTTTGAAAGGTGTTGAAATAGCAATTTTAGATAAAAAAGGATGTGCAAGTTATTCTCAAAAAATTTCAGGTTCACTTTCAAATCCTAAAGGAAAGTCACTTACTTCTAAAAATGAAGTTTCAGTTGAGCAAGTTGAAGAAGTGGTTAACATGGTTTCATCTTTCTTTGGAAAAAAGAAAGATAAGAAAGTGAAGAAAAAAACTGATACTAATTGCAAGCCCTTTTATAATGGAGTTGTTAAACATCCATAAAAATATTTAAAAAATTAAATCTGCTTAAAGTAAAAATTTTAAGCAGATTATTATTTTTAAATGGTATAATTTCGGTCTAATAAAAGGACAGGTGGGTGAGTTGGCTTAAACCACATCCCTGCTAAGGATGCGTAGGAGTAATCCTACCGAGAGTTCGAATCTCTCCCTGTCCGCCATAACCTCTACTAAAGCCCTAAATATAGGGGTTAAAGCAACTTCACAAAGAAAAAACTACAAAAAAAGATGATTTGTACAACATATATCCGAATACAAATTAGAAACTTAATAAACACATATTGGTTGAATTCAGGATTAGAGTTAATGTTATGCGTTAGTTTGATTTAGGATGGGTATAGTATTTATATCAAATAAATATTTTAAAATATTTATTTTCTCATTACTTTAATAAGTCTCTAAGGAAGAAGTGTATATAATTTCGTCCTCGTTTGAGAGAACGGGTGTAAGAGATTCCCAATTAAGGGCATTTCGAGTTCATTAAAAATATAAATGTTAAATCAAACTTTGA
>Ga0256840_1001623_pt1 | contig 20832 bp, 13 predicted proteins | sample 355202metaG_FD_185969 | JGI IMG/M metagenome (GOLD analysis project Ga0256840, IMG submission 185969) | Hydrothermal vent microbial communities from Mid Atlantic Ridge, Atlantic Ocean - 355-202 | ecosystem: Environmental > Aquatic > Marine > Hydrothermal vents | place: Atlantic Ocean: Mid...
TAAGTTTAGAAAGTAGCGTACTTGGTGCAATCATTGGCTATATGTCTCTTTGGACTCTTTTTCAAGTTTTTCGTTTAATTACGGGCAAAGATGGGATGGGGTATGGAGACTTTAAAATACTTGCCGCAATCGGCGCTTGGGGTGGCTGGCAAATTCTACCTTTTACTATTTTTGTAGCATCATTACTAGGTGCAATATTCGGGATTTTATGGATGCTTATCCAAAAGCAAAAAGAAAGCCAGCCTATTCCATTCGGCCCTTGGCTTGCGTTAGCGGGATTTATTGGGTTTATGTGGAGGGATGACATAATCCCCGCAATGGCTACTTATTTGGGTCTTGCCTAAGATCCATTGTCATTCCCGCATATTTTTAACGGGAATCTGGGAAAAAACAAAAAGTTAAGAAAAAAGTCCCCTACACCTAACAGGGGGAGGGTTAGGGAGGGGGTAGAAAGTTCGACTATATGGCTATCTTTGAACCTCTACTCTCCCCCTACCCTACTAGGGAGAGAGAGGGTAGCTTACTGGCATTGGATAAGGCTTTTTATAAATCTCTAAGTTCCGTTTTAACATCCATATTTTGAGCACGATGTCTTAATATGTGATCCATCAAAGTTATCGCTAACTGTGCTTCACAGATTGGTGTTGCACGAATACCCACACATGGGTCATGCCTACCTTTTGTAATAATCTCAACCGGTTCACCTTTCAAATTTACCGTTTTACCTGGTAGGCGTAGACTAGATGTTGCCTTAAATGCGGTGTTTACCACTATCTCTTGTCCTGAAGAAATGCCGCCAAGAATTCCACCCGCATTATTACCGATAAAACCATCTATAGTAATCTCATCACGATGTACTGTTCCTTTTTGAGTAATTGACTCAAAGCCAGCACCTATCTCAACACCTTTTGCAGCGTTGATACTCATCATCGAATGAGCAATATCAGCATCTAAGCGATCAAAAATTGGTTCACCTAATCCTGGAGGAACACCTGTGGCAATCGTGGTGATCTTTGCACCAACAGATTCGCCCTCTTTTCTTAATGCATCCATATAATCTTCCATCTCAGATACTTTGCTAGCATCAGGACAAAAGAAAGGATTGTTGGCAATTTCTGCCCAATCAACAGTTTCAACTTTTATAGGGCCTAATTGAGATAAATAACCCTTTACTTCTATACCATAGCGTTCTTTTAAATATTTTTTAGCAACGCCTCCTGCTGCAACGCGCATAGCCGTCTCACGAGCGGATGAGCGACCGCCACCGCGATAATCACGGAAGCCATATTTTTTATAGTAAGTATAATCTGCATGACCTGGACGGAAACGATCCATTATTTCAGAATAATCTTTTGAGCGTTGATCTGTATTATTAATAATCATCGCTATTGGTGTGCCAGTTGTTTTACCTTCAAACACTCCAGAAAGGATTTGTACCTGATCTAACTCACGCCGCTGCGTAGTATGACGACTCGTGCCAGGTTTACGACGATCAAGATCTCCTTGAATATCACTTTCTGACAATTCCATACCCGGAGGGCAACCATCAACTATACAACCGATTGCTGGACCATGACTTTCTCCAAAGGAAGTCACTGTAAATAATTTTCCGTAAGTATTTCCTGACATAAATTGCTCTAAATAAGTCTAATTAGACGATTATACCTAATTATTTATTACCACCCCCCCTGTTTTTCGTTGATTTGTAATTAAAAAGCAACTAAATAGGGAATCTAAGCGTATTCATTAGCTAGTATAAACATAATTGCAACTTACGGATAAGACGCATGAGACCTTTTTTAATAGTACTTAGTATTTTTTTTGCACTTAATTTAAATGCCAACCAACTTGAAAATCATTCTTCACCCTACTTAGCCTTACATGGTAACGACCCTGTTAACTGGATGGAATGGGGTAAGCCAGCACTCGAGAAAGCTAAGAAAGAGAATAAGTTGTTATTTGTTTCCATTGGCTATTTTTCCTGCCACTGGTGTCATGTTATGCAACGCGAAAGTTATGCTGATAAAGGTATCGCCAAAAAACTCAATAAAAATTATATCTCCATTAAAGTTGACCGTGAATTAAATCCTGTCCTTGATAAACGCTTAATAGAATTCGTACAAGTCACAAATGGCACGGCAGGTTGGCCTCTCAATGTGTTTATAACACCCGATGGCTATCCTTTAGTTGGGGCAACTTATATGCCTCGTGAACATTTTTCCAATGTTCTCACGCAATTGGATAAAAAGTGGAAAACTGAACAAGTTTCATTATCCAAACAAGCAAAAAGTATGAGTGATACTTTAATAGCTATGCTTGAAAAACAGGAACAACCCGTAGATCTAAAAAGTATAAAGCCTCTATCTGAAAACTATGTTAATACCGCAATGCAATATGCCGATACATTACAAGGTGGCTTCGGACAACAACGTAAGTTTCCTCAAATTCCTCAGCTTTGGGCTTTGCTAAAGTTAAATAAAATAGAAAAGAACAAAGAAGCTGATGAGTTTTTAAACCTTACTTTGACACAGATGGCACAACAAGGTTTGCATGATGAATTAGCGGGTGGTTTTTATCGTTATACAACGGACCCTGATTGGGAAACACCACATTTTGAAAAAATGATTTACACCAATGCCATGATGCCGCTGTTATATTTTGATGCTGCTGAACAATACAATAATGACAGCTACCGTACAACAGCAATGGAAACACTGCAGTTTTTAAAAGATGAAATGCGTGGCCAAAGCAATGCTTTCATCGCCAGCCTTTCTGCCGTTGATGATAAAGGGGAAGAGGGTGGGTATTACCTTTGGCAACAAGAAGAGCTTAAAAAGGTTTTAAATACACATGAACTAAAAATAGCTAACCTATATTGGAACCTTGATCGGGCAAATGAGCTATCTGCAGGAAATTTACCACGACAAAACATGACGATTGATGAACTTGCTAAAAAGTTGAAAATACCCCCCATGCAAGTGACACAAGATATTTTAAATCTAAAAAGAAAGCTAAAAACACACCGAAATAAAACGCGAGTGATTCCACGTGATACCAAACTACTTGCAGGAATGAATGGATTAACACTTGCTGCTTTTTCACGTGGCTTAACGTATGAGGCATCGTTAAAACCTACAGGGGAGAAACTTGCACAGTTCTTGATGAATTTATGGAATGGAAAAGTTTTACATCGTTCTGCCGCTAATGATAAACAAGGTACATTATATGATTATGCCGCTGTTTCATGGGGTTTAATGAAATGGGGTAAGGCTTCCGGTGATGATAAAGCAATAGAAATAGCAACAGCTATTGCAACAACGGCATGGGATAAATTTTATAAAAACAACAGTTGGATTGAAAGCCCAGACAGTCTATTACCAGAAGGGATTAAACAAGCACACATTGCAGATAGCGCTTTAATTTCTGCTGAGGCATTATTATTAGAAGCAAGCTTATTATCGGCAGAACCTAAATTAACCTTGATGGTAAGTAATGTTTTAAACAATATTACTCGATCCTTAGAAACTGATTTGTTTGGATATGCTTCGCTTTTATCCATTACAAAATAGATGCTGATTTCTTCCATTTTTTCACCCATAAAAAAAGCCCTCTAGGAAGAGGGCTTATTTAGAACAACTCATTAACTTATCAAATTACTGCACCGTCACCGAGCGGGTAGCTACTGCGACATTACCTGCACTATCTGTTGCCTGATAAGTAATTGTGAATGGGCCGCCTGGTGCTGCCGTATCAACTGCGGCTGTCCCTGATGTTGTAACCGTTACAACTCCATCAATATTATCAATTGCAATTGCTCCCGCATCAGTATAAGTAACGCCTACAGCAATTATAACTGCACTTGCCCCATTTAACGTAATAACAGGTGCTATTGTATCTGCTGGTGGTGGTGGTGCTACAGCAGCAGCATCTCTAAAGAATAGTGGCAAGCTAGAGCCTCCAATATTTAAAGTAATATAGAAACCAGTATCATTACTAGCAGTATCACCATCACTTAATCTAAAGGTATTGTTTGGCCCTGTTTCTATATTTATTGCTTTCGTCGTTGTAATTGTAAAATCACTATCCGATACAATCTGACCATTTAATGTAACTGAATACCAAATACCTGCTTTTAACTCATTTATCACACTATGTGACAATGCATCAACTACACTAGCAACAACAGGTGCTGCTGGTGGTGCAACATCTGGGCTATCAGTACAAAACCCGCTTCTACCGTATGGGCTAACAGCATTAGGTGGTGATACTTTTATATCTTTCACATCAGCCGCAACAATAGGCAAAGTAAAGTCTGTATGTTCTATAAATTCTGTACCATTAACAACAACCGATGATGTAATCCTTTGTGCAGACCACTCAGCCCTGCTTTTTGGATACACAACTTCAATAACTATGCGTCCATTTTCATCTGTAACACCTGTGCCTGTGACAGCTGCATCATGTGTAGGTTCTAATAGTCCATTTCCATTAATATCTTCACCTATATCTAAATTACCATTTTTATTAGTATCTTCAGCATCACAAGCTGCTAGGTATCGTGGCCTCCAAACATCACCAAAGACCTCCATCTGACCCTTAAAATAGCCTATTGGTATGATTGTGAAGTCTACCTTTTGCTCTTTTACAGGGTTTCCTGCACTATCCGTTACAATTACACCAAACTTTTTGATATAAAAAACATCAGAAGAAGCAATTAAATTATCTTCACCCAATACAATACGTAAAGCATTACTACCAACTGTTAAGAAGATAGCATCTTCAGCTACAATTCCTTCGTAACCTTGTATGAAGGTAGTAATTTTAACGCCATCTTTTGCACTAGTTGAATCACCTGCTGTATATGAAACAGAAGCTCTACCCAATGAATCAGTAACAGCGGTAGATCCACTCAATACACCATTGACCGTATCATCAAGTCTAAAGCTTATTACTTTGTTTTTAACTGGATTGTCGTTAATATCACGAATTCTTGAAATAATCGTACTAGATTTATTGGGTGTTATTAATGTTGGGTCAGCTTGGGTATTTAAATATGCTGGCGTAGTAGCAATAAACTCTCGAGTTAATGATGTTGATAATCCATCTACTGTCGTAGCACTTATAACCGTTTTCCCTGCTGTACCCGATGATATTTCAATAGTCGCTTCACCAGCACTATTTGTAGTGACGCTATTATTTGTTAAACTACCTCTTGTTGCACTTATATAGATAAGTTTATTCGCTTGAGGAACTCCAGATTTTTTCCAAAAGAACTTAAGCAACTGAGAAGTATTTATACCCATTTCCATTGAATTATTTGATAATTCAAACTCATCATTTGAAATTGAAATGGATTTACTAACAGAAGCACCTAGCACCTCTGCGGTTAAAATATCATTTCCTCCTTGTAACCCAACAAGTTTAAAAGCTATTTCACCATTTTTATCTGTTTCAAAATTACTATCAGTAATAATCGTATTACCAGCACTTGATGTTAATGTAACAGCCTCATAACTAATTTTTTTATCCGCCCCATCCGTTAATTTAAGTACAAAAGGAACTTCTTTATTTAGTGTTATCGCATTTGGCCCATCAATAACAACACTCGTCCCAACAACATCAACCGTTATTGATTTAGTAATATTATCTGATGTAACTTTAACTGTTAACTTTCGATTGTTTGGAGTGCCTGGCTGTAAGGTAGCCGTATGAACCGAACCCGTTGCTGCGTCTGGAATTATCGTTGCATCATTATCAACAGAAAAAGTAATTATTGCCCCAGATATTGCATTATTGTCTATATTTTTTGCTATGGCGGTAATAGTTACAGGATCTGTTCCATCAGAAGATAGCTGTCGGCTACTTATCGACAGTTCAATAGAAGAAGCCTTCTCTACTTGCTCTTGCCCTCCATCGGAACCACCACTACCAAAGGTAGTACCCTCACCCCCACACGCGGCTAATGAAATTGCAAATGCAATCGGGGTAATAATTTTAACTAGTTTTATTGGATATGACATCTAAAGACCCTTCGTTATTGTTATTTGTTAGGATTATGTTGTTATTTATCTACTACAAATTTATTAATTTTTATAATTACCGTATATTCTAGTTTTCTTACCACTTTTCTGTCAAGAAAAGCCGTTTAATATCAGACTAATGGTATGGGTAATTCAAATACACTTATGCTTTACCATATTCCTTGTCTTTATTATTCACTCGCACCCTCATTTAAGTCGTTTTTAAATAAGCCTTATCGCACCCGCTGTATTATTTTAGTAAACACGCCTTTAAATATATTTGAATTCATAGTGATAAAAACAACGACCACTCATCCATAAATAATAGCCAAATATCTTGTACTGCTGTAATTTAAGAAGTTAATAAATTTCATTTTGTTTAGCTTTACCATTAAACATTGTCGGAATAATAAATAATAAAAAGAAATATAAAGGTATTCGCGTGAATAAAAAAGCTCTAGTACTCGCTGTTGGTTTAGCATTTGCTACACCTGCAATTTGTGTTGCCAAAGCATTACCCAGCAATCTTGTTGGTATGAATCTAGGTGAAATACAGTCTAACTCTTATTTGAATGAGCCTTATAAAGGCATAATTCCTATTTTATTTGCAAATATTGAGACTTCGAAAAAGCTGAATATAAGATTAGCACCTGAGTCTATTTTTAATAAAATTGGCGCAGAAAAACTATCTATATTAGAAAGCCTTAAATTCAGTATTATTAGTGAGAATAACAAACCCGTTATTTCTATTACCTCTACACAACCAATACAAATGCCTTTTTTAAATTTTGTATTGGAGATTGAAGGTCCAAATGGAAGCATCTATCAAGATTACACGACACTACTTGATCCTAAGAAAAAGACTGGCGACTCTTTTTCACAGGCCATAAATCCACAAATTAGTACTACGTTGAGCAACTCAGTTGCTTCTTCAAGCACTATCCTTAACTCTAACCGTACTTTAAAAGTTAAATCTGGAGATACCTTATCTCAAATTGCTCAAGCATTAAATGCAGCAGATATATCTCTTAAAAAAATGGTCAACGCCATCCACACTCGAAACCCGAATGCCTTTGTTAATAATAATATAAACAGGCTAAAAACAGGGGCTGTATTACACATACCTACTAAGAATGAATTAAAAAATTCAAACTTTAAAATTGCGGCAAAGATTGCTCTTAAAAATAAGCCTTCTAATTTTGATAAATCACAAAACAAAAATACGACTTACACAATCAAACGGGGGGACAACCTTTCAACGATCACTAAAAAGTTTGGACATAATGGGGTTTCTTTTACAAAAATGATGGCCGCTATCCATACTGCTAATCCCCATGCTTTTTCAAATAATAGAATTAACCTACTAAAAATTGGCAAAATTCTAACAATACCTTCTTTAGAAAAAGTAACATATAGCAACAAAAGTATTAGCAAAACTGATCCAAATTTAATAACTTTAGATGACTCAAATAAAAGCATCAATTCTAAGCTCATTGATTTAAATATAGAAAATAATAAAGAGTTTGTACTCGATGGGTTTATCATAGAAAAAGGTGATACCTTAGCTAAGATCACTAAACAGATTGGGCATAAAGACGTTCCTTACTCTAAAATGATGCAAGCTATTTATATTGCAAACCCTGATGCTTTTGAAAAGAATAATATAACAACACTAACCGAAGGAGCAGTAATTCGCTTGCCTGCAATATCTGAAATTGAGGAACTTATTCATCCTGCAGAGCAATGTAGCGGGAACTCTTGCTCTACCGATAAATTTATTGAAAATCAACCGCTTGATCCTATTGAAACGAAAGATAGTTCAATTAATGAAACTCCTAAATCCTTAGACAATAGCGCCGTAATAAATAAACTAGAAAAAAGAATTCGAGAACTAAAAAGAGATTTAAATAAAGCACATACTAGCTTATCTGATTTAGAACAATCACTTTCTGAAGAGGAGCCACTTCTAAAGCAACAAAGTAATAACCTATCAGAACTAGCAACAACGTTAGAAGAATTAAATAGCACTTCGATATCAACTAATAGCGAGAATAAGCCTCAAGAGGCAGTTCCCGAGGGAGGAATAGTAGAAAACTCTAAAATCGACTACTCACCTTTTTCTGTCGATTCATCCAATATTATGAGTACTACAAAGGCGCTACTTCCCCCAGAGTTAATAAAGAGTGATATTGAAGCGACCAAAAGTGGTTACGCTATGCCTACAGAACTTAACCAAAAGATATCTCAAAACATTAAAAGCAAACTTTTAGAATACAGCCAATATATGTCTGGAAAAGAGCTTTTTGCTACAATTTTGGCGCTTCTATTTGGCCTTCTTCTGGTTCGATATAGAAGAGAAATATATGCTTACACCAGTATTTCATATGATTATCCAAAATATTACCCTCCTTTTGGAGAAGAGGAAGCAAAGACTCTCCTAAAGGAAAAACAAATAAATTTCCAGGATACTCTCATTGATCCACCTACTGATATACATGAAGAAAACAAGCCCGAGTTTAGTAACGAATTGTTACAGGAATGTGAAGATTTAGCTGATGAACTTACAGGTAGTTTAGATATAAAAACATCAGTTCATAGTGATAATTCCAGCTGGGATGAACTTGATAAAACTTGCGATGTTTATATTGAAGAATATAAAGAAAAGAATGTAGTTGAAATGCTCGATGTTAGCGATAATATTATTAATGGTGCTAAATCCGCCCCTGAAGAAATGACATTCGAATTATTTGAAGCACTAGCAGAGGGCGTAACAGAAAATAATTCGAATCCAATACCTAAAAAGATACAAAATGACACTTTGATCTATGGCGTAGAAAATAGCCTAAATACTACTGATGATATTTTTGAAGAAGCTCAACCTATACCTTTTAGTGAGCTTGCCGCTTTATCAGAAAAATTAGAAAATAATAAAAAGCTAGTTAATTAGTTTTATATACTGTATTGAAATAAACATCATTTATAAACCTAGCCACTCAGCGACTAAAGCGATCCATCGATCGATATGATACTGCCTCACTCAAATGTTGTGTCTGTATATTTTCACTACCCGCTAAATCAGCAATGGTTCGTGCTACCTTTAATATTCTATGATATCCACGTGCTGATAACTTAAACTTATCCATCACTTGCTCTAATAGAGTTTCATTTTGTTTATTAAGTTTGCAGTAAAGTTCAATTTCTTGATTGCTTAGTGCAATATTTGCTTTTTCCTGACGTTGTATCTGCCTTTCTCTTGCCTTAACTACACGCTCACGCACTTGTTCACTACTTTCTCCTGTTGCTGGCTTATGTAAGTCTTCTCTTGATAATCGAGGTACTTCTATTTGTAAATCTATTCGATCTAAAAATGGTGCTGAAATCTTTGACCTGTAACGACGTTGCTGCTCAAGTGAACATTTACAATTATTTTGAGATGGGTCACAATCAATTCCTTGAGGACAAAAATTCATTGCCGCAACTAGCTGGAACTGAGCTGGATATGTTGCTTGTCTCGCCGCCCTTGATATCGTTATTTTACCCGTTTCTAAAGGCTCTCGAAGAACATCTAACACCCTTCTATCAAACTCTGTTAACTCATCTAAAAATAAAACACCATTATGAGACAGTGATATTTCTCCTGGTCTAACCTTTGCTCCTCCACCAACTAATGCAACTCCCGAGCTTGTATGATGAGGTTCACGCACTGGCCTCAAACCCCATTTTTTAGTATTAAAACCTTGATCACTAATAGAAGCAATCATTGCTGATTCTAAGGCCTCATCTTCAGCCATTGGTGGCAAAATTGTAGCAAGTCTTGTTGCAAGCATCGTTTTACCAGTACCTGGTGGACCAACCATGAGTAAATTATGCCCACCAGCCGCTGCTACTTCTAAAGCTCTTCTAGCTTGATATTGACCTTTCACATCACATAAATCTACACTCGACTTTATATTCTCATTTTTTAAGCTCGATATATGAGGTAATAGTTTCTCTATACCACCAAGATGAGAACATATTTGTAGTAAATGATTTGCTGCATAAACTGGCAAATCTTTTATCAAACTTGCTTCATCAGCATTTTCTAAAGGAACAAATATACCGCGCTTTACTTTACTGGCCGCATAAGCGGTCGGTAAAACCCCTTTTACAGAGCGCAGCTGCCCGCTTAGAGATAACTCCCCAATAAACTCATAATCTACTAATCCCTTCTCTGAAAGCTGCCCCGATGCAGCTAAAATACCCAAAGCTATCGGTAAATCAAACCTCCCTCCATCTTTAGGAATATCTGCAGGAGCGAGATTTACCGTTATTCGTTTTGCTGGAAATTCAAAATTTGAATTTAAAAGTGCTGCACGAACACGATCCTTACTTTCTTTAACCGCTAACTCTGGTAGCCCTACAATAGAAAACCCAGGTAAACCATTACCCAAGTGTACTTCTATTGTTACTTGTGGAGCATTAATTCCATCATTCGTTCTACTATATACGACTGCTAAGTTCATTATATTTTTCTACGTTAAGGATGGCTTACTTTACCAAAACGAAACAAAAAGCATACGTGGATCAGATAAGCGGTAGCGTTGTATGATCATTCATGTAAAATAAGATTTTATCTTTTATTCTAATTATTATGGAATTAGCTTTTACCATTATTGCTGGATTCGGTGTCCTATTATTGTTAAGTGGCTATCTTGGCTTTGTCTTTGCTGGCTTCAAACACCACTTTGTCACAGGGCTTATTTCCATGCTTCCGGTGCTCAACATTGTCACAATTCCTGCGCTTTGGCGTAATGCTAGCCGCAAGGTTATCACTAGTGCTATTGGGCTTATTATTGTAGTTGCTAGCTGGTTTTTAGGAGCAAATACTGGATATAATAAATATATATCTTTACTTAAAGGAGGCAACCAAGTATCACAGACAGCCATTGTTAGTCCTTCAGGCACTACAGATATTTTTCCTAAGCCTCAAACTCAAGGTTCTTTTCAATCAAATATTCAACAACCCCTAAATGACCGTAAATACCAATCTCTACCTAAAACAGCACTTTATCATATGAGCTTTGAGGTAATTCCTGTCGATAATATACAAGGACTAAAAGATAGAGTAGTTAAAATTATAACGACTAAAAATACCTTACTTGAAGGGCAAGTAGAAAGTGTAAATATTACTAGCATCATTATTAATGGAAGTGAGTTACCTATTGCTAATATCAAACAAATTAGTCTAATGGTTAAGAAGGCACGATAAGTTAATACTATGAATTGCTATATCTATCGCAGTAATAAACAAAAAGGTATGTACCTTTATTTAGATGAAAAAGATAATTTTTCTAAAGTCCCTAAATCGCTTTTGAGTTTATTAGGTGATATGGATTTTACGTTTGAGTTTGATTTGAGCAAAAAGCGTAAGCTAGTGAGAGCCGAAGCAGATGAAGTTCTGCGAATAATGACTGAGAATGGATATTTTTTACAAATGCCACCTCCTAAAAGCGACCCCCTTAAAAAAACTAACTAAATTTGTTGAAAAAAAAGCCGCTATAAATAGCGACTTTTTTCTAAACTACTCACTACTACTGAGTAGTAACAACCATTGTTACAGTATCGTTATATGTGCCGGCAATAACCACTGCTGGCAACGCAGGTGAAGTAATTGTTAAATTAGAAGCTGCTTCATTACACGTTGCTGCTACATAATCATTACCAGAAGATGCTGCAGAGTTAGAAACGCCAGCATAAGTAATCGTGTAATCGCCTAAATCAAGAGCATTATTAACGGTATGAACTAATTTATAGTTATTAGCAGATGCAAAAGACACTGTACATGTACCAACTGTATTAGACTCAATACCAAGAGTTCCTAATGCTTGAGTACCAGCTAAAGTATTTACATCTAATGTAACTGTTGGACTAGTTGAAAGTGTACCTACAAAGTTAACATAGGCATCTTTCGTTACGTTAATCTCTACAGTCGTAGTATCTGTTGCAGCAATTGCTAGTGAACTAGTTGCTAAAAGTACCGCAGACGCAATAATATTCTTTGTGAATTTCATTTATATTTCCTATTTTTATTTAAAGGGTTTATTTAAAAGGGTAACGTGATAATTTTTATATTGTTGACCTTATGTAAGCATAGTACTTTTATTTAACTGAACGCTTCCTGAATATTCAACCACAAGCGCTACCAGTTATCGGTTAAAGCCCTTTACCCTTTTTTATCTTGCGTACGTACCAAAGTAACAAACTTTTCAGCAAAACTACCGTTCATTATGTGTTCAGTTTCTATTCAGCTATAGCAAACAATAATGCAGATGCAAAGCCCACTATTTAAATTACAAAATAAAAATAATGACTAAACTAAAAGCTTTAATGACATCTTGTGTGTTGCTTATCCCTATTGCATCAAACTTTGCTGCAACGGATACAACCGTCATTAATATGAGCACAACCTATACACCATATGTGAATTTCACAGGTACTGCTCCTGGGAGTTCGCGATTCTATAGCAATAATGATATAGCTAATTGGATTTTCCCCAATGTAGTTGATTTAGGAACTCTAGGTTTAGAGTCTAATATCGGTGGTAATTGTGATATTAATTTTTCAACGCAAAATAACTTTAGATTATTACATACCGTCAGTGGTAACAGCCTGACTAAATACAAAGTCATTTATCAGTCCCTAAATTTTAGCGATACAAGCAACCCAACTTTAACAACGCCCTGTACGACATTACCAAGCACGATGGAATTTTCTCCTACACAAATTGTATGGGGTAACCTTTTTCCTACAGCTTGGATAGAGCCTGGAATTTACCAAGATATTGTTAATATTACTGTTACTACACAATAGTTATAGCGACTACTCTATAATTTTCAATATACCTAAATCATGAACTTCACCCTTTAAATCAGGCACATTCACATCAATTGTTTGCATATTAGGGTAATCAAAAAGCTCTAACTTATACTTACCCGATGGAATCGACGTTATACGAAATCGACCCGCTTTATTTGAGAAAAAAGCTATCGCTTTACCTTGCGTATTTTCGGGAACCCACTGTCCTCCTTTAAATCCTAATGGTACATTTTCCTCGCTAACTAAAATTCCATTTAGAATCGTTGAAGGCTCACCCCCCGCTTTTATCAAAAAACCTTGATGATATCTTGGAAAAACTTCAAATTCTGTCTTGTCAGTATCATAGCCATTTGGCAAAGTGCTTTCGTCAATATTTATACTTTGATAAAGATAAGACTCCAATGTCATCACTGCTTTTTTATTTTTCCCCTTTATGAGGGCTGTATAATTATCTGGCAAATCAGTATTGTTTGTATCCGAATAAATAAAACGGCCATTTCCATTATTAATCGCAATTGGTCTTGTCTGATTGGATGGCCCTGATATTAATGCAAAGCTATCATTAATAGGCTGAGATGTAGAGCACTGCCTACCAACACACGCTAAACTACTATTAAATCCAATATTTATCTTTTGTGCACTTTGCTTATTCGTTTTAGAAAAACTATTTTGTGCTTTCATTGTTGTTTCAAAACTTGTACCTCTATATTGAACATCCAAATTCTGCTGAATAGCTTTATCATTTTGCACATACTCGAGTGAGCCAGCTAGACTATTTATACCTACATCACTCTGAGGCCTTAGGCTCAACTTAGATTCTATCGTGTTATTTTTAGAATTGGCCAAAACATCAAAATACGTTTTTTTCTTATTATTATTATTATTTGTTAACGGAATAGAGAGTTGTAAATTAACAGAAAAGTCGTCTTCACTATCATAATGTGCCCCCAAACTCAGATTTATACCTTTTCTAAAACGTCTTGATGCAATTAAGTTTATCGAGGTGCTTTTATCAGCATCATAATAATCCGTTAGTGCAAGATTCATACTTCCGCGCCAATCTTCACCCATATTCAAACCAAAATTAGTTTGTATCCGTGCCTTTAATCGTTTTTTCCTTTTTCCCGTTGCAACATCAATAGAGTCTGAACTGTTTAGTAATGAAAACTCCTTACTTCTTAACTCCCCATTGACTGACCAGTCTTTAATAAATCGGTTGGAAGTATAGTTTTGTAATCGTTTATTAGGTTTAAACTCAAACTGAGTTGCACCGCCAGTACCCTTACTTTTGCCGCCACTTATGGCAAAGCCTCCTTTTATTCTTCCTAAGGGGATGGATGTTATAAGTTCAGATCCCAATAAGTAACTATTTGGGGTTAGCTGTAAATCACCACCTACTGTTAAATCTTTTGTGAATCCTTTTTGGTAATAACCACTAACCACCGGATCCTTAATTAGGTTGTTATCTGCTCCAGCTTGCTTGTTGCTTAAGTAACCAACACTGAATGCATAAACTGATAGACCCTTTTTCAGTAGCTTAGAATCATAGAATTGCTGACTGGTTTTTTCCGTAATTTTACCAAATTCATCTTTGATTCTTATACGGATATTATTTGCACCATCGTACAAACCAATATCTTGTAAAGAATAGATTCCTGCTCGCAGATGGAAGCGCTGTCTTAATTGATTATTTATGAGTACTTCGACCTCAGAATCAGTTTCTAAAACAAAAGACTCATTTGCTTTAGGTCTAATTTGAAGATCTGGATTCATGTAAAATTCTTTACTTACCCTAAAACCCGTTAACCTCAAGTTTTCTTGAAAGTTCCTGCTACCAGTTGATAAGTCTCCAAGCATAAAGCGTTGTAGCTTTTCTGGTTTATCGTAAGTTATTCTTTTTCTATCGCTTGAAAATAGACCATTTCTAATATTCAATGTACTTTCAAAAACAGCTTTTCCTACGCTAAAGCTACCTTCAAATTTCATGTTTAAGTTTGGTTTACTGCTACTAGAGTTAAACCCAATATTTGAATACATATTCAAATAACCACTTATCTGTTTTGCTAGAATTTTATTTTCATCACGAACGGATGCCTTTCTTTCTCTTTGCATTGATAAGACTAAAGGTTTACGCAATTTGGAGTCTATTGTTAAATCTAAGCTTAAATCTGTTCCGTTGTATGAAGCATTAACGCCAAATTTTACTAAACTTGCAAAAAGTACTTTCTTTATTGCTGCGTGCTTTTCTTCAATTTTATTATAAACATCCTCTTTTACAACACCTTTTAATAATACTAAAAACTCCGCAGTATCAACGCGATCGATAAGCCCTTGTTTACTTGCAAATACTGTTACATCGCCTAGCACTGTTTTGTTTATTCTTAGATCAACTGAAACTTTACTCGGCCCTGCTGTGACTGCTTTTTTACCAAAAGCTTTAGCAAAAAGTGCATCTAAATTTCTAATTTTATTTTGTGAGACTGTTTCTTCTGGGGGTTCTTCTGATATTGCTACGTCTGCTGATAGTGCTTCTACAACTTTCTCTTCTGCATTTTTAGCTGAAGGAGCTAGTACAACCGTTGACTTTGTAGTGATGATATTTTTAATTGGTTTAGAAGGTACCGTGGATGTTGCCTTCTTTTTAGTCACTACTGCTTTTCTTTGTTTTATGACTGGGTGAGTTGTAATAAGAGGAGTGACACTAGGCTTAGTAATGAGCTTTTTACTTTCCTCAGGGAATAGCAGCCTATAAGCCATTTCAAGATCCACATCATCCTGATCAACACTGTTTACTTGTTTTTTTACTCTGCTGTGGTTTTGTGGTTTGTGTATTTTTTGTAGTGTCTTGGGTTGCTGTTGATTCTTTACAAATGGCTTACCAAAAATACTTTGATAAGCAATCGCCATCTCAGCATCAAGCTTACTATCTGCATAAGTTGCCATTGGTGACGAAACGCCCGCAAGTGCAAAAAGACAAGTTGCTAAGGTACTTGTCTTTTTGCGTGCTCCTTTTATTTTTGTAGAAGCTTGGCTAGGTGATAAGTGTTTCATGACAACTCAAATGAATCATCTTTTACTTAACTATTATCGTGGGTACTTTATTGTCGCTGTCCAGCGCCCATTTACAAATCCTTTTGGCTTGGGAATAAAGAATCGCTTAGTTGCACCAGCAAGCACATTATTTCCTTCAAGACCTGCTAGTTGTTGTTTACCTTTAAGTGAAATAACTTTGCCACCACTTCTTAATGTAAGTGTCGCATAGCGCATTAGCTGATGACGGCTGCCCGAATTAGAAACTGTAATTGCTAACTTATTACCATGATCTTGAACTGTCTTAACTTGAAGGTTACTCCTGGTGTTGCTAGGTTGTACGTAAAGTGCACCAACTAATGTCATCAGCATTTTTACGCCTGTATCCTCTTTATCATCCAATGATACATAAACTTGCTCAGCAATTAATCTATATGCTTGTTCCCTTGAAAGATTACCAGCACCTAACCACTCAACTCTAACTTTTTGAGTTGAGCGTGCAGGAATAATTGCCTGTGGAGGATATATCATAAAGTCTTTATCCGCAGGATGCCTAATCTCTTTGTTATTTAACTGTTGACGGGTAGTAATACTAAATTGTACAGCGATTGGCTGATTACTTTCGTTCGTTACTTTAAATGATTGCTTTGCACCACCACCTGAAGGCTTTAAAACAACCGATAATGGATTCATCTGTAGTGCCGATGCCTGTAAGCTAAATAGTGAGGCTAGTAGTATTAGTACAAAAGAAAATTGTTTTGTTTTTATATAAAGATTCATTGTTATCAGTCCATTTTTTATATTATTTTTATTATCTGTATATGAAACCTAGTTAGATTCCACCCAGCTTATCCCCTTACGAAGCCAATCCTGACTCTAGCTACCTCTGATACTAACGTGTGAAAGATTTATACAAACTTAACAGCCTTTTATTATTTATTTTTAACCTAAAAATATCCTTTTTTACTAGCCCCCCCCCCCTGTTTTTCGGTGTTTTATAAGAATAATTATTTCTAAAAAACACAAATCATCGAAAAACAGGGGGGGTGGCTATAAATATAAGGCTTTTTTCCATACTATTTACCGCATTTTCTTTAATTTTTGGTCTATAAACAGTGTGTAAGCAACTGGAAACACTCTTATGAAGCCAAGATCTGTAAAAACCATCGAAGATGCCAAGAAAATCGTCGAAAAACGTAAGCTTTCGCATATCAAAGTCGGTCTAATCGACATTGACGGCATTATGCGTGGAAAATATATGAGCAGGGAAAAGTTTTTTTCATCCTTAGAGCATGGTTTTGCCTTTTGTGATGTGGTACTGGGTTGGGATTCTAACGATGAAGTCTACGACAATACCACCTATACGGGTTGGCACACGGGCTACCCTGATGCGCCTGCTCGTATCATTCCTGAGAGTTGCCGTGAGTTACCTTTTGAAGAAAATGGGCTATTCTTCTTGTGCGAATTCACCGCCCCTGCCGATGTACTTTGCCCCCGCCAGCTTTTACAACGTATCTTAACTAAAGCCGATACTATGGGATTTAAAGCCTTTGGTTCTTTAGAATATGAGTTTTTTGTGTTCAAAGAATCTCCTGAATCTATTCGTGAAAAAAATTATATAGGGCTTGAGCCACTCGCCCCTGAAGCATTTGGCTATTCCATCATTCGCAATACGGTTGAAGCCGAGGTTTACCAAGAAATTATCAAAGTTTCTGAAGAGATGGACTTCCCTATTGAAGGGCTACATGAAGAGTCTGGACCTGGTGTAATTGAAGGTGCGATCACTGTTGACGAGGCTGGCTCTGCCGCAGATAAAGCAGCGCTATTCAAAACCTTTATTAAAATAGCGATGCAACGCATGGGTTATATGGCGACATTTATGGCGAAATGGTCACCTGATTGGCCGGGACAAAGTGGACATTTACACCTATCGCTACAAAACAAAGATGGTTCTTCAGCTTTTTATGATGATGCCAATGAGCATAATATGTCTGACACCATGCGCCACTTTTTGGCAGGACAACAAAAGCTGATGCCTGAAGTTTTGGCAATGGTTTCACCAACGATTAACTCTTATTCTCGCATGGTTCCTGGCTCTTGGGCGCCAACTGATGCCAGCTGGGGCTTTGAAAACCGCACCTGTGCATTACGCGTGATTGGTGGTAGCCCAAAATCACAACGAGTGGAATATCGTATCGGTGCAGCAGATGGTAACCCTTATTTAGTCATGGCTGCCGCGCTTGCCTCGGGTTTATACGGTATTGAAAATAAGTTAGAACCCGAAGAAATGGTAACAGGCAATGCCTATGATATCGACTTCCCTAAAAAGCTTCGCCTGCCTTGTACACTATGGGATGCTGCCCGTCGTTTTAAAGAATCTAAAGCTACTCATGAGATGTTTGGTAGCGACTTCGTGACTCACTTTGCTGCTACGCGGGAATGGGAAGAACGGGAATATAGGAAACATGTATCTGATTGGGAGTTGAAGCGATATTTTGAGATCATATAATCTATCCCCTCTCCCTTGCAGGGGGAGGGCTAGGGAGGGAGTAGAAAGTTTAAGTAGACTCTTTATTTTCTTCCCCCTCTCCAACTCTCTGCCCTTCTACAAACTCAGGACACCGGCTACTAGGGAGAAGGCAACGTCAGTAAAAACCAGCATCTATTTTTATTATGGTGCAAATCTCAAGCATGGATTGCGGTCTACACCGCAATGACGAAGCCATTGGGAGAGAGCTACTAAAAAATATACAATGTAATAATTCTTAACGAGATCAATCAATGAAAAAAGTGCAACAAACTAAATCACCCATCGACGACAGTATCTACGTCGAAAGAACTTACGCATCCCCCGAGGATGCAACACAAATCATCGCTAAAGCTACCGAAGCACACAAAATCTGGCGCAAACTATCAGTAGATAAACGGGAAGCTTATTGCAACAAGGCAGTTGATGCTTTTATTAAAAATAAAGCGGCAATCGGCGAAGAAATCACTCGCCAAATGGGTCGCCCTATTCGCTATTCCTCTGGTGAAGTTGCAGGCTTTGAAGAGCGCGCACGCACTATGATTTCGGTAGCAAAAAATAAGTTAGCTGATACTCCCCTCGATGTAAAAGAAGGTTTTGAACGCTTTATCCGCCGTGAATCATTGGGCGTGGTTTTCACCGTTGCACCATGGAATTATCCCTACCTCACTGCGGTAAATTCAATCATCCCCGCGCTTATGGCAGGCAATACGGTTATCTTAAAACACTCCGCACAAACACCCTTATGTGCAGAACGTCTAGCCGATGCCTTTGCAGAAGCAGGTTTGCCTGAAGGCGTTTTTCAAATATTACACGCAACCCATGAAACCGTAGCCGGCATGATTAAAAATCCAGATATAAACTACATTGCCTTTACAGGTTCTGTCGCAGGTGGTGAAGCGATTGAAGCTTCTGCCTCTGGCTTGTTTAAAGGCGTAGGGTTAGAACTTGGCGGAAAAGACCCCGCCTACGTGCGCGCTGATGCGGATATCCCTTTTAGTGTTGAAAATTTAGTTGATGGTGTTTATTTTAACTCAGGGCAATCTTGCTGTGGCGTTGAACGCATTTATGTTCACAAAGATGTGTTTGAACCGTTTGTTGCGGGCTTCAAAAAATTGGTAGAAGGCTATGTGTTGGGCGACCCGATGGATGAAAAAACCACGCTTGGTCCAATGGTAAAAAGCAGCGCCGCTTTTTTTGTACGCGAACAAATTAGTGATGCGATAGATGATGGCGCAACCGCGCTGATTGATACCAGCAAGTTTCCTATGGATGTTGGCGACTCGCCCTACCTCGCGCCCCAAGTTTTAATCAACGTTAATCACTCCATGCGAATTATGACGCAAGAAAGTTTTGGACCCGTAGTTGGTATTCAAGCCGTAGAAAGTGATGAAGAAGCTCTTCAGTTAATGAACGATAGCGAATATGGTTTGACCGCATCTATTTGGACAAAGGATAAAGATAAAGCTTTAGCAATTGCTGATGATTTAGAGACTGGTACGTGCTTTATGAACCGTTGTGATTATCTTGACCCTGAACTTGCTTGGGTTGGGGTTAAAAATTCTGGACGGGGTTGTACTTTATCTACAATGGGTTATGAATCACTCACACGTCTAAAGTCCTTTCATCTTCGCAGCACTATATAAATCATCGTAGGTTGGCGCTGAGGAACGAAGCCCAACATGACATTGTTTGTTGGGCTTCACAAGTTCAGCGCCAACCTACATGAGATCACAAATCATTATAAGAGAATTCAAATGAACATAGAAAACCTCACAGGCAACTGGAACTACCCAACCGCCATCCGCTTCGGTTGCGGAAGAATCAGCGAAATAACCGATGCTTGTCATGAATTAGGTATGAGCAGACCCCTGTTAATAACTGATCAGGGAATAGCTGCGCTTCCTATGGTTTCTGAAACCGTTGAACTTTGTAAAAGTGCTGGCATGTTTTGCAGTGTATTCAGCGATATTCAAGCCAACCCTGTTGGCAAAAATGTAGATGATGGCGTAACTGCTTATAAAGCAGGAAATCACGATGGCATAATCGCTTTTGGTGGTGGTAGTGCTTTAGATGTGGCAAAAGCAGTGGCATTAATGGTTGGGCAAGATCGCCCGCTATGGGATTTTGAAGATGTTGATGATTGGTGTACCCGCGTGAATGTAGAAGGTATGGCACCTGTTGTTGCTGTACCAACCACATCAGGCACAGGTTCTGAAGTAGGGCGCGCTTCTGTGATTACCGATGAAAATACCCATACTAAAAAAATTATCTTCCACGCCAATATGCTCCCTGCAAAAGTCATTTGTGATCCCGAACTCACAACAGGTCTGCCCCGAAATATAACTGCTTGGGTTGGCATGGATGCCTTATCACATAGTATGGAAGCCTACTTTTCAC
>Ga0256840_1001624_pt1 | contig 20826 bp, 21 predicted proteins | sample 355202metaG_FD_185969 | JGI IMG/M metagenome (GOLD analysis project Ga0256840, IMG submission 185969) | Hydrothermal vent microbial communities from Mid Atlantic Ridge, Atlantic Ocean - 355-202 | ecosystem: Environmental > Aquatic > Marine > Hydrothermal vents | place: Atlantic Ocean: Mid...
ATCCACAAACACTTAAGATGAGAGCTAGAGATAACTCTGATCAAAAAGTTATCGTCAAGTAAGGAGATATCATGGAAAGTAAAATGGATGTAATTATAACATTAGGTATGATTGTGATGGCAGCTGTCTCTGCTTGGGCAGTTTTGACTTCAAATCACCTGTTTGTTGGCTGATGAACAGTTTTCGATTTAAAATGCACAAGAAGATTTTTCTTCTTGTGCTATTTTTATTTAGTGTGACACTTCAGGCGAAGAAGTTTGTCTACAACGACAGTGTTATACTAAATAAAACTGAAGTAAAAATAGAAGAGATGGCAAACGAACTCTATGAAAAAACGGGAGTAAGTGCCTATCTTTTGGCTAAAAAAAGACTAAATGACAAGTCAATCATATCGTATGAAAAAGAGTTTGCAAAAAAATTGAAACCACCATATACTATACTTGCAATTTCTCTAAATGAACAAAAAGTTGATATTTATAACTCAAAAGATTTAGGTAAAGATTTCGATAGAGAAGCGATACTTTCACCACTTCCTTGGAGTGGAACTATAATTCCGCTTTTAACACAAAAGAAAAATTACAGTGTTAGTGCTGCTATGTTAAATGGATACGCAGATATGGTTCAGCAAATTGCAGATTCTAAGGACATAGAGCTTAAAAGTGGGATAGGAAGCACAAATAGAGATATGATTATGGTTCTAAGACTCTCCATATATCTATTTTTATTTATAATCATTGGCTGGTATTTTGTTAGTAAAGTGAGAAAAAACAATGGATAAGAAAAAAGAGAGAAATTATTGGCCACATGGGATTTTAGCCATCATAACCGCAGTTGTGATAGGTGGAGGATTTAGCATAAGAGCAGCTCTTGAGCATCCGGTCCAAGAGTCAACATATTTTATGGAACATTATCAAGGTGTAGAAGATAATGCGTATGAGTTAGAACAGCAAAAAGATAAATTTGATAAAAATTTTAAGATACTCTACTCTTTGAAAAAATTCAAAATTGGTAAAAATAGCTTGAGCTTAAAAATCATCAAAAGAGCTACAAATAAACCAGTAAAGAATGCAGATATAGATATGCTTTTAACAAGATATGAAACAAATGATTTAAATAAAAAATTAAAACCCGAAAAAATCCAAAATGGAAACTATATATTTAAAGATTTAGACATCCAAAAATTAGGTAGATGGAAAGTTCTAACAACTACAAAAGTAGATGGATTTAGAGGTTTTAACTCTCAAGAGATAAATGCCACCAGGCAATGACAAAACTCTTCTCAACCAATAGAGCTGTTCGGGAATTTTATAAAAATTTTGCTACTCTTGATACTCTTTTGCCTAGAGCCATCACAATATCCGAGTTTGAATCAAAAGTAATTTTACTCAAAGATAGGATTTTTATAGATGATGATACGAGATTTTTACTTTTAAGAGAAGCAGCAGATTTTCAAGAGTTTAAAAAGCTTGAGTTTGATTCTGATTTTTTGACTTTTTTGAGTCATTCAAAGTATATATTTAGTTTTTTTGAAGAGTTAGCAAGTCAAGATATAAAGATTGAAGAGTTAAAAGAGTACGATACATACGCACTTTTTAGTGAGCATTTAGAACTTCTTGAAATTCTAAAAAAACGATACATAACACTGCTTGAGAAGAGAAAATATACAGATAAAATTACTCAAAATTCTTATACTTTAAATATAGACTATCTGAAAAATTTGGAAAAAGTCGAATTGAGCGTAGATGGATATCTCAGTTCATTTGAGATAAATCTTTTTCTAAAGTGCTCAACAATAATCCCATTTATCATAAAATTTGATATAAATATCTATAATTATAAGTTAGCAACTATATTTGAAAAGTTAGGTTTTGAGTTGGAGTTAAACAACTCGTATATAGTTGATCTTAGTAAAAAGAAAATCACAGAAAAAAAGAGTTTAAAACACAAAAAGATAGAGTCCGTTGCTAAAATATTTAGCACAAGAATTTCTCAGATAAGCTATCTGTTTTCATCTGTGCAGAAGTTTATCTCAAGCGGCATTAAACCTGAAGATATAGCAATAGTTTTGCCCGATGAGAGTTTAGTGCCATTTTTAAAAGAGTTTGATAGCTACAACAATCTAAACTTCGCTATGGGTTTTTCACTAAAAGATTCCAAACTTTATAAAAAAATCAAAGCAATAGAGCTATATATAACCGTATCAAAAGATGAGCAAAAAACCAGAGTAAATAGACTAGGAATTGATAATTCACTACTTGTGAAAATCAAAAAACTATGGAGAAAGAAGGTCTCTCGTGAGGCTATTGAGATTATCAAAGAGATTTTAGAGGAAAAAGAGAGTGAAGATGAGCAGATAAAAGAGGAGATTTTTAGATTTGAAAAATTTTTACAGAATATAGATTTTTTAAATTTGGAGCAAATCTTCAGGCTTTTTCTAAAGAGATTGACCTTAGCAGTCAAAGATGATGTAAGAGGTGGCAAGATCACTGTTATGGGTGTATTGGAGACAAGAGGTTGCTCATACGAGGGTGTTATAGTTCCAGACTTTAGTGATGAATTTGTCCCAAGACGAAGCGATAAGGATCTCTTTTTAAATACACAGATAAGAAGAAACACAGGACTTCCAACAAGAAAAGATAGAGAAAATTTACAAAAATACTACTACTATAAACTTTTTCAAAATGCGAAAAAGATTGCGATTTGTGCAGTAGCAAATGAAACTACTATGCCTTCTCGTTTTTTAGATGAGTTATGCATAAACTATGAAAATAGCTTTGAGAGCTTTGGACTGTTTCAAAAAAGAGAGTTTGCTCTGCCAAGTGTACCTCAAATAAAGGACATAGAGTATAGGCTGGATTTGGAAGTATTAAGCTCTACTAAACTCTCAACAATCCTTACATGTAGAAGAAAATTTTACTACAAATATATAAAAAAATTGAAAGAGCCTAGAAATATAACCAGTGACTCAAATGCAAAAGTTGGTTTAAAATTACACAAAGCATTAGAGTCTGTTTTTACGCAAAATCAAGATGTAGGCGATATAAAAAGGGTGAAACAGTTGCTAAAAGAGCATCTGAAGCGAGATTGCTTTGATGAAAAAGAGGAGTTTGAGCTTGATATTTGGATTATGCAGTTAGAAAATTTTATACAAAATGAAGCAAAAAGATACCAAGATGGGTGTAGGGTTTATGAAAATGAACTAGAGCTTAAAGCTAAATTTGAAAACTTTGATATAGGCGGAAAGATAGACAGAGTAGATATACAAGATGACAAACTAATCGTGATGGATTATAAAAGTGGAGATGTAAGTAAATTGGTAAAGCAAAAACTAGACAATACGACGAATTTTCAACTCGAATTTTACTATCTTTTAGCGTCTGGGATTAAAGAGGTTAGTGGAGTATATTATTATGATTTGAAGAGTGGTAAACTTATCCAAGAGGTGCTACTACAGGAGAAAATAGAAAAACTTAAAGATATATTAAAAACTTTTAAAGAGCCTATAATGAGTTTTGATTTGTGTGAAAAAAGAGTAAACTGTATATATTGCCCATATAAAAAACTATGTTTAAGGGATAGTTAAGATGGTATCAAATTTAGCCTTGGAAGCTAGTGCGGGAAGTGGCAAAACTTTTGCTCTGAGTGTGCGATATATCTCTTTATTATTTCTTGGTTCTAAGCCTTCTGAGATATTAGCATTAACATTTACAAACAAAGCTGCACTTGAGATGAAAAAGAGAATTTTTGAAACCATAAAAGATTTGAAAAGCTCTGATGAACTTGACTCGATATGTCAATTATGTGAAAAAAATAGAGATGAGATATTGGCTCTTCAGCCAGAGATTTTAAAACTCTTTTTATCGAGTGATTTGAAAATATCTACGATAGACTCATTTTTTTCAGGAGTTCTCAGAAAGTTCGCTTTCAATATCGGCTTAAGCCCAGACTTTTCGCTTGAAGATCGGGTTATAAATGATGAAAAGATAGAGAGCTTTATCAGAATTTGTAAAAAAGAGCTACTTTACAAACAACTTACACTTTTTGCCTTAAGTGAAAAGAAGAGACTTTTGGAGATATTTACTCTGTTTACCTCACTATATGAAAAAAACAGTGAGATAAATATAGAAAATTTTGCAAAAAGAAGTATCTCGTATCCAGATGAAAACAGAGTGTTAGAAATCATAAATGCCATAAAAGAGAAGTTTGAAGCAAATGGACTTTCACAAAAAGCTTTAGCTACCCTCACTCCACAAAGTGTAAAAGAGCTACTCGATAAGAAGTATCTAGCGAGAGATAATTTTAACTACTGGAGTTATAAAAAGTATGTAGATGATAAGATAAACTCTCTGCATGTAGAGCTTAAAAATAGAATTTATGAGTATATAAAAGCAAAAGAGGCATACCAATTTTCTCAAATCGCAAAATTGTATGAAGCATTTTTGGAAGCATTAAACAGCGAATCCAAAAGAAGTTCCTCTTTGAGTTTTAGTGAGATGACCAACAGGTTATACACTCTATTGGAGGATGAAATCCAAAAAGATTTTCTATACTTTAGGATTGATGGCAGTTTTAGCCATCTTTTGATCGATGAATTTCAAGACACAAACATAGCCCAATACAAAATCTTAGAGCCATTTATGAATGAGATTGTCTCGGGAGTCGGAGTCAAAGAGGATAGAACACTCTTTATAGTAGGAGACACAAAACAGTCGATTTATAGATTTAGAGGCGGAGTGAAAGAGCTGTTTTCGTACGCTGTAAACTCTTTGGGTTTGGAAGTGGATGTTTTAGGTGTGAACTACAGAAGCAGCGCAAATGTTGTGAAGTTTGTAAATAAAACTTTTGGGCAAAAGATAAACGGATATAAAAACCAATCCATAAAAGATGGTGCAAAAGATGGATTTGTCGGGGTTTATATAGATGATGATTTGAATAAAAATATCATCAATCAAGTAGCAAAGTTACTCTCATTGGGTATTTCAAGTAGCGACATAGCGCTTTTGTGTCATACAAATAAAGAGGCACTTTTACTAAAAGAGTTGCTAGAAGAGAAGATTAGCGGACTCAAAGTAACGATGGAAGCGACGAGAAAACTCATAGAGATACCAATCATCTCTGCCGTGATCGATTTTATCTACTATTTGTACTTTGATGAGGAAATTTATCTTGAAAATTTCGAGCTTATAAGCGGTAAAAAATATCCACCAAAAAGCCATAACTTTGATTTGAATGGAAGTGTAGAGAGTCTAGTCATAGAGATAATTCGCTATTTTGACATCTTTGTTTTAGAAGAGGATCTTCTGCTTTTTATCCAAAGTTGTGCAAGATATATCGATATAGAGGATTTTTTGTTTAATATCAAGGATATGTCACAAAGTTCTATCTCTAAAGATGAGGAGGGTGTGAAAGTTCTGACAATCCACAAATCAAAAGGTTTAGAATTTTCTAGCGTTTTGGTAGTCGATAGGTTTCAAAGAGCTAGAAGTGGTGGCGGCATTTTTCTATATGATTATGAGGGAGTTGAGCTTAAAGATATGTTTCTAAGGATAAAAAACAGAGAGCTATTTGATGAAACTTATAAAAAAGCCAAAGACAAAGAGAGCATAAAAGAGGATGAAGAGAGACTAAATGCCCAATATGTCGCAATGAGTAGAGCTAGAGATAATCTTTTTATCTTCGCAAAACAGAAGAGTTCTTCATTTGTAAATTTAGCTCTTAGTGAACAAGAAGTCGGTGAAATTATCATAAATCAAAAGCACAAAATCAAAAAAGAGTTAAGCAAACCAGAACAGATCAGCAAAAGATATGGTGTTCAAGAGGTAGAAAAAACAGAAAAAACAGAGTCTATAAAGAGTGATTTTGACTCTATAGATTTTGGTTTGGCACTACATTATATGCTTGAAATGCTTGGTAGCTTCGATATGGAGTCAGTTGATGAAGCATATGAGAGTATGCAAAACAGATTTGGAGTAAAACTTTGCGAAGAGCATTTAAAAGATATTAAAAAAAGAGTGATAAAATTGCTAAGAAATAGTGAATTTCAAGCATTGATAAAAGGTGCAAAACTCTTAAAAGAGCAGCCCCTGTATCACAACGCTCAGAGAAAACAGGTCGATTTGTTGGCACTGTTCGATGATAAAGTGGTGGTGATCGACTACAAAAGTTCTCAAGAGTTGCAATCTTCACATGTAAAGCAAGTAAGTTTATATAAGAGAGCTTTAGAAAGTATATACAATAAAGAGTGTGAAGCGTATCTTTGCTATTTAAAAAAAGATGATATCAAATTTATAAAGGTGTAGTGTATGAAAAGTGTTTTAATCTTCATTGTGATTTTGTTTGTTGCAATTCAATTTATCCCATCCAAAATCCAAAATCCTAAAACAGATAAAAACTTAGAGATAAAAGCCCCAAAAGAGGTTATGGCTATATTTAAAAAGTCATGTTATGATTGTCACTCAAACGAAGTAAAAGTCCCATGGTATGCCTCTGTAGCTCCAGCATCCTTTTTCATAAAAAGACATGTAGAATTAGGAAGAGAGTGGTTGAATTTTTCAATTTGGAACAAATATACACCTAAGCAAAAAGATAAAAAGCTAGGTCAAATCTTCAAAGCAGTAACTCACGCAATGCCGCTGCCAAGCTACATAAAGTTCCACAAAGATACAAAACTTTCACAAAAACAGATAAACTTAATCCAAAAATGGACAGGCAAGATACCATATTAATATTTAAACTTATATATAACTGAAATTCAGCTATATATAAGTTTTATTTGACTACAATCTCATTTCAAATAAAAACTAAGATTTTTTGTAAAAATAGAATCAAACCTCTTTTAAAACTATTTCTTGGAGGACAAATCCTCCCTGCGGTCTGGGCCTCACGAAATAGTTTTAAAAGAGGTTTGATCTTAAGTATAGCAAAATCTTAAGGAGAAACTGGATGAAGTTAACATCTGTAATTAAACAGAGTGAAGTGAAGAGAGATTGGATTGTTATTGATGCTGCCGGCAAAAAATTTGGTAGGGTTTTGACTGAGGTTGCCTCACTTCTTAGAGGTAAGCATAAGCCTTATTTTACTCCAAATGTTGATTGTGGTGACTTTGTAGTCATAATCAATGCGGAAAAAGTAGAGTTTAGTGGCAATAAATTAGATAGTAAAATGTATCATAGACATACAGGATATTTTGGTGGAGTAAAGAGTGATAAGCTAAATGATTTACTAAAAAACAATCCATCAAAATTGTATAAACTTGGAGTTAGGGGAATGCTTCCTAAAACTAACTTGGCAAAAAGTATGATAAAAAAACTTAAAGTATATGCTGGCAGTGAGCATCCTCACACAGCGCAAATAAGCAAAGTAGAGGACAAGTAAATGGCAAAAGTATATGCAACAGGAAAAAGAAAAACAGCTATAGCAAAAGTATGGGTAGCTCCTGGTAGTGGAAATATTATAGTAAATGGTATAGATTTTGAGATTTGGCTTGGTGGTCATGAGACTATCAAAAAAAGAGTTCGCCAGCCGCTTGAACTTACTAAGCAATTAGAAAGTTTAGATATAAAAGCAACAACTTTTGGTGGTGGTTATTCAGCTCAAGCAGATGCTCTTCGTCATGGCATTTCAAAAGCTTTAGCAACCATGGATGCAGACTATAGAGCTGTTCTTAAGCCTTATGGCTTACTCACAAGAGATTCAAGAATCGTTGAGAGAAAGAAATTTGGTAGAAGAAAAGCAAGAAGAAGTCCACAGTTCTCTAAGAGATAGTTATCAAACAAATCAAAGTGGAGAGATTATCTCTCCATACTGCTTCAAAGCCTGTACTCATTAGCTCATGCCTACTTGGAAAAAATGTCAAATATAATGGCAGAAATAATCATATAAATAATTCGTTTATACAAATGTTGCTAAAAAACAATCTAGTTATTCCTGTATGCCCAGAGGTTGATGGAGGGTTGCCGATACCTAGAACTCCTGTAGAGTTGATTGGTAAAAAAGCTATAAATCAAGATGGAATTGATAAAACAAAAGAGTTTGTGATAGGTGCACAAATAGCTCTGCAAAAAGTGATTGATTTTGATATAAAGATGGCTATTATGAAAAGCAAAAGTCCATCATGCGGCAAAGATACTATCTACGATGGCTCATTTACTAAAACATTAACTAATGGAAACGGCATAACAGTTTCTCTGCTAAAAGAGTATGGCATCAGGATATTTGATGAAAATGAGTTGGATATCGCCTGCGACTTTTGGAATAATTCTCTTTTTTAATGATTAAATCAGTATAATAGACATCCAATCTCTTACAAGGGGGCTTTCATGATTAAAGCTTTTAAAATCATAGACAACCACATCAAAGTCATTAAAAATCCAACCATAGAAACACTGAAAAAAGCTATCTGGATAGATATAAATGAACCCTCGAAAAAAGAGATGGAGTTGATTTCAAAAGTCAGCACTCTACCAGTTCCGAGTCTTGATGAGATACAAGAGATAGAGTCAAGTTCGCATTATGAGGTATATGCAGATGGTTTTCAACTTAATTGTCTGTTTTTGCAGCTCATAGGAAGAGATGATAGCTCAAATGCAAATGTCCTGTTTTTGATAAGCGGAGATAAAGTCATCACGATTTGTCAAGATGAAGTACCAGAGCTTAGACTTCTTAGAATGTATCTAAAAAAAGATATCTTGCAACTTACAACTCCAAAAGAGATCTTTTTGAAACTGATGGAGATGAAGATAGACAGAGTTGCCGATACGATAGAGGATTCATACAAAAGATTAAATAAGATAGGCAAAAGTGTTCTTTCAGTTGATAGTGAAAATATAGAAGAGGCAATCGAAGATCTAGCCCAAGAAGATGATACTTTGGGTATGATTCGTCTGTGTCTTATGGATACCCAGCGAGATATGCTGATTCTTCAAAAGAAAAAAGCAAGCTGGCTTATGGCAGATAAAGAGGAGATAGCCGATATATTGGTGGATATCGATACTCTTATGCCTCATAATACTTTTCTTTCAGAAAAAACAGACTTTTTGATGAATGCGGCACAAGGTTTTATAAATATTCAACAAAATAAGATCATAAAAATCTTTTCTATCGCTTCAGTTGTCTTTTTGCCACCAACTATGATAGCAAGTATATATGGTATGAATTTTAAATTTATGCCTGAACTTCATTGGCAGGCAGGCTATCCATTTGCCCTTGTACTCATTGCTATATCAGGAGTTGCGCCATATCTGTTTTTCAAGAAAAAAGGTTGGCTCTAATAGGAGATTTTTACTCTTATTTATGTTTTGTTTATAAAAGGTTATTTTCTGTTTAAGCTTTAATCATATAATTTCATTGACCAAGACGCAACCTCCTTTTTAGAAAAACGAATATTTTTTTAAAATCAGCGTTCGAGATGCCCACCTCGGACGCTTTTTTTATGCCTAAAATTTTTACTCTACAAAAATTAGAAAGAAAAAAAGTACAAATAGTATAAAATTCAAAAAACCCTCTAGTATATTTGTCTCTCCATCATTGAAGTTAACTATGCTGACTACAAGTGTGATGCCTATCATACTCATTTGAAGCGGGGTAAGTGCTAAGTCTATGTTAAAATTCATAACTTCGGCTACAAGTATAACGCTAGGTACCGTCAGAAGAAGTGTTGCTAGACTTGCGCCAAGTGCAATGTTTATAACAGTTTGCATGTTATTGTTTGAAGCTGATTTTAGAGCGGTAATCAGCTCTGGCGAAGCAGATATGACAGCCACTACAAAAGCTCCGAGTGCCAGAGGAAGTCCGATGTCAGTGATGCTGTTGTCCATAAAAAAGGCGAGAAGTTCACTTAAAATTCCAATTATGATGATGGAAACACTTAGCAAAGTGGCATGGTAAGCACCACTTATTTCACTACTTTCTAAATGTTCTTGCTCAGTTTTGTCTTTTTTGTTGTAGTTATATGTAAAGAAATATTTATGATTTTTTAGTTGGATTTTTGTAAACAGTATGTATAGTAACGCAAATGCAAATACGGTGAAATTTTCATATAGGATTAGATTTTTTTGTGGTATAAAGTGTGGAATTACCATAGCAATTGCAAAGGCAACTATGAGCATAGAGATATATGAATTTGATGAATCCATGTTGTATTTTTGCTCCCCATATTTTATGCCACCTATAAATGCACAGATTCCTAAAAGCCCATTTATGTCAAGCATGACAGCTGAGTATATAGTATCTCGTGCTAGTGTTGGACTATGTGCATTTGTCATCATTATGACGATAATGACAATTTCAACTAAAACAGCGGCTATCGTCAGGATTAGCGTTCCATATGGCTCGCCATACTTTTTAGCAAGAATTTCAGCATGATGAGCAACGCTGATAGCTGAGTAGATTATCACACAAAATATAATAAGAAATCCAATGATATTTCCTATCATCGTACTTGCGAAAGTATGTTCAAGTGGATAGATCAAAATTAAAGTTATCAAAGAGAGCCAAAATGCCCTCTCTTTTTTTATATTCTCTATTTTCATTTTATTTTATGCTCGCTTGCAAAAAATCATTTGCTATATCTTGCGGATTTTCTAATCCAACTGAAACTCTTATCAATCCATCTGTGATGCCAAGATGCTCTCTTGATTCTTTATCAAAATCTCTATATATTGTGCTTTTCATATGCAGGACAAGTGTACGGTTGTCGCCTATATTTGCTGTCATTGTCGCTAGTTTCAATTTGTCTATAAATTCAAAAGCTCTCTTTTGTGTTTTGCAATCAACTGTAAATATAGGACCACAGCCATTTTTAAAAAATTTCTTATAATTTTCAAAGTCCCTACTTTTTTCTAAAGATGGATGATTTACCACTATATCTTGTGGTAGTTTTTGTTCAAGAATTTTAACTACGGTCTCTACGCTTTTGTTGACTCTTTGAACTCTTAATGCAAGAGTTTCTAGCCCCAAAATTGTCAAAAAAGATCCAAAAGCATTTGCGCTCATACCTATATCTCTAAGAGCTCTTTTCTTGCAAATTGCGATAAGTGAAGCCTTTTGTGCTTTTTTGATTATTTCATGTAAATCTTTGTATTTTTGGTTTAAAAGTTTGTCGCTTTTACTATCTACTTCTCTAAAAACTGCGATACCTCCAAGTGCTGCACTGTGTCCACTCATATTTTTGGTGCTTGAGTGTACAACTATATCAGCTCCAAGCTCTAGAGGTCGGACAAGTAGAGGTGTGGTTGTATTGTCGATTATCAAAAGTGTTTCATATGATTTGCATAAATCAGATATTTTTTTGATATCAGGAAGCCTTAACCCTGGATTTCCTACGCTCTCTATTAGGACTATTTTTATATTTGATTTTAATTTTTTCTCTATAGTCGCAAAATCATCGATTTCGCAAAAACTACTTTTTATGGCAAATCTTTTAAGAGTTTCACCTACAAGCGTATAAGTTCCTCCAAAAAAACCACCGATGCAGAGTATCTCGTCATTAGCACTTAAGATTGCACTAAGAACCATAGATATAGCTCCCATTCCTGAGGATGTTGCGATTGCTCCAAAACCATTTTCTATTTTTGTAACTATTGATTCTAGCTTTGTATTTGTAGGATTTCCAACTCTAGCATATAGAGGGAGTTTTTTTGTCCCTTCAAATATCTCTTGGGCTTGCATTGCATCTTTGTATCCAAAAGAAGCGGATGGAGTGATTTGCGGAGCAGTCGAGCCAGTTTTGCTGCCAATAGACTGCACTAACAGGGTATTGAAGTATTCATAATTCATATCAAGTGCCTTTATATGGAAAAATTCAATATTTGATTTAATTTTTCCTCGTTTTTTTTAAGTTCTGAAAGAGGTACATTTAGAGCATTTTTTAGGTTTGTCTGTATATCGCACCAAAATAGTTTCAGAGTTTCATTTCCAGTTTTGCATACATCGGCAAATGTGTCATTTTCTAAAATCTCTATTATATCTCTAAGTTTTATTTTTTCCAATGACTTTGCCAATCTGTAACCGCCATGTGCACCCTTTGAACTGTTTAATAGACCACTTTTTTTGAGCTCTAAAAGGATTTGCTCCAGAAATTTTTGAGGAACATTAGCTTTTTGTGCTATATCTTTGATTTTCAAAGTTTTGTAATCTTCAAGAGAGCCTAATTGATATATGGCAGCTACTGCATAAACAGTTTTTGATGTGATACCTATCATTTTACTATCTTTTGATGAATCTTAAAAATTGGTAGATTTTACAACCAACGCAAAAATCAAAAATAGTCTCCAAAAGAGCACAAATCAACAGTATCGATGCAGTAGCTGTTGCTATAACTTCAAAATTTTCAAGATATAAAATACTAAGGCTTAAAGAGATCAAAAGTCCCATAAATAGAGCAAATCGTTTAGGTGCTTCATCACACATCTTTGCTCTTAAGTGCAATAATTTGACAGCAAGCTTGCTTGTCGTGAAAAAAGGACTAAGGTTTTGCACTCTTAGTGCTCTAAGTGTAAAATCAAAAAAAAGCACAAATGCAAATACAGGTAATTTTGTGATTATCAATAAAAGAGCAACTATGGAAACTTGAAAAGATATAAAACGAACTATATGCGAGTCGATTTTATAGTTTGAAATTGGGCATGATTTATACATATATTTCCTTTCTGATATTAATAACTGACCTTACGCACTATAAGCACACCTAGGTGATAAAAGTTGCACTCTAATGCAAGGAAGTATAGCAAAATTGTAGTTATTCTACTATGAAGCTATGCTGACGCAGCAGTAGGGTGCAAATTTTATCATCCTACGGACAGAATGATAAAGCACCATCTGCTTCGTTAGTTCACTTCTACCGTAGCTACGGCTACGCTAAAAGCAAACTGCCTCGGAATGAGCTTTTCTCATTCTGCCTAGGTGTGTTTATAGTGCGTAAGGTCAGTTATAATAATAGCATAATATTTTTAAAGTAAAGTAAATCTATAGATTTTATATAGTTAAATAACCTTAAACGAGATTTGTGTTATAATTATTAAAAATTTATACTAAAGGATAAAGAGATGATCACAGTTTTTACAAAATTTCCTATCAAAGCAGAACACTACGAAGAGTTTGCAAACCATATAAAAGAGGCAGTTAAAAAGCACAATATAGAAGCTCAAGAGGGTTTTATAGATATGAGACTATTGGCTCCTCAAAATCTACCAATGATAGAAGAAAACAGCCAGTTTATCATAGAAACATCATGGAAAGATATAAAAAGTTTTACAAACTACACAATAAGTGATGATTTCAAAAAATCACATGAAAATCTACCACCGCATGATTGGTTTGCAGGACGCCCAGAAGTAAAGGTCTATGAGACCATAGAGTAGATTTTATTTACTATTTATTTGCAAAAAGTTATTTTTTGTTTATGATTAAATCTTATAATTCTATTACCAAAACACAACCCTCCTTTTAAAACAAATATGTTTTGAAAATCAGCGTCTGAGATGCCCACCTCAGACGCTTTTTTTATGCTTAATTTTATCTCTTATGGTATAATCTAAAAATGAAATATTTATTAATTTTTTTTACATTTACCTTGTTACTGTTCTCCTCAACGCTAAATCTATCTATAAGCGCAAACCCAAGCAGAATAAATCCTATCCTCTCAACAGATAGCTCTAGCAGTGAGATAACTCAATGGATCTTTAACTCTTTGATAACTTACGACAAAAATGCGAAGATAAAGATGATGCTCGCTCGTAGTTATGAGTTTGAAAACAATACGACTCTGATTTTTCACCTAAGAAAAAATGTAAAGTGGAGTGATGGCGCCCCTTTTAGTGCAAAAGATGTTATTTTTACATACAAAACTATCATATCTCCAAAAATTTTTACCCCATATGCTTCTAGCTTTAAGCATATCAAGAAAGTCGTTGCACTTGATCCATATACGATAAAAGTGATATATAAGTATCCATACTTTAAAGCGCTTGAAACATGGATGATGGAGATACTCCCATGGCATATACTAAAAAATGAAAAAAACTTGATGACAAGCAAATTTAATCAAGCACCAATCGGTACAGGTCCATTTATACTGAAAAAATTCTCTATCTCTCAAAATATTGAACTCTCCTCAAATCCAAACTATTTTGTCCACAAACCATATATAGATGAGATCATATATCACTATCTGCCAGACAGTTCGGCAAACTTTTTGATGCTCAAATCGGGTCGTTTAGATGTGGGTTCCTTGACTCCTTTGCAGCTTGAGAGACAGATTGATAGTGATTTTAAAAGGAGATTTAGTATATATGAGTCGCCATCACATTCATACTCATACATGGGGTTCAATCTAAAAAATCCAAAATTTCAAAATCCACTTGTACGCCGTGCTCTCTCTTTGGCGATAAACAGAGAGGAGTTGGCGCAAGTGATGTTTTTTGGACATGCCAGAGTTTGCACAGGTCCATTTTTGCCAGGAACGGGCGCATTTAATCCAACTGTAAAAGCTCCCAAGCAAGATATAAAAAAAGCAAAAGAGTTACTTAAAAGTGCAGGATATGACGATAAGCATCCGCTTGAGTTTGAGCTTAGTACAAACACAGGCTCAACTAGAACATATATGGCTCAAATCTTGCAAGCCCAACTTAGAAAAGCCGGAGTCATCGTAAAACTTCGCATTATGGAGTGGCAAGCATTTTTAAATACTGTCGTTATGCCAAAAAGATTTGAAGCGGTACTTTTAGCCTGGTCGGTTGGTCTTAAGCCTGATGCGTACAGTATCTGGGATAGCGAATCATATAAAAAGGGCGGTTTTAATTTTATAGGATACAAAAACAAGAAAGTGGATTTGTTGATTAAAAAAGCTGAGAGAACAGTGGATAATAAAAAGTTTAATGCCATATATAAGAAGATTTTTAAACTTATAACCGATGATAACCCATATCTGTTTTTGGTAATTCCAAACTCCATAACAGTCGTAAATAAAAAAATCCACCCTGTAAGCCCATCACTCATAGGAGTCATGCATAATGTGATTGAGTGGAAAAAGTGAATTATATAGGTTCAAAATTACAGCTTGCATCATGGATATTTGATGAGGTTGGAGGAGTTGTTGGAGTAGATTTAAAAGATCAAGTTTTTTGTGATATGTTTGCTGGCACAGGTGTCATAGGAAGAAAATTTAAGGGTCATGTTAAAAAAGTTATTGCAAATGATTTGGAGTATTATAGTTTTGTTTTAAATAGAAATTACATCCAAAATGTTACCAAAATCCCTAAACAAAAGTTATATATCGAAAAATTAAATAACTTAAATACGATAGATACAGGCTTTATTTATACAAATTATTGCAAAGGAAGCGGAAGCGGAAGGCAATATTTTAGCGATAAAAATGGTCAAAAAATTGATGTGATACGAAAGAAGATACAAAACTGGAAAAAAGAGGGCAAAATCGGGGATGATACATACTACTTTTTAGTTGCTTCTTTGATTCAAAGTGCAGATAAAGTTGCAAATACAGCTTCTGTTTATGGTTCATTTTTAAAAAATATAAAAAAAATTGCACAAAAGGAGTTGATTTTAGAGCCAGCAGATTTTGCTTTAGACTCGGCTACTCATGAAGTTTTTAATGAAGATAGCAATATTTTGATCAAAAAAATTCAAGGTGACATCCTTTACCTTGATCCCCCTTACAATCAAAGGCAATATGGCGCGAATTATCACATGTTAAATACTATCGCAAGATATGATAACTTTACTCCTAGAGGGAAAACGGGCATTAGAGCCTATAATGCTTCGGATTATAGTAAAAAGAGTAAGATTTATGCTAGTTTTGAAGAGTTGATCAAAAATGCAGACTTCAGATATATATTTTTAAGTTACAGCAGTGAGGGTTTGATGAACATAGATGATATCAAAACCATAATGCAAAAATATGGTAGCTACTCTGTTATAAAAAAAGAACATAAAAGATTTAAGACTAAGATGAATGATGCAAAAAATATAACTTATGAATACCTACATGTAATTAAAAAATGAGGAGATTGAAATAGAAAATTTACTACAAAAGAATTTTGGATTCAACCAATTCAAACCACTGCAAAAAGAGAGTATAGAAGCTATCATTTCGCAAAGAGATTTGCTTACTATCTTGCCAACAGGTGGTGGAAAATCACTCTGTTATCAGCTGCCTGCTTTGTACTTTAAGGGAAAAATTACCATTGTAGTATCGCCACTTATTGCACTCATCAACGACCAAGTTATAAATCTGGGTTTAAATGACATCAAAGCTGACAAGTTGACAAGTGAACTAAGTGAACAAGAAAGCAAAGAGGTTTATCGTAAAATTTACAACAAAGAGATATCCCTTCTTTATGTATCGCCTGAGCGAGCTGTTATGCAGAGTTTTAAAAATCTGCTAAGGGAGATAGAGGTTAGTTTCGTAGTTATAGATGAGGCGCATTGTGTGAGTGAATGGGGGCATGAATTTAGACCGGATTATAGAAAGCTTCACTTTTTTAAGGAGGAGTTTCCGCACATTCCGATAGCTGCTTTTACTGCAACGGCTACAAATAAAGTAGCAGACGACATCGTCAAATCTCTAAAATTAAAAAATCCAGCTATTTGCAGAGGGAGTTTTTTTAGGGCAAATCTGATTTTAAATATCCAAAAAAGAGTCGGCAATGGAAGAGATAAGCTTCTAAAGTTTTTGAAAAGCTACCAGAATGATAGTGGCATAGTATATACTTTTACAAGAAAAGAGAGTGAAGATATAGCAAAATTTTTACAAAGTAAAAAGTTAAAAGCCCTAGCATATCATGCGGGATTAAGCAGTGAAAAAAGAGCTAAAGCTCAAAATAGCTTCATAAAAGATGAGACTAAAATCATAGTAGCAACCATAGCATTTGGAATGGGTATAGATAAGAGCAATGTTAGATTTGTAGTGCATATGGACTTGCCAAAAAGCATGGAGGGTTACTATCAAGAGATAGGAAGAGCGGGCAGAGATGGACTTAAGAGTGAGTGTCTGCTTCTGTACTCTATGAGCGATGTGATGCGAAAAAGTGAGTTGTTAAATTCCATAGAAAATGATTCATATAGACAAAGAGCAAAGCAAAAGATACAACAGATGTACAACTACGCAAACAGCTCTACATGTAGGCATAAAACTTTAGTAAAATATTTTGAAGAGGAGATACAGGAGTGCAAAAATTCTTGTGATAATTGTCAAAAACCAAAGTTGCCTGAAGTGGATATAACCAAAGAGGCAAGGATGTTGTTGTCAGCTATATATCGCACAAATCAGAGTTTTGGTACGAATTATCTAGTGGATATTTTAAGAGGCAGTAAAAATAAAAAGATTTTAGATAATGGGCACGATAAGCTCAGTGTCTATGGCATAGCAACAGATATATCAAAAGCAAGTTGGGAGCTCATAATCGACAAACTTTTTGAAAAAAATGCGATCATTAGAGGTGAATATAAAGAGTTGCGATTGACAAACGAGGGAAGTAAAATCCTAAAAGGCAAACAGGAGATTTATGGCGATAGTGAGATATTTCAAAAGCATGATGAAGTTTCACTAAAATCGGATGAAGTAAAGGATGATGTAAATTTTGAGATTTTAAGAGCTTTAAGGAGAGAGTTGGCTGACAAAGAGGGCGTGCCTGCGTATGTGATATTTGCTGATTCCTCTTTAAAAGAGATGGCAAGAAAATTACCTACTGATAGAGAAAGTTTTGCCAAGATAAATGGTGTGGGGGAGATCAAGCTTGAAAAGTATGCAGATATATTTTTGGAAAAACTACAAGATTTAAAAAAACATACTCTTAGCCCTACAGTTCAAAAAACACTAGATTTGATCAAAGAGGGTAAAAGCATCGAAGAGATAGCAACGATAAGGGAATTTGCTCAAAATACCATCATAAATCATATCAAAAGCATCTCAAATGCAGATAAATTAGATGATGAGATGAGAGATAGATTATTGGATGAGTATATAAGTAAAATTCCAAATGATTTTATACAATGGCACAAAAAAGGCTTGGAAATTATAGATGATTTTGAAAAATTTAAAACTTTTATATACTCTTTAAATTCTATAAAAGAGATAAAGTTGTGATAATTTTATGATATAATATAAAAAATTTTAGGAGAAAATGATGAAAAAGATGGTTCTTGCGCTTTTAGTTATGAGCAGTTTAGTTCTTGCTAGTAACTATAAGTATGAAATTACACCGACTATCGGTGGAGTGATGCCAGAGGGCAACTTGGATTTGGACAATCAGCTAAGTTATGGTTTGAGGTTTGGTATAAATATAGACTCTATATTTGACCAGATTGAGTTTGGTTATGAGAGAAGCGATGGTGTGGATTATGATAATTCAGCAGCTAGTACAGATATCAGTAGATATTTTGTGCATGTGATAAAGTCATACCCTCTAAAAGATAAACTCTCTTTGTACTCTTTGATTGGACTCGGATATGAGAGTATCAAAAATGAGATGTTTAACAATGATGACTCGGGATTTGTTGATTATGGTTTGGGTTTGAAGTATAAAGTTACTGATAATTTCTCATTAAGGGCTGAGGTAAGACATGCTATAAAATTTGATCATGGAGACAATAATCTCTTTTATACTGTTGGTTTTGCTATCCCTTTTGGGAAAAAAGCTCAACCTATGCCCGCTCCAAAAGCGGCACCCGCTCCAAAACCGGCTCCAAAACCTGTAGTTGTGGGAGATGACGATCATGATGGCGTAAATAATAATATGGATTTATGCCCAAATACGCCAATGGGTGTCAAAGTTGATAAAAAAGGCTGTGAATTAGATAGCGACAATGACGGTGTAGTCGATAGCAAAGACATGTGTCCCAATACACCAGCGGGCGTTAAAGTCAATGCTAAGGGTTGTGAATTAGATAGCGACAATGATGGCGTAGTTGATAGTCAAGATTTATGCCCAAATACACCAGTTGGCAATGTAGTTAACAGCGATGGATGCGTGAAGGTCATACGCCTACATGTAACATTTGCTACAAATAAAGCTGATATATCTCAAAACTATATGATGCAAATCAAAAAAGTTGCAAAATTTATGAGTATAAACAGAAATTACAGAGTTATTTTAGAAGGAAATACCGACTCAAGAGGAAGCAAAAAGTACAACCTTAAACTATCCTTAATGAGAGCAAATGCTGTTGCAGATGCACTAGAGGCAGAGGGTGTTGATGCAAGTAGAATAACAGCTAAAGGCTTAGGAGAATCAAATCCGATAGCAACCAATAAAACCAAAGAAGGCATGGCTCAAAATAGAAGAGTTGATGCTAGGTTTATGAAGTAGTCAGTATGAATTTTAGTCTTGATTCAATTATAGGATTTATAAGCATCTATGGGGTAAAACTCATAGGTGCGGTTTTGATATTTTATATCGGTAAAATCGTAGCTAAATTTTTGAAAAACTTTTCTAAAAAAGCTATGCAAAAAGCAAAGTTAGATGAAACCATAACAAAATTTGGTGGCAATGTCATCTATGGTGGTTTGATGCTTTTCATCATCCTAGCTGCTCTTAGTACACTTGGCATAAATACCAACTCTTTTATAGCAGTTTTAGGAGCCGCAGGTTTGGCAGTAGGTTTGGCATTTCAAGGAACTCTTTCAAACCTTGGTGCTGGAGTTTTGTTGATTTTCTTCAGACCGTTTAATGTTGGAGATTTTATCAACGGTGCCGGAGAGAGTGGCGTAGTAGAAGAGATAAATCTTTTCAGTACACTTCTCAAAACAGGAGACAATAAGCAGATAATCATACCAAATTCATCGATAATAGGTGGAAATATCACAAACTTTTCAGCAAAAGATACAAGAAGAGTCGATTTTATTTTTGGCATAGGGTATGATGATGATCTCAAACTCGCAAAAACTACTTTAGAAGAGATCATTAACGCAGATGAGAGGGTTCTAAAAGATCCTGCTCCTTTTGTGGCAGTCAGTGAATTGGCTGATAGTAGTGTGAATTTTGTAGTTCGTGCTTGGGTTAAAAGCGGAGACTATTGGGGAGTACATTTTGATACTCTAGAGAAAGTAAAACTTACTTTTGATGAGAAAAATATTTCGATTCCATACCCTCAGATGGATATACACCAAGACAAATAATCTATTTAGAGAGGCTTAAAAACCTCTCTAAATTTTTATTTTCTTCTTTTCCGTTAAACACATAGCAAAACCCTTTTCATAATATGCTGCCTCATTGATAAAAAGAGCATATACAACATCATCTTCTTCATAATTTATGACATCTCCTTCGAGCGTTATGAAGAGTGGATCTCCTTTTGTAAGTTTATAGTAGCCATTGTCTTGAAGATTTGGATGTACTGTTGCACTGATTTCTCCATCTTCACTTCTTGGAAAATCCAATAATTTTATATGATCATAAATCTCAATAGTTTTATAAGTTTTATCTATTTTGCCAGTATTGTACTTTTCAAAATAATCCAATATATACCCAACCAATTTTTCAGTTTCAAAAAAGAGGTCTGCTCTTAGGACTCCTTGTGGGATTGATCTGTCAACCCTATTTCACACTCAGAATACAACATTCTAAGCAGCTGTTTCCAATCGTAACATTTTTTCCTCAAATTCTACTGGAGATAAATATCCGTTGGCACTATGTGCTCTTTGTCTATTGTAAAATACTTCTATATATTCAAACACAGCTTGATTGGCTTGTGCTCTCGTTTCAAATATTTCTAAATAAATTAATTCGGTTTTTAATGTATGAAAAAAACTCTCTGCCACTGCATTATCCCAGCAATTACCAATTCTACTCATACTTTGAATAATACCATACT